>Ga0183260_10005037_pt1 | contig 10437 bp, 10 predicted proteins | sample AntDrymUQ4972206_2_FD_129768 | JGI IMG/M metagenome (GOLD analysis project Ga0183260, IMG submission 129768) | Polar desert sand microbial communities from Dry Valleys, Antarctica - metaG UQ497 (22.06) (version 2) (version 2) | ecosystem: Environmental > Terrestrial > Soil > Desert | place...
CTGACGATGAAGGAATGCGTCATCGACGCGAACACGGATGCGTCGGTGGAAGCCGTCGGGCGACGGATAGACCTGGATGTTCCCGACTTCGTGATCGGCGTTGGCGGTGGGCGGATCAGTCGATGTCGCCAAGTTGGGGGCCGCCCGACGGGATGTAGATTTCATCAGCCTTCCCACCCAAGCCTCCAGTGACGGGATCTGTTCGCCCGTGGCCGTGATCGTCGGCGCCGATGGCCGCCCACGTTCGCTGGGTGCGCGCATCCCCGCGGGCATCATCGTGGACATGGAAGTGCTGTGCTCCGCACGGCGGGACATCTGGCGATCAGGGCTGGGTGATCTCGTCTCCAACCTTTCGGCCGTGCGAGACTGGCGATTGGCGGAGATCACGCGTGGCGAGGAGATCGACGACTTCGCCTGCCTTACGGCGGAGGCGGCTGCCTCATCTGTCGTCGAGGAAGGGGCTGGCCTGAGTGACAGGACCTTCCAGCAGAAGTTAGTGCGCGGCTTGATCCTCAGTGGCATCGCGATGGAGATGGCTGGGTCCTCGCGGCCTGCCAGCGGGTCAGAGCATCTGATGAGCCACGCCCTCGACCAGATGCTGGAGAGGCCCCGGCTTCATGGACTCCAGGTGGCACTCGGCACGGTCGCCGCCTACCTCCTGCGCGGTGACAGCGTCGGACAGCTGATCTCATTCTTCCGAGCCGTCGAACTGCCCGTGCTGCCCCGCGATCTCGGCCTGACCAACGAGCAGTTCATCGACGCGATCCGCCTCGGGAGGAGCACACGACCTGGACGATGGACAGTGTTGAACCAGGTCCGGGAGGACGATCTTGAGATGCTGCGTCTGGTATATGAGGGGGAGGGCGCAGGGGTGTGGAACTGACGCATCACGACCAGTCAGCTCGCTAGGATCCGTTCGTATTCCTTGGCGATGGCCTGCGCCATGCCGGACCAAGTCGGGATCCGCGCCGTTCCAAGGTCCCAGCCTCCTCCGGGCACTGTCGCCTCTGTGATGGTCTGCGCCAGGTACGCAGGATCGACCTCCGGATCCACGAAGGTGATCTGCCCGGCGCAAGCGTACTGAGCCACCTCACGATGCGCGGGTATGCCGCTCGCTATGATGCTGCTTCCCGCCGCCGCAGCTTCGAGGAGCGTGATGCCGAAGGCTTCATGGCGCGAGAGGCTGATGTAGGTTCCGGCTGTGCGATACCACCGGTCAAGCTCGGACCGCTCGACGAAGCCCAGCAGCGAGACCCGCCCGTCCAGCGCCAGACTATGCACGAGCCCCTCAAGCATGCTCTTGGCTGGACCACCGCCAATCAGGACAAGCCGGTACTGGCGAGGTAGGAACGGCATGGCGCGTACCACCCGCTCAACGCCTTTGTAGGGTTCCAGGCGGCCTACGCTGAGGATCACCTTCGATCCATGGTCCAGATCGAACGGGCGTGCCTTTCGGATCTGCTGGACTTCCACCCCGTTCGGGATCACCCTCGTGCGTGTCCGCTGCCGGAAGTGCTGGATCACAAGGTCACGCTCCGCGTGTGAGACACAGATGATGCGCGTGGCGCTGCGCATCATCCAGCTGCCCAGCGGACCATACGGAACGTGCAGCAGTCGCATGGCCGGGGTGTGTCCGGTGCCGTGATAGTGAGGCGACACGATGAAGAGCACACCTCTTCGCCGTGCGGCCAAGGCGGTCTGAAAGGCGATCGGGGCGTGATAGCCGTGGGCGTGCAGCAGGTCGAAGTCGGCGGCATTGCGCCAGAGCCACGTCGCGAGTGCCGCGGAAAGGTGAAATCGCCCACGCCGCCGCCCGATATGAAAACGGCGGACCAGCACCCCGTCGCGCACTTCCTTCCTTGGCAGACGACCGGTCGCGTCCAGCGTCATGACCTCCACGTCCATACCCTGGGCCACCAGCCCTTGTGCCAGCATCTCGACGTGGCTCTCGATGCCGCCTACGACCGGAGGGTATCCCGGCGTGACGAGGCCTATGCGACGGCGCGCCGTTCCGGGTGCGTTAGGGCGACCGCCGCGTCGCGATCCCCGGATCCTCGACCTATCATCCATCCCTGTAAGCTACAGGCTTAGGGGGTCGTCCGCAACACGATGCAGCAGGTGACGATGCGAGGCAAGGCACTGCTTCAATCTCCCGAGGAGTGGGGCGCGAGGAATCGGATACTCGGGCACCACATGGGGCTCCTGATCTCCTCGCATGTCCGGCCCACGACTTCTCAGGCGCTGGATCTAGGATGCCAGACCGGAAAGCTGATCGATATACTGGCGCCGCAGACTGGTCTGCGGTGGCGCGGAATCGACCCAAACATCAAGGAAACCACGCTCACGGCGGTGGGAGCCGAGATACGGCACGGATGGGGTCACGAGATCCCTTTCCCCGATGGGACGTTCGATTGCGTCCTGCTGGCGAACGTCTTCGAGCACGTAGATCCGCAATACCGGCCAAAGACCCTGAAAGAGATCCGACGCGTGTTATCACCGTCAGGCATCCTCGTCGGACAGCTGCCCAACCCGTACTTTCCGATCGAGTCGCATAGTCGCCTGCCCTTCATGGGCTGGCTCCCGGTGCGCGCACAGAAGGCATACTGGCGCCTCAGCCCCGTCGCCTGGAGGCATGACTTCCACGTCGTCACGATGGGCGGCCTCAGGCGTGAGGCCGAGCAAGCCGGTCTAGTCACCGTTCTTGCGCGGAATTTCAACTACCCCTTGGAGGCGATCCCTCACCGGGTCAGACCAGTGGTCCGGCTGCTGCGAAGGCCGATGCAGCGGGTACCCTGGGCATGGCAGTTCGTCTTCCGGCGACGGTGAGACGCGCATTCGCGGTGAGGGGCGATGCGGTCCGGGTGAGAGTTCGGGGCCAAGAGATAAACGATCGTGAGGCATAGACGTGTTCCCCTATCTCTACGTGGTGGGCGGCCGACAACGCTCACTGACGCCGATGAAGGCACTACTGACGAAGGACTGGTACGACTACGAGCGCGGCCTGATACTGCGCTTGGACACTGCCAGCGGCGCCTGCACCACGGAACTCGAGTATGAGTCACCGCCCGAGGTCCGACCCTCGGGCGACCCTCCCATACTCTTCAAGTCGGGCAGCCTTGACGATGGCCGTCTCTACCTGTGCACACAGACCGAGGTTCTCACGTACGAGGTGCCGTCCCTCCGTCAAGTGGGCTATATCTCGCTCCCACAGTTCAACGACGTCCACCATGTGCGGAGGACTGGAGACGGCAACTTGATCGTCGCGAACACCGGCTTGGACATGGTTCTGAAGTTGTCCCCTGATGGCACCGTGTTGGAGGAATGGGATGTCCTGCAAGCTCCGTTGTGGACAAGGTTCTCGCGAGATGTCGACTACCGGAAGGTACTCACCACGAAGCCGCACCTAGCCCACCCGAACCACGTTTTCGAGATCGAGGGAAAGGTGTGGGCAACAAGGTTCGAGCAGCGAGATGCGATCTGTGTCAGCGACCTTGGCCCACGAATCCAAATCGGTCTCGAGCGACTGCATGACGGAGTGGTAGTGGGGGACCGCGTCTATTTCACGACGGTCGATGGCAAGATCGTCGTGGTACGAACTGGCGACCTCACCGTCGATCGCATCATCGATCTACAGGCCCTCGAGGGGTTGGAGACGTTGCTCGGTTGGTGCAGGGGCCTCTTAGTGGACGGCCCACTTCTCTGGGTCGGTTTTTCTCGGATGCGACCTACCCGATTCCGCGAGAATGTGGCTTGGGTGAAGAACTCGTTCAAGCACTATCTCGGTACCCATGTGTTCTGCTACGACATGGACACCGGTCAGCGTGTTGCGCAGCATGTCGTCGAGGGAGCCGGAGTGAATGCCATCTTCGGCCTATACCCGGCGCCTCATCGCAGCCAGTAGGGATCAGACTCGCGCGTTCATCTCCGGCGGCGGGCTCGGTGTGGTCGAGGAACGAAGCACGGGCCGCAGTCTGGTAGCGAGGAGAACGGCGGCCACGACCGTTTGGCCGGCCAGCCATCCGATCGCCACTCCGGTGATGCCTAATGACTCCAGTAGCGGATACGTGATCCCGAAGATGAGAGCGGCCAGGACGGCTTGGATGATGATGAGATCGCCGGAGCGGCCCGTGACTCGGGCATGTGCCATGGCTAAGGCTGTGATGGCGCTCGGTATGACGCCCAGGGCGAACAGACGCAGGGAGTCAGTTCCCTCTTTGGCATAGTCCTCGCCGAACACCGCAAGGACGAACGGCGCAGCGAGGGCGACCGCGATCACCAAAGGGAAGGTTATGCGCATCATGTGCTTGAGGGCGTGTCGAGCTTGTTGCATGGTGTCGCCGGCCGCCGTGACGGTCTCCACGGTCATCGATACGGCGACGCTCTGGGGCACCAGGACGAGCGAACTGACGATGACCCACACGATGTAGAAGTGGGCCCCAGCTTCTGGGCCGAGCCGCACGAGTACAAGGATCGGGAGGAGGGTGACGTACGCGAGGGTAAACAGTGAAGCCACATAGTCGCCCGAGACGAAGCGCACGAGACGACCAAGGTTCATCGATAGTGTCTGCCCACCTGCCGCAAGCTCGTGTTGTGGAAGGAGTCGCCTGAAGAGCAGGACGTTGACGACGACCACGGCGATCGCCATGGGCAGGAAGAACGCATACAGCACTCCATTCCGCACGGCCAATAGCGCGAGGACGATGAGCAACACCATCTTGGCCAAACCGTATAGACCGTTCTCGAGTGGGATCCAGCCTGCCCTGCGCAAGCCTGAGAAGACGCCATCCTGAAGGTTGAAAACGGTCCAGGCAATCGATCCGAGCACAAAGACAGTTGCCACCGGAGCATCGTCGAGTAATGAGAACCCGGGGATTATCGTCGCTCCGAAGAGCACGACGAAGCCGAGACTCACTATGACCGTCACAAGCCCGCTTACTGCGTAGGCAGAGACGACCAGTGAGCGTGCCTTTGATCCTGACTCCGGTACGAGCCGCGTCAGGGCGACCCGCAAGTTGAGCTGGGATATACCGGTGACGAATAAGATGACCGATATCAGGGCAGCGTCGGTGCCCACCTCGTCCGGTCGGTAGAGACGGGCCGCGACCGCCCAGTATATGACGCCCAGGCCGGATGTCAGAGCGTGGCTCAGCATCAGCGCATACGAATTGAAATAGAGAGGCGTCCGGATATGGGAGATCAGCTGTCCGATCTGTCCTCCACCACCGGGCGGAGGAGTGATCCTCATCGCTGACCGGCCTCGTCGGGATGGTCCGCACAGGCCCCATCGGTCTGCACCGCCAACGAGGCTACGAACGCATCGACATCGTCCAGGGAGCGGCAATGGACCAGCTTGTGGGGGTACCGAGTCACTTGAGCAGCTGTCGAAGCACGGACGTAGTCGCCCACTTTCTCCGCCCGAGAAGGTGGAGTGCCGTAGTAGGCTCGAGACTCCATGATCGCTTTGCCTAGCCCGACGAGTTGACGGGCGTAGTCTCGAAAGCGAAGCAACTCACCGGCGCTCTTACGCTGGCGCACGGCAGCTGTGGCGTCTCGTACGAAACGAAGGATGATCCCCCGTGATGCCCTGGACCAGGTAACGTGATCCAGCCAGACGATCAGGTCGGCCTCCTCGAAGAGCCGCTCGGTCCACTCGAGATGTACCCCCTCCGTGATCCAGCCCCCTCCAGCGACGATGCCGTCGAGCAGCTCGGAGCGTTCCTGAGGCGGTCGCTTGGGTCCGATGCCACCACCCACCCGAGCGACGTCATCCAGGTGAAAGATCCGAAGACCGGTCCGCTCGGCCGCCCGGTTCGCGAGGCTCGTCTTGCCACTGCCTGGTCCACCAGTGATGTGGATGCGACAAAGCAGCCGGCGCTGGACCTCTATCGCCCAGCCATCCTATCCGCGGTGGAGGCGGCCGCGACGGCCGCTCCATAGAACTGCTCGAATCGTCCTCCTATCGCTGGCGCGTCCAAGTCTCGGACAGAGAGCCGCGCGGCCTCCCCGAGGCGTTCCCGTAGCGAAGGGTCATGTATGAGGAGCTTGAAGGCCTCGGCGAGCGTGCGAACGTCCGCCGGTGGCACGAGGAGACCGGTCACATCCGGAACGACCATATCGAGATTCCCGCCGACAGCTGTGGCTATCACGGCCTTGCCTTGACTCATGGCTTCTCGCACGACTCCCGGCAAAGGATCCGGCCAGATCGACGGAACCACTCCCAAGAGTGACCGGCGCCAGGCGTGCATGACCACGTCATGTGGAACATCCTCGAGCAAGGTCACGCCCGGGGGTACGGACCGAGGCGTGTCCGGCCAGCGAGTGCCGATCAGGAGCAGAGGAGGCCGCGGCCGGGTGGGGTCCAGCTTATCGAGCACGGCATACGCCTGCAATAAGACCGCCAGGCCCTTGTGGGCCTGTAAGGCACCGACAAAGAGGATGAACGGTTCCTCCGGCAGTCTCTCAGACCAAGCACGGGAGATAGCGGGGCTGGCCGATGCTCGATAAGGATCGCTCGGGACGATGTCGGGGATCGTCTCGAATATCACGTCACGCCCCTCCGCTCGTTCCTTCAGCACGTCACGCTTCACCGTCATCTCGACGTAGCGGCTGACGCTGTGCACGCCGGTGACGGTGCGCGCCAGGAGCGGCCGCCCCGCGTAGACCCCCAGCACGGCCGGCAACGCCTTCGCCGGCCCATAGCGATGTGCGGCGCACTTGAGGCACTTGGACAGCTCCGGTCCGGATGAGATACGACGCCCCTTCTCCAGAAGGGTCCGAGTGGCGCAGGCGTACCCGTAGTCACGCACGGACAGCACGAGCGGTACCTTGGCGGCCAGCGACGCGGCCGCACACGAGTAGGCTATCCAGCCGTTTGCATGGATGACATCCGGTCGCTCTCGACGAACGAGGCGAAGCAGCCCCATCGAGATGCCGGGCTCTGGTGCCGGGGGATGGAAGCGACGCTTCGGTGTGCCGGAGAACCACCCCATACTCGTGGCTAGGCCCCTGATCCTTTGGATCCGCACGCCGCCGTCGACCTCTTCACTATCCAGCCCCTCGTGCCAGACCGTGGCCACAGTGACCGAGTGACCTCGATCCTGCAGCTCTCGACCAAGCAACTGCACCTGATATTCGGCTCCGCCGAGGAACGGCGGGTAAAAATCACTGGCGATCAGTATCTTCACGCGTGGTTGCCCCGGGGACTCACGGCTCGAGCCAAACGTGGACCGCTCGGTACGGGGTGGCCAGATCGCTCACACGAAAGAGCGTTGCTTGCGCAGACACGGCGGAACCCTCCTCCGGTGCTGGCACTATCGCCTGTGTGACCCATTCCTGGTTCGGCTCGAGTACGAGAGGCGACCACTGCGCGACGGGCTCGCCATCCACGTCGAGGACCAATGCGAAGCTCTCCGTTGCTCTCTCCTCATTGCGAACACCAACCGTCACGGACGAGCGAGTGTCACCCGGCAACATCCAAAGCTGCGTGAAACCCGGCCTCACCTGCTCCTCCAGACCGATCCGGGCGATAAGAAAGGCACTCCCGGTGATCACGACAGCACAGGCCATGGCCAAGGGCACCGGATGATCCGGCACCACGATCGCCCAGCTGGAGCCATGGGGGCCCCGGATAGCGCCGACTCCCAAAGCTACGACGGTCAGGATACCCAGGGAGATCACCCACGCTGCGGCGTTCAGTCCTCCTGGCAGAAGGTTCAGAAAGAAGCCCAGGAATATCACGGCGCTCAGGCCAAGGGTCGTTGCCAGCAGGGCCGCCTCCGACCCTTGGGCACGCGGGAACAACGCCCTTTGCAACGCTACCCCCGGTAGCACGAGCACTAGAGGCACTGCCGCCGCGGCTAGCACCGTGGGCACGAGGTGCAAGATGTAAGCGACGAGTGACAACGCCGCTACGACGCCTGCAGCGAGGATGAAGCGTCGGCTACGGCTCATCGGAGATCGCCTGACTCATGTCATAGACCTGGATGTCTCCGCTGTCGAAGACCCTGTCGACGCCCGCTTGACCATCGTACTTCGTCAAGGCGGCTCGATCCATGGGCTGACGATGCGGTCCAGTGGTCGCGAGTTCACCACGCTCGGCGTAGACACCCACGAAGGGCAGTGAGGTGCTCAGTCGCTCGTCGATCACGGCGTATGGCACACTCGTTTCGCGCAGTCTCTGGATTTCGTTAGGGCCGAGCTGGCGCGCGAAGAAGACCGCGCGGACATTGATATGGTCGCCGGCCGCGGAGATCGCGTGTTGGCGGCCATAGGTGGTGAGCAACACGCGGTTCGTGCGATCGGTGAGGATGCGGTTACCCGGACCGAGCCTCTCCAGCATCCACTCAGCGGCTTCGATCGCCTGTGGTTCGATCGACCGGGTATCGGCCGAGACGAGATAGCGTCCCGGGATGCGCGCCCATGGCGGAAGCGCCAACACGAACCCGCCGAACAGTACGATGAGCAAGACGATCGTTCCGCTCAACATACCCCACCGCCGATGTCCTTGGTCGACCAATTTCAGGAGCACGACCAGCGCGACCACATAGGCTGCTCCCACAAAGATGAACTCACTCGACCGGCCGGCGATCTCTCCTCCACGTTCCGTGAATCGGCCGAGGAGTGAGGCTCCGAACGCTAGCGAGACCATTGCCAGCGAGACAGCGATCGCATTGGACCCACGCCGGCGGAGCAGGACGAACACACCGACAGGTACCGAGAGAGCAACGACGATGACAGACCCGAAGCCGAGTAGCTGCTCCCATAACGCCGCCGCTTCAGACGGCGCTGGCCGGAACAGCTCACGGATGGGGGCACCACCGCCGAGCACAGCCAAAACCTCCCCCGCTGCGCCGGTGACGATAGGCACCAGGTACTCTATCGTCACGGGGGCGACGGTGACTAACCAAAGCAGCGTGGCCACGATGGTGCCGATGGCTGCGACCATGGGGACCCACCGGTGTTCGTTGTGTCTGATGAAGGAGGTCAATCCCCAGATCAGCAGAATCGCTGCCAGGAAATATGACGTCAGGTGGTGAGTGACCACAACGGCGGCGATGCTCAAGACCGCGATGATCATCATGCCCGCCGTCAATCTCCCGTTTTGAAGGCGAGCAAGTCCGAACAGAGCGGCCGCTGCGAATGGTAGGGCGAGCGACTCGTACGAAAACTGGGCATCGAAGAATAGGTAGCCTGGATTGGCCATGTAGAGCACACTTGCTAGACCAGCCAGCCGAGGTGATGCTCCGGCTTCCTCGAAAAGGTGGAACAGCGCCAGTGAGATGAGGACCTTGGCTGCAGCGACGACAGCCGATCCAGCTACGAATAGCGGCAAACCAAGCTGCACGAGTGCGACCGTCACGATCTCGAGGCCCGGATAGTATGGGCTCGCAGGCAGTATATTGTTGGGCGAGAACAAACGTCCCGTTGCGACGATATCGTCGACCGTGCGCCAATGGTGGAACTCGTCGAACAGCGTGAAATCAAGGGGGCTGTGGAGGACCTTGACAAGGAATAGAGCCATCGACATGAGCAGGATCAGGGATAGCCGCTCGGTGCGGCCGGCGGCGTGCGCCAGCATGCGTACGAGTATCGGGACGGTGATGATGAGCATCCCCAGCCAGAACAGGGCTGGCGCGATGGGTAGCAGGAGCCGGCCCGCCGTGTAGCCAATAGCCACGAGCGCGACACCGACACTGGCGACGACGGTCAGTACTGGAAACAATCCCAGAATCGGGTGCGTCAGAGACGCCCCGCGCAAGAGACTGCCATTCGTCAGCCGCGATGAGTAGATCGTTGGCGACGCTCTCACCTGTGTTCGAGCTGCTCGGGTAGCCGACTTGGCCGCGTGACGGGGATCCACTCCAGCCGAGCTTCATGAGGTGATGCCTTTTGTCGGCGCAGAGCACGGGACATGCGACCAATCATCCCATCGAACCACTCAAACAAGCGTCCAGGCGCGATGCCCCAATGGTGATTGATGGGCGCGAGATCCTGTGAGTGAGTGACATCCGATGGCAAACGCCGATCCGCTCGGCGTTTCCGTTTGATGCATGCACCTCTTAGGTGTCCTCCTCCGATGCCTCACCATGGATACCCAGCCAGCTGAGATCACAGAGAGCGACCTCACGGCGCAGATGAGCGTAACGCATTCCCCAAGCGGACCACGCCGCCGTCGCTCCCCTCGTCGCAGGTCCGACACGAGGCGACCACCAGCCTGGCGGAACCATCGCGCCCCAACCGCGGATGACACACCCGCCTCGACCGCGGCATCCTCGGTCGAGGCGCCACGCGCGATCGCCTCCCAGAACCGGACCCGATCCTCATGCCGCGCCGTCGAGGGTCGCCCCGGCGACCACATCTGGCCACGCATGGCACGAACCGCCAGCTGCCGCTCTCGAACACCCATCACCGATCACCTCCAGCACGAGGTGTTGCGAC
>Ga0183260_10005038_pt1 | contig 10437 bp, 11 predicted proteins | sample AntDrymUQ4972206_2_FD_129768 | JGI IMG/M metagenome (GOLD analysis project Ga0183260, IMG submission 129768) | Polar desert sand microbial communities from Dry Valleys, Antarctica - metaG UQ497 (22.06) (version 2) (version 2) | ecosystem: Environmental > Terrestrial > Soil > Desert | place...
CACTCGCATCCTCGAGCAGAACATGCAGTCGGGAACCGGGACACGCGCCGCGTTCGGTCGCCCGGCGGCCGGGAAGACCGGCACGAACGAAGAGCACAAGGATGCGTGGTTCGCCGGGTACACGCCGGATCTCGCGACCACGGTGTGGATGGGGTACACGAGGGCCGAGATCCCCATGCGGAACGTGCACGGGATCGCTGTCAGCGGCGGCAGCTTCCCGGCCGAGATGTGGCGGTTGTTCATGGAGCCGTCGCTGGACTCGATCGAGCCAAGGGCCTTTCCTGAGCCGTCCGTCTGGCCGACGTGGGAGCCGTTCACGCGTGGCGAGTATGCGCTCTCGTACGACCCGAGCTACACCCCCACCTACACGCAGACCTACACCCCGGAGCCCGAGACCGAGGAGCCTGAGCCCCCGCAGGAGGAGCCCGAGAAGCCGCTCGTCTCGCCGGGTCAAGGTCTCTAGGACGACCTAGAGGTGCCTGACCTGCTCTCACTCGAGGAGGCGCTCGCTTGCATCCTCGAGCGGTCGAAGCCGCTCTCGTCGGAGATTGTCCCGCTCGAACGCGTGGTCGGAAGGGTTGTCGCCGAGCCTGCGCTCGCCCGCGCGGACCTTCCTCCGTTCCCGAGCTCGGCTATGGACGGGTTCGCAGTCCGCGGCGTCGAGACACCGGGGACGCTGCCGATAGCGCTCAGGGTCGCAGCCGGGAGCCCGTCCTCGGGCCGGCTCGAGCGGGGCTCAGCTGCGGCGATCGCAACCGGCGGGTCGGTTCCCGAGGGCGCGGACACCATCGTGCCGGTCGAGCAGGTCGTCGAAGAGAACGGTCACGTCCGGATCGCCGAGCCAGCCCGAGCCGATGCGCACATCCGTCCACGAGGAGGCGATGTGCGCGAGGGCGAGGTCGTGCTCCCGGCGGGTGTCCGAATTGGCCCGGCCCAGATCGGCGCGCTCGCCGCGGCCGGAGTCGCGGAGGTGCGGTGCTTCCGGCGACCTCGCGTTTCCGTGCTTGCCACCGGCAGCGAGCTGCGGGCGCCGGGCGAGACGCTCGCGCCGGGGCAGATCTTCGAGTCGAATCGGGCGACGATCGCCGCCGTGCTCGACGCGAGCGGAGCGGAGGTCGACCTGCTGCCCGTCGTCCGAGACGACGAATCGGCTCACCGCGATGCGCTCGAGCGCGCGCTCGCCGCCGATGTGCTCGTCTCCTCGGGCGGGGTCTCGATGGGACCCCATGATCTCGTCCGTCGCGTGGCGGGGGAGCTCGGCGTCGAGGAGATCTTCTGGGGCGTGGCCGTGAAGCCGGGAAAGCCTCTCTCCTTCGGCATCCGTGAGGACACGCTCGCCTTCGGCCTCCCCGGCAATCCCGTCTCCGCGCTTGTCGGCGCGCTTGTCTTCGTGCGGCCCGCGCTTCTCGCCCTGCAGGGACTTTCCGACCCGAGGCCGCGCTTTCAGGTCGGGCGGATCGAGATCGCAGTCCGCCGAAACGAGCATCGGGACGAGTTCATTCGCGCTCGGCTCGCCGTCGACGAGCGCGGTGTCGTGCTCGAGCCGGTGACCGGTCAGGAGTCGCACATGATCGTGCGCGCCGCGGCTGCGGACGCCCTGCTCCATGTGCCGCGCGGCGCGGGTGAGATCGCCACGGGCGATCCCGTGCGTTACCTCGACCTCTCGTAGCGTCTACTCCTCGCTCCGCCCCGGCACGGCCCAGCGAAGTCCGGACGCGCGGGTGTAGGGGCCATAGCGACCGAACACGAGCGCGGCCAGCTGCGCGGCGGCGGCGAGCCACGCGATCGTGAGGAGAACCGAAAAGATCGACACGTAGCCGACCGTCGCGAGGCCGGCGATATACAACGCCGCCTCGGCAGGGCCGAGGGCGAGCTCGTGCCCGAGAAGCAGAATGCCGCCGATGGGCCCGAGGAGCCCGATCGCGTAGAGGCTCGTACGCTGCCACCGGCGAAGCCGCAGCGGAAGCCAAAGCCAGGCGTAGAGGGGCGGAAGGACGAAGACGAGCGCGAACGGCCTGGTGAGGGCGATTGTCAGGGCGACAAGGCCGAGCCATGTGAGCGCGCAGGTGTAGCCGGCGAGGCGTTCTTCCGGAGTGGGCTCCGATACCGGAATGAGCGGCCGACGCGCCACCAGCCAACCGACCACGAACGCCAGGGCCAGAACGGCCAGGCCGGCGATGTTCGCGTCGACGACGAACGACGAGCTTGTGGGCAGCGGGAGCGCTGTCCCGGTCGGGAGGGCTCCGGTCAGCCCGCCGATCCAGATGAGAGCACCTGCCCAAAGCCACACGAGCAGGCGTGTTCGCAGCGCGTGGAGAGCGGGCAAGAATGGAAGCCCACGCCGTCTCCCCCTGGCGACCAGGTCGAGGATGCCGAGCGCGAATGGCACGACGGCGACGATGAGCATGAGCCGCACGACCCATCCACTTGTCGCGCGACTCTCGAGAAAGACCGCGCTGGGCGTCTGAAACGCGACTCCGACGCTCGTGTCGATCGAGCTCAGCAGCGCTTCCGTGGCGCGTCCGAGCTGTCCGAGGCGTCCTGCGGAGAGAACGCCGGGCTCGGCGATGTTGCCCCTCGCATCTCTCGAGATCGAGATCGCCGCGATGCCCTCGGCGACAAACGGACCCTGTTCGGCGGCGGCGTAGGGAACAGCGAGGTCGACGAGTTGTGCGAGGATCGAGGGCATCGCCGGCGTCTGCCCGACCTGCTCGGCCACCCGCGCCGAGGCTGTCTTGACGAGCGTCCGCGCCGGCGAGCTCGAGCCGTCACCTGCGATAGCCAGCCGTGGTCGACCTCCACCCCCGAGACCGTCGAGGACGATGGCCGCGAGCGCTTGTGGAGCGTGCGGAGAGGCTCGTGCGAAGCGCGCCGCCCCTGCGCCGCCGTATGCTCCGGCGTCGGTCGAGAGAAGGATCAACGTTCTGTTGGGAAGCGGCGCCGCCGCGTCCTGCGGCGCGAATTCGCGCGCGAGCTCGATCAGCGCCGCGGTGCCGGATGCGTTCTCACCCTGCGGCTCACCTGCGCCCATGTTGTCTCTATGGGCGACGAGGACGATCGCCTCCTCCGACCGCCCAGGCACGACCGTTACGAGGTTTCGCAGCTCGACCTCGCCGAGATCGACCAGATCGGCGCTCCAGATGTCCTCCTCCACCTGGAGCCCGAGCGACGAAATCGTCTCGCTGTACCAGCGCGCGGCGCTCGCAGCCTCGTCGCTGCCGGGCACCCGTGACGGGAACTCGGTCGAGAGCTCTCTTGCCAGAGTTGCCGCCGCGGCGCCGCTGAAGACCGGCTCGAGTTGTGGTCGCGGCAGCTCGGTCGTTGGCGAAAGAGAGAACAGGAGCGCGAGAATCGCGGGCGCCAGGACGAGCGCGCCGACGCGTACGAGACGCGTGTTGAGAGGTCTGTCGACTGTGCCACGACGCGCCCGACGCCTATGCTCACGGGGCCGAGCCGCTTCCATCGCCGGGCTATAGTAGGCGGGCAGGCCGCTCGAGCGCGGTCGAAGAACCCGATGCCGAACGCCTCGACCATTCTTCTCGTTGACGACGAGGAGTCGATCCAGAAGCTGCTGACGTTTCCGCTCGAGCGAGATGGCTACCGCGTCGTCCAAGCCCGAGACGGAGAGGACGCGCTGCGCCGCTTCGACGACGAGGACGTCGATCTCGTTGTACTCGACGTGATGCTCCCGCGGCTCGACGGTCTCGAGGTGTGCAAGCGGCTGCGTAGCCAGAGCAGCGTCCCGATCATCATGCTCACCGCGCGGGGAGAGGAGCTCGACAAGGTCCTGGGCCTCGAGCTCGGGGCCGACGACTACATCACGAAGCCGTTCTCGATCCGCGAGTTTCGGAGTCGTGTCCGGGCGCTGTTGCGACGGGCCGCCGCGCCACATGTCGGACGCGACCGCGTCGAGGTGATCGAGCAGGGCGAGCTCAGAATGGACCTTCCGCGCCGAACCGTCGAGGTGCGAGGAAAGAGCGTCCAGCTCACGTTCATCGAGTTCGAGATGCTGGTGCTCCTGGCTTCGAGCGCAGGTGTCGTGTTCTCGCGGCGCGAGCTGTTGGAGCGGCTGCGAGGAGGCGCGGACTATCGTGAGCCTCGGACGATCGACGTCCACATCCGGCATCTGCGCGAGAAGATCGAGAGCGATGCCAGCAACCCCGAGCTGATCCTGACCATCCGCGGCGCCGGGTACCGCTTCCGAGCGGAGTGAGGAACGCGCGCCTCCGGCTCGCGTTCGAGGGAGAAACCATGCTTCCCCCTCGTACCCCCTTCATACTCCTTCCCCCTCATGAGCCAAGGAGCGGCTCATGAGGATCCCCGGCGGGATCAGGGTCCGCCTCGCCCTCGGGCTTGTCGCGATTGTCGCCGGAGCCCTCGGAACCGCGTATCTCATCGTCGTCCCGTCGCTCGAGAAGCAGCTGGTCGACGCGCGGCTGGACGAGCTCGAGAAGCAGGCCGTGCCGCTGGCCGACGAGCTCCCCACGGATACGCTGTTGTGGAACGACAAGGTGGAGGAGTTCGCGGTGGCCGCGAACGCCCGCGTGGTGGCATTCAGCGTGCTCGAGGCCACCCCACCCGGGCTGGCCGTGGTCGCCGACTCTCGGCAAGGGGAGAGCTCGCGGGACGTCGCCCGGAACGAGACGGCTCTTCTCGCCGCCGAGACGGACGGCGTCGAGCGCGGCAGGGTCGTGGACGCCACCGGCGACTACGCCGAGGTGGCCGTCCCGCGCGACGAGGATGCCGTCGTCCTCTTTCGCGCATCGCTCGCCGACTCGCTCGCGACGGTCCGGCTCGTCGAGAGGCGGCTGCTCGTGGCCACTGCTTTCGCGCTCGTGCTGGCCCTCGTTCTCGGCCTCACCGCGGCGGGACTGTTCGCGTATCGCCTGCGCCGCCTGGAGGCGGCGGCGGAGCGAATCGCCGGCGGGAGCTTCGATGCGCCGATCGTCGATCGCGGAGACGACGAGATCGGGCAGCTGGCGGCGACGTTCGACCGGATGCGTGTCCAACTCGCGCAGCTCGACAATGCTCGGAAGGAGTTCGTGGCCAACGCCTCGCACGAGCTCCGCACGCCCCTGTTCTCCATTGGCGGATTTCTCGAGCTCCTGACGGAGGAGGATCTGGACGAGGAGACGCGCCAGGAGTTCCTGGCGACGATGCGAAGCCAGGTCGAGCGGCTGACGAAGCTCTCGACCGACCTCCTCGACCTCTCGCGGGTCGATGCGGGCCAGCTCAGGGTGGAGCGTGAGCCGGTCGACCTGTCGGCCGTGGTCCTGACGCTGGCCCGCGAGCTCGAGCACGTCGCAATGGGCTCTGGGCATCTGCTCGAAACCGACCTCGAGGGAGATGCCTGGTGCACGGCGGACGAGGAGCGCGTGCTCCAGATCGGGCGAGCTCTCGTGGTGAACGCGCTCGTCCACACGCCGGCCGGCACGCGGGTCGCGGTGCGCGCCCGGCGGCGCGGTGGCCGAGCCGAGCTCCAGGTCGCCGACGACGGGCCGGGCATTCCGACCCGACAGCGTGAGGCGGTGTTCGAGCGCTTCTACCGCGTCGAGGGCGGCAAGGCCTCGGGAAGCGGGCTTGGGCTCGCGATCGCCCGAGAGCTGGCGCGCCTGATGCACGGCGCGGTGCGGCTCGATTCGGACAGCGCGGGCGCGGTTGTCACCCTCGACCTTCCCGGCGCCGAGCACCCCGAGTCGGCAGCCGTGGGCGCTCGCCCGTTTTCACGTGAAAACGACTCCGACCACGGGTGAGGCGTCCCGTCGGTCTACGATCCAGGGTATGAGCGGGCTGTCGCACGTGGGCGAGACGGGCGAGGTGAAGATGGTCGATGTGGGCGAGAAGCCCATGTCGAGACGCCGCGCGGTCGCGGCGGCGAGCGTGCACATGGCTCGCGGCACCGCCGAGACGATTCGGGCGCTTCCGAAAGGTGACGCGCTCGTAACCGCGCAGCTTGCCGGGATCATGGCCGCGAAGCGCACAGCGGAGCTCATTCCACTGTGCCATCCGCTTCCCGTCACGCATCTCGAGGTGCGGCTCGAGGTCGGCGCCTCGACGGTGGAGATCGAGGCCACCGCCGAGACCACCGCGCAGACCGGCGTCGAGATGGAGGCGCTGGTCGCGGCGACCGTGGCGGCCTTGACGGTGTACGACATGGCGAAAGCCGTCGACAAGGGGATGCGAATCGACGCGGTGCGTCTGGTCGAGAAGACGAAGGAGCCGATCTGAAGGCAGCGGTGCTCACCGTCTCCGACGGCGTGCACGCGGGCGAGCGCGACGACGCGAGTGGCGCCGTGCTGGAGGAGCTGCTCGAGAGCGACGGATTCGACGTCGTGCGGCGAGTCGTTCCGGACGATCCCGAGCGGATCTCGAGCGCCATAGCCGAGCTCGCGTCCGATGCGTTGCTCATACTGACAACGGGTGGAACAGGCTTCGCACCGCGTGACGTCACTCCCGAGGCCACCCGGACGGTTCTGGACCGCGAGGCGCCGGGCATCGCCGAGGCGATTCGGGCGGATGCGCGCACCCGGACGCCGCATGCGCTCCTGGCTCGCGGCACGGCGGGTCTTCGCGGGAAGACGCTGGTCGTGAATCTTCCGGGCTCACCTGGTGGCTGTCGCGACGGGTTCGCCGTGATCCAACCTGCGCTCCGCCACGGCCTGGAGCTGGCAGCCGGCGACACGGCCACTCCGCACCGGCAGACGTGACCGCCTCTGCCGTCGCCCTGCCTCGCCGCTTTGCGTCGCTCGTGCGGATCGAGCACACGGTGTTCGCGTTGCCGTTCGCATATGCGGGAGCGTTTCTCGCGACCGCCGACTGGCCGGGTTGGGGCGATCTCGTGTGGGTGACGGTTGCCATGATCGGCGCTCGTACCCTCGCGATGGCGTTGAACCGGCTGATCGACGCCGAGCTCGACGCGCGGAACCCGCGCACGGCGAATCGGGAGCTTCCGAGCGGAATGCTGACACGCTTCCAGGTGCTCGGCCTCTGCGCCGGCGCGCTCGCGGTGTTCGTGGTCGCCGCCGCCGAGCTCGACCCGGTGGTTCGCTGGCTGTGGCCGCTCCCCGTGGCGATGTTCGTCGTCTATCCCTACCTGAAGCGAGTCACCTGGCTTTGCCACCTCTGGCTCGGCGCCTGCCTGGGGCTGGCGCCCGTGGGCGCCTGGCTCGCCGTCTCGGGGTCGGCCCCGTGGGAGGCGTGGACGCTGGGCGCGGCCGTTCTCCTGTGGGTCGCCGGGTTCGATCTCTTCTACTCGCTCTTCGACCTCGAGCACGATCGCCGAGAGCGCCTGCGCTCGTGGGCGACACGGTTCGGGGAGCGCGGAGTGTTCTTCGGTGCGCGCTGGTTTCACGCCGGCACGGTGCTGCTGCTCGCACTCGCCGGGCTGGGGCTCGAGATCGGCGCCTGGTACTGGGCTGGAGTCGCCGCGGTCGCCATGCTGCTGACGTATGAGCATCGGCTGGTCAGCCCGGGGGACCTTCGTCGGCTGGACGCCGCGTTCTTCACCGTGAACGGCGTCATCAGCATCGTGTTCTTCGCGTTCGTCGCGCTGGACGCGCTCCTCGTGTGATTCGTACGGACCGTCTAGAGAAGCGCTACGGCGCCCGCCGCGTCCTGCGAGGGATCGACTTGGAGCTTCCCCGCGAGGGATTCCTCCTCGTGACAGGGCCGAACGGATCCGGGAAAACGACGCTTCTGCGCGTCCTCGCGGGTCTTGCCGCGCCGACTCGAGGAAAGGTCGAGGTCGACGTCCATCGTGGTCAGGTCGGCTTTCTCGCCCACGAGCCTCTCGTGTACCGGGAACTCACCGCGCTCGAGAATCTCGACCTCTTCGGCCGGCTCTACCGCGTCTCGGAGCGACGTGAGCGGATCGGAATGCTGCTCGAGCGCTTCGGCCTCTGGGATGCCCGTTCCGAGCGGGTCGCGGACTACTCGCGCGGCATGAGCCAGCGCCTCGCCTTGTGTCGCACGCTCCTCCACGATCCCGAGCTCCTCATTCTCGACGAGCCCTACGCCTCTTTGGACGAGAAAGGCGGAGCGCTGCTCGACCACGAGCTCGACGAGCTGGCCGGAGCTCACACGCTCGTCGTGTCGACGCACGATCCCGCGCGCGTCGCGCCGCTGGCGACCCAGCGGCTGGTGCTGGTGTGAGCTATCTGGCGGACGTCGCGGCGCTCACCCGCAAGGACCTGAGAGTGGAGCTTCGCGCCAAGGACACGCTTCCCGCGATGCTTCTCTTCGTCCTCTCGACGCTGGTCGTCTTCCACTTCGCGCTACCGGAGGGGACCGGCGAGGATGCGGCGTACGGGCTGCTCTGGGTCGCGATCGTCTTCACCGCGCTGCTCGGTCTCGCCCGAGCGTGGGTGCCGGAGCAGGAGCACGGCGTCTTCGACGGACTCGTTCTCGCGCCCTGCGACCGCAGCGCGATCTGGGTCGGAAAGTCCGTGGCCACGCTCGCGTTCCTGCTCGCCGCTCAGGTCGTGGCTCTGCCTGCGTTCGCCCTGTTCTTCGCCCCGCTCGACGGCGTCGCCCTCGTCGGGGTGTTGCTTGCCGACATCGGGATCTGCGCCGTCGGCTCGCTGCTGGCGGCGATGGCAGCCGCGGGTCGTGCCCGGGAGCTGCTGCTCCCGCTGCTTCTGCTCCCGCTCTCGATCCCGCTCATCGTCGGCGGCGTCGGCGCCGCAATCTCGACCGAGCCCGGACGCTACCTCGTGCTTTTGGCGCTGTACGACGGGATCTTCGCGGTACTCTCGTGGGCGTCCTTCGAGTACGTCGTGACGGAGTCATGAGCAGCGCTTTCGCCCGGATCCAAGGCCTCCCCGCGCTCGCTGCGTTTGCCGCGGGAATGATGGGGCTCGCGCTCCTGCTCGCCTTCTTCATCGCGCCCGAGGACGGGGACCAGGGCATCTCGCAGCGGATCTTCTACATCCATGTGCCGATCGCCTTGACTGCGTACTTCTGCTTCGGTCTCGGCGCCTGGAAGGCGCTTCTCCTCCTCTGGCGAGGTGAGGAGCGGCATGATTTGGAGAGCTACGTCGCGATCCACCAAGGGACGATTTTCGGCACGCTGACGCTCATCACGGGCGCCATCTGGGCGAGGGCGTCATGGGGTGTGTGGTGGAGCTGGGACTCGAACCAGCTCGTCCTCTTCCTCACTCTCTTTCTCTTCTACTGCGCATATTTCATGCTGCGCTTCTCGCTTCCCGAGGGTCCGCGGCGAGCTCGATCGTCCGCGGTCTACGCGCTCTTCGGAGTCGCGCTCATCCCGGTCAGCTTCCTCGCGATTCGTCTCGCCGAGGACTTCATCCACCCGACGACGTTCACACGCGACGGCCCGCAGATGACCGGGACGATGTTCACGGCGTTCTGCGTCTCGTGGGCGGCGGTGACCCTTCTCGCCTACGTCCTGTACCGGGTCGAGCTCGTCGGCAAGCGGCTGCATACGGACCTCCGAGAGCTCCGCGAGGCTCTGGAGTGACGGGTGGGGAGTACGTCGCCGCGGCCTACGGGGTCGTGTTCGTCTTCGTGCTCGTGTACGTGGCGATCATCGCCGCCAAGCTCGTGCGCCTGCAGCGGGATACGGCCGAGTTGCTGGAGCTCGCGCGTCGGCGCGGGGAGGACGCGTGACCGACCGCTCGTCCGACTATCCTGCGCGCGTGCGTAAGACCTGGCTAGGGGATCCCGCTTGAGCGTAAAGCGCACGCTGGTTGGGAGGCCGCTCCCGCTGCAGGTTCCGACCGCCTTCGTCCGTATACGCCGCCGCGGCCTTCGCGCCTGCGGCGAGGCGCGGACCGAGGGGCTCCGCCGCTGCCCGCCCGCTCACGCGCGCCGTCCCTGAGCTTCGCCGGAGACGCCTCGTTACGCTCCGCGTGTGTTCATCACGTTCCTGAGCGACTTCGGCCTCGAGGACGACTTCGTCGGCACGTGCCACGGAGTGATGAAGACGATCGCTCCGGACGCGCAGATCATCGACATCACGCATGGGATTCCGCCGCAGGCGGTGCTCGAGGGGGCGCTGGTGCTCGCGAACACGATCGCGTACATGCCGATCGGGGTGCACCTCGCCGTGGTCGATCCCGGTGTCGGCGGCCCGCGCCGTCCGTTGGCGCTTCGCGACGACGCGGGCCGGCTGTTCGTCGGGCCCGACAACGGTCTTCTTCTCCCGGCAGCGAGTCGGGCGGGAGTCGCCGAGGCGCACGAGCTCGCCAATCCCGAGTACGCGCTGCAGGCGGTATCGCGCACGTTTCACGGGCGTGACCTGTTCAGCCCAGCCGCCGCGCACCTCGCGAAGGGCGTTCCGCTCGAGGAGCTCGGGCCGCCGCTCCATCTCGACGCGCTCGTCAGCCTCGAGGTTCCGAGGCCCACCTCCGAGGGCGGTGTTCTCCTGGCGACGTTTCTCTACGTCGACAGCTTCGGCAACATCGCGCTCAACCTGAC
>Ga0183260_10005039_pt1 | contig 10436 bp, 8 predicted proteins | sample AntDrymUQ4972206_2_FD_129768 | JGI IMG/M metagenome (GOLD analysis project Ga0183260, IMG submission 129768) | Polar desert sand microbial communities from Dry Valleys, Antarctica - metaG UQ497 (22.06) (version 2) (version 2) | ecosystem: Environmental > Terrestrial > Soil > Desert | place...
CGAGATCCTGCGCATCTTCGACAGTACGTTCGCCATCACCTACGCGCTGGAGATCATTGCGGTCATCGTCGCCATGCTGGGTGTTGCCGCCACGCTCTACACGCTGGTCCTCGAGCGTCAGCGAGAACTGACGATGCTCAGACTGGTCGGGGCGCTGCAGTCGCAGGTGCGACGCGCGGTCGTCATTGAGGCGGCGCTGATCGGCGCGGTGAGCCAGGCGATCGGACTGGTGGTTGGTCTCGCGCTTGCGGTGCTGCTCGTGTACGTCATCAACGTGCAGAGCTTCGGCTGGACGATTCAGTTTCGCGTCCCGGTCGCATTCCTCGCCCAAATCACCATTGCCGTGGTCATCGCCACGGCGCTCGCCGGACTCTACCCCGCGCGCCGCGCGGCGCGGCTGGTGTTGACGCAGGACGAATGATGGCGAACCGTCACGGCCGTCCTACGGACCTGGGTGGACGTTCTCTTCGTCGGTATTGCTCGGCGCTTTTCTGTGTAGTCGTACGTCGTGCCCTCGGCAAGTCTGACCCAGAGACCAAGAGATGAAGAACGATAAGGCGGCTGTTGAGGCGCCCCGAAGAACGCCCCGCTCAAGCGGTTGGTTTTTTGGTTTCTCTGTGCTTGCCGCTGTGGCGCTGGGCCTCTGTGCCTTGTCCGTGGCACCGTTATTTGGTGTCGCGAGTTGGCGAGAAGCCGCGCCCGGCTATCGATTCGAATTCCCCCGCGATCATGCGAGTCATCCCGAGTTCAAACTCGAGTGGTGGTATTACACCGGCAATGTGCAAACCACCGCCGGGCGTCGCTTCGGGTATCAGGTCACTTTTTTTCGAGTAGGAATCGATCCCGCGCCGGCCAATCCGTCGCGATGGGCGGTGCGTGACTTGTTCATGACTCATCTGGCTGTGTCCGATCCCCGTGGCCGGCGCTATCGATTCGACGAACGGCTCAGCCGTGGCGGACCCGGCCTGGCGGGTGCGGCTACCGACCTTTATCGCGTTTGGAACGAGGACTGGAGTGCGTCGCTTGACGCGCAGGGACGCCACGTGATCCGCGCGATCGATCAAGGAACCGGAGTGGAGCTGACGCTCGATGAAGGTAAGCGGCCGGCGATCAACGGTGTGAACGGCGTCAGTCAGAAAGGTGAACAGGCAGGCAACGCCTCGCACTACTACTCGCTGACGCGAATGCCGACCCGCGGGACGCTCATCATCGAGGGCGAGCGCTTCGACGTAACGGGCGAGAGCTGGATGGATCACGAGTTCGGCACGAGCTTCCTCGAGAAAGCACAACAGGGTTGGGACTGGCTGTCGATTCAATTGGCCGACGGCCGCGATCTGATGCTGTATCAGCTGCGGCGCGCCGACGGCTCTCGCGATCCGCGATCGAGTGCGACGGTGGTGGATCAACAGGGTCGCACCACCCATCTCGCCGCGAACGACTTTGCGATGACGGCGACCGGCTCACCCTTTCGCGCGCCCTCCGGGGCGGCCTACCCGGTGCGGTGGACGATTCGCATTCCTGGAATGCAGCTGGCGCTCGACGTCACGACGCCGCTCGAGAACCAGGAGCTGTCCACACGTGGCGCGGGTGTGTCGTATTGGGAGGGGGTGATTGACGTCAGTGGCACGAGCGGCGGCAGCGCCGTGACCGGCCGCGGCTACCTGGAGATGACCGGGTATCGCGGCAGTCTCGGACGGGTGATGTCAGGGCAGTAGGTGACGCCGTCTTGACTTCAATCAACATATAAAGATATGTTGATGGTATGCAGTCTGACCCCGTCACGACTGCGCCGTTATCGAGAGTGGTCGAGGGAACGGGCCCGACGACACCACAGCAACCTGGTCGACGCCAAGGTGCTTCATCCCGCCCCACTGGGGGGAGAGATAAACGTTCCGCGCCGCGGTCGTCCGCGGCCGAGCCCTCCCCCGTGATTTCACACGCAGCGTCCGCGCGCCTGGCACGCGCGGCGGGAGGAAGCATGTCCGTTCTCGTCGCCGCCGACTCGCCCGTCATCCGCGCACTCGGCTCCACGCACCACGCCAGCGGTGTGCGAACCATCAGGCTTGGCCTGGTCGGTCTAGGCCAGGTTGGGCAGGCCGTCGCACGTCTCGTGCCGGCGGCGTCCCGTCACACCGATACGTACCTGCGCTTTCGCGTGGCCGGTGCGTTGGTGCGCGATGTCACGCGCGCCCGACGATGCCCGACGCCGGCGCGGTTGACGACCAATCCGGCGGCCTTTCTGCGCGGCACCTACGACCTCGTCATCGAGGCCTCCGGTACCGTCGAGCCCGCACGAACAATGATTAGCCGCCTGCTGGGCCGCGGCGTGCCGGTCGTCACCGCCAACAAAGCACTCGTCGCCGCACATGGCGAGGAGCTGCTGGCACTTGCCGCCCTCCGCGGGACCACGCTTCGCTACGAAGCGAGCGCCCTGGCCGGCGTGCCGTTTCTCGGAACGCTGGCGGCCCGTCCGCTGGTTTCCCGCGTGCAGCGGTTTGCCGCCATCCTCAACGGCACGTCGAACTTCATCCTGTCCTCGCTGAATGCCGGGCGCGGCTCATTCGACGAAGCGCTTGCCGCTTCGCAGGCGCGTGGATTCACCGAGCCCGACCCGTCACGAGACCTTGACGGAGTCGACTCCGTCGATAAGCTGTCGCTGCTGGCGTCCCTCTTTGGCTGGGGGCACGTTCCTGCGCACGCGGTCGATGTTGACGGCATTCGGGGCATCACGGCCGAGGACCTGTCGGCCGCACGCTCGCTTGGCGGGACGATGAAGCCGCTGGTCTGGGCCGAGCGCACCGCGACCGACATTCGCGTGTGGGTGGCGCCGACGCTGGTCCCGGGCACGCACCCCCTAGCCACGTTGTCGGGCGCGCTCAACGGGATTCACCTGTCAGGCCGTTTCGTGTCCGATCTGTTCTTCAGTGGACCGGGCGCGGGACCCGATGTTACGGCTGCCACGATTCTTGATGACGCGGTCGAAGCGGTGACGACGGTGCAGCGATTCCCGTGCGCGCCGCGATCGGTGCCGATGGTGCCGGTGGTGTCGCCGGAGACGGGGTGGTTCGTGCGGGCGCGGTTTCCGGGTCTCGTTCCCGACGCATCGGCCACGGCGCAGATCTTCGCCGGACAACACCTTCGGGTGCGCTCAGTGACGAGTCCGGCCGGCGACGCGCGATGGGTGCGGCTCGAGACGGCAAGTCGCCGCACCATCGACGCGGCTTTGGCCGCGGTGGCGCACACGCACCGGGTGCAGTGCCGGGCGTTTCGGGTGATGGAACATGAAGAGCATGGGCTTTAGCCCTGCTGGCACTCGACCAGCACACGGATAGGCGCGGACGTAGGTGACGCGAACGCCCTCACCGCGTCGTCGGCAGCCGCCACTTGATCCTCGTATAGGCAATCCGAAATCCCTGGCGCTCGGCGTTGCGCTGCGACGCGCTTCCCGGCAGCGCACACATCATCGCAATGTCACAGCCCTGCTTCCCGGCATACGACAGGCGCGCATCAAGCAGGGCGAGTTGTGCTCCCTGGTTGCGGCCGGCAGGCACCGTGCTTGCACCGGCCATGAGCGCGACACCTTCGCAAATACTCAGGCCGCCGGTTGCGACGGGGCGGCCGTCGAGGGTAGCCAGGAACGACGCCGCATTCTTCCGCCGCGCACTCACCTTCGACAGGTCCAACATAAACTCGTGCAGTTCAGGGGATTCTCCCCAACCCTCGGCGGCAGTGTTCGCCCACACCTCGTGTTCGTCGCCTCCGATCATTCGGATGGCCAGTCCTGCGTTGCCCGATGACGCCGCTGCAGCAATGTCGGTGATTGGCCGATGCATCACACTCGTGAATTCCATCGGCTGGTAGCCACGCGCATTCAGCAGCGCCCAGGTTGAGGCATCGGCGAGCGGACTCACTTCGTGGAAGACCGGTGCGCGGCGCTCCTGGAAGAACCGCTCCAGGCGCGCGATGTCGTCTGCAACGACCGGGTGAAAGATCCCGAGACAGAATGTTTGTGTCAGTGGCGACGCCGCGCCATCGAACATTGCCCTGGTGCCTGCAACTTCCATCCAGCCTGCCCCGCTTTCCGGCGACACGGTGGCCCGCGCCTCGACGAAATCGATATTGCCTTGCGCTTCCGCGCGTTCGAGCCGCCGGGCCAGGCTGAGGTCAGCGAACTGCACTGTGTTCTACCATTCGGAGGACACGCACTGAGGAGAGATTACCGTATGCGCAAAATTCTACTGATCATGGCTGCCGTCTCGGTCGGATGGCTCGGCGCTGACCTCGGCGCACAGCATTGGCCGAACTGGCGCGGACCCACGGCATCGGGCGTGTCGCCTGAAGCAGCGCTGCCTGTTCGATGGTCCGACAGCGAGAACGTCGCATGGAAGATCCCGCTGAGCGGGCTCAGCGTGTCGTCCCCTGTGGTCTGGGGTGACCTTGTCTTTGTCACCTCGCAGCGCGGCAGTGGCGTGGTCCGTCCCGGACCGAGGCTCGTACAGGGCGGGAATCCTCTGGACGCTGGGGAGCGGCCACTCGGCAACGACCCGACCAGTGGCGAACGCACCCTCGCGTTCCTGATCAGTGCCTTCGATCGGTCCAGCGGTCGTCGAGCCTGGGAATTCGACCTCGCCGCCGAAGGGCCATTTTCTCCGGTGCACGAAAAACACAACCTCGCGTCGCCAAGCCCCGTGACCGACGGCGAGCGGCTATACGGCTGGTTCGCCACGGGACAAATTGCGGCGGTGGACCTCAGCGGCAAACTGGTGTGGAAGAAACACCTCGGCGCCGAGTACGGGCCGTTCGAGATCAACTGGGGCCACGGTAGCTCGCCAGTCATCTACAAGGACTATCTCATCCTTCTGTGCTACCACGAGCGTTCGTCATACTTGTTGGCACTCGACTCAGAAACCGGCGCCGTCCGTTGGAAGGCCGACGCGTCAACCGGAGAGACTTCTTACAGCACACCGTTGGTAGTCGACGTCGGTGGGACGACCGAGATCGTGGTGAACTCGAGCGCCGGCGTGAGCGGCCACGATCTCTCAACCGGCGCTCGGCTGTGGCACATTGCGGAGACGAATCGCTTTCCGGTGCCAACGCCGCTTGTCCGCGACGGCGTGATCTATACAAGCCGCGGCTATCGAAGCAGCCCCTTCATGGCCATCCGTCCTGGAGGAAAGGGCGACGTCGCGGCCAGTCACGTCCGCTGGAAGGTCACCTCGGGAGCCCCCTACATCTCGTCGCTGGTGAATTACGACGGCTTGATCTACATGATGGGCGATGTTGGGGTACTCTCCGTCGTCGACGCCAAGACGGGCGAGCGCTTGCATCAGGAACGGGTCGGCGGCGTGTATACCGCGTCGCCAGTGGCGGGCGACGGCAAGGTTTACTTCGTCAGCGAGGATGGCGACACCATCGTCGTGGCCGCCGGGCGCACACCTCGCCTCCTGGCCCGCAACCGACTCAACGCCCGCCAGCTCGCCTCACCGGCCATTGCCGGCGGCCGGCTGTTCATCCGCGCCGACGACGCGCTCTACGCGATCGGAAAGTGAACGACACCATTACTCATTGCGGAGCGCCGCCTTCAACCAGCACGAAAATTCCGACCGCAATCAACGCCACGATAATCAGGAGAACGATCTTCCAGACGCTATAGGGATACTTGCCTGCGATTTTCCCGGTGTAGCCGTTGACAAGGACCTGGTACGCTGTCGAGCCGTAGTTGTAGGTCAGCAACCAGATTGGCACCAGCAGGTGCTTGAACGTCTGCCCTGAATACGTCGGGTGGATACGCAGATTGCGGTACGTGTCGCCGGGCACCTGCTGCCCACAGAGTTGCTCGAGGGTGGCGTGCATCTGCTGCTGCGATTGCGCGCTGGCTTCAAGCAGCACGACTTTGTAGTGCTCGACGACGTGTCCGGACAAAAACGCAGAGTCGTACGCCACCGACTCGGCGGTCGGAAACGGCTCGACTTGCCGCAGTAGCTCGATTGGCAGCCCCTGCGTCCCCGGCACCGGCTCGTCGTCGAATGCATGCTCGACGACGCCTGATGCCGCTTCCCACCGGGTGCGCTGCTCTTGGCGGACGACGTGGTTGCCCTTGCTGTCGCGGCCGTCGACGCTGACGTAATAGTGATGGCCCGCCTCGGCATCCCATGGGCAGTGCACGCGCGCGTCGAATGTCCAGTAGGGGATGTAGAGGCTGTGGACGGTATCGACGAGTGCCGCCTTTGCAAGCCGTCCTGGCGCCAGCCACTTGCTGCGCCACCAGCCGCGGATGTCGTCGCGCACGCGATTGCGATCGATCTTGAATGGCAGCAGCCCGTGCGGACGAATCGGCGACTGGATTTGGTCGTAGCTGACCAGCGCGGGCGAGCCACAGAACTCGCAATTCTGTCCGACCCGGGCCGGGTCGTACACCATCACCGCCTTGCAGCTTTGACACTGGACGCTGCGCCGCTCGGTCTGCCAGCCGCGCTCGTCTTCCGGCAGATCGCGCAGCGTCGCCGCGAGATCGAGCTCCGCCACCGCGCCGATGGTGCGATCGATCTGATAGGGCGACTCGGCACCACAGAACGCGCATACGAGCTTCTGCTTCGCGGGGCTCCATTCGGCTTGCGCACCGCACGCGGGACACGCGTGCTTGTCGAGTGCGGAAATCTCTGGCGGCAGGTCGTCCTCCCGCCTACTTCGCCGGCGGATCCGGCCGCCACTGCACGTTCAGCACCTGGCCGGTCGGGCCCTTGCCGCCCTCCCTGGAAGACGGCGCGCGTCTGCTGATCGGGTCATCGGTGCGGCGAGCCATCTCGTCGTGTAGCACGTCAGTCAATTCGATGCGAGGAATTGGCCCATGGGAACCTCCCGCGACGTGCTACTCGGTCAAGTACGACGTGAGGGCGGCGCGCGAGATGCGCCACGTGGTCCCGATCTTCCTGCCCTTCAATTCACCAGAATCGAGCACCGCGACGACGTCCGCTTCGGAAACGCCGAGCGCCTGCGCCGCCTCCGCGACCCCGAGCAGTTCGGGGAGCGCAGCGGGCGGCGGAGCCACAGTGGGTGTCGCCTGCCCGCCGGCAAAGCCCTGCTGCATCATCTGCTGCGCGAGGCCGAAGCCCATCGCCATTTCGGCGGCGGTACCGGCCGCGCCCGAGCCTCCAGCGCCGGTCTCGAACCCCTTGCCCATTTGATACTTGACGAAGTTGTTGAGGTCGCCAATCGCCGTCATGCTGGCGCGCTTGTCGATAGCTTCCTCGACCTCTGGCGGCACCGAAACGTTTTCGATAATGAAGCTCGTGAGCTCGAGGCCGTACTTGGAACTCACCGCCGGATTGATGAGCGGCAATAGCGCCTCGCCAAGCTCGTTGTAGCGGGAGGCGACGTCCACCACCGGAACTTTCGCAGACGCAATCGCATCCGTGAAGATGCTGACAATGCGGGAGCGCATGGTGTCCGCAAACTCGTCGAGTCGGAAGTTGTGGTCGGAGCCGGCCACCTCGCGCAGGAATGTCTTCGGATCAGAGATTCTGAAGTCGTAGGTGCCAAAGGCCCGCACCCGTACCACGCCAAAATCGCCGTCCCGGAGCATCACCGGATTGGAGGTCCCCCACTTGTTGCCGGTAAACAGGCGCGTGACGACATAGTAGATGTCAACTTTGAAGGGCGATTCGAGGCCATACTTCCAGGACTTCAGCCGCGTCAGAATCGGAATGTTGTCCGTCGTCAGCGTATGTTTGCCAGGCCTGAAGGTGTCCCCAAACTCGCCCACGTAAACGAACTGGGCGACCTGCGATTCGCGAACGATGAGTTGCGCACCGTTCTTGATCGCTTTGTCTTCATCCGGGAAGCGCCAGGACAAGGTGTCGCGCGAGTCATCGGTCCACTCGATGATGTCGATCAGTTCGCCACGGAAGAAGTCGGTCAATCCCATGGAGGAATTCTACTCGGAGCGCCATGCGGCGCGCGGATTTGAGGGCGCTTCAAGACAATTGGGCAGTTTCTTATCAACCCCGCGTCACGTGGCCTACGACTGGAGAAACCCGGAACCGGGTATCCATCTCGACCCTTTCAGCCAGCGGGCGATGGCGTGTAGTCCCACGTTAACCAGGTCCCCGCCGCCGACTTCGAACAAGTAACTGTTGTCGCGAATGCCCGCGAACGACGTGGTGCCGTTCGCGCGAGTGCTCTTGCATCGGCGTTGTGCATCGGGGACAGCTCATCGCGGTGCTGAGTGCGAGTCGTTAGTGCCAAGTCTTGGTGCGAGTCAGTGTTCTTCGTTCTTCAGTGCATGCCCCCCGGCATGCCGCCGTCGACCACGGTGACCTGCCCGGTCACCGAGTCGGCACGGCAGAATGTGAGCACCTGTGCGGCGATGTCGTCGATGCTTGCGGTGACGCCGAGTACCGCCTCGCGGCGCGCATGATCGCTCACCTCCGGCGGCAGCCGCTTCGCGATCCGGGTACCCTCGACCAGACCCGGGGCGACGCAGTTGACGGTGATACTCGGCGCGAGCGCGACCGCGAGGCATCGCGTCAGGTGTATCAGCCCGGCCTTGCTGACGGAGTAGGCGATGCTGCTGCTCGCGGGACGCAGCCCCCCACCGACGCGATGTTGACGATGCGCCCGGCGCCGCGTGCGCGCAGATGCGGCGCGAACGCCCGCGAAATGAGAAACGGCCCGCGCAGGTTGGTTTCCTGCACACGATTCCACACGTCCTCGGTGAGGTCGTCGAGCTTCTTGAACGGAATGCCGATGTTCCAGCCGGCATTGTTGACGAGGATGTCGAGACGGCCGAGCCCGTTGACGACCTCGTCGACGCAGGACTCGACGGACTTCGGGTCGCGCTGATCCAGCTGCACGGCGAAGCCGCGCTGCCCGGTGGCCTGGACGGACGCCGTGGTCGCCGCCGCGCCGTTGATGTGGCCGACGTACGAAATGGCGACGTCAGCGCCTGCCGCCGCCAGTTGCTGGGCGATCGCCGCGCCGATATCCCCGGAGCCGCCGGTCACGAACGCCGCTTTGCCCTTCAAATTCATGCGGGGTGGAGTGTACAGGAACTCATCGGCGATCGGCGGTGGCTCGGTAGAGCACGTGCCGCTGGGCACCTCATCCTCCTTCACTGCGCTGCTTGAGGCCGGCCGCCTCCATCTGGAGGTATCGATTGGTCAGGTCGCCCGCGAACCACGCCACCAGCGGACTCGGTCGGCGCTCGCGCTGATGTCACCGTTGTAGCGAATAGCCGCATGAGTCGCTCGCTATTGAACGAAAAACGACCAGTTTATGGCCGGCGCGCGAGCCGCTCGACCAGCGCAGGATACGCCACGCTCCAACGCATCGGACCGTAGTACTGCGCAACGCGATTGGACGTGCCGAATTCGTAACTCGCGTCGTCTTGGGTGTTGTGCATCGGGCCGTGCGGCAGGATCTGGTGCGCGAACTCGTGGACCGCGGCACGGCCGACGCCGCGGCCCATGGCGTCAACGACATCGGCGCGGGTCGCTCCGGGTGGCGCGAACGCCATGGCTTGCGCCGCCAGCAGGTGGAAATTGACGAGGCCCGACCCGCCAAGCGGACCGAAGACCATGGATTGCCCCGAGGCGCCTGAAAAGCGCACCGACGATCCTCTCGACGGACGAATCATCTGGCTCACCGCGACGCGATACAAGGCGTCCTTGCGATCATTCACGTGGATCCGGAACTCGGCAAAGGCCTGCTCCACCTCGAGACGCGAAATCGCCGCAATTCGTCGCTCCTCGTCCGCGGTGAGCGGACCACCAATGCGCGTTGGGTCATGCAGCTCGAACGTCATCCCGTCTTCGAACCAGAACCCCTCGGTCACGACGTGATGACGCGACTTCAGCTCGAGCGCGCCGACGATCGACGCGGAGACGGCGATCGAGCACATCAGGATGCCGGTCGATGCGGTCATGGAAGATGGCGGGGATTGCGTGCGCCCACGCCCTCCGGCGCTTGCGAGGGGCCACGGCCCCGTCCTTAGTTCGTGCCTATCCTGGGCGTCAACCCCATCTCATACATCAGAAACGCATAGATGTCCGCTGTCGTCTCGATCTGCTTGGTGACGTTGCTCGCGCCGTGACCGCTCTTCGTCTCGATGCGAATCAGGATCGGCGTCTCCTTGCTCCCCTTCGCCTGCATCGTCGCCGCGTACTTGAACGAGTGTGCCGGCACGACCCGGTCGTCGTGGTCGGCGGTGGTAATCAGCGTCGATGGATACTTCTGTCCCGGCTTCACGTTGTGAATCGGGGAATAGGCAAAGAGCGCTTTGAATTCGTCGGCCACATCGCTCGAGCCGTAGTCTGCGATCCAGTTCCAGCCGATCGTGAACTTGTTGAAACGCAGCATGTCCATCACACCCACCTGCGGGATGGCGACGCGGAAGAGCTCGGGCCGCTGGTTGATCACCGCGCCGACGAGCAGGCCTC
>Ga0183260_10005040_pt1 | contig 10433 bp, 11 predicted proteins | sample AntDrymUQ4972206_2_FD_129768 | JGI IMG/M metagenome (GOLD analysis project Ga0183260, IMG submission 129768) | Polar desert sand microbial communities from Dry Valleys, Antarctica - metaG UQ497 (22.06) (version 2) (version 2) | ecosystem: Environmental > Terrestrial > Soil > Desert | place...
ACCCGGAGGCCTGGGATGTCGGTGCGAATAGGGTGCGAGCATGATCGTCTCCCTTCACGTCGCCAGCGGCGGAGCGCTCGGCGCTGCGGCCGGCAACCGGTGGGCCGCTGCGGCGCTCGGCCTGGTCGCGCACGCCGCGGGCGATCGCGTACCCCATCAGGACATCGATTCCCGCTGGTTCGAGCTGCTCTCAGGAGCGGCCATGCTCGGGGGTCTGGCTCTCATGCGAGGGCCGCTTGCCCCCGCCACTGTCGGCGCCGCTGCAGCATCGGCGCCCGACCTCGAGCACATCCTGCCGCTGCCGCGCCCGGGCGGAAAGAAGCTGTTTCCGAGCCACCGTCTGGCCGGCTGGCACCGTCCGGGAGGTGTGCCCGCGTGGGCCCAGCTCCTCGCGGCCGGTTGCCTGCTCGGCCTCTTGCTCCGTCCGGGTCGCTAGCCGGCCGAGACCTGCGATCATGTGCTGGCTGTGCAGCAGCGGGTCAGCCTCATCACGCTCGGCGTCGAGGAGCTGCGTCGGGCGCGACGCTTCTACGAGGCGCTCGGCTGGACGACGGGCGCCGAGGAAAACGACGACATCGTCTTCTTCCAGGCGGCCGGGATGATCGTCGCGCTCTGGGATCGAGACAAGCTGGCCGAGGACACCGGCGTCTCCGACGAGGGCGGCTGGGGAGGGATCACCCTCGCTCACAACGTGGCTTCACCGGAAGACGTGGACGGTGTCCTCGCCGAGGCCGAGGCGGCAGGAGCGAAGATCGCCCGCCCGGGGGGACAGACGGAATGGGGTGGCTACTCAGGCGTGTTCGTCGATCCGGACGGCCATGCCTGGGAGGTTGCACACAACCCGTACTGGACGCTTCGCGAGGACGGGTCGATCAGCCTGCGCGCATGAAGGGCGCTCGAGACTAGACCGCTTGGGCGAGCGGTGCGGGCGCCGGCAGCAGCGAGCGCAGCGCGTCCAGGGCACCTTCGGCGAGGCGGTAATACGCGAACGTGCCGCGCTTCTCCCGCTCGAGCAACCCGACCTCGAGCAGCTGCTTCAAGTGATAGGAGACGGTCGGCTGCGCCAGGCCGAGCGCGGGAACGAGCTCACACACACATGCGGGCCCGCCCTCGGCGCTTGCCAGGAGACCGACGATCTTGACCCGGTGCCTGTCACCGAGCGCACGGAAGACGCGCTCTAGCCGGAGCGCCTCGTCGTCGAGCTCGCGCTCAGCTCGACATCGGAACCCAGCGAAACGTCCGCAGGGCGACGGCCAGGCCGGCGACACCCCAGGCGGCCATGACTGCGAGGTGAAACGGCTCGAAGCCGCTACCGCCCGTGTCGGCGAAGGCCGCAAGCAGGGCCTGGTATAGATGCTTGACCGGAAAGACGTCTGCAATGCGTTGCAGGAAGCTCGGAATCACCTCGTCCTGGATGAAGATTCCGGAGGCGAAGTAGAGCGGCAGGACGATCGCGTTTGTGACCGGGGACGACGCGTTGCTGGTCGGGATCAACCCAGTCACGGCGAAGCCGAGCACGCTGAAGACCGCTGAGCCCACCACGAGCGTGAGGAGCGCGCCCGGAGCCGTGGACGTCGGCACCTCGACGCCGTAGAGGATGCGGCCGAGCGCGACGACGAGCACCGTCATGACGACGACGACCACGATGCAGGTCGCCACCCGTCCGGCGATGAAGACCCAACCCGGCATGGGCGTCTTGCGGATCCGCTTCAGCAGCCCCTGCTCGCGCAGCACGGTCAGCGAGATCGCGAGATTGACGAAGGTGGCCGAGACCAGCTGCAAGGCGAGAATCGCAGGGACGTAGTAGGTCGAGCCCTTGATCTCGCGGCCGCCGTCGACCGTCACCTCCTCGTTGCCCAGGATGGTGACGAGCAGCAGCAGGAAGATGAGGGGGAGAGCGGCCGTGAAGAAAACGGCGGTGCGATCCCGCCAGAACGTCTTCTGGTCGTAGCGGAACTGGTGCCAGACGAGCGACAAGGCGCTCACGGACTTGTCCCCTTACGAGGGCAGGTGCGCCCGATCCCGAAGCGCACGGTCTCGGTGCGCCGGCCGACGTGGAAGACGAGGGGAACGCAAGCCGTTCGCGAGCGCAGGTAAAACCCACCCGCGAAGGCGCTTCCGACGTCTGGCGGAGTCTGACAGCGTGCGATCCGGAGCGACCTACGAACGCCGCTGTTGCCCCACTGGATCCCGACACGACTTCGCCACGCCCTCGGCACGCTGACGGTGACCGGGGCGCCGTGCCCGCCGCCGACCACGAGTCCCGCCTTGCGGAAATATCTCCAGCGTGGACTCGGTGTCGGGAAGGCTCCCTGCACCGAGTGCGCCGGCGGAACCGAGAAGACACCGAGCACCAGGCGGTAGGGCGAGCTCCGTGACCCGAGGTACGGAAACTTCGTGCGATCGATCGCCCTGTCGCAAGAAACGGGCGAGGCGGGGGGCGCCGGCGTCGAGCGAGCGGCCGCGGCGCCGATCGGGGCGGCGAGGCCGACAAGGAGGAGTCGGACGCGCCTCACGGGCCCGCCTCGCCCGTCAGCTCGAGGTACACGTCCTCGAGGCTGCGCCTGCGCACCTCGAGTCCTCGCAGGTCGTAGCCACGCTCGAGTGCCCAATTCGTCAGTGCCGCGACGTCGCGAACGGGCTCGTGCGTGGCGAGCTCGACACTGTCGGCGTCGGCTGAGAGCTCTCCCGAGAGTCCACGGGGCAGCTCGCTCGCGGCTACGCTGTCCGGCAGGGTGAAGCTGACGCGAGTGAGGCTGTTCTGGCCGCCGAGCTCGGCCGGCGCGCCCTCGGCCACGATCCGACCAGCAGCGATGATCGCCACCCGGTCGGCAAGGTGCTGGGCCTCGTCCATGTAGTGCGTGGTCAGGAAGACGGTCTTGCCGAGCGAGCGCAAGTTGCCGATCACCGTCCAGGCTCCGCGCCGGGCGGCCGGGTCGAAGCCCGTGGTCGGTTCGTCCATGAAGAGGAGCTCCGGGTCGCCGATCAGCGCCAGCGCCAGATCCAGTCGCCGCTGTTGACCGCCGGAGAGGTGCTCGACGCGTTGAGCATGCTGCTCGCGTAGGCCGACCAGCTCGATCGTCTCGTCGATCGAGCGTGGCCGTCTGTAATAGCCGGCGAACTGCTCGAGCGACTCGCGAACCGTCAGCTCGGGCTGCATTCGCGATGTCTGCAGCATCACCCCGATCCGGCCGTTCCAGGCCCGGTCCGCATGTGCCGGATCGACTCCGAGGACGGACACCTCGCCCCCGTCGCGGGCGCGGTAGCCCTCCATGATCTCCACGGTGGTCGTCTTACCGGCCCCATTCGGGCCGAGGAACGCGAAGATCTCCCCCCGGGCGACCCTGAGATCGACTCCGCGCACCGCCTCGACCGAGCCGTACGACTTGCGCAGGTCGCGGATCTCGATCACGGCACCGTCGACGGCCATGCGGGAACTCTTACACCTGCGCGCCTCCGGTGGATCCCGGGCGCGCCCGCTGGTAGACGTAAGCGGCGGTCAGGAGCAGCAGGCCGAGGGCGACGAACGACAGGACGCGGTACACGGAGCCAAGCGTGGACAGGTCGTAGAGGAAGACCTTCCCAGCGGCGACGGCGAGCAGCGCGAAGCCCGCAAGGCGTATCTCCCGGCTCCGGCGGCGCAGGCCGAGCCAAAGCGCGGCGAACCCACAGGCGCCCCAGAAGGCGCTCAGTAGTACCTGCCCCTGCTGGCGGACGCCGAGGCCGAGGCCGGTATCGGGGGCGCCTGCGCCGGGCTGGAACGGCGTCACGATCGCGATGGACGCGAGCAGCAGGAGCGCCGCGACCCCTGCGGCGAGCAGCACCATCGGCTCGCGCGCGGAGCCGAACGGGCCGCTCCGCCCACAGCGGAGCGCCGTGAGTGCGACCGCCCCGAGCGCGAGCGCCGCGGCCGCGAGGCTGTCAGCGCCGCGGAGGAGTGCCTCGGGTGGTGCCTCGAAGACGAGCGCGTGCCCGGCCGCAAACGTCAGCAGCACGAGCGCGCAGGTCCTCGCGAAGGGATCGAGCGTTCGGCGGGCCAGCTCGGCGAGGACGAGTGCCTGAGCGCCGAAGGCGAGCACGAGCTCGGTGCCGTCCAGCACGGCGGCATCCAGGTAGATCAGCGCGGCCAGTGACACCGCGTCTAGCGCCGAGCTCCATGTGCGTCGCTCGTCCTCGAGCACGAGACGGGCACACGCGAACGCGGTCACGAGCACTGCCGCAAGCGCCGAGACTGCGTCGAGGCCGACCGGGCCGGCTGTCTCGAGCGCTCCAGGCGGAGCTTCGAAGAGCAGAGTGTGTGCGATCGCCAGCGAGAGCTGGCTGCCCAGGGTCAGCGCGACGAGCTCCGAGCGCTGCTGGTACCGGTGCGCGACCGCCGCGAACGCCGCTGCGCTCAGCGCCCAGCCGATCGGAAGGACGACTCCGTCGGCAAGGAGGCCGAACGAGACGTTCGCGAGCGTGAGGCCCGCTCCGAGCACGAGCAGGGCGAGCTCGTCCTGGATTCGACGAGTGAAGAGCGCGAGTGCGCCGATCAGGCCGTGCGCCACCGCGAGCCCGGCGAGCCAGAGGCCACCCGCGGTCTGGCTCTCGGCATGCGGAAGGGCCGAGAAGCCGAAGGCGCCGAAAGCGAGCGCCCCCGCCACGACGAGCAGGCGTGCCGGCTCGGGGATGTGGGTCGCCCCCGTACGAACCGCGTGACCGAGCGCCCCGACCAGGTTGATGCCGGCGAAGGCGCCGAGGAGGATGACAAGCTCGACGTCGGCTGAGGCGTCGAGGGTCCAGACTGCCACTTGCGGGGCAACCAGCGCGAAGGCTCCGATCGCGAGCCAATCCCACCGGCGCCAGACGAGGACCGCGCTTGCCGCCGCAAAGGCGATCGCGAGAAACACCATCCCGGCGCTCGTCAGCGAGTCAGCGACAGCAGGGGCCGCTAGGGCTCCGCCGATTCCGAGCGCCGCAACGGTGCGGCTGTTCCAGCGCAACGCGAGCGCGGTGGCCATGGACCCGATCGCGAGCGCCCCGAGGAGAGCGAGGCCCGTCGGGATCAGGCGATAGAGCTCGCTTGCCGCGGCCAGAGTGAGGTAGAGCGACCCGACCGCGGCAGCCGTCATCGCCAGCGCCGCCTGCCCGCGACCGCGTCGCTCGTAGAGCCAGACACCGAGCGCGAGCAGCGCAGCCGAGCCGGCGAAGGCCAGGCTGACGCGCGTGCTCTCGCCGATCCAGCCGCGCTCGATCGCGAGGGCGACGAAGAATGCGACGCCGACGAGGATCGCGACGCCGCCGACGAGAGCGAGCAAGCGGCCGCCCAGAAACTCCTCCAGGTCGAGCGAGCGCCGTCGGCTCGCGACCGGTGGTCGGGTCGCTGGTCGAGGTGTGACGGGTTCCGGCGGGAGCGGGAGCGCCTCGGCGGGCGGCTTGGGCTTCGCCGGCGCGCTTACTCGCTCGCCCTCGAGCCGCTCGATCCGGGCCGTGAGCAGCTTGAGCTCCTTCTCCAGAGCCGAGAGGCGCAGGTTCGTCACGGCCTTCATGGACGGGCCGGACGGAGGATTGCGCGCAACGAGCTCGGACGCCAGTGCGAGCCCCCGCGGGGTGTGGGCACATCCTCCCCGTTCAGCACGTCGCAGATCGCCTGCAGGGTGGAGCCACCTCTGCGGAGTGAGCGGATCCGCTCCGCGAGCTCGGGCGGAGTGGAGGACGGTCTCCCGCGAGCGTCGGCGCCGGGGTGATGCTCCTCGAGCGCCAGGCGAGCGCGGCGCGTGATGCTCCGGGGGCGCCAATGCGAGGCCGCGCTCAGCACCGAGGCCAGGTGGCGGCCCGCCGGCGTCTCGAGGTCGACGTTGAGATCCGGCGCGACGATGTTGTAACCGTGCTCGGCTGCGCCCCGCACGAGCAGGGCGAGATCGTCGAGCGAGTAGGTCAACCGGTCGAGCCGTGCGGCGACGACCCCGCTCGCCTCGCCGCGGCGGCAGGAACGAAGGGCCGAGTGCAGGGCGGGCCGTCGGAGCGTTCGGCCGCTGCGGGCCTCCTCCTCGAAGCGGAGGAGCTGCCAGCCGCGCCGCTCGCACTCGGCTTGGACGAGGTGCCGCTGCTCACTGGGATCCACGCGGGTCCGGGGGCTCTCTCTGGGGCCGACCCGGACGTAGCCGATGACACCGGCTGCCTGCACGCGAGGGTCATCTTACACTAAATTATAATTAGTGTAAAGAGCGAGAGACCAGGCAGTGTGGCGTCCATCACGTCAGGGCAGCACGTGATTCGCCGCATCACTCCCGTCGCTTGCGCGCTCGGTCTGCTCGTGGCGTGCGGCGGAGACGTCGCCCCGGTCGACTACGCCGGGCCGCAGACGATCCAGGTCGACCTCAGCGAGTTCGATGGCAAGCGGGGCGCAGGTTTTCGGCTGGAGGTTCGTCAGCTCCGGCTCACGCCGGAGAGCTGGGTGGTTGCGGCGGCAGTCACCAACGCCACCAAGGAGCGTTGGTGGGTCAGGCGTCCGCATTTTCCAGGCGAGACGAAGTTCGGCCTCTACGTCTCGCGACGCTCCAACAGGCGCTATCTCGAAGTGGAGTTTGCGGCTGCTCGGACGACACCGTCCCTACTCGCGGAGCGCTTCTCGCCGCAGCTGCCGCTTTACTTCGCGCCCGGACAGCGCTGGTCAGGCACGTTCTCCGGGCGGGGCCTTATCCCGCGCGGACGCTGGGTCCGATTCGCCTTCGGCCGCTTCCAGACCAACGGGGTCCCGCCCTCTGGACTGCCCGCGGGCCTGATGGCTGTTACTGATCGGGCGGTGTGGCTGTCATGAGTCGTCTACCGGCGCGCAGGCGCCGAGCTGCGTAGAGGAACTCGACCAGCCCGACCGCGACCAGCTCGCCCAGGGTGTTCGCCAGACGAAGCGCGAGCGCGATGGCCGTCGCGGGCCCGGTGCCGAAGCGCGTTGCGAGCAGTACGGCGAGCGTGCCGTCCCGTAGGCCGAGGCCGCCCGGGAGCAGTGGGACGAGGAATCCGAGCAGCCACGCGAACGCGTAGACGCCGATCAGCCATGCGACCGGTGGTGTGGGGCGCTCGCTGACGGCGTTGACCAGCGTCCAGGTGGCAGCTCCGGTTGCGAGCCACCCGGCGACGTTGAGCGCGATTGCGACGACGAGCATGCGGCCCCGCATCAGGGTGGGCACGTCGATGCCGCGTGCGGCGAGCAGCCGCTGCGCAAGCGAGCCGAGGAAGCGGGGCCTGATCGCCACGGCGAGGCCGACGGCCGCGGCGCAGACCCCGATCGCGATGAGTGGTGGTCTCGAGCCCGCCACCGCGAACGCGACGACGCAGGCGATCGCGCCGCCCGCGAGTGAGGCGAGCTGCTCGTAGGCGGACGCCGTCCAGACGGCGGCACTCGATGCGCCCAGGCGCTCGCGTTCCCGAACGCGCAGGACGAAAGCGAGCGCGCCGGTCGGCGCGTAGCGGAGCAGGAACGAGCGTGACCAGATCACGAGCGTCTCGCCGAAGCGGCTGGGGACGCCGAGCGAGCGGAGGATGACCCAGAAGGAGATCCCCTGGAGGAGCGCGGGGAGAGCGAAGAGGCAGACGGCGGCGATGAACGCGGGCCAGGAGAGACTCCAGTCGAAGTCGGCGATCGCACCGCGTTGGCTGTACAGCGCAAGGCCGAGTCCGACCAGCGTCCCAACCGCGGCGATCCACCTGAAATGGCGTCCGACCAGACGCGCGAGACCGCGAAGGTGGCCGCTCATCGAGCCACTCCGGGCGTCCACTCGCCCCGTGCGAGGAGGTGGGCGTCCGAGCCGGCGTACTGCGCCAGGGGGATGCCGGCGAGCTCGAGCATGAAGGCGAAGAGATCGAGCGTTCGCAGCGGCCCGGCGGGCAGCGGTGCGGACGAGCGCACGGGCACCACCGTGTGGGCTCGGTGGATCGCCCCGTGCGAGGCGTGGTGCTCCGGCCACTCCCGCTTGCTGCGCAGGTCGTGACCAACGCTCGCCGAGACGAGCAGATCGCCCGCGCGCTCCGAGGCGAAGAGTGACGTCAGGGCGAACGCCGCATCCGGCCGCTCGTCGCCCAGTGAGCGCTCGAGTGCCTGGCGCGGCGACTGCCCGTCGAACTCACACTCGAACACGTCGCCATGCTGGGAGAGGCCGCCTTCCTCGAACGCGACGTAGCCCTTCCCGCCCGCCGTGAAGAGCTCGGCCCCGTTCGGCGCCTCTCCGCGGATTGCGACCGAGTCGATGCCTTCGAGAACCGCCAGCTCGCGCGCCAGCGCGCTCGTGCGGTCGTACCCCGGCCGTTCGGCCCAGTCATCGCCCCCGCGCAGATAGACGTTCGCCATGGCGTTCCCCGACTCGCACACGACCGCCTCGGGGTTGCCCTTGGCGATCAGCGGAAAAGCGAGCGTGGGGCCGACCCGCTCCTCGATCAGGGCCCGCAGGTCGTGGTGCTGCGCCGTGTCTGTGAGGCCGTGGTCGGCCGAGACAAGCACCTCGCCCGCGAAGTCCACCAGCTTCTCGGCGAGCAGCTCGTCGATCGTGACGAGCGCCTCCCCCGGGCTCTCGTGCCCGAGGCCGTGCACGTGTCCGAACTCGTCGACCGAGGGAAAGACCGCGAAGACGATCGGTCTGCCCTTGCCCAGCCCGCGGCCGAGCTTCCAGGCCGTTCTCCGATCCGCATGTTCCCAGGTGTCGAAGAAATGGGCGAGCGCCCAGACGAGGTCGCGGCTCTTCTCGCGCCTCTTCGGGGAGTCCTTGTTCACCGGCGTCGAGGCCGGCCAGGCGTCGCGCGCGAAGACGGTGCGAACGGCGGTGTCGCTCTGCATCTTTCCGGCGTCCGGCCCGACGTAGCTCCGGAGCCCCCGGTGGGGAAAGCGGCTGGTGGTTGCAACGGTGCGGTCGAACCAGCGGATGCCTGTCACGTTCGCCCGCCCCGGTGTCGCGCCGGCGAGAAAGGGAAAGTACGCGGGGCCTGTCGTCGACGGAAAGCAGGAGACGGCCTCTCCTGCATGCGGCGCGCGCTCGCGCAGGAAGGGGAGGCCCGGGAGCTCGCGCTCCAGCAGGTCGGCCGGCAGGCCGTCGATGATGACGACCACGACGGCGGGGGCGGATCCGTCTGTGCCCATCGCGGCGATTATCGTTCTCCGGCCCGATGGGACCGGCAAACGAGCACAGACGAATCGTCGTCGTGCCCACCTACCAGGAGCGGGAGATGCTGCCGCGCTTCCTGGCGGAGTTCGCGCCGAGCGGCTTCGAGGCGCTGGTCGTCGACGACAACTCTCCGGACGGAACAGGAGCCTGGGCCGAGGCCCGAGCCGGCGAGCTTCCGTGGCTGCACGTCCTACGGCGGGAGGGCAAGGAGGGACTCGGGGCCGCGTATCGTGCCGGCTTCGCGTGGTGCCTGGCGCGGCCATACGGCGCGATCGGCCAGATGGACTGCGACCTCTCGCATCCGGTCGAGGCACTGACACGCATGCGGGCCGCGCTCGAGGCTGGCGCCGACCTCGTGCTCGGATCGCGCTTCATGCGTGGCGGCCGGACGGTCGGCTGGCCGTGGTGGAGAAAGGCTCAGAGCCACGCGGCGATCCTGCCTGCCCGTCTGCTGCTGCGGATGCCCGTCTCCGATCTGACCGGTGGGCTCAAGCTCTGGCGGGCGGACGCGCTGCGCCGGATCGAGGTGGAGTCGACCATCTCGCAGGGTTACGTGTTCCAGATCGAGACGACGCTGCGTGCCTTCCGCGCGGACCTCCGCGTCGCCCAGATCCCGTTCGTCTTCAGGGAGCGGGAGGTGGGCGAGTCGAAGATGTCGCTCGCGATCAAGCGCGAAGGAATCGAGGTGGTGCTGCGGCTGCGGCGCGATCCGTGGCGCCCGAGCTGACTCAGACCGCCCCATGATTCACGTCCGCCAGTGGCGCCGGGCCTCGATCGCCGCCGCGCTCGTCGGCCTGACCTCCTCGCTCGTCCTCTACGCGAACCGCCATTACGCCGGGGACGTCTACTGGCTGCTCGCGGCCGGTCGTGAGCTCTGGCAGGACGGCTTGACCGACGTCGATCCATTCCCCACGCTCAGCGAGGGCCGGGTGTGGAACAACCAGCAATGGCTCGCCGAGCTCTTCTTCTACGGCCTCGAGCGGCTCGGCGGCATGCGCGCGGTCTCGCTTGCGCATAGCTTGGTCGTTGCGCTGAGCCTCCTGCCGCTGCTGCTCGGCAGTCGCAACCGCCGGCTCCCCGAGGTGCTGGGCGCGTGGGTGTTACTGCTGCCCCTCCTCGTCGCCCTGCTCGACCCTCGCGCCGCCGGCTTCAGTCTGCTGTGCTTCTCGCTGCTGATCGTGCTCGTCGACGGAGAGCTCCGTCGCTGGCGAGTCTGGCTGATCCCGCCGCTCTTCGTCTTCTGGGCCAACGTCCACGGCGCGTTTCTCGTCGGCCTGCTGCTGTTCGCGCTGGTCCTCG
>Ga0183260_10005041_pt1 | contig 10433 bp, 12 predicted proteins | sample AntDrymUQ4972206_2_FD_129768 | JGI IMG/M metagenome (GOLD analysis project Ga0183260, IMG submission 129768) | Polar desert sand microbial communities from Dry Valleys, Antarctica - metaG UQ497 (22.06) (version 2) (version 2) | ecosystem: Environmental > Terrestrial > Soil > Desert | place...
AGCGGGAAGCCGTGGTCGGGGTCGAGGGGCTGGCCGTTCAGATGGGTGGCGAGGAGGGTGTCGGCGTCGCCGGCGTGGGCCTCGCCGACTCGCGAGGTTCGGTAGGCGCCCCGCTGTTCGAGCGACGAGAGGACCACCTCGGCCCCGGCCCGTCGGAGCAGGTCACGCAGCGGCACGCCCCCCCAGGCGGCCGACGCGCTCCACCCCTCCACGCAGGTGATCGGCAGCGACGCTGTATGGGTCGACATGGCCAGCACCTCGTCGTAGGTCAGCACGAGCGGGGTGGCCACCCGACCCTCGACCCGGAGCCGGTAGGCGCCGAGGTCGACCTCGCGGGTGCCGGCATCCTGGGCGCTGCGGTTGACCGGCACACCCTGCGGGCCGGTGCCGGGATCACGGGTGGCCAGGGCCGAGAGGCCCCGGAGCGGCCGGACCGTGGCGCCGGCGGTGGTCACCGTGACGACGCCGGCGGCGGCGCCCACCACGGCCAGGAAACCGCGGCGCGAGAGCCGGCCGTCGCTGGCGTCGTCCTCCTTCAGCGAGCGGCGGAGGGCCGCCGCCGTGATCCCGGCCACGGCGGCCACGTGCACGAGGAGGCCGCCCATGGTGAGCCTGGAGGCGGCGAAGTGCGCCTTGCGGAAGTCAAACTTCCACGGGTACCAGCCGGCGATGTTGGCCGTCCCGGTGCCCAGCAGGAACAGGCTCCCGCCCACCAGGGGGAGTAGGGCGGCGCGCCAGAGCGCCTCCCGGACGGTCCGGAACGCCGGCCACTGGACGAAGCGCGGTCAGACCGCCCACAGCTTGGCGAGCAGCAGCGGGATCGACGCCAGGCCCGTGATGACGTGCAGGCCCTGGGTGATCCGGTAGAGGCCGGCCGGCCGGCCGGGCCGGGAGGGCGAGCCAGGTGGGCGGGTCCTGCTGGAGGTGGCTCCAGGGGCGCTGCCCCAGCGACCCTCGGCCGGGAGGCGGTCGAACACCGAGCGGGCGAGGACGGATGCGCCCTGCTGGCGAGCCATGGCGACCGCCCCCGGCGCGGTGTCGACGCCCAGCGCCGGCACGCCGAGCTCGAGGAGGGCCACGACCAGCCGGTCCGGTCCGCAGCCCACGTCGAGCACGGGCCCGGGGAGCCGGGCGAGCAGCGCCCGCTCCTCGGCGGTGGCGGCGCCGCACCAGCCGGCTGCGCTCCCGCCCAGCACCTCGCCGTCCTCGGCCCGCAGGACGAGGTTCGTCACGACGCCAGCCTCCCGAGGAAGCGTGACGCGGCGGCGCTCACCCGAAGGTGGGGGTGTGCGAGGGCGATGGCGGCCAGGTCGGCGGCGTCGTCGATGTCGCGCCGGGTGGGGAGGCCAGCCACGGACAGGCCGAGCTCGAGCAGGCGGTGGTGCTGGGCCCGGCCGGTCCCCTCGGTGCTCATCGGCACGCCGAGGAAGCACGCCGGATCGGGCCGGCGCAGGGCGATGGCCCACCAACCGCCGTCGTCGGCCAGGCCGAGGGCGGCGTCGTTGTCGTCGAGGAGGCAGAGGGCGGTGTCGAGGTCAGCCGCCTGCAGCTGGGGCGTGTCCATGCCCACCTGGACCCCCGCGCCGCCGGCGTCGTGCCAGGCCGCGGCGAGGCGCTCGTCGAGGCCGCCCCCCCGCTGGGCCACCACCTCGAACCCGGGCGGCAGCCACGGTCCGGGAGTGCCGTCGAGGGCGATCACCAGCCGGTCGGCCGAGCAGCGGGAGACGGCATCGCAGGTGTCGGCGAGCGCCGCCTCGGCCACCGCAGCCGCCTCGTGCGCCGACAGGGGCGGGCACAGGCGGGTCTTGACCCGCCCCGGCACGGGCGCCTTGGCCACCACGATCGCCACCGTCCCGCCAACCGCCCTCATCGCAACGCCCCGGCCATGTCCCGCACGGCCTGCGCCGTGCCCCGCACCGTGCCCGTCACCTTCGAGCGGCCGACGCGGGGGGCGTAGGCCACCTCCACCTCGGACACTCGCCAGCCACCGGCGACGGCCTTCAGCACCATCTCGAGCGGCCAGCCCGACCGGCGGTCGACCAGGTCGAGGCCCAGCAGGCCGTGGCGGGAGGCGGCCCGCATCGGCCCGAGGTCGGTGAGGCGCAGCCCGGTGCGACGGCGCAGCTCGAGCGCCAGCACCCGGTTGGCCAGCCGGGCGTGGAGCGGCCAGGCGGCCCGGGCCGAGGGCCGGCGGGCGCCGAGGACGAGGTCAGCGGCGCCGGACACGACCGGGTCGGTGACGAGGGGGAGCTGGCTGAGGTCGAACGAGCCGTCAGCGTCGCAGAAGGCCACGACCGGCGCCGTCGCCGCCTGCAGCCCGGCGAAGCAGGCCGACCCGAAGCCGCGTCGGGGCTCGACGACCACCGTCGCACCCAACGAGCGGGCCAGGTCGCCCGAGCCGTCGGTGCTGCCGTTGTCCACCACCACGGCCCGGAAGCCGGCGGGCAGACCGGCGAGCACGCGGGGGAGGGCGGCGCACTCGTCGAGGACGGGCAGCACGACGTCGACCTCGCAGGGCGGGGGCACGTCCTCCACCCTCCCCCCTGCCGACCCCGAAGACACAGCCCAGGACCTTACGGAGCGCGAAACAACGCCCCCCGGGTTGCCGAGGGGTGTCGGCATGGGCACCATCGTCAGCGTGGCGACCACCCCGACGGCGCGCGTCCTCGTCGTGGACGACGACGAGACGGTCAGCGACGTCGTGCGGCGCTACCTGGAGCGCGAGGGCTACGAGGTGGAGACGGCCACCGACGGCACCACGGCCCTCCGGCAGGCCCTGGCCCACCTGCCCGACCTGATGGTGCTCGACCTCATGCTGCCGGGGCTCGACGGGATCGAGGTGTGCCGGCGCCTGCGCCAGTCCCACCAGGTCCCGGTCATCATGCTGACGGCGAAGGGTGGGGTCGACGAGCGGGTCACGGGGCTCGAGGTGGGCGCCGACGACTACGTGACCAAGCCGTTCTCCCCCCGGGAGCTGACGGCCCGGGTCGGAGCGGTGCTGCGCCGGGCGGCCGCCGTCGCCATCGACGAGCAGCAGCCGTCCCTGCTGGAGGCTGGGGCCATTCGGCTCGACACCGCCAGCCGGCGGTGCTGGGTGGGCGGCACCCTCGTCCAGCTCACCGCCAAGGAGCTTGACCTCCTGGCCTTCCTCCTGCGCTCGCCCGACCGGGCGTGGCGGCGGGAGGAGCTCCTGGAGCATGTTTGGGGCTGGACCTACGGCGACACCTCGACGGTCACCGTCCACATCCGCCGCCTTCGCGAGAAGGTGGAGGAAGATCCAGCCGATCCCCGGCACCTCCAGACCGTCTGGGGTGTCGGCTACCGATTCGAGGCCGAGCCGTGACGTCCGTGACCACCGTGATCACCCCCCACCGGGTCGGCTCCCGCAACTGGCACCTCGTGCTGGGCGTGATCGGGGCGGTCGTGATCTGTTCGGCCCTGTTCCTCATCGGGCTGCCGGTGGTGGACACCGTGCAGCTGGTGGGCTTGGCCGCCGGCGGCGCCGCCCTGGTGGCCGTCGTCACCGCCCTCGCCTGGCGCTCCCTCGGCTCGGTGCGCGGCCTGCTCGTGCTGGCGGCCCTGGTACCCGTCGCCGCGACGGTGGTGGGCGCGGCGACGGCCGCGTGGCTGATGTTCCTGTCCGAGCACGACCTGCGGGCCCTGTTCGTGGTGCTCGTGGTCAGCGGCGGCGTCGGCCTGACCATGGCCGTCGTGCTCGCTGGCCGGCTGGCCAAGGGTACGGCCGCCGTCGCCGAGCTGGCCCGGGCCGTCGACGGGGGCCCGGTGCGCCTCGACAGCCGCCGCCTCCCGGACGAGCTGCAGGCCGTGGCCGACGAGCTCGAGGACGCCAGCGAGCGGCTGGTCGAGGCGGCCGCCCGGGAGGCGGCCATGGACATCAGCCGGCGTGAGCTGGTGGCCTGGGTCAGCCACGACCTGCGCACGCCGCTCGCCGGGATCCGGGCCATGAGCGAGGCCCTTGAGGACGGGGTGGTGGACGACGCCCAGACCGTGGCCCGCTACCACCGCACGATCCGCCAGGAGGCCGACCGTCTCGCCGGGCTCGTGGACGACCTGTTCGAGCTGAGCCGGATCCACGCCGGGGCGCTGGCGCTCGCCCCCGAGCGGGTGCCCCTGGTCGACGTGGTGGGCGACGCCGTGGCCGGAGCGTCGGTGGCCGCGGTGGCCAAGGGCGTGCTCCTCGAGGGGCGGGCCGACGAGCCGTCGCCGCTGGTCGAGCTCTCGACCCCGGAGATGGCCCGCGTGGTGCGGAACCTGCTCGACAACGCCATCCGCCACACCCCCGCGGGGGGACGGGTCGAGGTGGTCGCCGGGGTCGACGGCGCCCGGGCCGTGGTGGTCGTGGCCGACGCCTGCGGCGGGCTGGCCGAGCGGGACCTCGACCGGGTCTTCGACCTGGCCTACCGGGGTGACGAGGCCCGCACGCCCGGCGACGGGCGGGCCGGCTTGGGCCTCGCCATCGCCAAGGGCCTCGTCGAGGCCCACCACGGCAGCATCTCGGTGGCCAACGCCGGCGCCGGCTGCCGCTTCACGGTGTCGCTGCCCCTGGCCGAGGGCGCAGTGGCGTGAGCGGCCGCCGCCTGGGCCGAGCGGGGGCGGGCTGATGCGGGCACTGGTCACCGGTGGCGCCGGGTTCATCGGGCGCGAGCTCGTGGCCCGGCTGTGCGACGGCGGCCACGAGGTCGTGGTCCTCGACCGGGAGGCGCAGGGGGTCGACGCCCGGGCCGAGCTGCTGCACGGTGACCTGACCGATCCCGCCGTCTGTGCGGCGGCCGTGCGCGGCGTCGACGTGGTCAGCCACCAGGCGGCCCGGGTCGGGCTGGGCCAGGACCCGACCGACCTGCCCCTCTACGCCGCCGACAACGACCTCGGAACGGCCCGCCTGCTCACCGCCCTGTGGGAGGCCGGCTTCGGTGGCCGGCTGGTGCTGGCCTCGTCGATGGTGGTCTACGGCGAGGGCCGCTACCGCTGCTCGACCCACGGGCTGGTGCGGCCGGCGGGGCGGCGGCCCGCCGACCTCGACGCCGGCCGCTTCGAGTCTCCCTGCCCGGTGTGCCGTGGCCCGCTGGCATGGGAGCTGGTGCCCGAGTCGGCCCCGTTCGACCCCCGGTCCGGCTACGCCGCCACCAAGGCCGCCCAGGAGCACCTGACGTCGGCGTGGGCTCGGGAGGCCGGCGTGTCGGTGGTCGCCCTGCGCTACCACAACGTCTACGGGCCGGGGCTGCCCCGCGACACGCCCTACGCCGGCGTCGCCGCCCTCTTCCTCTCGTCGCTGCTGCGGGGGGAGGCGCCCACGGTGTTCGAGGACGGCGGCCAGTGCCGCGACTTCGTGCACGTGGCCGACGTGGCTGCCGCCAACCTCCTGGCTCTTGACGATCCCACGGCCGCCGACCCCGGCCAGCTGGTGCCGCTCAACGTGTGCAGCGGGCGGCCCGTGACCATCCTCGAGGTCGCCACCTCGCTGAGCCGGGCCGTCGGCGGCGCCGCCCCCGTGGTGACCGGGCGCTGGCGCCCGGGTGACGTCCGCCACGTCGTGGCCGACCCCGGGGCCGCCTCCCGGGTCCTCGGCTTCCGGGCCGAGGTCGGCCTCGACGGCGGCCTGGCCGAGCTGGCCGGCGCCCCGGCGTCATCGGCGCCGTGAGCCGCGACCGCCGCGTGCTGGTGGCGGCGGGCGTGGCCGCCTGCACGGTGCTCGGCGCGGCGCTGGCCGCCGCCGTCGCCCAGCGCCCCATCCTGGACAGCCGGTACGGCCTGGTCGGCCTGCTGGCCGCCTGGATACCCGTCTGGGTCGCCGGGGTCCTCCTGATCCGCCGCCTGCCCGGGCGCTGGGCGCTGGTGGCCTGCGTCCTCGCCGCCGTCGCCCTTCGCGGCGCGGCGCTGGCCGGCCCGCCCTGGCTGTCCGACGACCTGTACCGCTACGCCTGGGACGCCAAGGTCCAGCTGTCCGGGGTCGATCCCTACGAACGGGCGCCGCTCGACCCCGAGCTGGTCCCGCTCCGCGAGCGCTGGCTGTTCCCCGACCTGGCTGAGAGCGACGCCACCCGTATCAACCGACCCACCGTGCGGACCATCTACCCGCCGCTCGCCCAGGCGTGGTTCGTCGCCGTCCGGGTCGTCACGGGCGGGGCGGCCGGCGAGTGGCCCTGGCAGGCGGCGGGGGCCGTCGTCGACCTCGGCCTGTGCGCCCTGCTCGCGGCCGGGCTGCGCCACCAGGGCTTCGATCCCCGCCTGGCCGCCTGGTGGTGCCTGTCGCCCGTGGCCGTCGTCGAGCTGGTCAGCAACGCCCACGTCGACGGGCTGGCGGTCGTCTTCTGCGTCGGCGCCGTGCTCGCCGCCCGCCGGCGTCCGGGCCTGGCCGGTGGGCTCGTGGGTGCCGCCGCCATGGTCAAGCTCTACCCGGCCCTGCTGCTCGTGGCCGTCGCCCGGAAGCGGCCGTTCGTCGCTGGCGGAGCCTTCGCCGCCGTCTGCGCCCTGGCCTACCTGCCCCACGTGCTCGCCGTCGGGCCCAAGGTCCTCGGCTACCTGCCCGGCTACCTGCAGGAGGAGCGCTACGACGAGGGGGGCCGATTCCTGCTGCTGGGGCTGACGGACCTGCCGGCCCGGCTCCTCCCCGTGCTGGCCGCCGCCGTGGTGCTCGCCGCCGTGGCCCTGGTGTGGCGGGCCGATCTGCCGGCCACCCGTGCCGCCCCGATCCTCGTCGGCACGCTACTGCTGGTGGCAACGCCGGCCCAGCCGTGGTACGCCGTCTCCGTGGCCGCGCTGGGTCTGCTCGACAGGGCGTGGTGGTGGGCCGTGCTCGCCGTGGTGGCGTGGCCCGCCTACGTGGCGGCCATCCTCCACGACCCCGCCACGGACAGGTACGGGCAGGCCGGGTACGCCTTCGCTCTGGTCGTCATCGTCGCGGCCACGCTGGCCCGTCGCCTTCGCCCTCACGTTCGCCGTGGCGGGGGCAGGAGGCGGGGCGAGGAGGCGCCTGCCGATCCGAGCACGCCGGTCCACGACGGGGCGACCGCAGGAGCGGCGGTCGCCACCCCATGACCAGCTCGACGTCGGCCGAGGTCGGGGTGTTCGGCGGCTCGGGCTTCTACGCCTTCCTCGACGACGTGGTGGAGGTGGACCTGACCACCCCCTACGGGCCGCCGTCGGCGCCCGTCGCCCTCGGCACGGTCGGTGACCGCCGGGTGGCCTTCCTGCCCCGCCACGGCCGGGAGCACCAGCTGCCCCCCCACCGGGTGGACTTCCGGGCCAACGCCTGGGCCCTCCACAGCCTCGGCGTCCGATCGGTCCTGGGGCCCTGCGCCGTCGGGTCGCTGCGCCCCGCCCTGCGCCCTGGCGACCTCGTCGTCCCCGACCAGCTGGTCGACCGGACCTGGGGCCGGCCCGACACCTTCGCCGACGGCCCGGGCGGGCCGACAGAGGGAGGCGGGGCGGTCCAGCACCTCTCCTTCGCCGACCCCTACACCGAGGAGCTGCGCCAGGTCGTGCTGGCCGCGGCCCGGGAGGAGCACGACCCGGCGCGGGTGCACGACGGCGGCACGGTGGTGGTGATCCAGGGGCCCCGGTTCTCCACCCGGGCCGAGAGCTCGTGGTTCCGCCGCATGGGCTGGGACCTGGTGAACATGACCCAGCACCCCGAGGTGGCGCTGTGCCGCGAGCTCGGCATGGGCTACGCCGGGATGGCCCTGGTCACCGACTTCGACAGCGGCGTCGAGGGCTCCGTCGACGTGGCGCCGGTCACGATGGAGGAGGTGTTCCGGGTCCTGGCCCAGAACGTCGAGCTGACCCGCCGCATCCTCTTCCGGGCCATTCCCCTGCTGCCCTGACCGCCGTCCGCCGGAGCGGGCCGACAGTGCTCTGATGGGCCCCATGGCCGGGGTCGACAGATGAGCGTGCCGATCGTGCTGGTCAACCCGGGGTCGGGCCCGAAGGAGACGCCGCTCGCCGAGCTGACCGAGGCCTTCGGCGACCTGGCCGAGGTGCGGGCCATGAGCGGCCAGGGCCTGGCCGTCGACGTGGCCCGGGCGGTCGACGCCGGCGCCGACTGGGTGGGCGTGGCGGGGGGCGACGGGTCGCAGCGGCTGGCGGCCCCCGTCCTGGCCGCCGCCCAGCGCCCGCTCCTCCCGGTGGCCTGCGGCACCCGCAACCACTTCGCCAAGGATGTCGGCCTCGACACCGTCGAGGACGCGGTCGCCGCCGCCAAGGCCGCCGACCGCACCCGCACCGTCGACCTGGCCTGGGTGGGCGACGAGTGCTTCCTGAACACCTGCAACCTCGGCATGTACACGGCCATCGTGAAGGAGCGGGTGCGCCAGAAGGGCAAGCTGCCGAAGCGGGCGGCCGATGCCGTCAGCATCGTGCGCGAGGCCGTCAGGGGCCACCGCCTCAGGCTCGTGCTCGACGACCAGCCGGTGACCACCTGGGCCGTCTTCATCGGCAACAGCTGCTATGGCGAGACCATGGGCGATCTCCGCCGCGAGCGGCTGGACGACGGCCTCCTCGACGTGCGCATCGTCCTGGCCAACCAGAAGGTTGCCCGCCTCCGCCTGTTCGGCGCCCTCCTCGGCGGCCGTCTCCACCAGACCCCCGTCATGGACAAGCTCTGCGTCGCCACGCTGGTGGTCGAGGTGCCCGGCTGCGAGGCGATCGACGTGGCCGTCGATGGCGACGCCTTCCGCCTCCGCACCCCCCTGCGGCTCCGCGTCGATCCCGGCGCCCTCACCGTGCTGACCGCCCCCGAGGCCGCCGCCTAGGACTCCGGCTGCGGCTGGCCGTCCAGGCGGGCCCGGAGCCAGGAGGCGTCGGTCACGGCGTGGCCCTGGTGGTCGTTGTTGAAGGAGGCGTACACGTCGCAGCCCTGCTCGAGCCAGGCCGCCAGGCGGTGGGCCGGCCCCTCCAGGAGGCCCGGCCCGTAGAGGCCCCAGTACTTGGTGGTCAGTGCGTCCGGGCCGTGGAAGCGGACGTAGGTCCAGTCCGTCGTCAGCTCCCGCGGGTGGTGCTCCAGCAGGTCGTGGACGCACAGGGCGGCCCCGTGGCGGGGCCCGCCCCCGCCCGGCCCCGCTCATCTGGTCGCCTGACCCTCGGGGCATCGGCCGTCAACTCACAGGTGTGTGGTTTGATGGCGGGGTGCTACGGTCCGCGTCCACCGGCTCGCTCCTGCCTGCCCGACTCCTCGAGGGGGTGCCCGTGCCCGGCTCAGGAAGCCAGCGCCCGTCCGATCTCTGGCAATCCGCCAAGGATTGGGGGACGTCGCACCTGACCTCGGCCCGAGCTGCGGGCGGCGCGTTCCCCGGTAGAGTCGACGGGGTCCTCTCGAAGATCGAGCAGCAGCGGCTGGATTCCATCCTCAACCTGCCCAACGGTGAAGCCGTGGCCACCGTCCGTGGGGGCGAGACGCTGTTGCTGCGGCGGCGGCACTGGATCGGCGTGGTGGGACGGCTGAGCGGCATCCTGGTCGCCTTCGTGCTCGCCCTCCTGCTCCCGGTCCTCCTGACGGCCGTCCTGGTCGTCGCCGGCCACGGCGTGGCGATCAACGCCCGTCGGGGGTTGCGGGACCCGGTAGGCATCGCGGTGGCCGTGGTCGAGCTCATTGCATTCTTCATAGTGTTCGCCGTGGCCGGAGCTGCCGCCCTGTGGCTCGCCCTCATCGGGTTCCTGATGCTCATGGCCGTGCTGGTGGTCTGGATGTGGCGGGTGGACATGATGCTGGTGACGACGAGCTGCCGGTTGATCCGCACGTGCGGCCTGTCGCTGATGCGCCGCCAGGCCTTTGTGCCCCTCGACTCCGTTCGGGCCACGAGCGTCTCCGGGCCCTACGCGTTCGGCCTCGGGAGCGTCACGTTCGACTCGGCGTCGGACGAGGACCGGCTGCTCCACCGCTTCGGGCTGATCGCCGACCCGAACCACTGGGCCGCGCAGGTGATCGATCGCCGGCAGACCGACGTCCCGAGCAAGGAATGAGGCATAAGCATGAACACCGAAGGGAGTGAACGGGTATGAAGGGAGTGGCCGTGGTGGTCGTGGTGATCGTGCTCCTGATCTTGATGGGCATCAACGGTGCCGAGGTCGGTGACTTCGTCGGTGACTTCCTCGAAGGAATGCGGCCGGACGAATAGCGCCGAGACCCCTGAGCCCGAGGTGGACAGCGACGACACGAGCTAGATCGCGCGCTGTCAGGTTGAGCAACTCGCTCACGTCGCCTGCGGGGTCTGGCGTTTCTTCAGCCGCGGAGCTGAGGAACGCTGGAAGGTGATGGCGAACCTCCGCGAGGAACGCCTCCCGCTCCGGCGCCGGGAAACTCGTGTCGACCTTGCTCACGACAATGCGACCGAGTTCAGCGCCTCCTCTAGCGCGCCGACAGCACCCTTGTCGAGGTCCGGCCATTGTGCGCGAACACCATCGAGCACGAACTTCGTCTC
>Ga0183260_10005042_pt1 | contig 10433 bp, 9 predicted proteins | sample AntDrymUQ4972206_2_FD_129768 | JGI IMG/M metagenome (GOLD analysis project Ga0183260, IMG submission 129768) | Polar desert sand microbial communities from Dry Valleys, Antarctica - metaG UQ497 (22.06) (version 2) (version 2) | ecosystem: Environmental > Terrestrial > Soil > Desert | place...
GCGACGAGGCGGTCGGTCAGCAGCAGGAACGCGTCCGGCAGTTCGGCTGTGTGTGCGTCGGTTGCGCCGCATGCGGCCTTGAGCTCGTAGCCGAGGTAGCCGACGAAGCCGCCGTTGAGGTCGAACGGAAGCTGCGGGCTGCACGTGTGCAGGCGTGCGAGCTCGCGCGAGAGGTAGCGCAGCAGCGGCTCTTCGTGCGTCCGGCGCTCGTCGCCGCGGGTGACGCTCAGGAGCTGGCCGTCGACCCGGTAGCGGATCTGCGCCCCGAAGGCGCCCATCGCCGCGCCCATGAACGAGAACCGCGACAGCGGCGGTGCGGCGACGCTCGAGTCCAGCCAGAAGGCGTGGGCGCGGTCGCCGAACAGTGCGGCGAAGGCGCTCTCGGCGTCGGGCGTTCCGTCGACGACGCGGTGGACGATCTCGACCTCGCCGCTGCTCGCAGCGGGCGGGCGGCCGCCCGGGACGACCGTGCTGCGCAGCGTGGGCCGTGGCGCCGGGTCGCCGCGGCGGGGACCCGGGGTGAGCGCGAGGAAGTTCGAGATCAGCTGCTCGCCATGCTCGGTGCCGATCGACTCGGGATGGAATTGGACGCCCCAGGCGCGGCGCTGGCGGTCGCGGATCGCCATCAGCGTGCCGTCGTCCGCCCATCCGATCGCTTCGAGCTCGGGCGGCAGCGCCGGCTCGACGATGAGCGAGTGGTAGCGCACGGCGCGAAAGCCCTGCGGCATGCCGCCGAAGAGGCCCTCCCCGCGGTGAAAGATGCGGCTGATGCGCCCGTGGACGATCTCCGACCCGCGTACGACGCTTGCGCCGCGGACGTGAGCGAGCCCTTGGTGGCCGAGGCAGACGCCGAGCACCGGCGTCTCGTCCTGAGCCAGCGCCGCGCGGCCGATGCCGATATCCCGCTCGCGCTCTGGTCGGCCGGGGCCAGGGGAGACGACGATCCGGTCCCAGCGATGGCGCGCGAGCTCGTTCCATCCGATCTCGTCGTTGCGTACGACGACCGGCTCTTCGCCCGCTACGCTGGCCAGCAGCTGGTAGAGGTTGAACGTGTAGGAGTCGTAGTTGTCGATCAGCAGCGTCGTCACGACGGCACACAGGGTAGGCCGCGACCGGCCACTACCGTGCGAGCGCAGCGACCATGTCCCTCGTCGATCACGCAACCGCCCTGTGCTGGACCGATCGCCTGCTGACGCCCGCTGCGCGGAGCGAGCCGGTGGGCCCGCTGCTCGTCGCCGACTCGTGGCTCGTCGTCGATGGTGCGACGCGCGCGGAGGATGCGCACTGGGCGCGCTTCGGCGACGCGTGCCTCCGGCTCGGGGTCGAGACGGCCGCCTTCCGGCAGGCGGTAACGAGCGCCGTGCCGGCGCTCGGGCGCTGGTGGCCGCGCGTGGAGCTGACCGCTGAGGGCGTGCTGCGCCTGCGGGTCCGTCCGGCGCCGGTGCCGGGCGCGGGCGCGCCGCGCGTCACGGTGGCGGCGCCCGGCGACCCGCGGGCATGCCCGCGTCGCAAGGGCCCGGACCTGGACATGCTCATCGGCCTGCGCTCGCGGTCGGGCGCCGACGAGCTGCTGCTCTGCGATGCCGACGGCGGGTTGCGCGAGGGCACGTCGAGCAGCCTGCTGTGGTGGGAGGACGGGGTGCTCTGGACGACCCCCGCTGAGCACACGCTGCCGGGGGTGACGCGGGCGCTGGTGGTCGCCTTCGCACGCGAGCACGGTGTGGACGTGCGCGTGCGCTCGCCGTCGCCGGCGCAGCTCGCCGGTCGCGAGGTGTGGCTCACGAGCGCTCTGCACGGCATCCGTCCCGTCGGCGAGTGGCTGTCGCCGCCGCAGGCCGCCGGTCCCGCCGAACGGGCGCCGGCATGGCAGGCGGCGCTGGAAGCGATGCGATGAGCTGCTACGACGCCCTCGCGGCGGTCTATGACTGGCTGATTCCGACCGAGCTGCTGGCGCCGCTGGGCAGCGCGGAGGCGTTCGCCGGCCTCGTCGACCTCGAGCCGGGCGCGCGCGTGCTCGACTGCGCTTGCGGTCCCGGCCACCTCGCCGTGGGGCTCGCGCTGCGCGGCTTCGACGTCGTCGCCACCGACGCGAGCGAGGCGATGATCGAGCGCACGCGCGCGCTCGCGGAGGAGCATGGCGCCACGGTGACGGCGCAGACCTGCGCCTGGGAGGATCTCGCAGCCCACTGGGGCAGATCGTTCGATGCGGTCTTCTGCGTCGGCAACTCGCTCGCCCACGCGGCCGGCCGGCAGGCCCGCCGTCGCGCCTTGACCGCGATGGCGGCGGTCGTGCCCACGGGCGGGACGGTCGTCGTCACATCGCGCAACTGGAAGCAGGTGCGTGCCGCCGGCTCGGGCCTCGAGGTCGCCCAGCAGCTCGTGCGCCGCGACGGGGGAGTCGGGTTGCCGATCTACGCGTGGTGGATCCCCGAGGACTGGGACGAATCGCACCACTTCGAGATCGCCGTCGCCCTCGTCGCCCCGGACGGCAGCGTCACGACCCACGGCGAGCGGATGGCGTTCTGGCCCTTCGGCCACGACACGCTGCGCGGCGACCTGCGCGCGGCCGGGCTGAAGCCCACCACGACGACGTACAGCGACGAGGGGTCGCGCTACCTCGTCACCGCGCGGCGCGCGGCATAGCCGGTCAGCCCCGATCGTCGCCGCCGAGCATTTCGCAAACGGATCCTTTGGGCCGGGACTGCGCGGACGGAGTTCCATTGGGCGTCGCCGATGAGGAACGTGGCGCGGCCGGTATGGGCCAACGCGAGAGTGTCGCCTTCGCGAAAGGGCGCACTGTCTTGGAGTGGACTCGCGTCGGCTAGAGTCGGCGTGTGCGTGTCCTGTTTGCCTGTACACAGGGTGCCGGACACTTCAATCCGCTGGTGCCGTTCGCTGAGGCTTGCCGCCGAGGCGGGGACGAGGTGCTGGTGGTGGGGCCGCCGCCGCTGGCTGAGTCGGTCGAGCGTGTGGGCTTCCCGTTCTGGCTGGGCGCGGCGCCGCCAGCAGCGGAGCTAGGCGGCGTGTTGGCACGGGTGCCGACGTTGTCTTATGACGAGGGCATGCGGCTGGTTATCGGGGAGATCTTTGCGACGCTGAACGTTCGCGCGATGCTGCCGGGTATGCGCGCCGCGGTGCGGGACTGGCGTCCAGATGTGATCGTCAGGGAACCTGCGGAGTTCGCCTCAGCGGTGGTCGCTGAGGAGATGGGGGTCCCGCACGTCGAGGTCGGCGTGACGCTTGCGGCGTCGTACCTGGAGATGATGTCGATCGCCACGGAGGCGGTCGAGGCGTGGGGAGCTGGCGTGATGGCGCATATCGCGGCCACGCCGTACCTGACGCTGTTTCCCGCGACCCTCGACGATCCGGCGCTGCCCGCTCCGCGGCCGCTGCACCGATTCCGTGCCGCGGCTGCTGCCGACGCGCCCGTGCGCGCGCTCCCGGACTGGTGGAACGGGGACGACCGTCCGCTCGTCTACGTGACTTTCGGGAGTGTGATCGCAAACGTTCCGACGCCGGTGCCGATCTACGACATCGCGATGAAGGCGGTGGCCGATCTCCCGGCGCGGGTGCTGCTGACGACGGGCGCGACGGGCGAGAGCCCGGTTTCAGCGGCGCCCGCTTCGCATGTGCACGTGGCCCGGTGGGTCCCGCAGGCTGACGTGCTTGCACACGCGCGCGTCGTCGTCTGTCATGGCGGGTCGGGCACCACTCTGGGCGCGCTCGCGGCCGGCGTGCCGCTCGTCGTGACGCCGCTGTTCGCTGACCAGCCACAGAACGGCCGCCGCATCGCCACCGTGGGGGCGGGAATCAACGTCGAGCCGGGCGAGACCGGCGCCATCCACAGCGCTATCGACCCCGCAGCGTTACACGATGCCATCGCAGCCGTGCTGGCCGATGAGACCTTCACGCGAGCGGCGGGCGCCATCGCCGCGGAGATCGCCGCGCTGCCTCCAGCGGATGCGGCCCTGTCGGTGCTGGCCGCCGCGGCGTAGCGATTACGGCGGCGCGCTGCCCCCCGTCATGACCACAGATCGGGACCGGTCCCCAATGGGCCGGTGCTGTCGCTTTGCGCGAAGAGGAGCGCCCTCGCGCCTGCTCGACCCGGTCAGCCGCGACGACTCCGGGTGTTGCTGCTCGCCGAGGTACGCGCGCGGATCGGCGGCGGCCAAGGAATTGATGATGTCTCGGGTGGCCAGCCACCGATTCTCGTCATGGAGCGTTGCGAGCAGGCGTTCGGCTGCCAAGACAATGCGAACGGCTCGCCGACGCCAGGCAGAGCGCCCTTCTCGACGTAGCCAGCGCTCTCACGTCGGCCGCTGCGTCTCGACGCGGGCTCTCGACCCGTCCACCCCTGGTCGCACGTCGTTCTCTCCCGGGCCGGCCCATCAGCCCCGCAGGCGGAACGGCCGGCGGCACGCTTGATCCCTCGAGCGAGCGGTGGTCGCTCGGCGAGGGAGAGGCGGTCTCGCAGCGGATCCCCTATCTCGGCTGACCGTTGGCTGATCTGCCTGAGATCGAGGGCCAGGAGGAGGACGTGCTTGACGTGGAGCGCTGAACTGAGCTGCGCAGTGAGCATTCGTGCGTGGGGTCTCGATCAAGGAGTTGATGCGCCGGACGGGGTCAGCCGCCGCCGGGCTGCTCGCGCACCGCGTCGCGTAGCTCCTCTACCTCTCGCAACAGCTCGCGCTGGCGGCGGATGACGTCCTCGAGCCGACGCTCGACGTTGCGCGGCCCGCCCGTGGGCGGTGTAGCGGTCGTACCGGTACCGGTACCGGTACCGGTGCCGGTGCCGGTGGCGCCTGGCGTCGTCGTGGTCGGACCGGCCTGCTGCGTCGCGGGGTCCGACGTCGCGCCCGTCGCGAGCGCCTCGTCGGGCACCTGGCCGGTCTGGATGTAGCGCCGCGTCTTCTCCTCCGCCTGCTGATCGCGATCGTTGTCGAAGATCGCCACGAGCTTGTTCGTCTCGGCGTCGACGACGACGGTCTTCGACACGGCGTTCGCTCCGTTGGGGATGATCGACGTGAGATAGACGACGCCGCCGTTGACGAACACCGGCCGCGGCTCGACGACGCGGAAGTTGCCCGAGCCGCCGCTGTTGGCGCTGAAGTCCACGCCTGGGATCGAGACCGCAAGCACGGCCTGCAGCGCCCGGCGGTTGCCGCTCAGCGACGTGCGCCGCGGCACGCGCCAGATCCGCGTCCGGCCGCTGACGGCATCGGTGAGGAAGATCGCGCTGGCGGCGAACGCGCGCCCGTAGGGCTCGGCGACCGTCACCCATTGCGGTCCCAAGCCGGCGGTGCCGAAGTCGACGAGGTAGGGCTGGCGGTTGGTCTCGGTGTCGGTGATCCTCGTCTGCTCCTCGTGCACGAACCAGGCGTTCCAGACGCCGCGCTTGTACTGGTAGGCGTCCTGGATCCGACGTGCCTGCGTGTCGGGGAAGATCCGGCCGCTGATCGCGAGCTCGGGGCGCCGCGCGGCCTCTTGTGGCTCGAGATCCTCGATCGTCCCGTTCGGCGCGACGACGAAGACGCCGCCTAGCACCGGCCGGCGGATGAGCAGCCCCTTGTACTCGAGGTAGGGCACGAGGATCCGCGGTCCCCTTGGCGTCTCGACGCCGACCGGTTCCTCGAGCGTGATCAGGAAGCGCTCCTTGAGCAGCCGCCAGCGCAGGTTGTCGGTGACCTGCAGCCCGGGCGCGACCTGCAGCTCGGCGTCGATCTGGCGCAGCCTGCGCGCCGTGTTCTCGGCGTCGAGCGAGACGATTCCCTGGCTCTTCTTCGTGAAGATCCTGAAGGCGCCCTGGGGCGTCCGCAGCGCCGTCCAGTTCAGTCCCTTGTCGGTGTTGACGATGCGGAAGTTCGTCAGCGTCTCAGTCGGCGAGTTGAACGCGCTCGAGGCGTTCTGCTCGGCCACCTGGCGCGGCACGAGGCGAACCTCGCCACCCGGCGGCAGACCGGCGATCTCCTCGTAGGTCGTGGCGGTGACGATCGCCCGCCCGACGAGCGGGCCTTGCAGCGCGGCGAGGATGATGAAGGACAGCAGCGCAAGCGCCGGGAACGCCGTCAGCCACACCGGTGCCGGGATGCCGGTGCGCAAGTCCTCGAGCGTGCGCCAGCTGCGGCGCGAGCGACGCCAGAGCACGGCGCCGGCGACCAAGAGCAGCAGCGGCGCAAGCCACACGAGCGGCGACGTCCAGAAGAACATCGCCAGCCCGTGCCAGATCGGGCGCACGAGCCACAGCGCGACGAGCGCGACGAGGGCTGCGACGATCGGGATCGGCCTCAGACGGCGCACGCTTCGACTCTACGTCGTGCGACACCGCAACGGTGCTGCGCCAACACGCCGGCTTGGGGCGAATTGCGTACTCCTCGCGCGCCGCAGCTCGCGGCGGCGATCCCGTCAGTCCCCCAGCGCTCGCCCCACGGCGTCGGCGACGCGGTTCACATCGCCGCCGCTCATCCCGACCCACAGCGGCAGCCGCACGAGCCGCCCGGCTGCGGCGTCGGTGACGTCCATCGGCCCGTGAACGCGCCCGAAGCGCTTGCCGGCCGGCGCAGAGTGCAGCGGGACGTAATGGAAGTAGGCGCCGATCCCCTCGGCCGCCAGCGCTTTGATCAGGCCGTCGCGCGCGGCTCGGTCTCGCAGCATCAGGCGGTACAGGTGCGCATTGTGGCGCGCGCCCGCCGGGATCGTCGGGCGCTGCAGCAGACCAGCTCGCTCGAGCGGCTCGAGCGCGGCGTGATAGGCGTCCCAGATCAGCAGCCGCGCGGCGGTGATCTGCGCGAGATGCTCGAGCTGGTCGGCGAGCAGCGCCGCGCTGACGTCGGACATCAGAAAGGAGGACCCGATGTCCACCCACGTGTAGTGGTCGACCTCGCCGCGACTGAAGCGCGCGCGGTTCGTGCCCTTCTCCTGCAGGATCTCGGCGCGCTCCTGCCAGCGCTCGTCGTTGAGCAGCAGGGCGCCGCCCTCGCCGCAGGAGACGTTCTTCGTCTCGTGAAACGAGAGCGCGCCGAGGTCGCCGATGGCGCCCAGCGCGCGGCCGTCGAGCGTCGCTCCGATCCCCTGGGCCGCGTCTTCGATGAGCGCCAGGCCGCGGTTGGCCGCGATCGTGCCGAGCGCCCCCATGTCGCAGCCGACGCCGCCGTAGTGCACGGCGACGATCGCCTTCGTGCGTGGCGTGAGCGCGGCGGCGACCGGTCGCGGGTCGATGTTCAGCGTGACGGGATCGACGTCGACGAAGACGGGCGTCGCGCCGCGTAGCACGAACGCATTTGCGGTCGAGACGAACGTGAAGGAGGGCATGATCACCTCGTCGTCCGGCCCGACGCCGGCCAGCAGCGCCGCCATCTCCAGCGCGCCGGTGCACGAGTGCGTCAGCAGGACGCCATGGGTCCCGGTCAGCTTCTTGAGCAGCATCTCGCAGTGGCTGCTCTGCGGCCCGTTGCCACCGGTCCAGCCGCGCTCGAGGACGGCCGCGATGCGCGCGCTCTCAGCGCCCGTGCGGTACGGGCGGTTGAACGGCAGGTCGGTCATCGCGCGGCTCCTGCCAGCACGTAGACGCGCTCCCGGCCGCCGGGGACCAGCTGCGACGTCACGATCGCCTCGCCGAAGCGCTCCATCAGCTCCCGCAGCGACGCGTCGTCGAAGCGCTTCGCCTGCGCACCGCCCGCGGTCGCCGCCCCCGCGGATGCCAGACGCGCCACGATCGCCACGCGGCTCTGGGCGAGGTTGCGCACCGGCTCGGAGATGACGACCCGCTCGCGCGCAGCCGACAGCATCCGCCTCACCATCGACTCGGCGTCCGGGAGGAAGTGGTAGAGGCTGGCCTGCATGAGCACCACGTCGGCGACCGGCAGATCGACGGTCGCGACGTCCGCTTGGCGCGCGTCTACCCCGCACAGGCGCAGTCGGTCGACGAAGCCGGCGTTGGAGTCGATCGCGACGTAGGAGCCGACCCGCCCGCGCAGCTCGTTGCGATACAACCGCGCCGGCCCGCAGCACAGCTCCAGGACGCTAGCACCGTCGGGGACGTGCGTGGCCACCGCCGCGTCGCACGCCCCGTAGTAGCGTCCGTACAGAACGCGCATCACGAGGCCGTAGCCCAACGCGCTGCGGTAGATGAGGCTCTCGGGCAGAGGCGCGAGGATATTCACCGTCCCACCGGCACCGTGATCGAGCTGAGCGTCGTCATCCCCGTCTACCACTGTGCCGGGTGCCTCGAGGCGCTGCACGAGCGGCTGACCGCGAGCCTGCTCGCCATCACACCCGACTACGAGATCGTCTTCGTCGACGATCGCTCGACCGACGGCGCCTGGGAGATCCTGCGCGGCCTCGCGCGCGAGGATCCCCGGCTGCGAATCGTGCGCCTGAGCCGCAACTTCGGCCAGCATGCAGCCATCACCGCCGGCCTCACGCGCTCTACCGGCGCGTGGACCGTCGTCATGGACTGTGATCTGCAGGAGCCGCCAGAGGAGATCCCGCGGCTGTATGCCAAGGCGCAGGAGGGCTACGACGTCGTTCGCGCCGTTCGCCAGGGCCGCCAGCACTCCGCGTTTCGGCGCTTCTCGGCGACGCTGTACCGGCGCATGCTCAGCGAGCGCGAGGGCGGCGAGATCGAGTTCTCGACCCTGTCGATCATCTCGCGCAAGGTCGTCGAGTCGTTTCTGTCGCTGCGCGACCGCGACCGCGAGTACCAGCTCGTGCTCGATTGGCTCGGCTTCACGCAGGCGAGCATCACGTTCGCCCATGCCGAGCGCGAGGGCGGCTCGCCGAGCGCCTACGGCCTGCGCCAGCTCTTGCGGGTCGCCTTCGACGGGATGTTCTTTCGCACGACCGTGCTGCTACGCGTCATCGTGCTGTTCGGCTTCTGCATCGCGGCCGCTGGTGGCCTGCTGGGCGTGTATGCGGTCTACTCGCGCTTCGTCGAGGACACGCCGGCCGGCTACACGAGCATCGTCGTCCTGCTCGTGCTCCTGACCGGGTTCATCATCATCGCCTTGGGCGTGGTCGGGCTGTACGTCGGGCGGATCTTCGACCAGGTCAAGGGTCGTCCGCTGTTCGTCGTCGACGAGCAGATCGACGGCGAGCTCGTGCGCAGCGACCGGGAGTAGACCGGTGGACGAGAGGCTCGAGCGCTGGACCTTCGAGGTCGAGGACGAGCATTGGTGGTACCGCGGGCGGCGCCGGGTCCTGGCGGGGGTCCTCGATCGGTTGGCGCTGCCGGCCGATACGCGGATCCTCGACGCCGGCTGCGGGTCGGGGCGCAACATGGTGGACCTCGCGCGGCGCGGAAGGGTGTGGGGCCTCGAGCGTGCGCAGTCGTCGCTTCAGGCCGCGCTGACGCGGCGGGTCGGCGAGGTCCGTGCGGGCTCGCTCGAGGAGCCGCTGCCGTTCGGCGACGGCGCCTTCGACCTCGCCGTCGCGCTCGATGTCCTGGAGCACGTCGGCGACGACGCGTTCGCGCTGCGCGAGCTCGCGCGGGTCGTGCGGCCCGGTGGCTGCCTCGTCCTCACCGTGCCCCAGTACGCCTGGCTGTGGGGCGAGCAGGACGTGCTCTCGCACCATCATCGTCGCTATACGCGCGTGCTGCTCGTCGCGCGTGGGGCGGACGCCGGCTGGTCCGCGGAGCGCCTTACGGCGTTCAACACGCTGCTGCTCGCGCCGATCGCCGCGGTGCGCTTCGTGCAGCGCATGCGCCGTCGGCCCGAACCGTCATCTGACCTGCAGCGCACGCCTCGAGGCCTCGTCAACGAGGGGCTGGAGCGCATCCTGGCCGCCGAAGCGGCGTGGATTCGCCGCGGGCGGGACCTGCCGACCGGCGTTTCGCTGCTGGCCGTGCTGCGACGTCCGTCGACGTGATCGCGGCCGCGTGCGTCATCGGTCGGCCTCTCGCGGGCGGCCCTCGTCGTCGTCGCCGTCGTCGCCCGCGTCGGCGTCGTTCTGGCCCCGGCAGCTCGTGCTCAGCGACGTCCTCTAGCGCTAACATACTAACGAGCGTTATAGTGTTCTGGTGGATGATCGCTGCGACCTGCTGTGCCTGGATCTCGACAAGGCCGAGCGTCTGCGCCGAGAGCGTCTTACGGTCGAGGCGGCCGAGACTGCCGCGACCTTCGCGCGGGCGCTGGCGGACCCGACGCGGTTGGCGATCGCCGCTGCGCTGGCCGGCAGCGAGGAGCTGTGCGTGTGCGATCTGGCGTGGGTGATGGAGCGCGCTCAGAACCTCGTCTCTCATCATGTGCGCGCGTTGCGGGCGGCCGGTCTGGTCCGCTCGCGCCGCGAGGGCAAGATGGTCATCTACTCCCTCACCGGCCGCGGGAGCGAGCTGCTCCGGGCACTGCTCGAGTCTGGAGTGGCGGCGGCGTGAGCGGCGTGCCGATCGCCCTGCCTGGCGCACCCTCGCGCGCCGAGCACGAACGCCCCGCTCGAAA
>Ga0183260_10005043_pt1 | contig 10432 bp, 7 predicted proteins | sample AntDrymUQ4972206_2_FD_129768 | JGI IMG/M metagenome (GOLD analysis project Ga0183260, IMG submission 129768) | Polar desert sand microbial communities from Dry Valleys, Antarctica - metaG UQ497 (22.06) (version 2) (version 2) | ecosystem: Environmental > Terrestrial > Soil > Desert | place...
GTGACTCCGCGTCTCCGTGATGTGCCCTGCTCCGTGCGCTCCGCCTGCTCCGTGCCCCGCAGTTTCCCACGTGGTGCGCCGCGATCACAGCGCGTGGGGCCGCTCCCAACTCCCAACGCCCAACTCCCAACTCCCAATTTTGGCAATTTTGGCATTCTTGGCAATTCCCAGTCATTACCGTGGCGGCATCGCTGTGAACGTCTTCTCGATGTTCTCCAGCACGGCAAGCGTGGAGCGTACGCCGGCCTCGATGTAGCGCTCACCCTTTTCGGCGGTGGAGTTCCGCGGGTCTCCCCAGGTGCCGGATTTCGTGGCCCAGTAGACGGACCCTGGTGAGGTGAAGAAGAACGCGGTGTGCACCGGGCCCGTGTTGACGGTGTAGTCCGGGAAGGGGGGGAACTCCACGTTCGCCTGCTCCATGTCGACGAGCCCGGGATTGATGGCCAGCATCGCCGAGGTTTCCGCTTCGTTCGCGTGCATGCCGTTCTTCAGCCCGGACCACTCCGCGGCGTCCTCGGCCGTGAAGCCGTCCCAGTAGTTCACCGGAAAGGCCTTTACGTCCTTCGGCAGCTTGTCTGCGGCGTTCGCGCAGGCATACGCAATCGCATACGTATTGTCGTAGTGCCCGTTCAGGAAAACGATCCGCTTGAAGCCGGAAGCGGCAAACGACACGCAGAGGTCTTCGATCAGGGACATGAAGGTCGGGATCCGGATGTGCACGAGCCCCTTGAACCCGACGTGCGGATAGGACAGCGCGTAGTTGACCGGCGGCGCGACGACGGCATTGATGGCCGGTGCGACACGCCGCGCAACCTCCTGCGGAATCAGCACGTCGGTCAGCAGCGGCGCGTGGGGGCCGTGCTGCTCGGTCGCGCCGACCGGCACGATCACGGTGTAGTGGTTGGCGAGGAAGGCTTCGACCTCGCTGTTCGTCATCTCGCCAAGGAACACGGTGGCTGGCTTCATAGCTTCCATACTGCACGGACTGCGCGGCAGGGTCAATTCGGGCATTATGATTCCCCCTTGCCTCTTCTCCTCGAAGTAATCGTGCAGACGATGGCTGACGCGCGTGCCGCGGCGGCCGGGGGTGCGGACCGGCTGGAGGTGGTGCGGGAGATCGAACGTGGCGGGCTCACCCCGTCGCTCGACCTCGTCCGGGCTATGTCGGCAGAGGTCGGACTGCCGCTGCGGGTCATGGTCCGCGAAAATGACGGGTTCACCGTCGCGGATGCGGGTGAGCTGGCGCGCTTGCAGGATGCCTTTGCCGCGCTTGCGGAACTCGGGGTCGACGGCGCCGTTGTCGGCTTTGCCCACGGCCGGGAACTGGACCTCGAGACCACCGCCGCACTGCTGGGGAGTGCTCCAGCGCTTCAGGCGACCTTTCACCGGGCGTTCGATGAGGCGCTCGATCCTTTCCAGGCCATCGCCGCGCTCCGGAAGATGCCGCAAGTCGACCGGATCCTCACTACCGGCGGTGCGGGAGACTGGCACGCGCGCGCGCACCTGCTCGCGCAGTACACGTCGGTTGCGGGAGCCACGTTCACGGTGCTTGCTGGAGGCAATCTCGACGTTGACGGACTCCGGGTCCTCTCGGCGTCCGGCTCCGTCCGCGAGGGGCACGTGGGCCGGGCGGCGTGTGAGCCCCCTGTGCCGGGGGCGCCAGTGTCGGAGGAACGAGTCCGGCACTTGAAGGCCGCCTGCTCCGGTACCTGAATTGCTGCCTGCGGAGGGATGAACGCCTCTTCCGTTCTCGGCTACCACTGCTCACACGAACAGCACGCGCCCCGCGATCTCCTGCGGTACGCGAAGCTTGCTGCAGGTCAGGCTCTCCTTCGCGCGAACAGACGAGGAGTCGGCACGGATCGCCTGGGATCAGTGGCGGCAGTGCGCGCTGCGCGGCACGCAGCTCGCGGACCTGCGTCACCCGCAGCGTTCGATGCGGCGGTCGAACACGTGAGCCCCTTCGACATCCTCGAGAAGGTGCGCGCGTCCGCCGACGTGGCCGCCAGCTCGCATGGCTGCAGGAGGACCTCGCGTTGGGCGTGGAACGCATTTACCTTCACAACGTCGCCCCCGGCCATCAGGAGCACTTCATAAACGCGTGCGGCACCCGCCTTCTGCCGGAGCTAGCCAGGGGCTGACGGGCCCTGCGGCGTGACCGTCGGCGCTTCGGCATTCTCGTCGTCGGCGGACTCGCGCTCCACATGGATCGTGCAGTCCTGCACGAGCGCGACGAGCGCACCGATTGCCGCGGCGATCGGCGCAAGCACCGCCCCGACGACACCGACCGTGAGCGGGAACTCGGCTATGGTCCGCCCGTCGTGCTCGACGACCACACGACGTGCGTTGCCCTCTCGCAGGATCTCTTTCAGCTTCTCGACGATTGAAACACCTTCCGCCTTGAACGACTGCCACGACATCTTTGTCTCCTTCCTGGAGCCCGGCCGCCAAGGCACAGGCTCATGTCACCACCACCCGCTCCGAACGCCGGCAAGACCGGCGGTGCGATATAGTCTGCAGCTCCGTCCACTTAAAAGGAGAGACCGTGGATCACGCGACGAACCGCCGGGACTTCATTCGCCTGGGCACCACCATGGCGGCCGGACTGGCCGTCGTCCCCTCCGCGCACGCAAGTGCCGGCACGGCCGCTGAGAGCCCGGTAGAAGCTGCCCTGAAGGCGCCCGTGCTCAGGCGGCATCTGTGGCCCTCTCCCGTCCAGATCGCCTCGATCGAGCTGCTCAAAGGCGCAGGCGATTTCCTCGTGCGCGTGCGCTCGAAAGAGGGGGCCGAGGGGCTTGCCGTGGGCCACCCGGACGTGCTCGAGACGACCTGGCCGATTCTGACGCGCCGCGTCGCGCCGTTCTTCATCGGAAAGGACGCCCGCGACCTCGAAGCGCTCATCGACGGCGTCTATCTCGCCAGCTCCAACTACAAGTGGCAGGGGCTGGCGTTCTGGGTGCCCGTTGCGAGCGTCGAGGCTGCCGTGCTCGACCTGCTCGGCAAGACCGCCAACAAGCCGCTCGGCGAGCTCTTCGGCGACGTGGTCCGGCGCGACATCGCCGTCTACCGTGCGAGCGGCAACCGCGGCAACACACCCGCAGAGGAGGTTGCCTACCTGCAGCGTCTCATTGACGAGACGGGTGCACGCGCGATCAAGTTCCGCCTCGGTGCCCGCATGCGCTATGACGACGAGTCGACGCGCCGGGATCTGGCGTTGATCCCGCTCACGAGAAAAGCGTTCGGAGACGGCATGACCATCTATGCCGACGCAAACGGCTCGTACGATGTGCCGATGTCGCTTCGCATCGGGAAGGTCATGCAGGAACACCGCCTCGCCTTTCTGGAAGAGCCGGTGCCGTTCGACTACTACGACGAAACGAAGGGAATCGCGGATGCACTGCCGATTCCCGTGGCCGGCGGCGAGCAGGAGAGCAGCCTTCGGCGCTTTCGCTGGATGATCGAGCATAAGGGCGTCGACGTCGTCCAGCCGGATCTCTTGTACTTTGGCGGGTTCATACGGTCCATCCGAGTCGCACGGATGGCGGCTGCCGCAGGGATTCCCTGCACGCCGCACATGTCCGGGGGTGGGCTCGGCTTTCTGTACGTGGCGCACTTTGCTTCCTGCGTCCCCAACGCAGGTCCATTCCAGGAGTACAAAGGCGGGAACGACACACTGCCCGTCACATCGGAGACGTCACCGCTCCTGAGCGTCAAGGGCGTTCTGCGGGTCCCGAGCGGCCCGGGTCTGGGTGTGACGATCGACCCCGCGTACGTCAGGCTGGCGACCCTGCTCAGTTAGTTAGCTCATCCGCCGATGCCAGCGCAGAATCGCTTCTATCGGAACGGGAATTGCAGCCGGCACTCTGATAGCCATGCAGGTCGCCGTCTGCTCTTCGATTCGGCGGCAGAAACAGTCCTTCAGCTGGATCTCCAGATCTCAGTGTGTATTGCTATGACCGCCCAAGCCGTACGTCCGTGCGTCACCGTCGTGATCCCCTGCTACAACCAGGGAGACTTCTTGCGGTCGGCGATCAAGAGCGTGCGAGAGCAGACCTATGGACCGGTCGAGCTGATTGTCGTGGACGACGGTTCAACCGATGACACCCACAGTATTGCGAGAAGCTTGGGAGCGATAGTCATCTCGCAGGAGAACAAAGGTCTGTCTCAGGCACGGAACGTGGGGCTTGCCGCCGCTCGCGGCGAGTTCATCGTCATGCTCGACGCCGATGACGAGCTCCTTCCTGATGCTGTTGCGATCGGGGTGGAAGCGCTGGTCTCGTCTCCCCATGCCGCTGCGGTAGTCGGGAATTGTCAGTCGGTCGACGCGGACGGCCGTCTCCTGCCGGCGGAGCGGCACGTCATCGACACCACGCGGCTGTATCGGGAGTGGCTGGCGAACAACTTCGTCTGGGCCCCGGCGGCCGCGATGTTCCGTCGCAGGGCGCTCGAGCAGTGCGGGGGCTTCCCGCAGGACCTCGGGCCCGCGGCCGATTACGCGGTTTACCTTCGGCTGGCGCGTACGGGCACCGTGCTGTACCACCCCAAGGAAGTGGCACGCTACCGCCAGCACGACGCCAGCATGTCGCGCGACCCCGTCATGATGCTGCGGGTCACGCTGGAAGTACTGCGCCGGGAGAGCAAGGCGGCTCCAGCAAGCCTGCGGAGTGACTTCAGACGCGGCCGGCGCACGTGGCGCAGGTGGTACGGCGAGTACATGATCGAGCGCCTCCGCACCGACTGGCACGCCGGGGAGCGCGGCGCGGCACAGGTTCAACTGGCACTCACCCTCCTCTGGCACTGCCCGACGATGGCGGTACGGGAGGCGGGGCGCAAATTGAGATGTCTCCTGGCGCGGGAAGAGAGCACCGACCCGCAGGCAACGCCCGCCGCGCCCCCGACCGGCAGAGCGTCCGGGTGACCGCCATCCGCGAGGTCGAGCTGTCCGCCCCCCTTCCAGAGCTCCAGGATCTCGCCGGATACAGTCGGTGCATGGTGGTGTTCCGCTGGCACCATCAGATCGTCGGGCGCGAGTTCGTCAACGTCGTCGCCGGCCGGGTCTCCCTTCCCGCGCTCCAGGCTCTTGCGGCGGGCGCACCCGGGCGCGAGGCGCTTTCCCGCTGGCTGGACGAGAGCCTGCAGCACGACCCGCGTGCAGTCGTCGGACCCACTCCCCTGACCGCCACGGTCGCCATCTGTACACGCGAACGGCCAGACGACCTCCGCCGTGCGCTGGAGGCGCTCGTCGCGCTCCGGCACGACGGACACGAGCTGCTTGTCGTGGACAACGCGCCGGCGGGGGACGACACGCGCCGTGTCGTCGAGGCCTTCCCTTCGGTTCGGTATGTGTGCGAGCCGCGACGCGGGCTCAACGCCGCGCGCAACAGGGCCCTCGAGGAAGCCCGTGGCGACATCGTCGCATTCACTGATGACGATGCGGTGCCCGAGCCGGAATGGCTAGGGCCGCTGCTTGACAATTTTCAGACGCCGCGTGTTGCCTGCACCACGGGCCTCACGCTGCCGGTCCAGCTCGACACCGACGCACAGGAACTCTTCGAGTCGCACTGTACGTTCGTGCGTGGCTTTCGCCGGCTCGTATTCGACAGCACGATCAACAACCCCCTGGCGGTTGGGCCGGTCGGCGCGGGGGCGAACATGACTCTCCGCCGGAACGTCGTCCTGGAGCTTGGCGGGTTCGATGAGCGGCTGGATGCGGGCATGCCGACCCGCTCGGGAGGGGACCATGAGATGTTCATCCGCCTCCTCACCGCCGGCCATCTGATCATCTACGATCCGCTTGCGGTGAGCTGGCACCGGCATCGCCGCACTCACGAGGAGCTGCTCGACACGGTCTACGGATACGGCGTGGGGGTATATGCCATGTGGACCGGGCTGATCCTCGAGCGCCGCGAGATCGGTGTGCTGAAGCTGGCATGGCAATGGTTCCGGTACGGTCAGCTGCCGGCAGCCATGGGCCGCCACGGCGGCGGACCGGACGCAGCCCGGCTCGCGCGTGCCGAGCTCAGGGGCTGTGTCCGCGGTCCTTCGGCGTGGCTTGCGGCACGGCGCCTGCGGGCTGGCGGGGTCTGATTGAGTGCACCGACGGTTTCCGTCGTCGTGCCGACGAGAGACCGCTGCAGCGCCGTCACCCGTCTGCTCAGGGCACTCGCTGTGGAGTACTCCGCCGGCGTGCAGATGGAGGTCATCGTCGTGGACGACGGGTCCACGGACGGGACCGTTGCCTCGCTCATCAGCGCACAGTGGCCGTACCGGCTGCGAATCGTCCAGGGGGGCGGTACGGGCGCCGCGGTAGCCCGCAACGCGGGGGCACGCCTCGCCACTGGCGACATCCTGCTCTTTCTCGATGATGACGTGGAACCCCAGAGCGGACTGGTCTCCGCGCACGCGGCTGCGCACATGCAGGGTGACGGGCTGGTCGCGATCGGCGATCTGCCCCCGGTCATCCGGGATCCGACGCTCCTGGGAAGTACCCTGCGCGCATGGTGGGGTGAGATGCAGAGCGGGATCCGCAGGCCCGGCCACCGGCACACCTACCGTGACCTGCTGAGCGGCCACTTCTCGGTGCGGCGGATCCAGTTCGAGCGGCTCGGAGGCTTCGACGAGCGGCTGCGCTGCCGGGAAGACTACGAGCTTGGTTATCGCGCGATGGCCGCAGGTCTCCAGTTCCAGTTCGTCCCGCAGGCTGTCGCACGTCATCATGACCCCACCGACGTGGCCAAGGCTCTGAGGCGCAAGCGGGACGAAGGGGTCGCCGACGTGTATCTGCTGCGGCGGCACCCGGCAATCGCACCAACTTTGCCTCTCTCGAAACCGTGGTCGTATTCCCGTCGAGAGCGCCTCCTGATTACGCTGGCGTGGAGGAACCGCACGGCCGGTGATGCCATGGCCCGGGCACTCGCCGCCACGCTGGGCCCGTTGCAGGCCGTGAAGCTGCGGTGGCGGTGGGTCGCGTCGCTGGAGACCCTGCTGACCTATCACTACTGGCGCAGCGTCGCCGTGACAGTTGGGAGCCCGGCTGCGCTGCAGGCCCTGCTCGCCAGGGCCGAGACCGTACCGCAAGTGCCGACCCCAATCGATCTCGCACAAGGACTCGATGCCGCTGCTGCGGTGCTGGATTCGGTGCGGCCGCGGGCAGGGCGGTTCATGCTCGGAACCGAGCTCGTCGGCGACGTGGCGGACGTCCCCGGTGAAGAACCCCTTCGAGGCGTTCACCTGAGACCTCTACTCGGGACCATCCTTCGAGATTCGTATCTGCTGGCGCTTGCGCGGACGGGCCGTGTTCCCGCGACCCTCGCACCAGCAGCTGCCCCCATGATATCGGCCGCAGACCAGAAGGGAGGCCGCGGAGCCACCGCGGCCTGACGCTTCGTGCGTTCGGCATCTGCCACCACGCTCACCGTCTGGCTGGCGTGGGTGCTGCTGGTCGTCACGCATTACTTCACGATCCCGGACGAGGAGCTGCTCCGCGTTATCGACGGTCCGCTGCACGGGTTCCCATACTGGCGGGAGGCGGCTGCCGAGGGGTTGCGCGCGGTGGGCGGTGCAACGATGGTGGTGCTTGCTGCGTGGGGGGCGGGCACACTGGCCACTTATCCGTTGCGCCGCATTTTCGCGACGCCCGGCGAGCGCGTGCTGGTGGTGCTCGCGGCGGGCCTGGCGGCTCTTGGCGCCGGGTTCTTTCTTCTCGCCATCCTGCAGGTGTATCGCCCTCCGGTGGTACTGGCGGTGCTGATTCTCCTCGGTGCGGGAGGGGTGATCGCGCTCGTCAGCGGGGGCCTGCCGAGGCGGTTCGTTCCTGACCTGCGCATACTCCCCTGGCAGGATAGTGTGTTCGCCTTCTGCGCGGCAGCCGCCGTGGGCTTCTCGCTCATCGGCGCGTTGGCGGTCGAATCCGAGTCCGATGCGCTCTGGTATCACCTCTGGCTGCCGGCACGGTGGCTCGAGGCCGGACGCCCGGTCGACGTCGTGGACGAGTTCATCTCGCTGTATCCGCTCGGTTGGGATCTCGTGGGAGGCGCGGCAATGGTGGCAGGCGGACCAGTTGCCGCAAAGTTGTTGCACTGGCTGTGCCTGCCGCTGCTCGGGACGTCGACGTTTCTCCTCACGAGGCACCTCGTTCCAGGTGCGAGCGCCATGCTTGCGGCCGCCCTCGCGGTTGTGACGCCGATCACCATCTGGGAAGCCACGACCGCTTATCTGGATCTTGCGCTCGCCTTTTATGTTTCGCTGAGCATCTATGCGCTGGCGCGTTACGACTCGTCGCGCGACCGGAAATGGCTTGTCGTTTCGGCGCTCCTGATGAGCGCCGCGCTCGCGGTGAAGCATCTCGGGCTGGTGGCCCTGGCAATCCTGACAGGCGTGCTGGGCGCACGCGAGATCCACCGGTCCGGGCGCATCAGGCAGGCACTCGGCGTCACAGCCCTCTTCATAGGGATATCTCTGACTCTGCCAATGCCGTGGTACGTACGCGCCTATCTCGCATCCGGGAACCCCGTCTTCCCGGACATGTACCGCGTGTTTGGCGCGACACCGTCCGAACGCTGGTCGCCAGACAACGAACGCGGGCTGCAGGGATTCAAGGATCGTTTCGGCACCACGCGGACCTCAGGCAATCTTGCACGCCTTCCGTGGAATGCCACGGTCCACGCCGCAAGCTTTGGCGGCACCCTCGGGCCGCTGTTCCTGATCCTCGTGCCCGCCGCGCTGATCGGAAGAGGCGTGCGGCGCACTGCGCTTCTTCTCGCCGCAGGATGTACAGCGTATATCGCGATATGGGCCTCGCCCATCAGCAGCTTCCAGATGCGTTTCCTCATTCCCATCGTCCCGCTGCTGGCGGTGCTCGGGGCAGAGGGGGCGGCGCGCGTTCTCCGCGCGGCGCAGGCGGTTGGCCCGGTCGTGCCGAACCTGGTCTTTTCCGCCCTTGTCGTCCTGCTGCTGTTCAACCTCCCGCCCACGTCAGAATGGCACGAGCCCGACCGTCAGGGCTGGTCCGGATGGATGACCCACATCGTTCGCGGCTTGCCCGCACCGGTGGTGCTCGGGGCCGAGTCCAGGCAGGACTACCTGACACGGAAGGTGCCCTCGTACGCTGCATGGGAGTACATCAACGCGACGCTCCCACCGGCCGTGAAGATCCTGACGTTCTCGGGCGAGGACCATCTGTACAGCCACCGCCCGCGGCTCTCGAACACAGCTCCGGTTGCAAACACCGCCACCTGGGGTACTCCCGCTGGGGAGGAATGCACTGCTCTTGCGGCCGTGCGCGGCCTCGGGGTCACGCACGTGCTCTTCGACAAGCGGCAGCTGGACGACGGGTCGGTGCGCGCGCTCGCCATCGGCAGTGACGCCATGCTCGCATGCTGTCTCCTCCTCGAGTGGGAGGATCAACGCCTTGCCCTCTACCGCGTGCGGGACGCCGGAGGAGGCGCCGCCGAATCCTCAGCCGACGACACCGCACGCCATGCGTGCGGCACATGAAATTGTCCGTCGATACGCACCCCAGGCTCCACGTGCAGCGTCGTGCTCCCGTCCCACCAGGAAATCACCGAGTTCGAGCCTGCCTCGCGCACGGTTGCCGTGAGGCAGTACGCACCGGGTCGGAGCGGCAGCTCCAGGCAGGTGAACTCGACGACGCCCCCCGGCGGGGAAACGGGGACGGCGCCGGTCTCGGTCCTCGTGATCAGCGTCCGGCCGTCCTGGGAGAAATACGACAGCTGAAAATTAACAGGCGGGATCTCCCGTGTCGCGCTGTAACGCAGGGACACGACCAGAGGACTGCCGGTCTGTGCCGTCACGGCATCGGGGCGCGACGGGTCGCGCGCGCCAAGGTTGCCAATCGTCAGGATCCCCTCTCGGACAGCGGCGGGATTTTCCGGCGACTGGGCCTGTTCGGCCATGATCTGTCGATGGTAGAAGGAGACCACGTCCGCAGGGGCTCCTGTCGCGGCAACCCTCCCCTTGTCGAGCAGCACGGCCGAATCGCACAGCTGTTCGACCGTAGTGAGATCGTGTGAGATGAACAGGATCGTGACGCCGCGATCTCTCATGTCGTGTATGCGGCGCAGGCACTTCGCCTGAAACTCGGCGTCCCCCACGGCCAGGACCTCGTCTACCAGCAGCACGTCTGGCTCGAGGTGCGCGGCGATCGAGAACCCCAGCCTCACGTACATCCCCGAGGAATACCACTTCACCGGCGTGTCGATGAACGCCTGCACTCCGGCGAAGTCTACGATGCTCGACAGCTTGGCGGCGACCTCGCGCCGGTTCATGCCGAGAATCGCCCCGCTCAGCATCACGTTCTCGCGGCCTGTCAGCTCCGGGTGAAAACCGGAGCCGACCTCGATGAGAGCGGCAAGCCTGCCGTCGATCACGATCCGCCCCTGTGTGGGCGCCGTGATACCCGCCAGCAGCTTCA
>Ga0183260_10005044_pt1 | contig 10432 bp, 10 predicted proteins | sample AntDrymUQ4972206_2_FD_129768 | JGI IMG/M metagenome (GOLD analysis project Ga0183260, IMG submission 129768) | Polar desert sand microbial communities from Dry Valleys, Antarctica - metaG UQ497 (22.06) (version 2) (version 2) | ecosystem: Environmental > Terrestrial > Soil > Desert | place...
CCCCGTTCCGGTCACGTTTCTGCCGGTCCTGGCCCGCAGAAGCGTGACCGGAACGCCAGGCAGGTCAGTAGAGCGGACGGACTAAGGACTCGTGGTGGCATCCTCGGTCGCGTACTCGATCAGCAGTTCCTCCTCCTCGGCCCTTTTCGGGAAGGCGAAGTAGACGAGGGCGGCGCCGAGGACGACGGCGATGATCCCCGCGGTGTAGGCCCAGTTGGCGCCGTCGACGAACGACGATCTCGCCGCCTCGATGATCTGGCCGGCGTACTCGGGCTCCCGCTCGGCGATGGTGGCGGCGCCGGCGAACGACTTCTGCAGCTGACTCTCCACGCTGTCGGTGACCTGTGCCCTCGTCGCCGCGGGGGCCCCGGCGATCAGCGCTGCGAACGCCGACGCATAGCCAGAGGTGAGCAGGGCGCCGAGGAGCGACTGCATGATCGCCCCGCCGAGGTCGCGCTGCAGGTCGGCGGTGCCCGACGCCATTCCCGACCGCTTCACCGGCACCGATCCGGTGAGTGACCGGGAGGCGGGCGTGCCGGCCAGCCCGACACCGATGCCGATGAACGCGTAGGCGAGGGCGACGGGCCCGTAGGAGATGCCCTCGTTCCACATCCACAGCATGGTGACGAAGCCCAGCAGGCAGAACAGGTAGCCGGCCAGCAGCGTGGCCCGGCTGCCCCGCACCCGCACCATCCGAGCCGAGATGGGTGCGCTGATCACCAACATTGCCGCCGCCGGCAGGATGGCCGCCCCCGCCTCGAAGGTGTCGTAGTCGAGCACGTTCTGCAAGAACTGCTGTCCGATGAACATGGCCCCCATGAGGGCCCCGAACACGATGATTCCGGCGACGGCGGCAACCCAGAAGACACGGCGGGCGGCGATCTCGAGGTCGTAGAGCGGCACCCTGGCCTTGCGCTGGCGCACGAAGAACCCGATGCCGGCGGCCAGGGTCACGCAGGCGAGCCCGATGGCCGTGGTGCCCATTCCGGGGACGTTGGCGAAGTTGATGGCCAGAACCAGGGCGGCGACGAAGAAGATGGAGATGATGCCACCGAGGTTGTCGACGGGGTCGGTCGTCTCGTTGACGTGGTCGGGCACCAGGAGGACGGCGAGCACGAGCGCCACCGCAGCGAGCGGGAGCGTCATGTAGAACACCGAGCCCCAGTAGAAGTGGAGCAGCAGCCAGCCGGCGGCCACCGGGCCGAGGGCGGTCATCGCCCCTCCGAGGCCCGACCAGAGGGCGATCGACTTGGTGCGCTTGGGGCCCGACCAGAGTGCGGTGATCAACGCCAGGGTCGTCGGGTAGGCCATACCCGCGGCCAGCCCTCCCAGGATGCGGGCGCCGATGAGCACCGTGATCGACGGCGCCAGCGCGGCGAGAATGCAGGCGGGCACCGAGATAACCACTCCGGTGATGAGGAGCATCTTGCGCCCGTAGCGGTCGCCGATCGCCCCGAGGTAGAGCACTGACGCGGCCAGGCCGAGCGAGTAGGCCACCGAGACCAGGTCGAGCTCGGTCTGGGATGCGTCGAACGCCCGGCCGATGGTGGGCAGGGCCACGCCGGCCACGGACAGGTTCATGTTGGCCACCGCCGCCACCAGGATCAGCGCAGCGAGAACGAGCCCGCCCCGATCCGGTGCGGTGGACACCTCGCTGGTGTCGCCACCCGTACGCACTACGAGGTCGGCTCGTACCAGGAACAGCCCGGCGGCAGCAGGCGGTCGGCGTCGGCCGGTCCCCACGTGCCGGGCTCATAAGCGGTGGCGGGCCGGTGGTCGCGCAGGACGGGGTCGACCACCTCCCAGGCCGCTTCCACCTCGTCCTCGCGTGCGAACAGCAGCGCTTCCCCGGCGATGGCGTCGCCGATGAGCCGCTCGTAGGCGGTCATGTCCTCGGTGGTCCGCTCCAGGGCGTAGAGCTCCTGCGACTCGCCGGCGAAGGCCTCGCCGGGATGCTTGACCTGGACGCCGAGGGCGAGCGACACCACGTCGGGACCCAGCCGGAAGCGCAGGTAGTTGCGGCTGTCATCCGCCTGGCTGCCGAAGACGTCGCGCGGTGGTCGCTTGAGCTCGGCTCGCACCTCGGTGGCCGACACGGGCAGGTTCTTGCCCGCCCGGATGATGAACGGCACGCCCGCCCACCGCCACGAGTCGATGTGGAGCTTCACTGCCGCGAAGGTCTCGACGTCGGAGTCGGCCGCGACACCTTCCTCGGCGCGGTACCCCTCGAACTGGCCCCGCACGAAGTCAGCCGGCGCCAGTGGCTCCATCGACTTCAGGACCTTGGCCTTCTCGTCGCGCAGAGCCTCGGCGCCGGCGTTGTTCGGCGCCTCCATGGCGAGCAGGCTCACGGTCTGGAGGAGGTGGTTCTGCACGACGTCGCGGAGGGTGCCCACCTCCTCGTAGAACTTGCCCCGCCCCTGCACACCGAAGTCCTCGGCCATGGTCACCTGCACGTGGTCGACGTAGTTCCGGTTCCAGATGGGCTCGAGGAACGAGTTGGCGAACCGGAAGTACAGCAGGTTCTGGATGGGCTCCTTGCCCAGGTAGTGGTCGATGCGGAAGATCGACGACTCCGGGAAGACCTTGTGCAGCACCCGGTTGAGCTCCTGGGCCGACGTCAGGTCGATCCCGAATGGCTTCTCCACGATCACCCGCGCCCCCTCGGCGCAGCGCGCCGCCTGCAGGGCCTGGACGACGAACTCGAACAGGCTGGGGGGGATGGCCAGGTAGAAGGCGGGTCGGTGGGCGCCTGCGTCGGACAGTGCCGCCGCCAGCCGCTCGAACGTCGTGGGATCGCGGTAGTCGCCCCCGATGTAGGAGAGACCGGCGGCGAGCGTGGCGAAGGCCGCCTCGTCGTGGACGCCGCCACCGAAGCTGTCGATGCCGTCGCGGGCCCGTTGGCGGAGCTGGTCGACGGTCCAGTCGTCACCGGCCACACCGATGACGGGGACGTTCAGGCGGCCGCGTCGGACGTTGCCGTAGAGGGCGTCGAAGATCTTCTTGTGCGCCAGGTCTCCGGTGGCGCCGAACAGCACCAGGGCATCAGCCGCCTCGCTCTTGGCCATGGCACCGCACCCCTCCCCTCACCGCCGATGTCACCAGGCCGGCGCGACCTGGCGACATCTCGATCGCGACGAGGCCCGAGACGGATTGCCTTCTGCGCCTTGTCGTCTTGTGCGGCCGATCCTCGCCCCCCTCCTTGACCCTGTCAAGGAGGCCTCCCCCGTGATTCTTGGTTATGTTCGCCGCCCATGGCCTGGATCCGCGACGCCACCGAACCGGGTGAGCGCCAGCCCGTCGACATCGCCTACCTGTTCGCCGGTGTGGTGGGCGTGGTCGTACTGGGGGTCTGGGCCCAATCCCAGTCCGACATCGACGCCGACGCCTTCCGGACGCTGAACTCGCTGCCCGGTGTCTGAGACGGAAGGGGTACGCGTGACGGTACGCCGGCGTCGACCCTGCGACCGGTGGCTGGAGAAGTGGTCGGCTATGTTCCCTGCGGCAACCCGCGACGCACCACCCGAGGAGGGTTCATGGCTCTCGGACCGCTGGAGATACTGGTGTTCGGATTCCCCACCCCTTCCCCGGGCCGGGAGGTGACCGAGGCCCTGGCCACCACCCAGCTGGCCGGCGACCTGCGGGTCATCGACGTCCTGCTCATCACCAAGTCGGCCGAAGGCGAGGTCGTGGCCGCCGACGTCAGCGACCTCGAGGGAATCGAGGACCTGGCCGCCCACCTTGTGGCCGAGGAGATGATGGGCCTGCTGGCCGACGAGGACGTGGCCGAGGTCGCCGAGCTGCTCGCGCCGGGAACCTGCGCCGCCGCCGTGCTGGTCGAGCACACCTGGGCGCGTGATCTGAGCCGGGCGGTGCAGACGAGCGGAGGGGAGCTCGTGGCCGCAGCCCGGATTCCCCACGACCAGGTCGAAGAAGTCGAGGCGGCGCTGACCGCCGCCGCCGGCTCGGATTGAGCCAGGTCCGAGGACTGAGGAGACGACACGATGGCATTTCGATTCGGGCGGGCTCCGCTGCTCCGCGGTGTCCTCGTGGGCGGCGCCGCCTACTCCATGGGCAAGCGCGGCGCCATGAACCGCCAGCAGGAGCAGGAGCAGAACGCCCAGATCGCCGAGCTGCAGCGGCAGAGTGCCCAGCAGCAGCCCGTCCAGCAGCCCGCTACCAGCCCCGCCACCGACGACCCGACGATGGCCAAGCTCACCCAGCTCGGCCAGATGCGCCAGCAGGGCCTGCTGACCGACGCCGAGTTCACCGCCGCCAAAGCCAAGCTCCTCGGCATCTGAACCGTTCCCGCGCCCGTCCGGGCCACTCAAGGCCGCGACAGACGGCCCGTCCAGTAGCGTTTTCGTCCGTGTCCCGCCGAGGTTCTGCCCGTCGCTGCGCGTTGCTGACGGCGTTGGTCGTGGCGTCGGTCGCTCCGACCCACGCGGCGGTGGCGGTCGACGGTCCGGAGAGCTGGGTGGTCGAGCGGGTGCGGTTCGAGCCCGTCGAGGCCGGGGGCGGGCCTCTGGCCGTCGAGGGGATGGGTGCGTACCGGGGCGCGATCGAGGTGGTGTCGACCGGCGGGGGGTTGACCGTCATCAACGAGGTGGGCCTCCAGGACTACGTCAAGGGCGTCGCCGAGGTGCCGTCCTCGTGGCCCACCGAGGCGCTGCGGGCCCAGGCCATCGCCGCCCGTACCTACGCTCTGAACCAGAAGGAGTCGAAGACTGATTCGCCGTGGAAGGCGGCCGGGGCCGACATCTGTAACACCGACTCGTGCCAGGTCTACGTCGGGCTGGCCAAGGAGCAGGACCCCGGCGGGGCCAACTGGGCGGTGGCGGTGGACGACACGGCCGGGCAGGTGCTTCTCTACGACGGCCGTCCGCTCCTGGCCCAGTATTCGGCGTCCAACGGGGGACAGTCGTCGGCCGGCAGCCAGCCCTACCTCCGTGCCGTCGCCGATCCCGACGATGCCGCCAGCGCCCTCGGCCACTGGCAGTGGGCCGCACCACTGGCCGAGTTGGCCCCGCTGGTCGACGTGGCGCCCCCGCTCGTCCTCACCGGCCTCTCCCGGTCGGGAGGTGCGATCGTGTTCAGCATCGTCGATCCTGAGGGGGTCGAGAGCGGCGGCGAGCTCGGTGCCGACGAGTTCCGCTCCCGGGTCAACGGCGCCCTGAGCGCCCCCGGGGGCCTACCCATGCCGATCCCCTCGCCCGACTACACGGTTTCCGGCTCGGGGGAGGCCGCGGTGTTCGAGGGAAGCGGTTGGGGGCACGGCGTGGGAATGAGCCAGTACGGCGCGCTGGGCAAGGCCCAGCGGGGGTTCGACGCCGGTGACATCCTCGCCGCCTATTACGGGGGCATCCGCCCCGACACGCTCGGACCCGACCAGCTTCCGCCGGCCATGAGGGTGGAGCTCGATTCGGGCCAGGGATCGGTCACGGTGAGCCCCGAGCACTACTTCCGGGTGACGTCGGACCCGGGGCCGGAGTCCGAGGGTGCCCCGGCCGGCAGTTTCGAGACGGGGCAGTGGCGCCTGCAGGCGGCGGGCGGCGGGGTTCGGGTGATCCCGCCCGAGGGACGCCAGCCACTCTCCCTGAAGACCGCAGTCGTCGACCCGCCCGGCCCCGAGGGCCAGGCCCCGACCGTTCGCTACGACGTAAGCGGACCCGCCCTCGTCACCGTCCGCTACGTGACCCCTTTGGGCCAGCCCGGGGAGGTGGCGGCCAGGATGGTCGTCGCCGGGGAGGTGGTCGAAACCCTGCCTCCACCGGGCAGTGGTGGTGAGTACCAGGTGGTCATCGAGGCCGATGCCGGGTCGGGCCGCGTCGTGAGTGCCCCGCTGCGGTTCCTCGTCGCGGGGGACATCCGGGTCGACATCGGGGCGCTGGGCGCCGACGCCCTGCCCGACAAGCCCGACCGGACTCGGTGGATGGCCCTGGCCCTGCTCCTGGTCGTCGCCGCCGGCCTGGCCTCGTACAGCCAGTCCCGACTCCTGCGGGGTAGAGGCTAGGACCGAGCCGACAGAGCGGGGGTCGCCGACCGCTCGTCGGCGCCAGCCTGCTCGCGTGCCCGCTTGTCGGACAGGCGGCGGGCGATCGAGCCCATCCGCTCGATGTACGACACCAGCCGGGAGCGTGCTTCGTCGGCCTCAGGGGTCAGACCCTCGAGGTCGGTGAGCTTCCAGTGCCGGAGGATCACAGGGACGAGAATCTGGTCGTGGTGCAGGCCCAGGTCGTAGATGCCCGCCTTGGCGATGACCGCGGCATGCTTGGCGAAGCCGGGGATGCCGGTGCCGGGCATCTCGAACTCTCGCACCTGGCGCTCGATGGCCAGGACCATGGCAGAGGGATCGACGGCGATGGTGGCGGTGCCCAGGTCGCGGTAGAAGAGGTAGTGGAGGTTCTCGTCGGCGGCGACCCGGGCCATCACTTCGTAACCGATGGGGTCGTGGAGGAGCTTGCCGGTGTTGCGGTGGGAGATGCGGGTGGCCAGCTCCTGCAGGCACAGGTACACCACGGCGTCGGGGATCGACCCGGGCTGGGGAGTCTGGCCGGTGGAGACCTGGGCCATCCGGCCCCGCTCGAGCTCGACGGCGTCGATGGCCCGGGTGATCATCAGCCAGTCTCGGATGACCATGGCGTGGCGCATCTCTTCGGCCGTCCACCGCCGGGTCCACACGTCGAACGCCTCGGTGCTGAAGATGCGGTTGATGGTGGAGAAGTAGTACGGCAGGTTGTCTTCGGTGAGCAGGTTGAGCAGCAGGGCCCGGCGCACGGGGTCGGGCAGGGGGAACTCCTCGGGGTCCCAAGGGTCTCCCGGCACGTAGTCGCGGCCACGCGACCACGGAACCATCTCGTGGGGGAACCACTCCTTCGAGGCGGCGAGGTGGCGGTCGAGGAGCTGGTCGAAGGTCGGCCGCAGTTCGCTGAGCAGGGCGACGCTGTCCATCCGGTCAGTCTACCTACCGGTAGGGAGGTTGAAACGGCGAGGGACGCCGGCGAGTCCCGGACACTCAGGTGCCGGCATACGGGGCCAGGTGGCGCGCGAGGAAGGTGAGCGAGAACTCCATCTCCTCGACGGGGACGGCGGCGTGCTCGCCCGGATGGACATGGAGGCGTTTGTCCACCGACGCCAGCGCGTCGAACAGGTCGAGGACGGGCTGTCGGGGGAGTAGGGAGTCGTCCCACTGCTGGATGAACGTCACCGGGCAGGTGACCTGGCCGGCGTCGGTGCACAGGCGGTCGGAGGTGGGGCCGACCAGGCCCATGAGCCCGAACACCGCAACCTGCACCCGGGGCTCGGTGGCCACGAAGGGGATGCCGTAGATGGTGCCCATGGACAGACCCCAGTAGCCGAGTGGCCCGTCACCGACCTCCTCGAGATCGCGGACAGCAGTCAGCGCCGCCTGCCAGTCGGCCACCATGTCTTCGACCGTCCCGTCCCTCGACCACTCGACCAGGAACTCGCTGAACACCGTGAAGTCGTCGGCGCTCGTATCCGGACGGCGGTCTCCATGACTGGCGGCATCGATGGCCATCGCCGCGAAGCCGAAGTTCACCACGAGCTGGCGGGCTAGGGCGAGGATGTGATCGACACGCTTGTGGCGGGTGGCTCCGTGGCCCAGCAACACCAGTGGCCGCGGGCCTGAGGCACCGTCGGGCGTCCACAGCATGCCGGGCACGACGCGGCCGTCGACGTCGACGTCGAAGCGCCGTTCGGTGACGCCATCGGCCACCAGGGGGTCGCCCACCCATCGGAGGGGCTGCTCGGTCACGGTCGGCCGATCGTACCGGCGCGCCGACAACTACCCTCGCGGCACATGTTCGAGACGGTCGGGCCCGCCGCTTCCCTCGAGCCGTCTGCGGTCGAACGCCTCGCCCAGGCGGCGGCGGCGGCGGTGCACGGTCCCTCGGGGGTGGAGGAGAAGCTCGTGTGGGTGGTGGAGGCCGCCCGCTCGATCACCGGGGCTGCGGTGTCGGTCTACCTCGACCTTCGCCGGGGCTCCGGGCCGGGCGTGACGGTGTCCGGCGTGGATCCCACCGACGTCGACCGCTTCGCCCGCCCGGCGGTCCGGTCATTGCTCGACGCCGGACCGGCGATGCCCGACGTACGCCGCGGTGAGGATCTCCTCGGCGATCCGCGATACCTGAGTTTCGTGCATCGGGCGGGCCTGGCCGACGACGCCCCCAGCCTCTTCGTCCCCGTGATGGCCGTCGACGGCCTCCCCCACGGGGCGCTCCTCCTCGCCGGCGGCCCGGGGGCGCTGTCGGCGCTGACGGGCTCGCTCCCCTCCGCTGCGGTCGGTACCTTCGACCGCGACACCGAAGCGGCCGTGGTCGCCCTGGCCACCCACCTCGGTGTGGCTCTCGACAACCTGGAGACCTTCACCCGCCTCACCGAGCTTCAGGCCGCCCAACGCCAGGTGGTCCACCAGCTCCAGGAGGCGGTGCGGCCGCCGATGCCTAGGGTGGATGGGGTCGAGCTCGGCGTCCACTACCTTCCCGCCGACCCCGGTACGCCCACCGGTGGCGACCTCTACGACTGGGTGGTGTTGCCCGACGGCGACCTGCATGTCGCAGTCGTCGACGTCATGGGCAAGGGCGTGGCCGCCACCAAGGACGCCGTGGGCGTGATCCACGCCCTGCGCATGCTGGCGCTGGACGGCTGCACCATGGACCATCTGGTGGCCCGGGCCGACACGCTTGTCACCGCCCAGAACCCCGAGCTGGTGGCCACCGTGCTCGTGGTTCGTTACCGGCCCGGCGACGGCACCGTGCTCCTGGCCGGTGGAGGTCATCCCCCCGCCATCGTTGTCTCCGGATCGGGCGGGGCCCGCCTGATCTCCGCGCCGGGCGTGGCCATCGGGTGGCCGGGTGCGGGCTCGGCCGAGGTGGTGAGCTTCGTGCTCGACCGCCGGGACACCATCGTGCTGTACACCGATGGCCTCATCGAGGCGACCAAAGACATCGTCGCCGGGCTCGACGCCCTCGTCCTCGCCGCCGCCCAGACCGCCCAGTACCCCGCCACCCACCTGGCCCGCGCCCTCGTGCAACGGGCCCTGGCGGGGGCCGAGCGCCGTGACGACTCTCTCGCCCTGGTCCTTCGTCGGCGCACACCTCCGGCCCCGGTCGGCGGACGCCATCCCGCCGCCTTCGAGTACCGCTTCTCGCCCAACGCCGCCACCATCCCCCTCTGCCGCCACCTGTTCTCCGACTGGGTCGAGCACCTCGCCGTCGACGACGCCGAGCGATCGGACCTACTCCTGGTGGTGTCGGAGCTGTGTTCCAACGCCGTGCGTCACGCCAGTGGTGCGCCCGGGGCTCTGGCCCTGCGCGCGTGGCCCGAGGGTGACAACTTGGTCATCGAGGTGGAGGACGACGGCGCCGGGTTCGAGCTCGAGGGTCGCTACGAAGACGAGCTGCCCGACCTCGACGCCGAGCAGGGCCGGGGGCTGTACGTGGTCGAGGCCCTCAGCGACGAGGTGACGGTTCAGCGCCTCCAGGACCGCACCGTCGTCCGGGCCGTCCGCCGGGCGGTCATCTCAGGAAGCTGAGGGGCCCCGATTCCCCAGTGCTGCTACTGGAACACGCCGCAGACGACGCGCCCCCCCGAGTCACCCGTGTTCAAGGTGGTGGTATCCGGTCCGGTCGGGCTGTACCGGAGCGGGATGTTGGCGAAGTTGTCGGGTCCGGCGTGGACGATGACGGCTGATCCGTCGGCGTCGAAGATCTTGGCCAGGGTCACTCGGTCGGTCTTGAACCGCAGCTGAGCGGTGCCGTTCCCGGTCACGAGCAACGACGGCATGTCGCCGTCGTGGCCGGGGTGAAGCTGCCCCTCGGTATTCCCCAGGTGGCCTCCGGCCGAGAAGAACGGTACGACCGCGCCCGCGGGATCGACGGCGGCGGGATCGCACACGCCCTTGGAGTGGATGTGGAACCCGTGAAATCCGGGGCGGGCACCACCAGGCCCCTTCAAATAGGCGACGACCTCTGCGCTGTTCGGTGAAGCCACCACCTTGACCGTCCCCACCTCGGCACCGGTGGCGTCCCTCAACACCGCGGTGGCGTCAGCGCCGCCGGCAGCTCCGCCCACAGTTGATCCGAGGGTCAACGCGGCAATGGGCGCGCCCACGATCAGAGCTCGTTTCGTCCAACGGTTCATCTTTCGCCTCCTGTCTCCTCAGGCCCGATTGCATCCTGCCGCCGGCGCCGTCTCCTGACGGTAGACCAGGTTCCCTAGAAAAGCCACGAGCCTCCATCGCACCCTGATCTCGGGTACGGTCACCGATCAGTCCTCCTCGGGCTCGCGCTCGCGCTTGCGCATCAACAGGGTGGAGACGGCGAAGGCGAGGACCACGCCGCCGAGCACGCCCATCTTCAGGGCGATGTCGGTGGCCTTCTGGCTGTTGAGGCTGAAGGTGGCCTCGACG
>Ga0183260_10005045_pt1 | contig 10429 bp, 10 predicted proteins | sample AntDrymUQ4972206_2_FD_129768 | JGI IMG/M metagenome (GOLD analysis project Ga0183260, IMG submission 129768) | Polar desert sand microbial communities from Dry Valleys, Antarctica - metaG UQ497 (22.06) (version 2) (version 2) | ecosystem: Environmental > Terrestrial > Soil > Desert | place...
ATGCCAGCAGACGTCGTGCCCGCTGCTGTCGCGATGCTCGCGGATGCCGGCTCGGAGGCGCTCAACCTCGCCGATGAGACCGTCGCGACTCAATCGTTCCAGATCGCCGTCCAAACCGATCGGCATCCGCCGTTTCACCTTGCAGGGGCGGACAGCTCGGGCGCTGGTGTTAAGGCAGCGGCCGGGCCGGGCGGCGGTGTTCCGTCGGCGTCGCGGCGGCGGGAGCCGCTAGGGCCGGAGCCGAGGCATCGGCCGCCGCGCCGGGCATGACGATCTGCGCCGCCGTCCCGGGCGCCACGATGGGCGCCGCCGCCGCTGGCCCGGCGCCAGGTGCGCCGGCCGGAGCGGGCGCGGCAGGTGGCGCAGCGAGACGCGGCGCGGGCCAGAGGTAATTGTCCGTGCGGCCGGCTGGCGGCCGGACCGCGCCGTCGCCGGAAAGCCGCCTCGCCACCGCCGTTACCACGGCCGGATCGGAGGGCGCGCCCGGCGCCGCCGCGGCGGAGAGAAATTCGCCGTCCCCGGTCATGACGGCTTCGATCGGCACCATCGGGCTGATCAGCGGCGCCGCTTCGGCTGGTGCATTCAGGCCCGGCTGCGCTCCGTTCAAGGCAGCCGGATCAAGCGCGGCAATCTGCGGACCGCCGCCGCCGAGTATCAGCTTGAGCTCCTGCTCGACGAAATAAGCGAGCTTCCTCTGGCCCGCTTTGGTGAAATTCAGGCCGTCGCTGTCCCTGAGCTGCACGGATCGGCCGCTGATATCCGGTCCTTCGGCCACGAACTTTCCCTCCTCGTTCGCAAACCCGTTCCAGGTGTCGACGAACCGCAACCCCTTGCTTTCGACCTGCTCGCGGACAATCCCGTTCATGGTGCTGAAGCCGCGTGACGTAGCGGTCCGGCGCACCGGTACGAGCCCGGCCCAGAGGACGGGCTTCCCCGTGGCCTTCAAGGCATCCGCGAGCGCCGACACTCGCACCCCGTAGGCCGCCCGCCACCCCTCGCCGTCGAGTTCCTGTGCTCCGGCATCGGTGCTGATGGGCTGCCGGTCATTGGCCCCGATCAACGCCAGGACGGCATCCGGCTTATGCTCCGCGACGAGTTCCGGGAGCTTGGCCGGCCAATCATAATGATCGGTGCGCACCAGGCCGGAATCGCCGCTTGTCGCGTCGACGACGACGACATTGGCGTCGGCTTTATAGGCGACCTCCAGCCCCTTCGACATGGCGTCGGCGAGGAAGTCGCCGATCACCAGCACACGCTTGGCGTCCGGCGCTTTCTCGACCGCCTTGATTTCGCGGGCGGCGGGAGCGGCGGCGACGGCCCGCTTCTTGCGCTGCTTTTTCGGCTTCGCGGCCTTTTCGGTTTTCTCCGCTTTGGCCCCTTCGCGCTTGCGCTTGGATTTGCTTTTCTGCTTCGGCTCCGCCTGTCGCGGCTCGGCCTGCTGTCGCTTCAACTGCCGTGCGGGCGGCTGCAATTGCGGGGCGGGCACGATGACCTGGCGCTCACGCCTGTTCTTGAACAGGAAGCGGAAGATGCCGGGACGCTTCTGCCGCTCGGCCTGCGCCAGGATGATGCCACGCTCCGGAGTCTGGGCGCGCGCGACGGGGAGGGTTCCCCCCGCCCCGATCATCGCGCCGAGGCAAAGGCAGAGGATACGGAACGCAACCTTCATCTCACCTCGCCCCATACCCGCTCTTGCACCCTACGGATCAGCCGCTCCGCAACGCTTCCAGCAGCCGGACGCCGGCAAAGCCGTCCGCCTTCAGGCCGCGCCCGCTCTGAAAGGCACGGATGGCGGCCCGAGACCTCGGCCCAATCTTTCCGTCAATTGCGCCCTGATAAAGGCCGACGCGAATGAGATGCCCTTGAAGCTCGGCGGTCTCCTCGCGGCTCAGCGGCCGTTCGGAGCTTGGCCAGGCCTGGACGAAAGCGCCGCCGCCACGCAGCTGGTCGGCGAGGTGGCCGACGCCGAGTGCATAGGCCGTGGCGTTATTGTAGCGCTTGATGACGTAGTGGTTGCGCAGAAGCAGGAAGGCCGGACCGCTCGCCCCGGCGGGCGCCAGGAGCACGCCTTTGTCCTCCGGGCGCGGAAAACCTTCGCCGCCGGCCCGCCGCACCCCGAGCCGTTCCCACTCGCCGAGCGCGTGAGATGTCTCGACATCGGCGAGTCGGTAGTCGAAATCCGTCGGCAGCACCACTTCGTAGCCCCAGGTCTTGCCGCCGACCCAGCCCGACTTGTTCAGGTAATTGCCGGCCGAGGCGAGCGCGTCGACCGGCGAGTTCCACATGTCCCGGCGCCCGTCGCCGTCGAAATCCACCGCATAGGCCTGATAGGTCGTCGGAATGAACTGCGTATGCCCCATGGCGCCGGCCCAGGAACCGGTCAGCCCGTCGATGGCGATGTCGCCGCGCTCGACGATCTTCAGGGCTGCGAGGAGCTGCTGGCGCCCGAAGCGGGCGCGCCGCTTGTCGCCCCAGGCGAGCGTGGCGAGCGAGCGGACGACGCTCCTGACGATCTTGGGATCGCTCAGCACCTCGCCATAGGATGATTCCATGCCCCAGATGGCCACCAGGATGTGGCGGTCGACGCCATAGGCCGCTTCGATCCGGTCAAGCAGCGCGCCGTGCTGGGCGAGCATGTCACGCCCCGTCGCGACGCGCTTCTCCGACGCGGCGTTACGAACGTAATCCCACATCGGCTTGACGAATTCCGGCTGGAATTGAGCCTTTTCCAGCACCTCCGGATCCGGCGTCACGCCGCGGAACGCGTTCTCGTATGTCGCCCGCGAAATGCCTTCCGCTTGCGCGACCGGCCAGAAATCCCGCACCCACCCGTCGAAGCTTGCCTCCGCCCGGGCCTCGCCGGACATGAGGACGCCGATTAGAACCGTTGCAATCAGATGACGTGCGCGCCGCATCTTCCCTCGCCTCCCGCGCGAATCTGGATTCGCGCCCACCAATGCCTTCCCAATTCTGGCAAGGTTATGGTTGAGGAAGGATGACCGACTCAGGCCGCCTTGCGGCGAACGAGCTTCTCTTCCCAGGCCAGCGCGTGCTCGACGATGAGCTGGAGGTCGTCGTAGCGCGGTTGCCAGCCGAGTTTCGCCCGGATGGCGGCCGCTGCGGCGATCATTACCGGGATGTCGCCGGGCCGGCGATCGCGCGCCCTGATGTCCAGCGCGCGGCCCGAAACTTTCTGCACGGCGTCGAGGAGCTCCAGCACCGAATAACCGCGCCCGTAGCCGCAATTCAACACCAGGTTCTCGCCCCCGGCGTTGAGATGATCGAGCGCTGCGCCGTGCGCGCCGACAAGGTCGGAGACGTGGATGAAGTCGCGCACCCCCGTCCCGTCCGGCGTGTCGTAATCGGTGCCGAACACGGCGACGTGCTCGCGCTGCCCGGTCGCCGCCTCGATCGCCACTTTGAGGAGATGCGTCGCGCCGCGCGTCGATTGGCCGGTGCGGCCCTGCGGATCGGCGCCGGCGACGTTGAAATAGCGCAGCACGACGGTCCTCAAGCCATAGGCGACCGCGGCGTCGACGAGCATGCGCTCCGTCATCGCCTTGGAAGCCCCATAGGGCGACAGCGGATTGACCGGCGCGTCCTCGGCGACCGGAACGTTGGCCGGCACCCCGTAAATCGCCGCCGTGGACGAGAAGACGAAATTCTCCACCCCGTTGGCGATCGCCGCGGCGATCAGCTCGCGCGACTTAACCGTGTTGTTGAGATAATAGCCGAGCGGGTCGGCCACCGATTCCGGCACCACCACGGACCCCGCGAAATGCATGACCGTCTTGACGCCGCGAGTCCGCATGATCCGGTTGAGGAGGATGCGGTCGCCGATATCGCCGATGACCAGCTCGGCCCGCGGCGACACCGCCCAATCGAAGCCGCTGGACAGGTCGTCGAGAACGACTACCTTCTCGCCCCGTCCGACCAGCTCCCAGACCATGTGGCTGCCGATGTAGCCGCCGCCGCCGGTCACAAGAACGCTCATACGCAACCCCATGCGCGGCCTCTCAGGGCCTTTGTCCGAAATATGTAAGCTTTCGGAAAAGCATTAGGAAAACGAAAGGTCGAGGTGTGGTGAATCCAATACGCAAGGCCGTCTTTCCCGTCGCCGGGCTCGGCACGCGTTTTCTGCCCGCCACGAAGGCGATCCCCAAGGAGATGCTGACGATCGTCGATCGGCCGGTCCTGCAATATGTGGTGGACGAGGCGCGCGAAGCCGGCATCGAGCATTTCGTCTTCATCACCGGGCGCAACAAGGCGATCATCGAGGACCATTTCGACATCGCCTACGAGCTGGAAGCGACGCTTCGCGAGCGGGCGCGGACCGACGCGCTTGAACAGCTAGCCCGCGATCTGCCGAAAGCAGGCACGACCAGCTTCACGCGCCAGCAGGGCCCGCTCGGCCTCGGCCACGCCGTCTGGTGCGCCCGCGACATCGTCGGCCGCGAGCCTTTCGCCGTGCTCCTGCCGGACATGCTGATGCATTCCGCGCCGGGCTGCCTCAAGCAGATGCTCACCGCCTACGAGCGGCACGGCGGCAACGTCATCGCCGTGGAGGAGGTGGCGTGGGACCAGGTCAGCCGCTACGGCGTGGTGGGCGTCGGCGAGGAGGACGAGACCGGCTTCAGGATCACCGGGATGGTGGAGAAGCCGCTGCGCGAGGCCGCCCCCTCCAACCTGATCATTTCGGGCCGCTACATCCTGCAGCCCGAGATCTTCGACATCCTCGACGACCAGGCGCCCGGCGCGGGCGGCGAGATCCAGGTCACCGACGCCATGAAGCGCCTGTCCCAGACGCAGCGCTTCACCGGCCATCGCTATCGCGGCCGCACCTATGATTGCGGCACCAAATCCGGCTTCCTCCTCGCCAATGTGGCCTACGCATTGACGCGGCCGGATGTCGGCCCGGAGTTTCGCGCCGAGCTGGCGACGCTCCTGGGCGACGAAGGGCCGTGACGCTTTTCAGCGTAAGCGGTCAGCGCTGCAGCCTGATCCGCACCGTCACCGCGTTGGCCTTGCTGTCGTCATCCGGCTCCGTGCCGGCGCTTCGCTCATGGACGTAGCGCGCTTCCAGCGAAGCCGAGCGGCTCAAGGCGTAGGCGACGCCCGCAAATCCCGAGAACGTGTTCTCGCGCCGGTCGATCCCGACAAAGCGCTCGTGATCGAAGCCGAGGCCGGCCTCCAGCCCAAGGCGCGGGCTGACGCGGCGGAGCGCGGTGACCGTCGCCGAATAGACGAGCGATCCCGAAGAGTCTGACACGCTGGTCGGGCGAACATCGGTTGAAAGCTCGACGCGGATCTCGGTCAGCCGTCGCGGCGACCACATGACGGAAGCCGCCGCGACGACGGCGTCGATATCGTCCAGCCGCTCGTCCTCGATGTCCTCGTGGCGATATCCAACCACCACTTCGCCGTCGAGCTTGGAGCCGAGATTGACCAGAAGGCCCCCGCGCAGCTCGCCCCAAACGCTGGCGCGCCGAAAGCCGTTGTCGTCCACCTCCAGATCGTAATTCCGCCGCCCGACCTCCACCTCAGCATAGGGAGTCATGGCCCCGCTCGCCTCGTAGCTCGCCCGCACTCGCGCTTCGTATTCGGTGTTGTCGAGCTCCTGTCGCGAGGCGATGTCGCCGCCGGCAAGCGCGACATCCTCGTTGACGGTGCGGTCGACGGCGCCTGTGACGCCCACGCCGAGCCGCCCGAAACGGTGCGTCCCGCCGATTTCAGCCTCGACGCTTTCGACGGCGGGCCGCTCGGCCGCGGCATCGGGCGTATCGGGGTCGTTGAAGCGGTCGAGGCTGTACGTATAGGCCGCCTCGCCTTCCAGCGAGGTGCGGCTGGTGAGATCGTAACGGCCGCGCACGCGCGCCTCGCCCTCCCGCTCGTCGAATTCCTCCTGGCTGTAGAAGATTCCTTGGCCGCGCAAGGCGACCTCGATCTCATGATCGGAATCCTCGGAACGGGCGACGAATTCCGGCGCGACGAGGAAGCCGATCGCCGTCTCTCCCTCCGCGCCGGCCGGATTGTCGGTGGCGTTCACGCCGATCTCGATGGCCGGGCGGATGACGAAGGAGCCGAGTGCCACGCCGGTCGCCGCGAAGGGCTCGGCTTCCGCCTCCCGGCGCGGACGGAGCGGCGGCGCCTCACGCCCCAAGGGCGCGGCTTGCCTCGGCCCCGCCAAAGGCGCCCCGATGACTTCGTCGCCGGTCGGGCCGGCGAGCGGCGGGCCGATCACCTCGTACCCGGTGGGGCCGGCCAGCGGCGGCGAAGCCGGTGGTCTTTGCTCGGGCTCCTCGCCGTCCTCCAGTTCGCCGGGGAAAACGTCCAGGAGGTCGCCGGATTGCGCCTCGGTGGGCCGCAGGGTGAAATCTACGTCGACGCCAGCTTCCTGCGCCAAGGCGCTTGCCCCTGCGGCGACGAGAAATGCGGCCAGAAGTGCGGAGCGCAGCATGGGCTCATCCAGGGAGGCTCGCGAATGGAGAGCGCCTGCCCGCCCGCCTTCGCCTTTCCGAGACGTAAAGGAGCGTGGTTAACAGCACGTTTCGCGTTCTTCTCGGCCCTCGCGCTCGTGTGAATGCCGTGCTAAGCGAGCCCGTAAGAGGGAAGAATCATGGCAGCAAGCCACGCCCGAAAACCGCGCATCGCTCCGGATATCTCGCCGGCGGTTCGCGCACTCCGCATCGAAGCCGCCGGACTCCTTGCTCTCGAGCATTCCCTGCAGGGCGAGATGGAGGAGCCGTTCGACCGGGCTTGCGCGCTGATGCAGGCAGCGCGCGGTCGCGTCATCGTCACCGGCATGGGCAAGAGCGGGCATATCGGGGCCAAGATCGCCGCGACGCTCGCCTCCACAGGCACGCCGGCCTTCTTCGTCCATCCGGCCGAGGCGAGCCATGGCGACCTCGGCATGATCGCCCCGGAAGACGTGATTATCGCGCTGTCCTGGTCGGGCGAGACGGCGGAGTTGCGCAGCATAGTCTTCTACTCCCGGCGCTTCCGGGTGCCGCTGATCGCGATCACGTCGCGGGCGGATTCGACGCTGGCGCGGTCCGCCGACGTAGCGCTCGTGCTGCCGCGCGTCGAGGAGGCCTGCCCGCACGGGCTGGCGCCGACCTCCTCCACGCTGATCCAGCTGGCGCTTGGCGACGTGCTGGCCATAGCGCTGCTGGAGAACCGCGGCTTCACCGCCGACGATTTCCTGAAATTCCATCCGGGCGGATCGCTCGGGGCGAATTTGGCCCATGTGCGCGACGTCATGCATCGGGGCGACCGCCTGCCGGTCGCGCCGGTCGGGATGGAGATGAACGAGGCGCTCATGCTGATCACCCAGAAGGGCTTCGGCTGCCTCGGGGTGACCAATGCCCGCGGCCACCTCGTCGGCATCATCACCGATGGCGACCTGCGCCGCCATCTCTCCAATGACCTCTTCTCCCGCCGCGTGGAGGAGGTCATGACGCCCGACCCCAAGACCATCGCCCCCGACGCGCTTGTCGCCTCCGCGCTGGAGATGCTGCAATCTGCTGCCATCATGGCTCTGATGGTCGTGGAGGACCGCAAGCCCGTCGGCATCGTCCACATGCACGATCTCTTGAAGATCGGGGCGGCTTAAGCGTTGGTTGTCGTCTGAAGGTGCCGGCTGGTTCTCTGCGACTCTACGGTTGTCATCCCGGTTTGACGCGCAAGCGGCAAGACCGGGATCCATAAACGCCGGCGCTTCTTATGTTGAGCCGACGTCGCAACCCTCATTCCGTGCGTTGGCGTTTTATGGATCCCGGACAGGCGCTCCGCACCTTCCGGGATGACAACTTCAAGCAATTGAGCCTGTTGTTCCGGCCAACTTCGCCCTAGGCGCTCTCCACCTTCAGCACCGTCCCGTCCGCGCCGGTCACCACCACCCGCGATCCCGCCGGGGCGTTCGGCCCGCGCACCTGCCACACGCTGTCGTCGATCCGGACGCGTCCCGAGCCTTCCACGATCGGCTCGGTGAGCACGAATGTCCGGCCCTCCAGCCGGCCTGCCCGCAGGTTCAGGAGCGGGTCGGCCGTCTCCACGTCGGGGTTGCCGGCGAACCGCCTTCCGGCCAGCGCCGCGACGACCGAGAGCGCCAGGAAGCCCAGGACCTGCAGCTGCCACGGCCAGTCGATCAGCAGCGCGCTGACGCCGATCAGCATGGCGGCGATCCCGAACCACAGGAAGAAGAAGCCGGGCGCGACGATCTCGACGCCGAGCAGGATCAGGCCGAGCACCCACCAGGACCAGCCGCCGAGCGTCTCGATGATCGACATGATCATGTTTTCCCGCCAGGCGCTGGGCCGCGGAGAGCCGGCCCGCCCGATCCGGGGAGGGGCGGGCCAGCCGGTCCGGGATTGCCTGGCGCCACATCCGCCACCGGCACGGCCGGCACGCGCCCAATCTGCCGCCGCGGCGGCGCGGGCGCCGCGTCGTCGCGGAACGTGGCGCGCGCGATCTCGCCGATGCCGCCGAGCGCGCCCAGAATCCCGGTCGCCTCCACCGGCATCAGGAAGGTCTTCTGGTTGGGCGAATGGGCGAAGGCGGTAAGCGCCTCGACATATTTCTGCGCGACGAAATAATTGATCGCCTGCACGTCCCCCGCCGCGATGGCCTGGCTCACCATCGCCGTCGCCTTGGCCTCCGCCTCGGCCTCGCGCTCGCGCGCCTCGGCGTCGCGGAACGCGGCCTCGCGGCGGCCTTCCGCTTGCAGGATCTGCCCCTGCTTCTGGCCTTCGGCCTTCAGGATCTCCGCCTGCCGCTTGCCCTCCGCCTCCAGGATCGCGGCGCGCTTCTCGCGTTCGGCCATCATCTGGCGCGCCATGGAATCGACGAGGTTGCGCGGCGGGTCGATGTCCTTGATCTCGATGCGGGTGATCTTCACGCCCCACGGCGAGGCCGCCGCATCGACCACCCGCAAAAGCCGCTCGTTGATCTCGTCGCGGTTTGAAAGGAGTTGATCGAGGTCCATCGAGCCCATGACCGAGCGGATATTCGTCATGGTGAGGTTCAGGATAGCGTTCTGCAGGTCGTTGACCTCATAGGCCGCCCGCGCCGCATCCATCACCTGGTAGAAATTGATGCCGTTCGCCGTCACCGTCGCGTTGTCGCGGGTGATGACCTCCTGGCTCGGCACTTCCAGCACGGTCTCCATCATGTTCATCTTGGCGCCGACGCGGTCGAAGAACGGGATCAGCATGTTGAGACCCGGCGTCAGCGTCCGCGTATAGCGTCCGAACCGCTGCACCGTGTAATTGTAGCCCTGCGGCACCGTCTTCACCGCCGAGAAGAGCATGACGACGACAAAGATGACGAGAATGATGACGACGATATCGAAGCCGCCCATGGCCGCTGATCTCCGGATGCCCGGGAGACATATGGCGGGAGTTGCCGCGCGGCGCAAATTGGCTTGGGGGAAGGATTAAGGACTACCAGGCAGGATCGACCCCAAGCTAGTAATCCCAGGTGAGCTTGCGGCCTGCGCTGCCGCGCTATGTCCAGAACCCGCGTCAGACGTACTGACGCATTGTGCAGCGCAAGGAACCATCTATTAATTTGACGCGAATAAACGCAGCATGCATTTTTGCCGGAAACGGGAAAACAACCGTTATCCGGGAGGACGACCAATGGACACCATTACCATCAGCGCAGTTGCGTTTGAGGAGGAGGGCGTGTGGGTTGTCCAAGGCATTGAATACGACATTTGCACGCACGCGAAGGATCCCGCCAGCGTTCCCACCGCGTTCATGCGAGCAATTGCGGAGAACGCCTGCATCACGCAGCACCTTGGGCGCGAGCCGCTACAGGGTATTAAGCCGGCTCCGGCGCGCTTCAAGGCGCTTTTCGACGAGGCGGTCACTCAGGTGAAGCCGGTTAGAGATGGCCTGGGGCTGCCGCACCTGCCGATCGCCGCCATGGATATTCGGTTAGCTGAACACGCCTAGAACATGGCCCAGCGGGTCGGTGGGCCATGGCTTTCGGTAGGCAAGCTGATCGAGCTTTTCACTGCTATGGGGTGTTCACTCGGCGAACTTCCCGGAGAGCTGCAGGATTCCAATGCGTCTTGGCGGGTGCGGTATCTTTATAGTCCCGAGACGGACGATTTCATTGCGCTGTCGAATTTGGACGACGATGATCTCCTGCCGCCCAGCGAAGTCGAGAACTGGGAAAGACGGCTGGGCATCATCGTCCCAAAGGGCACTGGTCACTAACCTAGTCTCGATCGGGCCGCGCATCGATCCTTTCACAGCCGCGGCTGGAACCGCCACGCGGCGCGGTATGGTGAGCGCTTCGGCTTTGTCCGTTTTGGGAGGCAGGCACATGATTCGACCATCCGCCAGCAATTTCATCGCTTTCGTCACGTTCGCGGCGTTCGCCTGCACGGGCGCCGTCGCCCAGGACGCCCCCGTATACTCCG
>Ga0183260_10005046_pt1 | contig 10428 bp, 10 predicted proteins | sample AntDrymUQ4972206_2_FD_129768 | JGI IMG/M metagenome (GOLD analysis project Ga0183260, IMG submission 129768) | Polar desert sand microbial communities from Dry Valleys, Antarctica - metaG UQ497 (22.06) (version 2) (version 2) | ecosystem: Environmental > Terrestrial > Soil > Desert | place...
CAGTCTCCTCACCTGCAGCCTTATTCGTATCGGCGACGCATACCTGCGCCCCCTCGCGCGCAAAAAGAAGTGCTGCCTCCCGCCCCATACCTCCGGCCGCGCCGGTGATGACGCAGGCCTTACTTTCGAGTCGTCCCATTGACACTCCGCCTTAAGGGTGCTGAACTCATCCCCCAGCTATTCACCGGGAGTCTCCCACCAGAACAGAGACGTCTATGCCCCGCCCACGCTGGCGAGCTCTTGCTCGATGCGAGCGAGCTCCTCGGCCGTCCCCTGGACCTTGGGCCCCTCGTACCAGCGGCGGGCCGAAAGCAGCCACCATCCCCCGGAGAACAGCAGGACCGCAGCCACGGTCACCGAAGCGTAGTTGAAGGTCGAATACGTGACCGGAGCCACCTGAGGAAGCATGAACAGGATTGAGATGAAAAACACCCATGTGATTGCAACGACGCCGATCGGCTTGCTCCAACGGCCGAGGTGCCAAGGCCCGCGCTCAAAGCGGTCGCCGGCCCTCAAGCGAAGGAAGACGGGGATGACGTATGCGATGTAGAGACCGATCACGGCGATGGATGTCACGGCGAAGTAGGCGACCGGGCTCCACAAGTAGGGAAGCCCAAGCAAGAACGCCCCGCCGGCCGCGAGCCATATCGAGTTCGTTGGTGTGCGCGTCTTCGGGTTGATCTTGTGCCACAAGCGAGAAGCGGGTAGGGCTCCGTCACGCGAAAAGGCGTAGATCATCCTCGAGTTAGCGGTGACCGACGACATCCCGCAGAAGAACTGGGCGCCGACCACGATCACGAGGAGGAGCTCGGCCCCCGTGCGCCCGATCGCGTCGATGAAGATCTGAGCCGGTGGCACGCCGGTCCCCGACGCTATCGCGCCGTCGTAGTTTTGGATCGCAGAGGTAACGCCGATCAGAAGAATCCATCCTGCAACAAGCGACACGACGATCGACATCACGATGCCCCAAGGCCCCGTGACCGATGCGTCTCTGGTCTCCTCAGTCATGTGAGCCGATGCGTCGTAACCCGTGAATGTGTACTGGGCGAGAAGCAAGCCCAACAGAAAGACATAAAGGCCCGAGCCCCATCCGGTGTTGTTCACGAACTCGGTAAAGATGAACGAGACGGGCTGGTGCTGGTCGGGAATCAGGATGAGGGCTCCGACGATGATCAACACTCCGACGATGTGCCAGAAGACGCTGAGGTCGTTGAGCAGCGCGACGAGCCGCACGCCGAAGGTGTTGAGCAACCCGTGGAGGAAGAGCACCACCCCGAAAATGATGATGACGTAACCGGGAGAGGCCGGGTAGCCGAAGAGCAGGTTCAGGAGGGCGGTGGTGAAAAAGGCGAGGCCGAAGTCGATGCCGGCGGTGACGCCGACCTGCCCCATGAGATTGAACCAACCCGTGAACCAGCTCCAGGCTGGGCCGTTGTTGCGCGCAAGCCTTGCCGACCAGTAGTAGAGACCGCCCGCAGTTGGGTAACTCGAGCACACTTCCGCCATCGCAAGGCCCACAATCGTGGTCATGACGCCAACGATGGGCCAGCCGACGTTCATTACGAGGGGGCCACCGGTGTTCATGCCGAACCCATAAAGCGTCAGGCAGCCCGAGAGGATCGAGATGATCGTGAAGGAGACTGCGAAGTTCGAGAATCCGCCCATATTGCGCAAGAGCTCTTGCGCGTAGCCAAGCTCGTGCAGCCGATCGGCGTCCCGATTGGCGGCCCCACCCCCCTCAGACCGGCCTTCCTTCGAGGTTTCCGTAGCCATCTCTTCCCCTCCCCTTCAAATCCTCTGGGGCCCTGCTGCCGGGCAGCATCATAGCCGGGCCTCCAAGGGTGCCGGGCAGACGTGTTACATAGGGACCACGCTGCCTATTGGCCGGGCATGTCGCGGCAAGCCGAGGGGGGAGGAGCAATGCCGGGAAACATCGACGTGAACGCTCTAGAGGGTATGATCCACTCGGGTGACATCGACACCGTCGTGTGCGTGTTCCCCGACCTGCAGGGCCGCTTCATGGGCAAGCGGGTGACCGGCCACTACTTTCTCGACGACGTGCTGGGAGCCGAAGGTATGCACGCCTGTCTTTACCTCGTCACCGTTGACATGGACATGGAGCCACTGCCCGGTTACAAGTACGCAAACTGGGAGACGGGGTACGGCGACTTCAAGATGGCGCCGGACCTCGGCACACTGCGGATCATCCCGTGGCTCGAAAAAACTGCTCTCGTGATCTGCGACGTGCTCGATGAGCACAGCGACGAGCCGGTGGAGGTGTCGCCGCGACAGATCTTGAAGCGGCAGATCGCCAAGGCCGAGGCCAAGGGCTACCGGCTCATGGCGGCCTCCGAGCTCGAGTTCTTCCTGTTCAAGGACTCCTTCGATGACCTGCGAGCGCGCAGCTATCGGGACATGAATCCACATTCCCTCTACATCGAGGACTACCACATTCTGCAGACGACCAAGGATGAGTGGATCATCCGTCAGCTAAGAAACGGCATGGATGGTGCCGGTGTGCCCGTGGAGTTCTCAAAAGGCGAGTTCGGTAAGGGCCAGAACGAGATCAACTTTCGCTACGGCGATGTGTTGGAGGTAGCCGACCGCCACACGATCTACAAGAACGGAGCAAAAGAGATCGCGGCCCTGAACGGTGTGTCGCTCACGTTCATGGCGAAGCACTCGATGGAGGAAGCAGGGTCGTCCTGCCACCTCCACTCGAGCCTGTGGAACGAAGAGGGCTCGGAATCGCTGATGTGGGACGACTCGGATCCGGATCACATGTCCGAGGCCTTCCGCCACTACCTCGGGGGCCTGATGTCGACCACCAGGGAGCTGGCGTGGATGTTCGCCCCTTCGGTCAACTCCTACAAGCGCTATCAGGCAGAGTCGTGGGCCCCCACTGCGATCGCCGTCGGGAAAGACAACCGCACCTGCGGCTACCGCTTGGTTGGAGAGCACAAGTCCTATCGCATCGAATCCAGGATCCCGGGGGCCGACGCAAACCCCTACCTCGCTTTCGCAGCCACACTGGCAGGGGGCCTGCACGGCCTCGAGAACAAGATCGAAGCGCCCGAGATCTTCAAGGGCAACGCCTACGAGGCCACCGATGTGGAGCGGGTGCCGACCTCCCTCCACGAAGCGATCGCCGCCTTCGAAAGCAGCGACATGGCGCGCGCGGCCTTCGGCGACCTCGTCTTCGAACATCTGCTGAACACCGCAAGGCAGGAGCAGTCGATCTTCGACAACAACGTCATCACCGACTGGGAGCTGATGCGCTACTTCGGACGCATCTGACGAGCTGCCCTGGACATCCGTTCTTCGGGCGGAAGGGATGGGTGTTATCGGGGTCGCATCTCATGGGGTACCAGATTCTCATCGGACCCCAGTGAGGTTTGGATCGAAAATAGCAGGCGATCAGAGCTGATTCGCTCTAGCAGTCGGTGGCTATTCGGAGAGCTTCGCAGACTTCTTGCATCCGTTCGTCGCCCAGCCGGGTAATACGATCCGTGCACAACGCCACTCTGACGAGCGTCACATTGTCGAGGGTCATCACGCAGTCCGTGGACATTCCGTCCGACGCACCAAGCGGAACCTCAGTGGGATTCCACGAACGGTCCGGGTGGCCGGGACCGCAAGGACTTGGTTGAGCACGGGAATCGCTTCCTCCCGGGTCAGGATCAGAAAGGGCCGTCTGCCTGCACGTGGGTCCTCGTACCACCCAGACCTCGCCTCTCGCTACCACTGCTCATGCCCTGCGGCGTTCTCCTCAACGTCCAAACGATGCAGCAAGTCGACCGACGCATTGTCGGTCAACCGCTCGAGATCACCCCATTCGTCGGGTCTGGCCGGCGGAAGTCGTTTGTAACCCTCGACGATCTGCTCCCCCACCATTGCCTCTTGATCCCTTCTCAGATAGTCCTCAAGGGCCGTCCGGATCAGGGCCGACCTGGATATCCCTCTGCGCGCTGCGTGGCGATCAAGCAGGTGAAGGAGCCGGTCGTTCAACTGGACCATAGTCCGGGTGCGAGCCATAGCCCTAAGATTAGTGCTATCCCATAGGCAGAGGACTCGGGGGCGTCCCTGCGCCACCAAAGGAGCGTTCGCTCGCCATCTGTCGACCACTTGCCCGATGGAAAGAGCTACGACAAGGTGCTGCGCGCCCTGGACGTTCGCGGCAGAAGGAAGTGGGCGCTCTGGTGCCGCCTGGTGGACCCGATCGGGATCGAACCGACTACCTCCGCCATGCCATGGCGGCGCTCTACCAAGTGAGCTACGGGCCCGGGCCCTCCCGAGCCTAGCAAACGGTCTGGTGCGACCGGCATTCTCGGCTCCAACGACCACGTCACAGGTGGTTGCCGGTCCTCAGAATGGGCGAGGCAGGGGATCACGGTAGCCTTGCGCCTCGAAGGGGCCGAACAAGCCTGAGACCCAGAGCGACCAGGAAGGATACGAGTGGCAGAGCCGCTTCGGTGGGGAGTCCTCGGCGCCACCTCTCGGATCGCTCAAAAGGCCGTGATGCCCGCGATAGTGGCCGACGGCTCCTCCGAGCTTGCAGCCGTAGCGAGCCGTTCGGGAGGCGACTACCCCACCCTTGGGGCCAAGAGCTCGTATGACGACTACCAGGCCCTCCTTGACGATGAGGGTGTCGACGCCGTCTACATCCCGCTGCCGAACAGCCTGCACTTGGAGTGGACCGTCAGGGCAGCCGAGGCCGGTAAGCACGTGCTGTGTGAGAAGCCGCTCGCCTCGAACGCCGCCGAGGCAACCGAGATGGCGCTGGCCTGCACCCGGGCGGGTGTGACGCTGATGGAGGCCTACATGACCCCCTTCCATCCCCGCTCGGAGGGCCTCCACAGCGTGCTCACCGCGGGACGCCTCGGCCGGCTCAGGTGGGCGTGCTCGACCTTCACCTTTCCACTGGCCGACGACCACCGTTGGAATCCCGACATGGGGGGCGGGGCGCTCCTCGACCTCGGCGTCTACTGTTTGAGCCCGCTGCTGGCCGCCGGCGAAGCCATGCCGGCTCGCAGCGATGCGTCGATGACCGTGGGGGGAGCGGGCGTCGATGGGACGTTCTCGGGCCGGCTCGACTTCGGTAACGGCCTCTCCGCTGCCTTCGTGTGCTCGTTCGAGGCACCGTTCATGCAGCGCTTCGAGGCCATCGGCACGGACGGAGCTATAACCATTGACGAACGCCCCTTCACGCCCACCGAGGAGGACCGTTTCATCCATCTCACGCACCGCAGCGGTCGAATGGAATCGATCGACTGCGGGGGCGGGAACACTTACGGCGGCATGGTCGAGCACTTCGCGGCAGTCGTGAGAGGCGAGGCGCGGCCTCGCAGGACCCCGGCAGAGGCCATTGAGCTGCTCACTCTCCAGGGCGGCCTGCGCCGGACCGCCAGGGTCACGGCGGAGGATTAGCTCTTCTTTCGGCCTCTGCGCCGCCGGCGCGAGCGCCTGCGGGACGTGGCCGGGGCTGCTTCGCCGCCGGCCCCTTCTTCGGTCGTCAGTCGAGGCGCCGCAGGAGCCTTCTCGCGCTTAGGGGCGCCATTGCCTCCCGGCCCTTCCGCTCTTTGGAGCGAGGCGGTCCGGGGCGCGACATCCTCCTTCTCCTTCAAGGCAGCTCTCGCCTCGCGCTTCCCCGGAGTACTGCGGTCAATGCGCGCCTCTTTGTCATCGGCGACCTTTAGCGTGATGCGGTATTCCTGAGGGTACTGGGGAACCCCGAAATCCGACTGGAGGTCCTTAATGATGTCTTCGAGCCTTTGCCCGTCGGGCGGCGCCGTTAGGTTCTGCGGTCGGGGCCTTGGGCCGGCCCTGACGAGGTCCTCAGAGGATTGCACAGAGGGCCGGGTGACCGCCGGGCCCCCCTCCTGAGCCCGCCCCTTCCTGCGGCTGCGTGACCTGCGGGAGCGCGCCCTCGGGGTCGGAGGTTTCGGTTCGGACGTCGGTTGTGAGGCCTGTGGCTGCGCGGCGCCAGAGCTAGGCGTGCCCCGTCCTTTGCGGCGTCCGCGCCGCCTCCTGCGAGGCTGGGTCATCTCCCCCCCTTGAATCCTCCGCTAACGAGACCACAGGGGCGTCCGACCAGAGCCGCTCGAGGTCGTAGTAGTCGCGCACTTCGGCCAAAAAAACGTGAACGACGAAGTCGACGTAGTCAAGCAGGACCCACCGGCCTTCTCGCTCACCTTCTCTTCGAAACGGCTTGAGATTGCGGCCCAGCGATAACGATCGCTCGACCTCTTCCGCGATCGTGCGAACCTGGCGCTCGTTGCCGGCGCTGCAGATGACGAAGTGGTCGGTTATTCGCAGCTGCTCGGAGACGTCCATAACGACAACACCAGCGGCCTTCTTCGAGGCGGCTGCCTCGGCGGCTTCGAGTGCGATCTCGGTCGATTTCAGCGCTCTCGCGGAAAGTCCCTTCCAACGACGATGGTCAAGTCAACGATACCCTGCTCCGCCGAGGACACACGTACCTCGCCGACGCCGAGGAGCTCCCTTGCCCGATCTGCAGATCGCTGAGCGCCCGGCGAGTCGCCGTGAGACACGATGAGGGTGCGCCGATAATCGAGGCGTGCAGCGTTGCCCGAGAGCACGACCGAAAAGCCCCCGTCGAGCAGGGCCTTAGCGATCTCCTCGCCGATGCCGGGCACACCGTTGCCGTTGAGCACCTGCACCCTCGTGACCCCCTGTCGCACCCCCTCGATCCCAAGCGCACGCTCCAGAAGAGCGTCGAGCTCTGCTCTCTGGGGGCTATAAAAGCCCCCGTGGCCGAGGCCGAGGTCGGAAACGGGGATGCTTGCGAGCGTGAGGCCCTCCAAAGGCACCTCGGCAAGGGCCTCGAGGAAGCGCCCCTGCGCCTCGGCGGACGTATCGGACCCACCAAAGGCTTCCGGGGCGCTGCGAACTGCCCGGCCGAGGGCCCCCGGATCCGCTCTGTAGCGCTCAAGCAGTGCGTCCCACTCGGCCAGGACGAGGGGCCCAAGGGTAACCTCGTCCGCCGCCGGCCCGCCTGCGTAGATGAGGCGAGCCTGCCACGCCGGGGTCAGGCGCTGGAGGCCCGCATGAAACAGAGTCCGTGACGTCGACTCGTCGGGGGGGGAGCGGACGTCGGTGGGAACGTTGACCGTAAGGGGGCCGGTGGCTTCGAGCAAAGCAAGGGTGCTCTCCTGCCGCAGCACGACATAGCTGTCGATATCGATGCCAAGGAGGTTCTCCATGGTGACAACCAGAAGGGGGGCGCCACCAGACCCCAAGGCGCTGCCGGCGGCGAGTAACCCGTGCCCCGGTATCTCAGCAGCAGTATGAGCGGGGATGTAAAGCACCGCTCCTCTGGCTGCGTTGTTGACGGCAAGCAAGGTCATCCACGCAGCCTTGCTTGGCCGCCCGGGGGCCGGCCGGCTCGTCCCGATCAGAAGCGTCGTCTCCACGTCCGCGGCTGGCCCCTCCATCTCCTCGATCGAGGCGCCGGCCGGCTCTCCGGAATCGGACCACGGTGCCTCAGTCTCCGAAGAAGAAGAAAAGATGCGCTCGACGGGATCGAAGGAGATAGGCGGCAGTGCGACCTCGCCGACCGTCACCACTAAGAGCCCGGCTATGACTGCCAGGCTGATCACGGTCACGAGGACTACGGCCTTGATAAGGCGCCCCGCCATCAGGAGGCCCCGTTGCAATCGTCGTCCCAGCATCCGGAGGCCGCCCAGGAGCTAAACAGACTGATAGAGCCCGTGGTTCTGGATATAGCGCACGACCTCGGCGGGGAGAAGGTAGTCGATCGGTTTTCCGGCCCGCCGGCGCGCCCGGATCTCGCTGGCGGACACATCGATCCCGGGCATCTCCATTACACGGACCTTCGGCCAGTGCGGCTCGGGCTTTAGTGCGGCGAGGTCGAAGCCTGGGCGGGTGACGGCCACGACTTCGCACAGCGCGCCGAGACGTTCGATGCCGTGCCAGGTCCCGAGCTTGAGCACAGCATCGGCGCCGAGTATGAAGTACAGCTTCACCTCAGGCCCGTGAAATTGGCGCAGCTCCTGCAGGGTGTCGGCCGTGAAGGTGTCGCCGGTGCGGTCGAGCTCCATGCGTGACACGGCAAAGCGGGGATGCGCCACCGCAGCAAGCACGGTCATCACAAAACGATCTTCGGCATCCGAGTACCGCGACTTCTGCCACGGCCGGCCCGTCGGAACGAACAGGATCCGGTCGAGCGCAAGCTCATGAAGGGCCTCCGAGGCTGCGATGAGGTGCCCCACGTGGATGGGGTCGAACGTGCCTCCCATGACGCCGAGACGGGCCACCGGCCGATCAGACATGGCGGTGGGGGGTGGCCGAGCGACGTGGGGTCATGCTCACGCGCCGGCGACCGGGAGGTGTCTGGGGCGGGAACCGCCGACCGGGAGGTGTCCGGGCGAGGAGGGGGGCCACGGGTGGGCTTGCCCCCCTCCTCGACCTTGCCGGGGAGGGACATCGGGGGAGAGGAAACCCTCCCTCCGTCCTGAAAGGACGGGCTGGACAAGAGTCACCCTAGGGATCGAGTGTGACTTTTAGGTGACCAGGCGAGGACGTGGCGGTGAACTTCCGGGCGCGTGTTCACCGGCGCACCTGGCCGTCGCCCCATACGACGTGCTTCGTCGCCGTGAGCGCCCTCAGCCCCATCGGCCCCCGGGCGTGAAGCTTCTGAGTCGAAATTCCGATCTCGGCGCCGTAGCCGAGCTGCCCTCCATCCGAGAAGCGGGTCGATGCGTTGACGAACACCGATCCGGAGTCGACCTCAGTCGTGAAGCGCCGAGCTGCTGCGGTGTCGGCGGTCACGATGGCCTCGGCGCTCGAGGTCCCCCATCGGTTGATGTGGGCGATTGCTTCGTCGATCGAACCGACCACCTTGACGGCCAGAACGAGCCCGAGGTACTCCGTCGACCAATCCTCGTCGGTCGCAGGCAGCGCCTTTGCCCACAGCCGGCACACCGCCTCGTCGCCACGAATCTCAACGCCGGTGGCGTCGAGGGCATCGAGGGCATGAGGGAGCCAGGCGTCTGCGATGTCGCGGTGCACCACGAGGGTCTCGGCGGCGTTGCACACGCCGGGACGTTGCGTCTTAGCATTTACTACGATGCTCGTCGCTACCGCTTGGTCGGCGGAGCGGTCGACGTAGACGTGGCAGTTGCCGTCTCCATCGATGATGAAAGGCACGGTCGCGTGCTCCTCTATCGTCTGGATCAGGCCCCGGCCCCCGCGCGGCACGAGCAGGTCGACGAGGCCCTTGGCCCGCATGAGCTCGAGGGCCGCATCTCTGCCCGAGTCCTCAATGAGCTGGATTGCGGCCGGCGGGGCCCCCGCTCCTTGGGCCGCCTCGCTCAGGACCTCGGCGAGGGCGACGTTCGAGCGGAGCGCGCTTGAAGAGCCGCGCAGCACGCACGCGTTCCCCGACTTTAGGCACAGCCCGGCGACGTCGGCCGTTACGTTCGGCCTCGCCTCGTAGATCACGGCCACGACACCGAGGGGGGCGCGCACCTCTTGGACCAGAAGCCCATTGGGCCTGCGCCACGACGACACGACCTCCCCGGCGGGGTCACCTTGGGCTACGAGGGCCAGCAGGCCTCCAGCCATCGCGTCGATGCGCTCCTTGGTGAGGGTAAGACGGTCGACGGTTGCGCCCGAGCTTCCAGCCGAACGAGCTGCGTCGACATCGGCGGCGTTGGCCTCGATGAGCTCGGCGGCGCGGTCGCAGAGAGCGGTCGACATTGCCCCCAGGCAAGCGTCCTTGGTCGCCGTGGACAGCCCCCCCATAACGGAGGCGACGTGCGCCGCCCGAATGCAAACCTCGCGGACGTCACCGGTGCGGGCTCTGCTCATGCCCCTTGCTCCTCCAGTACTACGAGCTGGTCTCGATGGATGACCTCGCCCTTGCCCTCGAGCCCGGCGGTCGAGCGCCCACGGACGGCATCGAGCTCCTCGGCCGCGTAGCGTACCAACCCCCTGGCAAACAGCTCCCTCGACCTCCCCTGGGACGGGACTTCGGCAACGTCCACCGTGTCGCCCGGCCCGAAGCCGCCCTCGACACCGACCACGCCGGCGGCCAGCAGGCTCCTTTTGCCTGCGACCACGGCGCGCCTGGCGCCGGAGTCAACGAGGACGGTCCCGCGCGGGGGCTGAGCGAACGCGATCCACAGCCGGCGGGCAGAGGCGCGCCGTGAGCTTGGATGAAAGTAGGTTCCGAGCGCCTCGCCCGCTGCAACGCGCGCCACCACGTTGTCCTCCGACGCGCGCGCCACAACGACTGCGGTGCCCGAGAACGTCGCCACCCACGCAGCGGCGACCTTGGATGCCATCCCGCCACTCCCAAGCCCGGATGCGGGACCGGCCACAGCCTGCTCGATCTCAGGCGTTATCCGCTCTATCTCGCCCCACACAGGCGCGCCGGGCATGAGC
>Ga0183260_10005047_pt1 | contig 10427 bp, 9 predicted proteins | sample AntDrymUQ4972206_2_FD_129768 | JGI IMG/M metagenome (GOLD analysis project Ga0183260, IMG submission 129768) | Polar desert sand microbial communities from Dry Valleys, Antarctica - metaG UQ497 (22.06) (version 2) (version 2) | ecosystem: Environmental > Terrestrial > Soil > Desert | place...
ATAATTAACCGCCAATAATCGAATTTAACCTATCGGCATAATCTTTGGGCAATTCATTGCCGAAATACTTCACTTCGCCCTTTTTATCCAGAAAAACCACCGTCGGCGTGCCGATTACTTTGTAGCTTTTGGCAACCGAAGAGTCTTTGTCTTTGGCGACAGCATATTTAATACCGAAATCCTTGATTCCTTCATTGATGCGGGCATCGCTTTCGCCGATGTTGATGCCGACGACGCGCACGCCTTTTGATTCAAACTCGGCGGAAAGTCGGTTGAGCTGCGGAGCTTCTTCCTTGCAGATCGGACACCACGCCGTCCAGAAAACCAGCACCGCGGGACTACCTTCCAAATCTTTGAAGGCAATCTTACTGCCGTCGGTTTTTTCGAGTTCAAAATCAGGCGCGATTTGTCCGATTTGCGTTCCGCGCGTCGCTTCTTTTGTCGGGGCGGTTGTTTCTATCGAAGCCGGTTTTGTTTCGCTTGAAACGCCGCAGCCGGTCATCACGCCAATTCCCAATACCAGAATCATTCCCAGTTTTATAAGTTCAAAATAATCTTTCATTATGTAAATCTCCTAAATGAATCTTTGCCCAGCCTGAATCAGTAAATACTGGGCGATAATAATCATTAAAAATCCAAAAATGATTTTTACTTTTGCCATCCATCCGCCCGAACGCGGCAACAGTGACATCGCGCCGCTGAAAGTGCCGAGAACGATCATCAAAGTTCCCATGCCGAGAGCGAAAACAAACAGAACAAGCGTTCCGAAAACGACATTTCCCTGCGTCCCGACGTATGCGAGCGTCGCGCCCAGCGCCGGAGCCGTGCATGGTCCGACGACCAAGCCCGATGACGCTCCGATTAAAAGCGCGGAAAGATAGCCTTTGCCTTTTTTTTCGGGATTCCATTTCGATAAAAACTGCGGGGCTTGCAACGAAAAAACATCGAACATCGAAAGCGCGAACAAGAGGATAATGTTGGCGACGATGATATATGTCCACGGGCTCGACGCCCATACGCCGAAAAGCGTCCCGGTCAGACTGGCAAACGCGCCTAATGCCGCATAAACAATGCTCATCCCGACGACGAACAAAATTGATAGCCGGAATCCATGAAAATTAAATTTTGTAGAAAGTTCGCCGACTTCACCTGTGCCGGCGGCTGTTCGTCCGCCGATAAATCCCAGTTGAATCGGTATTATCGGGTAAACGCACGGCGTAAAACTGATCAGAAGCCCGGCGAGAAAAGCTGCCGGAAACGCCATCAGAGAATTTCCCGCCAGATACGATTGCAGATTACTTATGAAATATTCCATAGCTTTTCCTTAAAATAGAGAAAATAGAGGAGAGCGTTTGGCTCCAGCGAATATCCCCCTTGAATTACGAGCCAGACACTCTCCTTTTTTGCCGGAAAAGATTCTTAATTCCAGCAAAATTTTTATGAATTTCTATTTTATTGCTTTATCAAAAGCCGCGACGTAAGCGGACTTGTTGTAATTTTTCGCCGTCGAAAATGTTTGTTTTTTGCCTTTAAAGACCGCGACGGTTGAAGTCATTTTCTTATTGGCTTCAAAGAATCGGCTCAATCCCATAGATTTCGCTTTCGCGGCTGCCTGGGCTGTGGTTTCGTCGTTAGTTACGTCGAGCATGACAAAGTTGACTTTGCCGCCGTATTCTTTCATGAGCTCCTGCATAATCGGATCGACTTTTTGACAGGCGCTGCACCATTCTGCTTTGATAATGACGACGGTCGGTTTTGTTTTAGCGAAGGCGCTGACGGCTGAAAACGCGAAAACAAGAACGAGCGACATCATTACGGTTGTAATTTTTTTCATATTATCTATATTTCTCCTAGGTTGAAATTTTTGTTTTTTTGAACTGCCTTTTTGGTGTTCGCCAGAGTAATACTTTTTTCCGGCGGTATTATTCCCGCCCGCAGATTTTTTGATTATTTTTCGTTTTTTTAAATCCGTTTTTTTGCCGCCGGGAATAATTCACGGTTTTTTTAGTATCGTGCCGAATTCGCAGGTTGAATTCGCTCAACAGAGTCAAAACAACGTAATCAAGGGATTGACCGAAATTTCGCTCAAGGCTGCCGGAAATCACGAGGATTGCGCTCTTGAAAAACTGCAAATGTGGGAAGCAATGTCCAAGCGCGATTACGCCGAAAAAGCCGTTTACACGGAAAAGGTCGTCAAATCCCTGCGGGCGAATTTCTCGGAAAACATCGAGATGCTTCACGCGCACGACTGCATTTTCGAGGGCAAACTCTTTACACACGTTATTTTGAGAAAAGACGATCATATCGTTTCGGTCTTTTTCGATAAATCGGATGTGATGCCCGAAGTTGGAGATTCAACAATGGCTTCGATCATCTGCGAAAAGGAAAAGGGCTTTCAGATGGCGAGTTTCCAGAAGGACAAGCAGGCGATTTTCGTCATCTCAGATTTATCGGAAACCGAAAATCTAAGCATCGCCCGCACTCTCTCCGATGCGTTTTCAGCTTAAAGTTCAATTCAGGATCGAGCCGGAACAAAGCGGACGCCGCTTCGGTAATTATTATACAAGAAACATCTTCCGTCGCTGTATAAACTATTCTGACTGGGGAACATCACTCTCGGAACTTCCGCCGAAAGAATAACTTAGCACCATCTATAAAATGATCGGCAGCAAAAACTTTTCCTTCGACGTTCTGGAAAACTGCACGGAAAGCCTCTATGTTTTGCGCTGCGACGGATTTTCGTGGAGCGATCTGGGCGAGCCGCAGGAAGTTTTATTAAAATGGCGCAGCTCGGATTAAAAAATAAACTCTTTCCGCTGGCGGTTTAAGGAAGGTTTACAAGGAACTTCAAAAAACGCAGAATAACAACCGATTTTTTTTAAGAATCAGGAATAAGCTTGCGAGTTTAAGACGTTATATCCTTTATGGATCAGGAAATTTGAACGAAACCGTTAAATTCATTTCAAATTGATTGTCAAAAAGGATATTTCTAAAATAATTATGAAGAAATTTTTTATACCGACATTATTTATTCTGACGTTTTTTTTGGGAAGCGCGGAGAACTTTGCTCAGCAAACACAAGCAGCGATTTTTGGAACTGTTTCCGACCCGAACGGCGCGGTAATTCAAGGCGCGACCATTACAGCCACGCAGCAGGGAACGAACTTAAAATTCACGGCAACGACGGGCGGCGACGGCAATTTTCGTTTGCCGCTTTTGCCGGTCGGCAATTATGAAATCAATGCGCTGGCAACCGGATTTAGATTATTTGTCAGAACGGCAACTTTGCAAGTAGGAGAAGAAAGGCGCGTTGATTTTAGTTTGTTGACACCGGATTCTAGTCCATTAATCGTTGACGTTCCGATTCCGGTTACGGAAAGCGCGACGGCGACACTTTCGACTGTCATTCCCGCCGAACGAGTCGAAAATCTGCCGCTCAACGGGCGACAGATTCAGGAGTTGGCATTGACCGCGCCGGGTGTTTCGGCTTCGGGCGGTTTTCGTTCGAGCGCGTTTAATCAATTCGGTTTGGCGACTCCGGCGGACGGCAACGGCGGCGCGTTCACGGTCAACGGCGCGGGTTCGCGGTCGAACGGATTTTTTCTCGACGGCGTGGATATTAACGTGCCGGAACAAGGCGTGATCGCGTTTCCGCCGCCGGTCGAAGCGGTCAGGGAATTTCAAATTCAGACAAGCAATTTCGCGGCGGAATACGGGCGTTATAGCGGCTCAATCGTCAATTTCGTCACCAAAAGCGGCACGAACAAATTTCGCGGCAGCGTCTATGAATTTTTCCGCAATGACAAACTCGACGCGAACGACCCGTTTAATAAAGCCGCCGGTTTGCCGCGTTCGATTTTGAAACTAAACCAATTCGGCGCGACCGGCGGCGGCGCGATTATCAAAAACCGCCTGTTTATCTTCGGCAATTACGAAGGCAATTACGTCCGGCAAGGCACGGGCGCGTTCACCTCGAATCTGCCGACCGCCGAACAGCGCGCCGGAATTTTGCGCTACCGTGACGCGAGTGGCAATCAACAGGTTTTGAATGTCGCGCCGAACCGGATTTCAGCCGCGATTCTCGACGGCTTTATTCCGCTTCCGAATGCGGCGGGCGCGGGCGCAAATTACATCGCCAACGGAACTGCCAAACTCGATGAAGACCTTTACACGGTGCGCGGCGACGCGCGGTTTACCGACAAGGATTTGCTGACCGTGCGCTACACCTGGGATAATCAGCGGCAGTTTTACCCGTTCGATATTTTTTTCGTCTCGGCTTCGCTGCCGGCGTTTCCGTTTCCGAATCCCGAAAAACGCACGTCGCTCGCCGCTTCTTACACGCGGACGATTACCGCGAATTTTATCAACGAATTTCGGTTCGGGTTAAATTATCAGGAAAATCCGATTCCGAACGGCAATCCGATTGACCCGGCTTCGATTGGACTGCCGAACGGCGCGCCGCAAAACGAATACGGCACGGGTTTGCCCGTCATTCGCGTTTCCGGTTTCGGCGGCACGGGCGGACAGCCTCTGACCGATAATCTCGGCGCGTCTTTTACCAACCGACAGCTTTTTCAATTTATTGACAACGTAACTTACATCGCCGGAAATCACACTTTTAAATTCGGTGTGGAAGCGCGGCGCACAAAAATTGATTCAAACGCTTTTCGCCCGCTGCGCGGCTCGCTCAATTTCAACGGTTCGCGCAACGGCGTGATAAATCCCGCGCTTGCCGGAAACGCTTCGGTCGCCGCGCTCGCCGATTTTCTGCTCGGACTGCCCGCGCAGGCGACAATTTCGTCAGCCGACCCGAACCGCGTTTTTCGGACGAACACTTTCGACGGTTTCGTTCAGGACGAATGGCGCGTCAACAATCGTTTGAATTTGAGTTTGGGATTGCGCTATGAAATTGACACGCCTTTAACCGATACGGGCAATCGAATCGCTAATTTAATTCCGGGCGCGGGAAATTTCGTCGTCGGCTCGCCCGAACTGCCGCGCCTGCACGATTTGGATAAAAACAATTTCGCGCCGCGCTTCGGAGCGGCTTATCTGCTGACGAAAGACGGCAAAACGGTCGTGCGCGGCGGCGGCGGCATTTTTTACGACAACGGCGTTTTGCAGGATCGTTTCGGCACGGCTCGCACGAACGCGCCGTTTGCGATTACCAACATTGACAACAATCCCGCTCCGTTTCCCGCAACCGGAAACGCGACGACTTTTACCAGACTTTTGGGCGGCGGCGCGGCGACGGGCGCGGCTTCGATTGACCGAAATTTCCGCACACCGTATGCGATTCAATACAATTTAAGTTTTCAGCGCGAAATTTTAAAAAACACTTTGGCGGAAATCGCCTACGTCGGACGGCGCGGCTTGAATTTGTCGCGGCAAGTCAACATCAATCAAATCGTCGCCGCGAACAGTCCGCAGGCGCAAAATTCCGTCGTCGGCACGCGCCCGTTCGCCGGATTAAATACGCCGGTTGCCGCGAGATTTGCAAACGACATCGTGCAGCAGCAGTCAACGGCGCAGTCGAGCTACAATTCGCTGCAAGTCAAAGTCGAACGCCGGCTGTCAAAAGGCAGTTCGTTTTTGCTCGCCTACACTTTCTCGAAATCGCTCGACGACGCTTCGGGCATCGGCACGGGACAGGACGACCGACCGCAGGATTCTTATAATTTGCGGGCGCAGCGGGCGGTTTCCAATTTCGACATTCCGCATCGCTTCGTTTTCAGTTCCACATTCGCCGTGCCGTTCGGCAAAGACCGCAAGTATTTCAAAGACGCGCCGAAATTTATTCGTTATTTAATCAGCGATTTTCAACTTAATTCGATTACGACGTGGCAATCCGGTCAGCCGTTCACCGTTACGGTCGGAAGTTTCGACGCGCTGACCGGAATCTCGAATCGCCGCCCGAACCTCGTCAGCGACCCGCGCCAAAACGTGCCGAACGGTTTCGCGTTTAATCCGGCGGCGTTTCAAATTCCGCCAGCCGGATTTTTGGGAAATGCCGGACGAAATATCGTGCGCGGCGACAGCTATTACAACTCGGATTTCGCCGTGCTGCGCTCATTCGATTTGCCTTTTTTGGGCGAAAAACGAAATTTACAGTTTCGCGCCGAGTTTTTCAACATTTATAACAATGTCAATTTCACCGCGCCGGTCACGAGTTTGAGCAACGCCGCTTTCGGTCGTTACGTCTCGAACGCCACCGCGCCGCGCGTGATACAATTTGGATTAAAGTTAAATTTTTGAATATGCCGAAAAATCAAGACTGGCAATTTCCGCTTTTCACCGACCACGATTCATATAATCGTGAGATGGCGCAATTCTCGGATTTTCATCTTTACACTGGCTCGAAATGCAACCGGAAGTGCGATTTCTGTATCGTCTCCGGCAGACCCGACGGCTGGTATCAGCCTTTGACAACGGAAGCGTTGGACGCGGCGATTCGGTTAGTTCCAACTGACGCGACGATAAAATTTTACGGCGGCGAACCGACGATTGACGCGGAAAACGTCATCTGGGCGATGGCGTATCTGCGCGAAAAAGGTTTTACGGGCTGGTTCACCGTTTTCTCGAACGGCGTATTGGCTGACCGCGTGATAAAAATTTTGGATTCGGACGCGAACACCGATGTCGTTTTGAATTATTCAATTCTGCACGGCGAAGATGCCGAGCCGATTCCGCCCGAATCTTTGCGAAAATTAAAGGAATACGACGCAAAAAATCCGCACCGCATTTATTCGTCGCACGCCGGAGTTTTTCCATACGGGCGCGGCGTGGAATTTGTCGCGCAGGTCGGTGAAAATCACATCGTCGAGCGAATGCACACTTCGATTGACAAAAAAATGGAAATCGGTGAATTAACGCCGGAAAAAGCCGAATTGATAGAGAAAAAGAATTTTCGTCTCTGCCCGCGCTGTCGTCCCGCGCTTCGCACCGACGGAGTTTTCCACGCTTGCCCGTTTGCCGTCGAATCGAACGAGCCGCATTTTCATCTCGGACGATTGGGCGAAGATTCGAGTGAAACGGTGCTGGAAAATTATCAAAAATTTCTCGACTGGATTGACACGACGCTCGAACCGGAAGCCGAACGCCTGCAAATTCATCCGTGTCAGGTTTGCACTTACAAACTCAATACGCTGCCGACTTTCCGCGAAACTTTAGCCGCCGAAAAAATCGAAACGCCGTGAAACAAAAGCGCAGATGGTTCTGGCTGATTTCGCCCGCCGCGCTTTTAATCGCCGGACTTTTTGGCGGCAGTCTCTTTTTCACGCTGGCGGAAAGTCTCGGATTTTTTTCGTCAAACGGCGGCGTAACCTTTGAATATTTCCGGCAGATAATCGGCGACCGCGAAGTCGTCGCCGCGTTTTCATTTACTCTGATTTTAACTTGTGTTTCAACCGTTTTGTCAGCAATTTGCGGAGTCGCGCTGGCGATTTTTCTGCGCGGGCAGATGCGGAGCAGCCGGTTTTTAAAAACGCTGCTGCAAATTCCGCTCGCCGTTCCGCATCTCGCCGTCGCGCTCGTTTTATTAAATTTTCTCGCGCCGAGCGGATTTTTAGCCAGAATTTTTTACGCTTTCGGAGCGATTAAAACGCCTGCGGATTTTCCCGTTCTGGTCAATGACGCTTACGGATTCGGCATTGTTTTAACCTACGTTTTAAAAGAAACGCCGTTCGTCGCCCTTGTCGTTTTGACGCTTTTGGCGCGCGTCGGCGATGAATACGAGCAAGTCGCGCAAAACTTGGGCGCGAATTTTTGGCAGAGATTTCGATTTGTCACTCTGCCGCTGATCGCTCCGTCCGTCGTTTTTTCGTCGCTCATCGTCTGGGTTTTCGTTTTCGGCGCGTTTGAAATTCCGTTTATTCTCGGTCGCACCTATCCAACAACGCTCGCCGTCGTCGCGCAGCGCAAATTTAACGGCACCAATTTAAGCGAACGCCCCGAAGCCTTCGCGCTGGCGATTTTAATGACGCTCGTCACGACTCTGTTCGTCTGGTTCTACCTGCGCCGAACGAAAAATACCACCGAATTCGAGAAAACTTCGATTTTTTGATGCGCGAAAATTCTTCAAAAATTTCAGTGAGAACAAAAGCCGCCGTCGCCGCGTTCGCTTGGGTAATCGGCTTGCCGCTCGCTTGGCTGACCGTTCAATCGTTCGCCGCAAGCTGGCGATTTCCCGCGCTGATTCCGCCCGCGTTCAATCTGCGGGCGTGGCAGTATTTGTTTGATTCTTCGTCGGGAATTTCTAACGCTTTAATCAACAGTTTATTGATTGCTTTGACCGTTACTTTTCTGGCGATAGTTTTCGCGCTGCCGGCGGCGCGGGCGATTGCGCTGCACAATTTTACGGGCAAAAACCTGCTTCTTTTCGTTCTGTTGCTGCCGATTTTATCGCCTTCGATTGCTGCCGCGATTGGCGGACACGCGCTTTTTCTGCGCTACAATTTGACGGATTCTTACGCGGGCGTAATTTTGGCGCATCTCGTCCCGACCGTGCCGTATTGCGTTTTGACTTTGACCGGCGGCTTTTCGCGTTTCGATGTCGAACTCGAAGCGCAAGCCAGAACTCTGGGCGCGTCCGGCTGGCAGGTTTTGCGATTTGTTACACTGCCCGCGATTGCGCCGAGCCTGCTGCTTTCCGCCGTGTTCGCGTTTATGATTTCGTGGAGTCAATATCTGACGACCTTGCTCATCGGCGGCGGGCGAATCATCACTTTGCCGCTCGTTCTCGTCAACTTTCAGCGCGGGGGCGACGAAGCCGTAACAGCGGCTTTGACTTTGATTTTTCTCGCGCCGACCGTTTTATTTCTGGCAGTAACGGCAAAGTATTGGCGGGAGAATTAAACCGTATATGAAAAGTAAATTGATTTTAACTTTCGCTCTTTTTTTATGCTTGACGTTTTCGGCTTGCCAAAATTCAAACACGAACGCGCCGAAATTTGCGCCGGGAGATTTGTCGAAAACCGATTGGCAGACAATTGAAAATAAAGCGCGAGGCACAAATGTGGCGTTTGCGATGTGGGCGGGCGACGAGGCGCGAAACCGTTTTTTTCAGCGGGACGTTTCTAGAAATTTGAAAGAAAAATACGACATCAATTTGCAAATCGTGCCTTTGGGCGATACGGCGGAAGCGGTTTCAAAATTGCTCAACGAAAAATCGGCGGGAAAATCGGCGGGCGGCTCGATTGATATGATTTGGATTAACGGCGAAAATTTTCGCGCCGCCAAAGAAGGCGGACTTTTGTGGGGAAAATTCGCCGCGAGTTTGCCGAACAATCGCTATTACGACGCGGAAGCCGGACAACGTGATTTCGGGACGGCGATAGAAAATCTCGAAGCTCCGTGGCAAAAAGCGCAGTTCGTTTTCGCCTTCGATACGGCGCGATTTTCCGAACCGCCGCGCAGTATTGACGCTCTCGGCGATTGGATCAAAGCGCATCCGGGACGTTTCACATACATCGCGCCGCCGGATTTCACCGGCTCGGCTTTTCTGCGGCACGTTCTTTTTCACTTCGGCGGCGGCGCGAATAAATTTCAAACTTTCGACGATGAATTATACAAAAACGCTTCCGCTAAAACCTTTACTTTTTTGAACGAAATAAAACCTTTTCTCTGGCGAAGAGGCGAAACTTACGCGAATTCGACGAAAGAATTAGACCGGCTTTTTGCCAACGGCGAAATTGATTTCGCTTTCGCTTACGGCGCGAATTTCGCTTCGGAAAGAATCAAGCGCGGCGAATATCCGCCGACCGCTCGCACATTTGTTTTAGATTCGGGAACAATCGCCAACTATAATTTTTTGACCATTCCGTTTAACGCGAATAATCCGGCGGGCGCGTTAGTCGTTATCAATTACCTGCTATCGCCCGAATTTCAAATCGAACAATCGCGCATCCTCGGCTCGATTTACCCGCACAAATTAGACGCTTTGAGCGACGCGGAACGGAAAGCTGTTTTGGAAATCGAACGCGGCGCGGCGACTTTGAGCGCGGAAGAATTGGACGCGCATTCGATTCCCGAAGCCGATTCGGAGTATCTGCAAAGACTCGAAAAGGACTGGCGCGAAAAGGTTTTATTAAGCGGACAATAAGCGGATTAGGGCAGCGGGCGTTCAAAGTGTGCCGCTCAAACATTTGATTTATCACGCCCAACCGCCCGCCGCCGCAGACGGTTTTGACACGATGAGTTATCTCGAACTGAAAAATATCACGGCGGCTTATGACGCGAATTCGGTTTTGCGCGATTTTTCGCTGTCGGTCGGGCGCGGCGAATTTGTCGCTTTGCTCGGCGCGTCAGGCTGCGGGAAAACGACGGCTTTGAAAATTGTCGCCGGACTTCTCGAACAGGATGCGGGCGAAATTTGGCTTGACGGGAACGATATTTCGCGCGTTCCCGCCGAACGGCGCGAAATGTCGCTG
>Ga0183260_10005048_pt1 | contig 10425 bp, 9 predicted proteins | sample AntDrymUQ4972206_2_FD_129768 | JGI IMG/M metagenome (GOLD analysis project Ga0183260, IMG submission 129768) | Polar desert sand microbial communities from Dry Valleys, Antarctica - metaG UQ497 (22.06) (version 2) (version 2) | ecosystem: Environmental > Terrestrial > Soil > Desert | place...
AGGTCTAAAACTCTTAAAGCTAAAACGTCAGGCACTAATTCTTGAATTTTTCAATACCAACAAGACTGCCGCAGCATTAAGAGGTAACTTGCAGTCTGAACTGGTAAGAGGATACGAAGCCATCAGAATGGCTGAAATGCTATCTGGTTCGATGAGACTTGAGAATGAATCTATGAAGATACCTGAATTGGAAAACTTACACGTAATGTCCAAAAGCATTATGGGAGTCCATATCCCAAAGCTTATTGGTGGGCAAAGAGAAGTACTTGAAGAATATTTGATTGAGCTTCCAACATCTATAAACGAGGCAATAAGGTCTTATCAGAGAATCCATAAAATTGTGTTGGATATCGCAGAGAAGGAGACGGCACTGAGAAAACTCCTTTTAGAAATTGAGAAAACAAAGCGAAAATCAAATGCAATAGAGAATGTTTTTATTCCAAAACTGGTTTCCGCTGTCAAATTCATTACTTTTAGATTGGCTGAGATGGAACGTGACACATTCATCATGTTAAAGACCGTGAAAAGGAAGATGGGTGAAAGGGAAGCAGCCGCAGAGGAAACAGAAGAAGAAAAAAAAGAAATCATCGTTTCAAATGAAGGGGTGCAAGACTTTAAATGAAAAATGGCAATAAAGATAATGAGGGTAATAACGGAATCTTCGTAAATGGTCAACAAAGGAAATTTTACCTGATAGGGCGGTCTTTTAAGATTGGGAATATAATTGGGACGCTCATTTTGGTGGTATTGATTGGCAAGTCCTTACTGGGTGTATAGGCATGGCTAGCACAAATTCACAAGAAGGGTATATCAATTCTCTTAGACAAATCAAAGAAACAGAGGAAAAAGTACAGGGAGAGATAGCATACCATAAAAATCAGGTTGAACAGGAAATAAAAAATTTACAGGAGAGTTTGAAAAACGCAATCGAAATGTCAAAGCGAGATGGTGAACAAATGGTGGAAAACAGCATTGAGGAGTCTAGGGATAAAGCTTTCGCAGAATCTGACCGGATCATAAAGGATGCAACAAATAAATCTAAATCTATTTCATTTAAACCCGATAAACAGACAATTCGGGAAATAATGGATATTTTGTTTTCTGAGGTAAATAGGGAGTAGGAGATGTGATGTTCATATGAGCACGATATTAAAACCCGCCCCAATGGCTCGAATAGCTGTACTTGGCCTAAAAAAATACAGGCAACAAGTTATCTCGATTTTATATGAAATGAATGTTATGCAGTTAGAGCCAATATCCAAAGAAGCGAATTCTTTTCTTGCAAATGAACATGAAAGTGATTATCATAGGCAAGTGTCTGACCAGTTATTGCGCATTAGGGGACTAATCAATTCACTACCGCCTACCGCTATTACAGGAAAAATTGGATTTTCATCAATTGATGAACTTATTCAAAAAGTAACATCCATAGACATTGACAATTCTGTTGCTTCATTACAAAGACAAAAGGAAAGTCTTTTGACACAAATGAAGGAAACTGAAAACAATATCAAACTGCTTGAAGAGTATTCATTCTTTCCAGAGAATTTGGATCTTTTGCATCTGTCTTCCGCGCGCTCTTTCTTTGGTCGTATGGACTCTAAAAAGTTTCCTGAATTCAAGAGTAAATTAAACCTGGATGATGAACAAATTATTTTGTATGCTAAGGAAGGCGATAAAATGACGCATTTTGCAATCGTAGTTATGCCGAGTTTTCCTTCTGATGCATTTGCATCAATTGTCAATCTGTACCATGTTCACTTGGAAGCAGTCCCTAATCTTAAAGGAAAACCTGCTATTCTTGCACAGGAGCAAAAAAAGGCGTATGAGAATCTCACTGCAAAGTTAAGCCAAATTAACCATCAGCTGACAGAAATTTCAAACACCCACTACACCTTTCTGAAAGGCGCAAAAGAACAACTTGACATGGAGAACAAAGAACTGGAAGTAATCAAAAACCTCGGGGTTACCAAAGACACATTTGCTATGGAGGGATGGATTCCAAAATCAAAGATCGGACCTATAAACTCATCTTTTCTCAAACATACGGGAGATACTACAAAGATGTTTGAATTAGAAACCAAAGAAAATCCACCCACACTGCTTGAAAACCCAAAAAGGTTTAGAATTTTTGAATCTTTTGTAAGATTTTATTCTTTACCGTCTGGAACGGAATTTGATCCAACTGTTATTTTTGGTTTGATTTTTCCTATATTTTATGGTTTGATGCTGGGTGATGTTGGATATGGGTTGTTCATACTTTTGGTTTCTATATGGGTAATAAGAAGGGTGGAAGGCAAAAAGCGTGATATTACCATAATGCCTAAATTCCTAAGAAATTTTGCCAAGACCATATTAAAGCCCGTGCAGATGGTTAAATTAGCTAAAGCAATGATTCCAGGTTGTATTGTTGCTATAGTTTTGGGATTTTGCTTTGATCTCTATTTTGGATTTCATCTAAATGGCTATTTATTCTCTTATTTGAGCAGTTTTGGATTACCCATGCCATCAAATGGTGCGTTTCTTGATCCCCTTGGAACATTTGGTCTTGGTAAACTTTTGCTAATAAGCGGCTATGTGGGAATAGGTATGGTTTCCTTTGGGCTTGTACTGGGAATAATCAATAGCCTTAGACTGGGCGAGAAAAAGCATGTAATTAGTAAGGTGGGCTGGCTGTTGTTTGGCTGGGGTATTGTTCTTTTGGGCTTGGCACTATTACACCATGAAAACATAAACCCAATGCAAAATGTGATGGGCATTGTTTATCTTGCATTGATTTTTGCAGGTGTGGGTTTGATGTTTTTTGGTGAGGGACCTCGGGCTATCATGGAATTGCCCTCAATAATAAGCCACATTCTTTCCTACACTAGGCTTGTAGGGATATTGCTTGCCTCGGTTATACTTGCGCATGTAATTGACTTTATTTTCCTCAACACATTAAACCAGTCAATACCTTTTGTTATCCTGGGAGTTGTGATTCTTTTTGTGGGGCACCTTTTCAATATTATCCTGGGGGTTTTCGAGCCTGGAATACAGGGGGCGAGGCTGATTTATGTTGAGTTCTTCTCAAAATTTTACCATGGTAATGGAAGACCGTTTAAGCCTTTTGGAATAAGACGGAGATTCACCTATGATCAGTATAATACGGAAAAATAATGGTGGGGGGGTGAGAAGGAGGCATATTTTTTTTATTTATTGGGATTGAGAATCATAAAGGTGTTTGGTGTAAACAATTTTTTAGATGAAAATTATCCTTTTTGGATTTGAGCACTTGAATTTCCTGGCGATTTCTTTGGTTGATTTGTCATTGATGGTTTTGATTTGAATGCAAAGATTAACCTCCACTCTCGATATAGCCTCTTAACTGTTTGGCTGGGCTATTGGAATACATTGGATGATCTGCAAAAGGTTGAGAACAGATTCTATGCAATCTATTCAATGCTATTTCTTTGTGACCTATATTGGTATCTGTTCAACAGTTCTATGTGTGAGGAATGAAATACGCTACATGCCCAAATGAGGAATTTTCAACAGTTAAAAGGAATGTCCTATGCTATTTATGAACATTGCCGACATAAACTTCTTTCAATTTTGCGATAACTAATACAATACCTGGTTAATGCATATGCCCATCTCTATTTAAAGCAACAGTTTGGCCTCTTTTTTTATCCCAAAGGCAATCATTATAATACATTTGTAGACCTTCAGATCCGGCCTTTCTGTTCTCACATTGATTCATTAAAAGAATGGTATAACCTTTGTCAATGAAATGGTATTCAACCTCAGTCCTAACAGAAAACAATTTTCTTAATCATCCTTATTGTCATCTATTAGCGTTGTGTCAACAACTTGGCACAAAGAATCCCTAGTGGATATATTTTCTGAAAATTTATTAAATTATCTGGTTAGTCAAGACGACCGTTACAAAAATATTTTGTTATCGGTTACCTTTTCAAAGTTGACAATGAGTCACTCAGAGTAACTCTCAAATAGATTATAATGTTTCTGTAGTTATGATACATGGTTTTTACAATTGTGATGCTTGCAACCAAAGTTTTAGCAGGAAATGGAATGCGGATCGCCATAATAAATTGATTCATGGTGATTTATCTGTTATTGACAATAAGGCAATTGAAACAAACCCTGGCCTTCAAAAAAAATCTATAAATCAGAATTATAAAAATAATCTTAAACAATCTCAGTCAACTGGGTTTATAGTAAAATAGCGTGGTTCTAATAGATTGTTTTCAGATTATTATGATATTGTGCCTTAGAGTCTCAAAATCATCAAAATATTTGGTCAATTAATTACGCATTTGAGGAATTAGAAAACCTATTGGAAAACCGTGATGGACTCGAAAAAGCATGTATCCTAAACCATACTTTTTTACATCCCTGAATTCTCATAGCCTATAAAATCTGTGAATGACAATCTAGCATAATATCTTTCAATAAAAGGAATAAGAAAAAAGTCAAAAGATAATCATAACTTTATAGTGTACTTCTCAATTCCATGTCTGACTTGTTTTAAAAAGGCATTATTTAAAACTGAAAACTACGTATTGTGTTAATTTTTATTGTAGTTAAATGACATGATGGTGATAAGATGCAGTTGCAAACATTGATGTTACGGAGTTGAAATTGGCCACAAAAATCCTAAAGATGTCCTTGTGTTATGATGTGTTGGTTATAAGACAAGGAACTAATCGCCATTGAAAGCGGAAACTCTATTCTCCGTGAGTTTCAATATTTCTATGTTGCTAAATCAATCTAAAAAAAATATTCTATTTAATTTAACCCTTTAATCATTTGTTTTTTTCCTTCATATCTGTCACTAAATGATTTGCTTTTGCCATGGTTACCTCTGTAATCCATTCGCATTCTATTTTCACCTTATCGTAGTGTTTTAATACGGCCTCTGTGCCGGAGTGTTAACCATAAATGGATTCAAGCATGGTTTGAAACAAAGATCAACACTCACAATACATAGTTGCCCATTAAAAATAAACCGATAAAATAACAAATAGTATTAGTTATTGAATGTGTTGGTTTTTTATTGATGTTGATATGCTGATAGGTTGCCAAACTATTTTTTGTCTTTTGTTATGTATTCGGACTTTCTTTGCATAATGTTATCTAAAAAATATGGCGCAATTGTTTTGATATTAGTTACTTTTCCATCCCATTTTTGAACTATTTCGGCTTTAAAACTATTTTTTGTATTAATGGTTTCTGGTACGGTGATAAAACATGATTTTGTTGATATGCTATTGTAATTATTATTTTGTATTGAATCTTTTTGATGGCTATTTGTTGTAAAATATTTGGCTGCAAATCTTATAAATTCTGTTGTCAAATCCTGATTGGCATGTGGGATGAACTCCTTTGATGGAGTGACAAACTCTAATGAATGTTTTTCTTTATCGTTTGGGTTGAACAACATCCTAACCGGTAAACAAATATGGTAACTATAGCCAGTCCAAATCACTGTGGGGATACCATGGGTTTCTTTTTCTATTTTATTTAAAGTTAGATTTAAAATATAATCTAGTTTTCTTTTTGGGTATTTGCATACACTGCATAAAGATAAATCTATATCAATAAAAAGAAGGCTTGGGGATAATTTATCCATATCTCGCTCTTCCTTCCCAAAAAAAGGATACCCGTTAATTTTGCATTCTTTAAAATCAGATTCTATAAAGTGTTGTAATATTTCTTCTTCATTGTTTATATAAACTGGATCCTTTGATTTCAACGTTGTTATAGCTCTTGGGAACCTATGCCCTTGACCACTAAAATGAGATAATATGAATTGCACGTTTTTCTTTATACTTTCTTTATGATCTGCTAACACCTTGTGCTCTCAACCCATTAAATCGATAGTGGTGGATGTATAAAATAATTATTAGTGACTGGGTGTTTTCTACTTGCTTAAATCAGACAGAATTTCTATTTACAAGATTGATAAAAGTTATAGTAAGACCAAATATTATGTAAAAATTAACATTATTGATATTATGCTACATAAAATTTCTAGTTGTTCCTGAGTTGGGCATTTTTTTAAAGGTTTGCGTGGTTGTTATTGTCGAATTTTGATTCATAATATAAAAAATTGGAACTTGGAAAGACTATGAAATGAAATTGTTAACAAATCTATTAGGTTGAACTATTGACTATGGGAATTAAATCCGTAAATCTGTAAATGCTAAATTATGTTTACCATGTTTGTAAAGATTACCAATAAAAAATAAACAAATATTTTTTTAGGGACGTTAATAAGGAAATGTGGTTTTACTGTGCTGTTTAACGTATATAATTTAACTAAAAAACAATAAGAATGGCCAAATACGTTCTTCGACTCATTATTATGGGTAGTATGGGGATATGGGATCATTGATGATGTTGCGTAAAACAAACTTATCTGTAAATGATGCCTTATTCTAAAAAATATTATTTTTTTACTATACTGTATCTATATGATATTTACAATTTTTTGTATGCTGTAATATTCCGTTTATTGCACTTCTGTTCTTGTTCCATCTGGATTATATCTATATACTTTTCCTTCTTCTTCACCAGCTGTTTTTTTATGTGCACCATCGCAGAATGGTTGATTGTTGGTCAATCCGCACATACATATCCATTTGCTGACATTCCCCATCTTAACTTCTATAGGGCCTTTTCCTTCTCTTTTTACTAACCTTGCCATAATTTTTTACTGTGTCAAAATTATTTAAATTTATATTATAACTGTATTCATGTTATGTGCGTTTACCAGTAAGTATTGTAGTTTGTGGTTTAAGATTTTGCTGATGATTTAGGCATTTATTGGTTCTGCAACTACTGCATAGGCTCCTTTTAATTTGATAAGGCTTGAGTGGTTAGTTGTTTTTTATCTTATCGCTTTTTCTTGAAAATGTTTTAGATGGTGGAAAAGGGGAAAGTGCTTTAATGCATACTACCCATACTTACTGTTTAACAAATTTTTTTAATTGACCTGATTGTCATTCCCTGTATTTTCAAAATTATTGGCTGCTGTACTATTGTTATTAGCTATTTTAGACGTGACGGGTTCTTTGCTCCAAATAGTTGGATCAATGATATTGATGATATTTACTGTTCCTATGAACATCATAAATACAATAATGGAAATAAATCCTATTTTGCTAAATTTCATGGCGTTTTCATTTTTATTATTTAAACTAAAAAAACATGCAGTAGAAAAAAAAATTACTATTATGACCGCTATTGAGACAAATATTGACCGATTGGGAAATTCAGCTGGGGAAAAAGAAGAGATTGTTAATAATATTAGGAATCCTCCGATTATTGTTGCATTTAGAGTAACAAGGCTTTTGGAATCAATATCTAAATCCATTTGATATATTCATCCAAATGAATTTATCGTTAGATAATATATATGTGAAAATATAAATAATATAAAAACTTAAACCGAATAATTTCTAATTAACTGCTCCTTTGTAAACCTGACTGGCAGGATTTTTCCTCTACGAGCTTTATATGATGGAACTCCTATACCTACTGCTATCATTGTATCTTTATCCTTGGAATGGGGTGAAAAAAATTCTGTTACTGCATCGTCATAAAATGTAGACCCTGACGCACCTATCCCATGAGCATAAGATGATAAATATATTTTTCCTGCAATGATGCCTGCTTCAATTTGGGCTGATCTGTATCCTCTATTGCCTAATGTTTTGAGGGCTTTGTCTAAATTGGCCATCATAAACAAAACCACGCTGGCATCGGAGAACAGGGATTGGTTTAAACATAGATACCCTGACATATTCCTTGATACTTTGTCTTTCAATAAATCAAGCGTATTATAATTACGATCATAGAAATAAGCTCCGGTATCTAATCCTTCGACATTGTTGGCAATTAGATAAACATCTATCATTGATTCTGTATCTCTCTTAAAATCCATTGATATACCTCTTGTTGAGCTATGCATTATACTTGAAAGAATCTGAAATGAAATAGGAGACCTGGCAAATTTGCGGGTTGAACCCCTTCTTAATATTGTTTCTCCAAGTGTTGGAATATCATTATATTTATTATAGTATTTTGATATACCTTGTCTTTTCGATATTGTTTCTTTGGGTGGTGCTGAATCTTCTCTATGGGAAAAAAAATTATCTGGTTGGACTAAGCCTGAATTTATCCATTCTTTGACTTCGTTCTCATCAGATAGTTTTGAACTCTCATAAGCTTTCCATATTGCCGGATATCGTGGCTCTTCTCCAGATAATGATATACTTTTTGGAGTAGATAGATCTGAGATCTTTTCTTTATTTGCATTTTGCATTTCTGAATTTAAACTATGCATTGATCCGATATCCATGGCTACCATAGCTATTGATGCTTCTTTATCGTTTTCTAAAGCCAAAAGACGATTTACATCGTCATCTATGAATCCCATGATCAATTTTGCATCAATGTTCTTTGATTTGGCTACGGCAAGAAGATTTGCTATTATTACACCAGAATCCCAAAACCAGTGTCTATATGAACGATCTTGATATTTCCATGCATTTCTCCATGCGTATGAGGTAATTATTATTGTAAGGGGGCATGTTGATATGTGTTGGTTATTTCCTGCTACTGAGGCTAATGGGCCGCTATAATCCCCTTCGCGAATGTTTGTAAGGCTAAATTCGGCAGGGTTAAAGTGGTATACTCCAGCTTTTATATCGGCTGAAATATCTTTGCAAACTATATACATTTCAATTGGATAAAGCGCTCCCGTAGCAGAGGCGGCGCGCATATACAATTTACCGTTATCATATTTTATTTCTCGTGTAATTCCTGCCGAAAAGAACAGTATTTCAGCTATATCCTTTGATGCCCATGTTTTGGTTTTTGTATTATCTGTGTCTTTGAAATGAGAATTTGTGTTGGTGGTTGTAATGTTGTCAACGATATTGTCCAGATTTTTGGATTGACCAGATTGAGAATGTGTATTGTTAATTGCGAAAATGGCGTTTAAAGACGGAGTCGTAAAATCTGATGGAAGCTGTATCGTTGGCAATTCTGTATAGATTTTAAAAGGGTTTGGGCGGTTACTCCAATCTAAATAATATCCTGAGTTCATAACACTAATTTCTGAATGCTTGGTTTTTTCATGGTAATCTAAAGCATAGGATATATCTTTGTTCACATTTGTGTATTGTGTATTAATTAATATAAGTTTAAAAAAAAGTATGCAATATTTTTTTATGGTGGATTCAAATAAGATGTTTGATTATCTGTTGTTTCTATTGATATTGTTTTTTCCCTGTGATTTATAAAATGCAAATGATCAAGATATTGAGTGTTCCTTTTATGGAATCACATAATTTATTTGATAATGAGAGGAATGAAACAATTTATGCACGGATCTAAACCCTTCCTAGAATAACATTATTGATTAGAGCGTCTTTAAAAAACTTGCAAAAAAATAAACGATATATTTTGACCTATTGAATTGTTTCCAATGGTGGCTGCTGCCTGTAAATTGCATTATTACATGAGGGTGCCATTCTACCTCTTGGAATACGTTGGAGAGTTGTTCGCTGAATTGAGTTTGAGACATTTCTTGCTCTGCATTATTGTTTTTGTTGTCTCCTTCGTCATTTGAATTTGCCTTTTTTATCCTTGTCTACGTTGCGAATTGAGCTCTCTTTGTGTTTCTTGCTATGTGCATTTGCATCGTCTGCAATTGGACCTAATAATAGTACTGCAGCAAATATGGTTATAGATGATAAATTTAAGATGGTGGATGTGAAGATTTTAAAAGTTTTTCTTACCTATCATTACATGGGATGTTGTTTTTTGCAGTCAAACCTGTGGTTGAATTTCATTTGTATCGAATAGACAAACAGCTTGTTTGGATTTTATGCCAATACATGTATATTTAGGATCCACTAATTCATCAGTAGATATCCATTTAAAAATTCTAATTTCGTTTGTTTTTTCTGAATCTTCTACTAAGCAAAATATTAGGGATTCGCCCGTAAAGTCCCGGTATCCTAAAACTTGTGTACCTTTGGGCATTTCTAAATATTGAGACCTTTTTATATCAATATGTGAATCATTAATCTTAAATGTTTTTAAAATATACATGGAATTAATAATTTATTTTCTTATTTAAGCATTAAAAGGCAATTTTATTCAATTTTTCAAACAAGTTGATTATACAATATCTGTGTTGCCATTACTATAACCTTTTACTTTTGGTCTGTTTTTTATTGTTTTAACATGTTTTTTTATAACAAACTCTATCACTACATTTTACTTTATTAGATCTCTTGCATAATTGGAAACAAACTATACAGTTCAATATGACATAGCATCGGTTTCTATGTATGGTGGTTAGTTATTCTATAGTTTACCAGACCTGACACTATGTCTGACACCCTGTTG
>Ga0183260_10005049_pt1 | contig 10425 bp, 8 predicted proteins | sample AntDrymUQ4972206_2_FD_129768 | JGI IMG/M metagenome (GOLD analysis project Ga0183260, IMG submission 129768) | Polar desert sand microbial communities from Dry Valleys, Antarctica - metaG UQ497 (22.06) (version 2) (version 2) | ecosystem: Environmental > Terrestrial > Soil > Desert | place...
ACAAGAGGGTGCACGAGGTCGACGAGCTGAGGCTGCGCCCCCATCCATGGGAGTTCTACCTCTACTACGATATTTAGAGAGAACCTCTTCGCCGAGTGGTCGTTTAAATGCTGTATAGCGACATTTGACGACCACTCGGCAAGGCGCTAGCCGTAAATGAGAGGCTCGGCCACCTTGCGTGCCCGACGCGTGAGCCTCAGATAGTGCTCCTCGAGGCGTTGGCGAGGCTGATCCTTGAACCCCATGGCCACTCCCAAAGCCTCTAGCTCCTCAGGCTTTGTGGGCAGAGTGTCGTGACTGAGCCCACTCATCAGAAACATGCGGTTACGCAGACTATAGAGGAACTCGTACGTCTCTTGGAGCCGGCTCGCCGACTCCTCCGAAACCAGGCGGGCGCTGCGCGCGGCATGCAGCGACTCCCAAGTGGAGCTAACACGCAACTCGGAATGGTCATGGCCGTGGGCAATCTGGATAATCTGGCATGCAAACTCCACATCGGTCATTCCACCGGGCCCGAACTTCAGGTTGTACCGCGCGCTCGTTCCTCTCGGGATCAGCTCTCGTTCCATACGTGCCTTGAGATGTCGAATCTCGTCGATGGATCTATTCTCTAGCCGCGAGGGGAAAGCGTAGGCGGGAATTGTCCGCAGCAGACTCTCTGCAAGCTCTCTATCGCCGGCTACATAGCGCGCCTTGACCAAAGCCAGGAACTCCCACGGCTTAGCCCAGCGCTCGAAGTACTTCTCGTAGGAAACCAAGGAACGAGTCAGCGGACCCGCTTTGCCCTCAGGCCGCAGCCTCGCATCGACGGCAAAGACGCGGCCCTCTGCGGTCACCTCTCCGAGTGTCCCGAGCAGCCTCTCGGCGAGACTCTCTGCCATTCGGAAGTCGCCGTCGTGAACGAACATCACGTCGATGTCAGATGAATAGCCGAGCTCACGGCCCCCGAGCTTGCCCATGGCGATGACGGCAAACGGCGGGTGCTCATCCCCCAGCGCGGCCGCGATGCAAGCCTCCGCCAGCTCCGTAAGGGCAGCGCCGGTGGTACGCGCATCCGCCTCTCCGATGATGTCGGCGATCATGATCTCCAGTAGCCGTCGGCGCTTGTAGCGCCTGAGTCCGTCCCAACGTCGTTCCGGCTCCCTCCAATTCAGCGACGCCGTCGCTTCCTTGATGAGCCGCTCCCGGCCTCCCTGAGGGAAGGTGATCCTCTGGTCGGCGATCAGCGCGAGCTGCTCCGGAACGTGACCGAGCATTTCCCCGGCCACGCGACCGCTCCCCAGAACATGCGCAAGCAGGTGCAGGCCGGGAGGGTTGTCGCGCAAGGCTCCCAAGACATCGAGACGCTCTCCCAGCGCATCTCCGAGGCTCAAGAAAGAAAGCAAACCCACGTCCGGCAACGGCGTCGATGCCAGCGAGCGCATGAACGGAGGAGCTAGAACCCGGAACAACTTGGCCTTGCGGGAAGTGCCCGATACCAGCCCATGCAAGGTTTGGGCCGCGCGCTTGGTATCGCGAAAGCCCAACAGTCGCAGCCGTTCGCTCAGAGCTGCGGGAGACAAGCGTCCGGCGCCGGGCTCTGACAGGGACTCGATCATCGGTCGGTAGAACAGCTTTTCGAAACGGCTCCTCACATCCAGCAGAACCCTGTGGTGAGCCGCTTCGAAACGCTCATAGGCCCACGAGGTGGGCGAATCCTCGTATCCCATAGCGTGCGCCAGGATCTCCTTTTCCCTCTCCTTTTGAGGCAGCCGCACGACTCTTCGTTCGTTCCTGAGTTGAAGCCGGTGCTCGATCGCCCTGAGCCACCGATAGGCGACCGAGAGACCCGCTTCGTCCTCTTCGGCCAGGTACCCACCGGCCGCCAAAGCACGGGCAGCGTCAAGGGTTGCGGCACTACGGACCGACTCGTCGAGCCCACCGTGCACGAGTTGCAGAAGCTGCACACAGAACTCGATATCCCGGATTCCTCCCCAATCGAGCTTTACATCGGAAGGACGGGAACTCGTTCCCCGAGCGCGTGCACGCCGCGCCTGACTCTCTACTCGCTCCTTTATGGAGCGAACCGCCGCGATCCTTTCCACCGGAATGCTGGACGGGTACACCAAGGCGCGGGTCTCATCCACGAGCTGCTGGCCAACGGCATCCTTACCCCCCAAGGCGCGAGCCTTGATAAGGGCTTGGAACTCCCAAGGCTGCGCCCACCGACGGTAGTACTCGAGATAGCTTTCGAGCGTCCGTGTCAGCGCACCGCTGCGCCCTTCAGGACGCAGATTGACGTCCACCAAGTAGGCCCTACCTTGGGGGGTCACCGCGCTCAAAGCCTCGATTGTCCTCGTCGCCGCGCTCGCGGCCTCCCGTGGATCGTCCTCTGAAACGAACATCACGTCAATGTCCGATACGTAATTGAGCTCGCGCGCCCCGAGCTTGCCCATAGCGATTACACCCAACGAAGCGGGTGCCTGTGCTTGGAGCAGAGCCGCCCCGATACAAGCATCGGCGAGGTCTGCTAGAGCCGGTCCCACCTCCTCGAGCTGCAGCTCACCGGTCAGGTCTGCGCCTGCGATACCGAGCAAGAGGAGGCGTCGCTCTGCTCGCACAAGCTCCATCCCACCGTCTTCGCGGGCCGCCAGGATCTGAGTGTGCATGGCGTCGCGATCCGGGCTCCATCCGCCAGCCAAGAAATCCCGGGCTCGAGGAAGCGAATCGAGAAGAGTAGTCAAGCTGCGACTCACCGCTCTCACAGCACTCTCGCGCACACGGGCATTTTTCTCCAGAACCATCACCCAAGCCTAAGGGGGCCTTTGTAGTTGGGGCACAAGTGATTGGCCGAAACGTTCGGTACGGGAGCCCTTTCCCCCTACGGGGGGTGTACGGATAGGGTCACGAGCCACGTCCCCCAAACGAAGGCTCAGCGGCAAGATCCACGACCGGCAACGGCCGCTCCGCCCGCGAAGCGCAGCTGCCGAAGAGCACTCAGGCGTAGACGCTGCCGCGCGACTTTGGCAGCCTGAGTTCTCACAAGCATGGAGGTAACAATGAGCAACTTTGTGCCGTATGGGGTGGTTCGACGGCGCCTTACAGTGGTCGCATCCGCCGCATTGGTGACGGCGCTGGTGTTCTCATCAACACCGGCGAGCGCGCACTCCCCTTCCAACAGTCGCAAAGAGCGGAAACATCTGAGAAAGCGTGCCCGTTCCGAAGTGGGAACTCCCTACGTCTACGGAGGCAGCTCCCCCTCTGGGTTCGATTGCTCCGGCTTCACACGTTGGGTCTTCGGCCGTCATGGAGGCAGCCTTCCACATAGCGCGCTAGGACAGTTTCTGCTCGGCAAAAACGCACGCTTCAAGCGTATCTGGAAGCGGCAGAACCTCAGAGTCGGCGACCTCGTGTTCCACAAGACAACCAGCGCGCTTGTCGGACACGCAGGCATCTACGTCGGTCATGGCCGTTTCATCACCGCAACTTCCTCTAGGGGAGTCAGGCCTCAGCCATTGCGCGACTCTTATTGGGGGCCGCGGTGGGTGGGGGGCACCCGCATGCCGGTGGTGATCCGCTCCTAAGCGCTCAAATGCAGTTCGGAGCGGATTCGTCGCAGGTTAGAGCACCGGCAGGTAGCGTTTGCGTTCGTAGGGCGAGACGTAGGTCTTGTACTGATCCCACTCCTCGCGCTTGTTCCGCAGCAAATACTCGAACACCTGCTCACCGAGCGCCTCAGCAACGAGCTCGGATCCCTCCATAACAAGCAGCGCCTGGTTGAGGTCGGCAGGCAGCTGGCTGATGCGCGCCGCTCGCCGTTCGCTGTCCGACATCTCGTAAATGTTATCGGTGGCTTCCGGAGGCAGCTCGTACCCATCTGCGACACCGCGCAGGCCGGCGGCTAGAATGACAGAGAAAGCGAGATACGGATTGCATGCCGGATCAGGTGAACGGATCTCGATACGCGTCGATTGCTCTTTGCGCGGCTTGTACATCGGGACTCGTATGAGCGCCGAGCGGTTGTGCCTTCCCCAGCAAACGAAAGCGGGGGCTTCGGGCACAGGGTAGCCGCTCCCGGTGACAAGCCTCTTGTAGGAATTGACCCACTGGTTGGTCACTGCGGTGATCTCACCGGCGTGTGTCAAGAGTCCTGCAATGAACGCCTTGGCTGCCTTGGAGAGGTGGTACTCGTCCGAGGAATCGTGAAAAGCGTTCTGGTCGCCCTCGAACAGGGACAGATGCGTGTGCATGCCCGAGCCCGGCAGATCCGTGAGAGGTTTGGGCATGAACGTTGCGTACAGGCCCTTGCGTGCCGCCATCTCCTTAACGATTAGCCGGTAAGTCATGACCGAGTCGGCCATGGTCAAAGCATCCGCCATACGCAAATCGATCTCGTGCTGCGAGGGGGCAACCTCGTGATGGGCGAACTCGACGGGGATGCCCATGTGCTCCAGGACGCTCACCATCTCCCGCCGCAAATCCTGGGTCACGTCGAGCGGGGTCAGGTCGAAGTAGCCACCGGCATCAAGAGGCGTTGGGTTCTCGAGGTCCTTGAAAAGAAAGAACTCCATCTCGGGATGGACATAGAAGGTAAACCCAAGCTCGCTCGCCTTCTCGAGATTCCTGCGTAGCACATAGCGAGGGTCGCCCCAGAAGGGTCTCCCGTCGGGAGTGTAGATGTCGCAGAAGACCCGAGCGACGCCGCCGTCAGATCGTCCCTCTTCGACGGGCATGATTTGAAAGGTCCCGGCGTCCGGGCGGGCCAGCATATCCGATTCTTGAACTCGGGCGAAGCCTTCGATGGCAGACCCGTCGAACCCGATGCCCTCGTCGAAAGCCTCTTCGAGCTCCTCCGAGGTGACTGAGAAGCTCTTCAGAAAGCCGAGCACGTCGGTGAACCACAGCCATACCAACCGGATGCTCCGCTCCTCGACGGTTCGAAGCACATACTCCTGCTGACGCTCCATAGGCAATCGAGCCTACGCCCGGCGTGTTTCGAGCAGGTTACGGAGGCCCGGCGGCGGTGGGAGGCGGAAGGGGCTACCGGACCGAAGCGACGGGACTAATGTTGGGAGATGGTTCGCTTTGCGCTGGCCCAGCTCAACCAGGTCGTCGGCGACATCGACGGCAACCTGTCGCGCTTGGTCGAAGCCGCCTCCCGGGCGGCCGAGTCGGGCGCACAGATACTTCTGGCACCCGAGCTTGCGATCACCGGATATCCGCCCGAGGACCTCCTGTTGAAGTCTTCCTTTCTAAGGGCGACGAGGCGCGCGCTCGAGAGCTTCGCCGCCGAGGCGCCGGACGTGACCGCCGTTATCGGATTTGCCGACTCCGACGCGGAAATCCTCTACAACGCCGCGGGGGTGTGCCATGGCGGCCGAGTCCGGGCCGTCTACCGTAAGCAGCTCCTGCCCAACTACGGTGTCTTCGACGAGCGCCGCTATTTTACCTCCGGGACCTCCGTGCTGTTGATCGATTCCCCTGCAGCAACGATTGGGGTCTGCGTTTGTGAGGACGCGTGGTCGACAACAGGCCCCGTTGCGGCCCTTGCTAACGCCGGTGCTCAAGTCATAGCCCACATCAATGCATCCGTGTTCCACAAAGGTAAGGTCGAGCTCAGGAACGAAATGCTCAAGGAGCACTCCCTGCGTCACGGGGTTCCGATCGTCTACGTGAACATGGTCGGAGGTCAAGACGAGCTTGTGTTCGACGGTGGATCCACGGTCGTTTCTCAGACTGGAGAGGTCCTCGCCCGGCTGCCGCAGTTCACCGAAGCGTTCGAGGTCGTCGACATCCCCCTCGGGCCGGTGCAAGCGACGAAAGGCGCTCCCGCGGATCGAATCTCGCTCGAGCTCCGAGGCAGCGGAGGGGAATCGGCGCGGGCCCCGATCGAGCCCGAGTTGACGCCCATTCAGGAGATATATGAGGCGCTGAAACTTGGGCTCGCCGACTACGTGCGAAAAAACGGCTTCAACAAGGTCGTCATCGGGCTCTCGGGCGGACTCGACTCGGCTCTCACCGCCACTATCGCAGCCGACGCACTGGGAGCTCAGAACGTGCTGACGATCGCGCTGCCCTCGGAGCATTCCACGACGCATTCTTTGGACGATGCGCGCGACTTAGCGCAGAGGCTCGGGGTCGAGCTCTTGGAGATACAGATCGCGGACATATACCGCAGCTTCACGAAAGAGGCGGACGCGATCCTCGAACATGCAGATGAAGGCCTCGCAGAAGAGAACCTCCAGGCACGCATACGAGGCATGGTACTGATGTTCATATCCAACCGATACGGGCACCTGGTGCTGGCAACCGGGAACAAGTCGGAGATGGCGTGCGGCTACGCAACTCTGTACGGGGACATGGTGGGGGCCTTTGCCCTGCTGAAGGACGTGTACAAGACGGAAGTCTACGAGTTGGCTCGCCGGCGCAACGCCGTTTCGGAAGTCATCCCCGACAACATCCTCACTAAACCGCCTTCGGCTGAGCTGCGCCCAGATCAGAAGGACACGGACTCTCTTCCCGCCTACGAGATCCTTGATCCCATCCTGCAGGCCTACATCGAACGGGACGAAGGAGTCTCGGACCTCGTCGCCGCGGGCATAGACGCCGTCCTCGCCTCGGAGGTCATCACGCTGGTAGATCGCTCCGAGTTCAAGCGGCGCCAAGCGCCTCCCGGCCCCAAGGTCACGACCAAGGCGTTCGGGCGCGATCGGCGGCTTCCGATCACGAATCGCTGGCGAGAGCTCTCATGATGAGATGGACGGTGGTGCTGCTATCGGACCGTGTAAACGACGTCAGAGACCTGCTACCGTCGTTTCCACTGGCGCCTTTCGAGGTGCTAATGGCCTCACTCAAGAACTCGACTCCGCTGGAGTTGGGCGCTCTTTCTCCCGACATCCTGCTGCTGGACGCCCTCGAAGAGGTGGCTGCTGCAGAAGAGGCCGCCCGGCGCCTGACGCTCGGGTGGAGCACTTCGTTGCCCCCGCTGCTGGCCGTACTTAGCGAGGGTACGGTGTCAATCTTCCGATTCGAGTCGGGGGTCGACGACTTCCTTTTCGACCGCTCCTCTAGCTCCGAGATCTCGGCTCGCTTCGCCTTGGCCGCGCGCCGAGTCGGGGTGGGAGAGCAGGCTCCGCTGCTGAAGGTCGGCGACCTCGTCGTCAATCCCGACAACTATCAGGTTCATCTGAGAAACCGGCCGCTCGACCTCACCTATAAGGAGTTCGAGCTGCTGAAGTTCCTGGCGCAGAGGGCGGGCCGCGTCTGCGACCGTGGGCTGCTGCTGCAGGAGGTGTGGGGCTACGACTACTTCGGAGGAACCCGCACGGTCGACGTCCACGTGCGCAGGCTCCGGGCCAAGCTCGGCCCGGAGCACGAGACTCTGATCGAGACGATCCGTAACGTCGGCTACAGGCTGGTGGCGAGGCCGCGGGAGCGCTGAACGGGGGGGCCATCGGTCGAGTGGTGGAGATGCTCTGTAGCGGCATCTCACCTCCACTAGTCTGGCCACGTGAGAACTCGAATACAATATCCGATCAAGACGAGTATTCTTCCGCCATGACGACCAAACAGCCTTCGAAAGCAGCCATGGTGGGTGCTGGTGTGCTCGCCGGATTGGCGGGAACTGCGGTAATGACCGCCTTCCAGAAATTTGTCGAGATGCCGCTCACCGGGCGCGACGACAGCTACGCTCCGGCGAGCTTCGCCGAGCGCGTGTTGCCCCTCCATCCAAGGACCGACAAGGGTCGAACGCGCCTGAACTACGCTACGCACTTCATGCTGGGCACGATGTGGGGCTCTGCCTACGGCCTCACTGCGGGAGCCGGCTTACGCGGGAAGCGAGCGGTCGCCGTCGTGTTCGGCACCGTATACACGGGCGATGTCATGCTGAATGCGGCTCTTGGTCTCTACCAGCCGACAACCTGGTCGAGCCGAGACTGGGTAATCGACATCGGAGAGAAGTTCATCCAGGCGGCAGCGACGGGAGCCGTGTTCGACCGCGTCCTGGATCCGGCCCGCCGAGCCTCCTAGTGCACGATCGCATGTCCCGTTCATCCAGAACGGTCTGGATCGACGGTGGCTCCGTCATCCGGAGGCTGGCCCGCCATCTTCCTCGGGTCCTGAGGCGACGCCCGACCGATCTCGACGCGACAGTGAAGTGACTCTTAAGGGCTGAGGACGACTGGGATCGACACGAGATCCTGCTCCGAGCCATCTTCGGGAGAGTAGGTCAGCACCTCCACACGTCCCTGCTGGCGCTCCCTAACCTCGAAGGCAAGCGTTTCCGAGAAGTCACCCCAGCAGCCGGTGCCGCAGGACGCGGTGGTGAAGGTCTCTTTGAGGATCTTTCCCTCAGCGTCGAGGATCCTGATGTTGACGGTCGCCTCGAAGACATTGGCAAAGCCAGTCACAGTGACGGGACTCGCAAAGTCCTGTGTTGTTTTCACCGATTCCACGACGATCAAAGGAGCAACGTTCTGGAAGTCTCGGCGAATCAGGGGCTCCGCCACGATCAAACCCTCGCCGCCGATGGCCTCGACTTTCTCGCCTTCGATAAGGATTCGCACAGCATCGATGCCCTCGAATTGCGTACCGGTATAGATCACCTGCGCCACGCGCAGTTGTATAGATAGGCTTCCGCCGCCGGACTCGAACTCCGAGGAAACGTCGACATTCAGCACCGAACCCGCGCGCCTCACCCCAAGGAGTTTCGTGCCGCTGGGTACCGCCGATATTGCTCCCACCTCCTGGTCGGCGCTGGTGGGGCCTTCGAACAGAGCCTGAAGCCAGAAGACCGCCTTCTGGACGATGGGGTCGTCGGACGCCAGATTCGCCGGCACTCTCCCTCCCAGGGTGGTCGTCCCCCACCACAGTTGCTCGCCTTTGACGAACCACAGTTCCGCTTCGGAGGCAGGCACGCCCACGTCTGTGGAGATTCCGGGCGCACGACTCGGGCTCGGCTCCGGTGTTGTCGCCGGCTGCGGCCGGCGATCGTTGAGTGGCTGGTCAGACATCAAAGCGTTCGTCCCCAACGCGCCGACCCCGATCAGCATGAACGTTCCGGCGGCGGCAACGGCACGGCGCACGTACAGTGCCCTGTGCGCACGTTGGATGAAACTGCTCCACTCCGCTTGCGTGGGGGCGGACTCGGCGCGTGCCGCTTCGGTTAGCTTCTTCAGCCTGTCTTCGGTGTTCATCGAGACTCCTTGACGTTGTCGTCGAGTACCGGTCGGAGCTTTTCCAGCGCCCTCCTGAGGTCCGACTTGACCGTGTTGAGGGGACGCTCGAGAGCATTCGAGATGTGCTGCTCCGTCATATCCTCGTAAAAGCGCAGCAGAACTACCGCACGCTGTATCGGGGACAAAACCGAAAGTGCCGCCGCCACTCGCAAGGCTTCTTCGACCCGACCCTCCCGGTCGATGATGTCCAGGAGAGGGGCGGGTGCCTTCCTGAGCTCGAGCATCCTCCGCCGGTGAGCGCTGCGACAGAGATTGACAAGAACGCGCCTGGCATAGGGAGATGGATCTTCGTTCCGGATCCGGCTCCATCCCGTGTACATCTTCAGCAGAGCGTCCTGGGCAAGGTCTGATCCCCGTTCGGAATCGCCGGTGAGCATGATCGCGAGTCGTCTCAAAGAGGGCGCCTCATGCATGTAGAAGTCCTTGAACTCTGAATCGCGGTCTCGGATGAACATGTCACCTCTCTGACGCCCTACTGGGTGCGAAAAGTTGCAGGCTGGACTCCTACCCTCTCGCGCAGGTACAGGCGGGATCGTGGACAGTGTTTCTTGCCGAGCGAAGGCTGCAATGAAATCAATGGGGGCTAGCCCGTTCCAAGTCGCCTGCAACCCGTCCCTTGGCTCCTCTCGAGAGGCGGCAACGCTGGCTAGATTAAGCATCAGGGCGCTCGAATGCGGGTCGTCCAAGATGCTCGGCAGTCACAGTTGGCAGCATTTCTCGGCAGCAGACGCCAACTCACCTCGCCTGGACAGCCACAGCCACGTCATCGAGACTGATGGGCGAGGAACCGCCGGCCAGGTCGCCGCCCTTATTCTCGACGCTTCACCGCCACGTCCAGACAGGCGTTGGACAGAGGGGGTCCAAGGGGCTTGGCGAACGGATGTTCGGCGTAGCACTGCTCCATATCTGCACAGATGTGAACGGGGGCCGCTAGCTCATCAGGTAGAGCACCGGACTTTTAATCCGGCGGGCAGGGTTCGAGTCCCTGGCGGCCCACTCCGGCGTGTCTCCGGTTGCCACCGGGAGCCATCGCTTCCGTGAACTCGTACTCGCCCCACGGCAGTAGGTCGAATGTCAGTTGCACTCGGACGCCGACGCCCGGGTCGTAGCCGAGTACCTGGACTTTAACGTCCAGCGTCTCGATCACGACACGACGCTTGCCGTCAGGCAATCGGCCGTCCATGTTCTTTCGAATCGTGTCGGCTAG
>Ga0183260_10005051_pt1 | contig 10421 bp, 11 predicted proteins | sample AntDrymUQ4972206_2_FD_129768 | JGI IMG/M metagenome (GOLD analysis project Ga0183260, IMG submission 129768) | Polar desert sand microbial communities from Dry Valleys, Antarctica - metaG UQ497 (22.06) (version 2) (version 2) | ecosystem: Environmental > Terrestrial > Soil > Desert | place...
CGCCTGAACCCCGCCTTTACCTGTGGGGGCGGTGCCCTGCCCCGGTAGGTGCATGCGACAATCGAGGTCATGGCGGGGTCCCCTGAAGCATTAGCGAACTTGACGCTGGCCGAGTTCTCCGAGCGGCTGGCGTCGGCCGAACCTGTGCCTGGTGGCGGCAGTGCAGCCGCGGTGGCGGGGAGCATCGCTGCGAGCCTGGTGGCGATGGTTGCCCGGCTCTCCCTGGATCGGCCGAAGTACGAGCCGTACCGGGCCACCAACGAGCGTGCCCTCGAGACGGCTGAGGCGGCGCGCACCAAACTCCTGCGCTTGGCGGACGACGACGCGCGTGCCTATGGCGGCTTTTCTGCCGCGCGGAAGATGCCGCACGACACGCCAGAGCTGGACGAGGCACGCAACCGGGCCACGGAAGCTGCCGCGCGCGATGCGTCGGAAGTGCCGCTCGCGGTGGCGCGTGAGTGCGCACGCCTGCTCGAGGTGATCGCGACGCTCGCGGGCCGCAGCAACCTGAACGCAGCGAGCGACCTGGAGGTTGCCGGGCGGCTGAGCGCGGCCGCTGTTCACGGCGCAGCGGCGAACGTGATGATCAACCTGCCGTCGGTCGGCGACGAGCGCTACGCGGGCGGGACCAAGGTCGAGTTGAATGACCTGCTCCGAGACGCTGACCGGACCCTGGCCAGGGTGACGCAGTACGTCGGGCATGGATCGCTACGGGCTCCGGAAGACAGTTGACCTTCGCCGAGCGCGCCGTCGCCTCGGACCCTGAACCGGGCCGCGCACCCGCGGGTGCTCGAGGGTCGCGGCCTCGCGGCAGAGATCTGCGGCCAGGTACGCCGCCAGGTTGGTGCATTCCGACGCCGTTACGGCTACAGCCCGTCGCTCGCGGCGGTGATGGTCGGGCGTGAACTCGCGTCGAGCGTTCTAGGTGATCGCGACCCAGAAGAGGGCGATGACGATTACTCCCGCGGCGGCGCCCGCCAGCGCGTAGGTCCACGCGGCCCAGTCGATGGGGCCGAGCTTAGGCTCCGCGTGGCCGTGATCGTCATCGGAGATCGCCGTGTGGGCGTCCAGGTGCGTCGCATCGTCGTGGTGCCCGACGCTCGCAGCCGAGTCGTGATCAGCGCCAGCGCCCGGTGATCCCGGCTTGCCGATCTCGTCCGGCGCCGGCTTCTCGGCCGTGTAGCCCTCCGGCGTGGCGTGGCCGAGTTCTGAGCGAGGTTCGTCCGTCACGGTAAGAAGGCCTCCGTCACCAAATCGTTTGCGGACAGTGTGCTCGGAATGTTCGAGTCCGGAAGGTTGCGCATGAACTCGACTGACTGCGACCACGCCAGCGGATCGATCGCGCCCAGGCCGTTGGCTTCAGTGTATGGACTCTGCCAGATGGCAACGGTGGCCTTGAGGACCTCGAGCTGCTGATCGCGGTTGGTGGCGAGATCGGGTACGACGGCGATCGAATCCTCGAGACCCAGCTCAGGGTTGGCAATGATCTCGCTCATCGCGCGCAGAGTGGCTGCGACGAAGGCGCGAACGGCGTCCTGCGCGCCGAGATCCTTGCCGACGATGAGGCCAGGACCCGGTAGGGGTGTGATTTCGTCGATCGCGAGCAGCTGGGTCGCATAATCGTCACGCGCGAGCTGAACCGGCTCGTTGTTCCTGAAGCCAGTGGCCGCGTCGACCTCTCCCACCCTGAGCGCCACACCCTGGCCGAACTCGGGATAGTTGCGTATCTCGATGTCGTCAGGGGTCAGCCCGGCCGAGGCGAGCAGGGCCTGGAGCATGATCCAGCTCGACCCGTACTGGCCGGGAATGCCCACGCTGTGGCCGGCGAGGTCAGCCGCGTTCGTAATCGCGCTGTCGGCGCCCGTCATGACCACGTTCGGAAAGCGGGCGTAGATGGTCGCCGCGTAGACGATCGGGATTCCCTGTCCGACCGCAGGGATGACGCTGGTTCCGTCGGCGATGCCGATGTCGACTGCGCCCTGACCGACCAAGGTGATCAGGTTCGGGTCGATCTCGTTCTTGAAGGTGACGTCGAGCCCAGCGTCGCGGTAGTAGCCCTGCTGCTGAGCTCGATAGAACTGGGCGAACTGGACGCTAGGGATGTATCCCAGCCCGACGGTCAAAGCGGAGCGGGACGCGGTTGCAGTGGGTCCGGGCGCGCAGGCACTGGCGATGAGGACCAGAAGCGCGAGAGCGATGAGTCGACGGGACATGATCACCTCCAGGAGCCGACGAGCGCGCGCTCGACGAGCACAACGGCGAGATAGAGAAGGACGCCGATGGCGGCAATGGTCACCAGCGTGGCGAACATCAACGGGATGTCGAACAGGCTGCTGCGCGAAAGGTTGATGAGGTAGCCAAGGCCGCGATCCGCGCCCGCCCATTCGCCGACGATGGCGCCGATCACCGCAAGTGTCGCGCCGACGCGCATCCCACCCAGGATCTGCGGGAGCGCGGCGGGGAACTCGAGGTGGCGCACAACCTGCCAGCGGGTAGCCCGAAGGCTGCGACCGAGCTCCAGCAGGCGGCCGTCGACGGAGCGGATGCCGACGATCGTCGCGATCACGACAGGGAAGAAAACGATCAGCGCGCAGATCACGACCTTGGCGGCGAGGCCGGTCCCGAGCCAGAGGACGAGCAGCGGAGCGAGGGCGAGGATCGGCGTGGCCTGCGCCGCTACGAGGTAAGGGGACAGCAATCTCTCGGCGAGCGGCGAGCGGGCGAGCAGGTAGCCGATCAGGACGCCTAGGGAACCCCCGACCAGGAAGCCCCAGCCGATCTCCGACAGGGTGGCGATCACATGCGGCGTCATCGTGCCGGCCAGCCACGCGTCGACGAGGCGCCCGGCGACCATCTCCGGCGGCGGCAGGATGAAAGTCGGAAAGTTTCCGATGACCACGACGGCCTTCCAGACGAGCGCGAAAACCACTGCGGCGAGCACGATGGGCAGAGCCGTGCTGCGCAGGAAGCGCCCGCGGACGGGCCGCACCGCGGCGCTCATGCGCCGGTCCCGCTGCCGCCAAAGGGGTCGAACCACGCCGGCGCACCGGCGCGCTCCAAGACATCGCGGACCGGCGCTGCGGCGGCCTCCGCATCCGCGTCCTCCGTCGGTGTGCCGGCCAGCCGGGCGCGAATTTCGGCCGCTGCCCTCGCGAACGCAGGTGCCTCGTATATCTGGGGCGTTCGAGGGCGCGGCAACGGGACAGGTATCCGGGCGGTTACCCGACCTGGTCGTGCCGAGAGGACCACGACCTCGTCGGCCAGAAAGACGGCCTCGGAGATGCTGTGGGTGACGACCACCACGGTCGCGCCGATGCGCTGCCAGAGATCGAGCAGCTCCATGTCGAACCGTTCGCGGGTCAGCGCATCGAGGGCGCTGAATGGCTCGTCGAGCAGCAGCACTTCCGGATTCCGCGCCAGCGCCCGGGCGATCGCCGCTCGTTGGCGCATGCCCCCTGACAGCTGCTGCGGATAGGCATCGGCGAACGCCGCCACGCCGACGAGATCGAGCAGGGATCGCGCGCGCTCACGGCGCTCAGCGGCCGCCACTCCGACCAGCTCGAGCGGGAAGGCAACGTTGTCTATCACCTTGCGCCAGGGGAGCAAGCGGGGCTCCTGGAAGACCAAGCCCACCCGCTGGTCGGCGTCCCCGACGGACCGGCCATCGATGGTGATCTGTCCGCGATCCGCAGGGAGGAGGCCCGCGATCAGCCGCAGCAAGGTGCTCTTGCCCGACCCGTTCGGGCCAACCACCGCGACAACACCACCCGTCAGCACCTCGAAGGTGATGTCCTCGAGCACGGGCAGTGGCGCACCATCGATGGTGTAGGCGCGGAAGACACTGTCGAGTTTGATGGTCGCCAAAGCGCGTGATTGCCCTCCATGAGCCGCCTCGGAATCAGGGGCGGGCTGGCTCGGACGGGCAAAATCGGAGGGCGTGCGGGCGCGCTCGGACGCTGGCAGGCGCCTCGTTTCTCCCATCCGGACTTTACCGTCGGCTCCCTGCCAGGGAATCCACCGCCACCGCGGATGCGGCGCCGGGTCGTGGGCTGGCAGACTCGCGGCTCGCGCCGCTCATCCGCCGACCACCGGTCGGGAATTTCACCCAACCCCGAAACAAAGGCGTATTCGTCGTGTCCCACGAGCATAGCGCAGGCCGTTGCAGTAGCCCTGCCATGCGACGTACCGTTGGGCCCGCATGAGACGAGCAGGATCCGTCATGGCCGCAGCCTTGCTGGCATTTTCGGCCTACGCGTTGCAAGCGGTGCAACTGCCCGGCCGCGCTCTTGCATGCAGCTGCGCGGGGCCGCCCTCAATGGCCGAGTTGGTCCCGCGCGAGGGTCTTGCGCTATTGATCGGAACGGTTGGCCAGAGGGGACCCGACGTGACGCCGATCACCGTCGAAGGCTGGTTCGGTCAGTCGGATCCGCCGGACCTCGTTTTCATCTTGTCCGGGGAGAGCTTCGGCAGCTCGTGCGACTTGTACGTCGGAACCGGCGAACGATGGCTGCTGACGCTATACCGCAGTCGTGAAGGTCCGTACGACACAAGCACTTGCTCACCAAACGGCCAACTGGGGACTCCCGACGGCGACGCTCTGGTCGCCGATGCGATTGCCGTCTTTGGTGCTCCGATCTCTCCGCCGCCGCCCACACCCGCGCCCGACCCAACTCGCGCGCTATCGGCGCAACCGCTGCCCCCGCCATCGTCTCAGCCGGTGGCGCCGGAGCCAGAGCCGGAATCTGTCTCGCCCATCGTCACCGAACCATCGCCGATGCTTGGCCAGGGGCTCATCTGGGTCGCCGGGGCCGTCGGTGTCGGCGTCCTGTTCCTGGCAGCGATCGTGCTCTTCGCCCGGAGGCGGCCGACCGACTGACCTGGACCCGTAAACATCTGGCCGCGGGCCGACTGCGGAGGCTATGGTGGGTCCGATGCTCACCGTCCTACTCACCCGCCACGGGCACACCGATAAATCAGAACCCGAGCAGTACCTGGGTCAGCGCATCCGCGCATCGCTCACCGAGCGCGGGCGCCGAGACGCGCAGGCCCTGCGCGATCGCCTCGAGGGAGTCCGCATCGACCGGCTGATCGCGAGCCCGCTCGGCCGGGCCGTTGAGACAGCGCAGATCCTTGCATCCGGCCAGGACGTGTCTGTCGAGACCGACCGGCGGCTGAGCGAGCTCGACTATGGCGTGTGGGAAGGGCTGACGGTCGACGAGATCGATCGCCGATTTCCCGGCGAGCGCGAGCTCTACGAGGAGAACCCCGGCATCCATCCCGTCGGTGGGGGCGAGAGCGGTCTGGCCGTTGCCGCGCGACTGGGCGCGATGCTGGAGGACCTGCTCGGATGGTGGCAGGCCGAGGCCGCAGATCGAACGTGCCTGATGGTCGGACATTCGTCGGTCAATCGGGTCTTCCTGGCCGTCGTGCTCGGCGTCCCACTGGCGGACTACCGGCGACGCTTCAAGCAGGATTGGGCGAGCCTCACGGTGCTCCGCTGGCAAACGCGGGAGGACGGCCCGCTGCTCATGCTGGCCAACGATGAGTCGCACAGCAAGGGCGTGCGCGGCCCGACCTGGGACTGAACGCCGCATATCCTCCGCCGAGCATGAATGACACGTCGATCAGCCTGACGGGATACGACCTGACGCTCGAGGAGGTCGAGCGCGTCGCCCGTGGACGGGCCGAAGCTGTGCTCGATGGCGCGGCACGAGAACGAATAGCCGCGAGTCGCCGGGTCATCGAAGAGCTGGTCGCGTCGGGCCAAACGGTCTACGGAGTGACGACCGGGTTCGGCGCCCTGGCATCGCAGCGGATTGCGGCCGAGGATGCCGCTCGCCTCCAGGAGAACCTGCTCATCAGCCACGCCGTTGGCATCGGGCCGATCCACGGCCGCCACACGACGCGCGCGATGCTGCTCCTGCGCGCCAATGCCCTCGCCCGAGGCAACAGCGGCTGTCGCCCGGAGGTCGTCGAGCGGCTGCTCGATTTCCTGCGCGTGGGCATCCACCCATCGATCCCCGAGCAGGGCTCGGTCGGCGCTTCGGGCGACCTGGCGCCGCTTGCGCACCTGGCGCTGCCGCTGATCGGTCGTGGCAGGGCAGAGGTGGACGGCGAAACGGTCAGCGGTGCAGAGGCGCTCGAGCGCCGCGGCCTTGCGCCCCTCACGCTGGAGCCCAAGGAAGGGCTGGCGCTGCTCAACGGCACCCAGCAGATGACCGCGATCGGCGTCCTCGTTCTGCTCCACGCCGAGCGACTGCTGGGCACGGCGAGCGTGGCCGCGGCGATGACGACCGAGGCGGTTCTCGGCACGGACGTCGCGTTCTCCGAGTCCTTGCAACAGGCTCGCCCACATCCGGGGCAGGTCAGAGTCGCCGCCCAGCTGCGCCACCTGCTGCGCGATTCTGAGTTGATGCGCAGCCACCATGGCGATGCGCACAAGGTCCAGGACCCGTACTCCATCCGCTGCGTACCGCAGGTCCATGGCGCCGTCGCCGACGCGCTCAGCTATGCCCGCGGCGTTCTCGAGATCGAGGTCAACTCCGCGACCGACAACCCGCTCGTGTTCCCGGACGGGGCCGATGTCGATCCAGACCACGCGGCCACGGGCGGCGGCAGAGTCATCTCCGGCGGCAACTTCCACGGCCAGCCGGTGGCCTTGGCGATGGATGTGCTCGGCATCGCGGTCGCCGAGCTGGGCTCCATCTCCGAACGCAGGACCGCCCAGCTCATCGACGGCCGGCTGTCGGGACTGCCGCCCTTCCTCGTCGAGAACGCGGGGCTGAACACCGGGATGATGCTTCACCAGTACGCGGCCGCGGCGCTCGTCTCAGAGAACAAGGTGCTCGCCCATCCCGCGTCGGTCGACTCGATCCCCACCAGCGCCAACCAGGAGGATCACGTCTCGATGGGGCCCATCGCCGCGCGCCAGGCCCGCGACATCGTGCGCAACGTCGAACACGTCCTGGCGCTCGAGCTGCTGTGCGCGGCGCAGGGGCTGGACTTCAGGCTCAGCAACGGGCTCAAGCCGGGGGTCGGTGTCGCTGCCGCGCATGCCCGCGTGCGCGGCCGCGTCGACCACCTCGAAGGGGATCGCGATCCGCAGCCAGGCCTCGCAGCCGCGATCGAGATCGTCCGCACCGCGGCCCTGGTCGACCTGCTGCCGCGGTCCTAGATTCGCTGGCCATGACGGAGTCACGCATAGTCGACATCACCGACATCGAGTCGTTCGGGCTCATCCCTGTCTGCGTCGACCCGCGCTTCGATCACCGGACGTGCGACTACTGGGAGGACGCCGATCGAGGCTCGAAGGCCAGCCGGCCATCTTTGCTGGAGGTCAAGGCAGCGGCTGTACATCGGCCGCCGGCTCTTGAGGACAACCCATTTGCACCGCCGCCACGCGAGGGGACGGCCAATCCCTTTGCTCCTGCAGCGCGCTCGCCGCTGGCGGATGTCTTCGGAGACGACGGTGAGTTGTTTCCCACGCCTGTCGACAATCCTTTTGCGCCGACCGTGGTCCGTGAGCGCCCCCTACGAGAAGGCGTGCCGCGCAAGCTGGCTCTCCTTGATCGAGGCCGCGGCGTGTTCGGCTCTTACGGCAAGGTCCTCGTCGCCGACGACGAGCCCGTTGCCTACTGCCAGTTCGGGCCGTTGTCGGCATATCCGCGCGCGCTGCGACTGCGGGACCTGTATCCGCAGCTCCCCGCCGCGCCTCTGCCGGCGGTCATCACCTGTATCGCGTCGACGGGTGAGGCGCACCGCCAGGGATACGCTCGCCAGCTCGTCGACGAGGTGTGCCGAGACCTCGCCGAACGCGGGTTCGCGGCCGTTGAGGCCTACCCGGACCTGACCCGCCCAGAGACGGAGACGAGCGCCGCTCGGCCGGTCTTCTGGAACAAGCTCGGCTTTGAGACGGCCGTCGATGACGAACGCTTCCCGGTCATGCGCCGCGAGCTGTGACCACGGACTCGGCCTCTAGACTCGGCGACATGGCGATAGCGCAGGGAGCGCGCGTGATCCGGGCGCCGCGCGGCAATGAGCTGTCGTGTCGCGGCTGGCAGCAGGAAGCCGCGCTGCGCATGCTCATGAACAACCTCGATCCGGAGGTCGCCGAACGGCCCGAGGACCTGGTCGTCTACGGCGGCACGGGCAAGGCGGCCCGCTCGTGGGAAGCGTTCGACGCGATCGTTCGTGAGCTGCGGCGTCTGGCCGACGATGAGACGCTGCTTGTTCAATCGGGCAAGCCGGTCGGCGTCTTCCGGACGCATGAGTGGGCACCGCGGGTCCTGATTGCGAACTCGAATCTGGTCGGCAAATGGGCCAACTGGGACACGTTTCGCGAGCTCGAGCGGCAGGGCCTGACGATGTACGGCCAGATGACGGCTGGCTCGTGGATCTACATAGGCACCCAGGGCATCCTGCAGGGCACATACGAGACGTTCGCCGAGCTGGCGCGCCAGCGTTTCGGTGGGACCCTGCGCGGCCGCGTAGTGCTGACCTCGGGCCTGGGCGGGATGGGCGGCGCGCAACCGCTGGCGGTGACCATGAACGATGGCGTCGCGCTGGTGATCGAGGTCGATCCAGAGCGCGCGCGGCGCCGGCACGAGATCGGCTACGTGGATCGCGTGACGTCTTCCCTGGATGAGGGACTGGGCTGGGCGCGGCAAGCAGCCACCGCCGGTCGGGCGGAATCGATCGCGCTGATCGGAAACGCTGCCGAGATCGAGCCTGAGCTGGTCCGCCGCGGCGAGCGTTTCGGCGCCGTGACCGACCAGACATCCGCCCACGACGCGCTGAACGGCTATGTCCCCGCAGGCATGACGATGGAAAAGGCCTCGGACCTCCGCCACGCCGACCCGCCAACGTACATCCAGCGGTCCATGGATTCGATGGCCGAGCAGGTTCGAGCCATGCTCGCGCTCCAGGCGAGCGGCGCGGTGACCTTCGACTACGGCAACAACATCCGAGCCCAGGCACAGGTTGCTGGAGTGGCCAACGCCTTCGACTTCCCGGGCTTCGTGCCCGCCTTCATTCGCCCTCTTTTCACGGAGGGCAAGGGCCCGTTCCGATGGGTCGCCCTGTCAGGCGATCCGGGCGACATCAGGCGCACCGACGAGGCGGTGCTCGAGCTGTTCCCCGACAACCCTGCGCTGGCGCGCTGGATCCGGATGGCCCAGGAGCGAGTCCCGTTCCAGGGGCTTCCGGCCAGGATCTGCTGGCTCGGCTACGGCGAGCGGGCCAGGGCCGGCCTGCGCTTCAACGAGCTGGTCGCCTCTGGGGAGGTTTCGGCCCCGATCGTGATCGGTCGCGACCACCTGGACTCGGGATCCGTGGCGTCACCGAACCGCGAGACCGAGGGTATGCGCGACGGCTCTGACGCGATCGCGGACTGGCCGCTCCTGAACGCGCTGGTGAACACCGCGGCCGGCGCGTCATGGGTCTCGATCCACCATGGCGGTGGCACGGGCATCGGCTATTCGCAGCACGCGGGCATGGTCGTCGTCGCCGATGGGACCGCGCTGGCGGCTCAGAAGCTCGAGCGGGTGTTGACGACGGACCCGGGCATGGGTGTAATCCGTCATGCGGACGCTGGCTACGAGCGGGCAGTCGAGGTGGCGCGCGAACGCGGGGTGCGGATACCGATGCTCGATGAGGTTAGCTGATGAGCGTCGACTCCTCGATGTTGATCATCCGCGCGTAGAGAACCTGCTCGTTGATCTCCAGGTTGTTGATCAGTGACAGCGCGGCGACGATCGCGCTGCCGACCACCTCGTCGGCGGTCTCACCGAACTGGACCTCGAGCAGGAGGTTGTCGGCACGATCGTCGTTCGAAACGCTGGCGGGATCCTGCCAGGTGCCGGCGGCGGCCAGCTCGGTCGAGGCACGCATGAAATCGAGCGCGGCCGCCTTGGCGCGTGGCACAGCCAGGGTCAGCAGCTCCTGCTGAACGCGCTCCAGGCTCGTTCCGGTCGCCGCGTCTCCGAAGAGGAGGCCGAACAGGAAGTCCTTGGAGCGCAGCAGCAGCGCATTGCCTGAGTCGGTGCGGTGCTCGGCGGCTATGAGGTCCGTGCCTTTCCGGGGCGCAGCAGGCACCAGGTAGCCGTCGGACAGCGCCCGCTCGCGGGTCATCGCCGAATGGTCGGCGGTGAAGGCGCGCACCTTGGTAGCGTCGAGCTCAAGGGCAGTCACTCGGGCCAGGCGCTCCTGCCTGTGGCGAGCCTTCTGCTCCAGGACCTGTGCGCGGTCGAGATCCTCAAGGCTGTGCGCGTCGAGTGTCAGCCTCACCAGCTGGTCGACCAGCCAGTCGCGCTCCCTGTCGGCGAGCGCCTGTCGCAGCCGTTCCTCGAACTGTGGGCTGAGGTCGCGATTTATCGCCCGGACCAGCTCTTCGATCGTTGCCAAGGTGTGGACAGCCTAACCAA
>Ga0183260_10005052_pt1 | contig 10420 bp, 7 predicted proteins | sample AntDrymUQ4972206_2_FD_129768 | JGI IMG/M metagenome (GOLD analysis project Ga0183260, IMG submission 129768) | Polar desert sand microbial communities from Dry Valleys, Antarctica - metaG UQ497 (22.06) (version 2) (version 2) | ecosystem: Environmental > Terrestrial > Soil > Desert | place...
ACGACCTGCGCGCCGCGTTGCAGATCGACCGTGTTGACAAGAAGCGTTGCATTCAGCTCGTCAAAACGCTTGTCTGGCACTACCGACGCGCAGAGTTCACGCAGCGGCTCAGACAAGTAGATGGACGGCGCATGAGTCCGCTCGAGAAGCATTCCCATCCTGTCGACCCGGAACAGGTCGCGGCGTCTCAGGTCCCGCGCGCGGTTCGCCATCTGATCGACCGTCGAACCGCCGAGGTGGGCAGCGCAGATGAGGACCCGATGCTGGTGCCGGCGAACACCGTGGGTTCGATGCCGCGTTCAGCCAGTGCGCGCAGCACGCCAATGTGCGCAAATCCCTTGAGCCCGCCGCCCCCGAGTACGAGGGCAAGCTTGGGCGGGGATCCGCGATTCTCACGGGTTGGTAGATTGTTCACGTGGTAATCATAAGGCACTCGGTTCGCTGCCGGATCCTTGCCAGACTGAAGCGGTTAGACACCGAGACCACCGGGACCACCGAGGAAGCGCAATGGCGAGCTGCTTGAGCCACTGCAATGGCGAACAACAGCGTTATCGTTCCCCCAATAACCCACTCTGCGGACCTATGATTCGAAAATGACCGATCCCCTTCTCGCCTTCCGTGAAGAATTCCCGATTCTCGCGAAAACGAACTACCTCGTCTCCAACTCGCTTGGGCCCATGCCCCGCACTGTGCCTGAAAGGTTGGCCGGGTATGCCCGGGACTGGGGGGAGCAGGGGGTGAGGGCGTGGGCGCGCGGATGGTGGGAAATGCCGGTGAGTACCGGCGATGAGATAGGTCCATTGATCAACGCCGGCCCCGGCGAAGTAGTGATGATGCCCAACGTGACCATCGCCCAGTCGGCGGTCGCGTCAGCAATCGACTTCGCCGCACCGCGCGACACGATCGTTATGACCGAGCTCGATTTTCCCTCGGTGCTCTACGCGTATCACGAACTCGCCACCCGGCTGGGCGCGAGAGTGGTGGTGGTGAAATCCAGCGATGGAATTACGATCGATCAGGAGCAGCTCCTGGCAGCGATCGACGAGCGAACGAGGCTCGTTGCGATCTCGCACGTTCTGTTCAAATCGGCGTTCATCAATGACGCCGAAGCCATCTGTGCTCACTCTCATCGTATGGGAGCCCTTGTATCTCTGGACGCCTTCCACTCGGTAGGAGTCATCCCGGTGGATGTCAGGCGGAGTGGCGTGGATTTTCTTACGGGCGGCGTTCTCAAGTGGCTCTGCGGTGGTCCAGGCGGGTGCTTTCTGTATGTGGCTCCCGGCGTGCGCGATACGCTGGCTCCAGCGCTTACCGGCTGGCAGGCGCATCGCCGGCCGTTCGCGTTCGAAGAAAGAATGGAATACGCCGACGGTCCGTTCCGCTGGCTCAATGGAACGCCCGTCATTCCCGCTCTCTATGCCGCCGCCGAGGGGCCGAAAATTCTCCGCCGGGCAGGAATCGATGCGATTCGTGCGAAGAGCGTCCGGCAGACGTCGCGTCTCATCGAGCTAGCCGACCAGCGTGGCTACCTGGTGAATGCACCGCGCGACTCAGCGCGAAGGGGTGGAACCGTCGCCATCGACGTGCCGCACGGATATGAGGTCGCTCAGGTTCTGCTCTCCCGGGATATCCTGGTGGACTACCGCCCGGGGGTTGGAATCCGCGTGGCGCCGTATTTCTTCAACCGCGACGACGAGGTCGACGCGGTAATGGCAGCGATCGACGAGGCGATCGCAACTGCCGCCTGGGAGCGATTCACCGGACGGAACACTGTAGTGACGTAGCGTCCCCACGCCCTGTCAGACTACTGGTGACCGCACCAGCGGGGCCTTTACGGTTTCGGCGCGCATCATGCCTTGAACAAACCCGCGTTTCAATAGTACAATATGGCAACTCGCTCCAGTCGGAGGTTGTGACCGCCCATGTCAAATACCCCGTTCCTGAGTTCCGAGGAATACGATGAACGAGCGCATCAGCTGTACAACGAAGGACAGTACGACGACGCGTTAGACGTACTCCGCGAGGGACTCGCACTCTACCCTAACTCGGTGGAGCTTCACATCGGCGTCGGTTACGCATACCACGCCCGTGAGGAATACGCATGGGCTCGACGAAGCTTCGAGGAAGCGCTGGTGCTCGACCCTGAGCATGAGGACGCACTCGCCGGGCTCGGCGAGACACTCCTCAGGTTCGGACAGCTCCCGGCCGCGCTGAGAAGCTTCCGCCGCACGCTCGAGCTCGGCTACGAGGATGACATCGAGCTGATGCTCCAGATCGGTCGCGCATTATTTCGCGAAGGACTGATCGAAGATTCGCGCGAATACTTCGAGACCGCCGCGCGCCAGTCGCCCGAGTCGGCCGAAGCGGTGTCGTGCATCGGCTATGCTCAGCACCGCCAGGGCGACGACGATGCTGCCATCGCCACCCTCCGCCGCGCCCTCAAGATCGATGAGGACCATACCGAAGCGCGGATATACCTCGGCAATATCTTCTACGACCGGGGCGACTACGAAGCCGCCCTGTATCACCTGGATCGGTCTGGCCCCGACGACCACTGGGACGAGCTTGGCATCTGGCGGCTGATCGAGCTTAAAAAGATGGTCTACCGTTTGCGAGACAACGATCCCGAGCTCAAGCCCTGGGAAGAGCGGCTCGCGGAGTTGGCCGGAGAGCCTGACGACATCGACGAGATGCTCGCGGAGATCGAGGCCAGGGCCGCCGAGGCGGCAGACACGGACGCCCGCGGGCAGCTGGAGCTGTTCGGAGTTCTGCTCAGCACTTTCGTCAAGGACAAGACAGAAGAGCCGGTGGCGCATTGCATTACCGTCGACGAGGACCACTCGTTCGAGGGAACGTGGGAGGAGATACTGGTCAAGATGAGTGAGGCACGTGGAAACGGATCCGTCGGATCCCTCAGAGACTTCATGATGAACGAAGCACGCCGTGGCTACTCTCTTACGGGCCAGCTCATCTCCACCGAGGATGCCGAGAGCTTCATTCGCGGAAGCGCCGATGCCGGACTTCTGCGGATTGTGAGATGACCGGCGACCAGCAGTCGGCGCTGGCGTCGCTCAAGTCGGTCGAGTCGATAGCGCTCAGGCTCGACCGTTCGCGGGACGGGGAGGACCGGGCCGCCGATATTCTCGAGCTCTGGCACGGAACCGAAACGTCGCTCCGCGCCCTGATGGGCGGATCTTCGCTCAGCGGTCAGGGGCTCATTCGCGAGCTTCGGCAGCGAGAGCTGATCTCGCTGGGCCAGGCGTACGCACTCCTCGAATTCCTCGGAGCGCGAGATCGCGCAAACCGAACGACGTACCGAGCGACCGACAACGATGTAGTGGTCGCGCGCGAAGGATTCCGTCAGCTCGAGATGGGGCTCGTCGCGTCAGTGAGCGAGCCGTCCGCGCCGCCGCTTCCGCCGCGCCCCGAGACCGCCGACACATCACAGGGGGTTGCCGCAGCAGGCGTTGCGGCCGCGGCGTCGACGCGACCGCCGCCGGCTCCGCCCGCATACAGCCAGCCAGCGCCGCCCAACGCGCCCGTCGCGCGTGGGCCGGTGGCACCAAACGACGTGACCGCTGTGCCCGAAGCGACATACAACACTCCCGGGCGGCGGATGCCAGCGAATATCGTGTTCATTGTCGCCCTCGCCGTTCTGGTCCTCGCAGCGATGGGGGGAGCTGCCTACTATTTCTCGGGTCGCAGCAATCCGGATCAGGACATGAATGAGGCGATTGCGATGATGCAGGCGGGCCGCCGCGAAGCAGCCCGTGGTGAATTCTCGACGATAGCTCGCGACAATCCCGCGCTCGCGTCGCCGCATGTCTTCCTGTCCCGACTCGCGCGAGAGGAGGGCGATCTCGGAACGGCGCGCCGTGAGCTCGAGGCCGCGATACGGCTCGAGCCGAACAATGCGATTGCGCTTCGCGAGATGGGACTCATCCTGTTCTCGGCAGGCAACTACGAGCTCGCGCGCAGGTTTTTCATTCGGGCTCTGCAGAACAACCCCGCAGACAACGCATCGCAGGGTTATCTGGGCTGCGCACTGGCGAGGCTCAACCGGTTCGACGAGGCTCAGCGTTTCCTCAGCCGGGCCGGACCCGGGAGCTGGACTTCGTGTCTTCCCCAACGCCCGCAGTGATCGAATTCAACTCGGTCACGAAAATCTACAAATCGCTCCTCGGCCGCTCAGTCACCGCGGTCGAGGAGTTTTCGCTTGAGGTCGCTGAGGGAGAGATTCTTGGAATCGCCGGGCCGAACGGCGCGGGCAAGAGCACGCTGATTTCGCTGCTGCTCGGATACCTCGAGCCCACTACCGGGTCGGTCCGAATAGATGGAGTGAGGCCGCGGTCGTACATAGAACGGCACGGGATCGGATACTTATCCGAGCTGATGTCGATCAACCCCGCGTGGAAGGCGCAGGACGCCCTGACGAGATTCGCCACACTTGCGGGAATTGCAAGTGCAGGCACCGCCCGCCGCGTGGAGGAAGTCATCGACCAGTTGGGGATAGACGAGCACCGGTCGAAGAAAATCAAGGCACTGTCAAAGGGAAATCTCCAGCGGCTGGGGTTGGCGCAGGCGCTGCTCCGCGATGAGCGGGTGATGATACTCGATGAGCCGACCCACGGCCTCGACCCGGTGTGGACACAGCGATTCCGGGGCATCGTCGAGAATCTCAGAATGCCAGGGAAGACCGTCATCATCGCCTCGCATAATCTGGACGAGCTGCAACGTCTCGCCGGCAGGGTGGCCATCGTCGACCGCGGCCGGCTGCAGCGAGTGGTGAGCACCGGCTACGACCAGGCGAACGAGATTGCAGGCGTATACCGCATTCGCGTGGCGGGCGGCGCCGATCGTTTGGCGGAAATCATTCCGGGCGCGAAAGACACCGGAGGCGGCGAGTTCGAGATCACGTTCCAGAGTGTACCCGAACTGAACAGCGCCCTCGCGAGGCTCATCGCTGGCGGCGTGATGGTGGCCAGCGTCGTGCCCGCCCGTTCAGTTCTGGAGCAGCAATTCCGGGAAGCGGTGGGAGCGACTACCTGATGAGTGGCAATCTCCTGCGATACGCGATCTGGCAGCTCCGCGATTTCGCCCGCGAGCGCGGGATTGCGCTCATGGTCATCGGACTTGCCATCAGCATCACCTTCATCGGACCGATGAAGGCGATCGGCGTTCAGTTCACGGAGAATAGCGCGCGCCAGCTTATCGTCACGATTCTCTCGCAGGTGGCGCTCCTCGCGGCGTTCATCGCTTTCAACGGGATGATCTCGAACGATCGCAAGCTCGGATATTACCGCTTCCTCTTTTCCAAACCCGTGAGCATGCCGGCATACTACACCCAGCTCTTCGCGGTTTTCTTCGCCGGATACCTGATCGTGTTTGCCGTGTTGCTGGGGCTATTCGGCCTCGTGGTATTCCCCGTATTCCCAATTGGCGTGATTACTTATGCCGCGCTGGTGTTCCTCTCCCTCGGCGGCATCGCTTTTTTCATATCAAGCCTGGTTCGTTTCGACTGGCCGGCGCTCGGCGGCGTTTTCATGGGGACGCTGCTGCTTCGCTCGGTTCTCGCTGGCCGCGACGGACCGGCGGCAATCCTGCTCGCGATTCTGCCACCAATCCATGAGCTGCTGCCCCTTGCGGGACTGGTCACCGGCGGCACGGTCGCTCCGCTCACGGTGCTCTGGTTGCTGGGCTACAGTGCATGCTTTTTCGCAGCGGGGCTGATCGTACTGCGCCGGCGACCGTTCGCCTGACCCCGCGATGACTATCCTGACCGCCACCAACGAGGTTCAAAGGACCGTTCTCGCGAACGGGCTCACCGTGCTGATTCGGCGGGATACATCGGCACCGGTCGTAGCGATCGTGACCCAGGTCAAGGCGGGCTACTTCGACGAGACCGACGATGTCAGCGGAATCGCCCATGTGCTCGAGCACATGTTCTTCAAGGGAACCGAGCGACGCGGCGTAGGCGAGATCGCTAAGGAAACCAAAGCGAGCGGCGGCTACCTCAACGCTCACACCATATATGACAACACCACCTACTTCACTGTGCTGCCTGCTTTGGGCTTCGCCGCCGGCCTCGACATCCAGGCAGACGCCTTTGCCAACTCGGTAATCGATGCCGCTGAGCTGGCCAAAGAGCTTGAAGTGATCGTGCAGGAGGCAAAGCGCAAGACAGATAATCCGTCTTCGGTTGCAGTGGAGACCCTTTACGAGCTGCTGCACGACGTCCACCGCATGCGGCGCTGGAGAATCGGCCACGAGGCGGGATTGCGGAGCCTGACGCGGGAGGCGATGCAGAAGTTCTACAGGAACTTCTATCAGCCGTCGAACACCATCCTTACAGTAGTCGGTGATGTCGATATGGACGATGCAATGTCACGCATCGTCCGCGCATATGGTTCGTTACCTGATTCGGCGCCGGTACTCTCGCCGGGCTCGAGTGAGCCGCATCACGACGAATTCAGATACCGTGAACTCTCCGGCGACATCGAGCAGACCCAGCTCGTATTCGGCTGGCGCACGGCTCCGGCACTGCACGAGGACACGCCGGTGCTCGATCTCGCAGCGAGTCTGCTCAGCGCAGGGCGGGCGTCACGCCTCTATCGTGCTCTGCGAGAGCGCAGGATCGTCTCGTCGGTGACAGCCTACAACTACACACCGACTGAGCTCGGTGTGTTCGTGATTCACGCCGAGCTGAACGCCGATTGTGCAGGCGACGCCGGGCGGGGAATATGGGACCAGCTTAGAGCGCTGCGTGACGACGCAATCGACCCGCTCGAAATGGAGCGCGTGAAGCGAATCTTCGAATCGCGCTGGATAAGACGGCAGGAGTCGATGGAGGGCCAGGCGACTCACTTGAGCGAGTGGGAAGCGCTCGGTGGCTGGCGGCTCGCGGATGAGTACTTCGAGAGGTTCATCTCGACGACGTCCGAGCAGGTCCATGACGCCGCCCGCCGGTATCTGACGCCCGAGCGCGCGGGAATGGTGATCTATCGTCCCGCCGGGTCGCCGGAAGTTGCGGCTTCTCCTGCTGACATGCTCGCCACGCTCGGCTCGCAGCGCCCGAAACCGCTCGAGGCGCTGCCTCCGCGTGACGAGCACGCGATTCCCCGGGCGTCCGCGGAACCGCAACTCGAAATCACCGAGTCCGGTGTTGCCGTTTATCGCACTTCGCGCGGCCTTCCCATCCTCGTGCGCAAGCGCGCGGGCGCGGCAATAGTGCATCTCGGAATTCATGCGATGGGCGGCGTGCGCGATGAACCCGTTGCGCTTGCCGGCATCACCAACCTCGTCGCGAGCACGATGATCAAAGGGACGACGACTCGGTCAGCCGCGCAGATCGCCGAAGACTCGGAAATGCTGGGTGGAAGCATCAGCGCCAGTGTCGGTAGTGAGAGCTTCGGTTGGTCGATCTCCGTGCCGGTGCAGCATCTCGAAGCCGCCGCGGAGCTGTTGGCCGACGTGGTGCTGAATGCGACTTTGCCGCCCGAAGCCCTCGAGATCGAGCGCGCGGTCGCGCTCGCCGAAGTGGCGGCGCTCCGCGATGACATGTTCGGTTATCCAATGCGGCTGGTCATGGCGGGCGCTCATCGCGACCACCCGTACTCGCGGTCGCGGCTCGGCACTGAAGAATCGCTGCGCGCGGTGGAGATCGCGGACAGCAGGGAATGGTACGCCAGGCTGCTGGGCTCGCCGCTGGTTGCAGGCATTGTCGGTGACGTCGTCGCCGGGGATGCAGCCGGTTTAGTCGCGCGCGAATTTGCCCGTGTCTCTCCCGGTGCAGGTGCGCCGATCGTGCAGCCTTCGTGGCCAGTCGAGATGGTAGTGAGTGCCGAGTCGCGTGACAAAGCTCAGACGGCGCTCGCGCTCGCATTTCCGGGTCCCGCGCGGAACGACGAGCGGAGATTCGCCGCGCGCATCACAGCGACAATCGCCAGCGGGCTTGGAGGCCGCTTCTTCGACGAGCTTCGGGACAGACAGTCTCTGGCATATACGGTACACGCGTATATAGCCGAACACCAGGCGTCGGGAATGTTCCTGGCATACATCGCGACGTCGCCGGAGAAGGAGGGCGCTGCACGTGAAGGACTGCTCGGGGAGGTCGCGAAGCTTCGCGAAACTCCCGTCACTGCAGAGGAACTGGAGCGAGCCAGGAAATACTCCATTGGCTCACATGCAATTCGGCAGGAAAGCGGCGGCGCGGTGCTGGCCGACATGCTCGACGCTTGGATCTTCGGCTCGGGCCTGCGAGAGCTCGCCCAGCATGACGAACGGATCATGGCTGTCACTGATGCCGATATTCTGAGTCTTGCGCGCGAGTTTTTTGATCCACAGCGCCGGGTGGAGGGGATCGTCAGAGGCAAGTCGGCGCCTTAGCACCCTTTACCGCGCCACGGTCTCCTTCAGCCCCCGGTCCGCCCGCATCATCGCGGCGACCGATGATCTGAGCGTACCATTCGCGCTCCGTAACCCACGCAACTCGTGGTAGTCCCCGGCTTCTGCAACGATCAGCCCCTTGATCGGCGCCTGCGTAGTTGCCCAGGCCAGCACACCCCACAGTGCCAGCTCCTGATTCCGCTCGCCGTGCGCGAGCGGGTACCCGCCGGCAGAAAAAACCCAGTGTGGCTTGGGGCTGGGATTCTGCGGCAGGCTCCGCATCCAGCGCTGGGCTACACGCATGTGCGTGTCGAGCGTGGTCGCGCCATCGAACCCCGGGAGCATGGAGAACCCGACGACATCGATCGGTGACCCGGGCCGCGCCGCCCAGAAATACAGCGTGCTGTCGCGCGCGCCGTAGCTCGACGCCGCGACACCGACGCGAATCCGGCGATTCACTCCGTTGGCAATCCTCGCGGCTCTCGTCAGATAATCGATCCAATACTCCGGCTCCTGCATCCCGATCGCGCGCGATCCGGCACCGTACGGGTCGAGCGCGGGAATGAGAATGTCGGGCCGCAGCCGCCGTGCGATGCGATTGATGTCGGCAACCCGGTCGCGCGTGTAATCGGATGGCGAGTCGCGGAACTGCTTCGCCGCGTCTTCGGGGTACCCGAGCGCGACGATGATCAGCGCGCTATCGGCACGTCGATCATCGACCGTGCGGGCAATCGAATCGAGGGACGTGAGGTTGGCACCCTCCGGATCGATGACCAGCATCACGGCGTCCAGATCGAGTGAATCGGCCAGCGTGATATCCCGTTCAAGTGCAAGTGGGGGCGGCTCACCGCGCAAATCCGGAAGAATCTTCAGGCCGAGTGCGAAATCGCCTTCGGGATGTTCCTGAAGCTGGTCGTCTTCATAATGTGCGTAACTCCCGATCGTGGAGAATGCGTTCGGCATCTCGATGATGACGAGTGCGGCAAGGATCGCGGCAGAACCGGCGATGGCGGCGCGCAGGTAGCCGCTGGATTTCCACCTCGCCGGGAGGGCGGGCGCGATTACCGGAACCTGCAGATAGGCAGACCCCCAAAGCGCGGGAGCACCGAAGAAGAAGCCAAGCGCGTTGGCCTGCGCGGCCGAGAGCGCGAGACCGAAGTCAGGGGGCGTCGCCTCGCGCGAAATGGCAAACCTCGTCAGGGCCACGATGGCGATGATCACGTTGTAGACGACGATCGGAACACCAAAGAGCGGCGTGACCATCCGGCGGCTTACCGCGTATGCCGATTGCAGCACGATGAGTATGGTGACGAGCGGCCACAGGCCGGCAACCGGCTGGATGGCGCGGCCGAGAAGAACGGTCGCGGAGGCGTATGCCACCATGAGCGCCGGCACCAGCAGCAGTCCCGCGATCGCGCTGATCGCGGCAAATGACTTCGGCGCGCGCCTGACCTGTGAAATCCGGCCGGCGACGATGATGTTCCACATGACCATGATGGTCGACACCGCGACGTACAGCACGGCGAGAATGTGGTAGCGGCTGAGGGCTCCTGACACGGCCGGAACCTAGAGCCAGCGCCACATGCTGGCAAGCGCAACAACGCCCACCTAGCTTGTCCGCATGGATCGCGGCGCGATATTCACTCTTCCAAACAGCATATCGATGTCGCGTCTCGTGCTTGCGCTGGGGTTCGTCCTCATCGATGGCCGATGGGAACGCACTATACTCATCGTGGTCGCGGCGACCACCGATTTCCTCGACGGCTGGCTCGCCCGTCGGCGGAACAGCTCGACGCTCACCGGAGCGTTGATCGATCCACTCGCCGACCGCGTTTTCGTGCTTGCGGCCGTTACCACCTATCTCATCGCGGGCATGCTGACCTTGCCACAGTTTCTGGTCTTCCTCATCCGCGATATTGCTACCGCTGTCGGCTTCGTAGTGGCACGATTCATTCCGGGCCTCACCGCGTCCTCCTTCCAGGCCCGAACCCTCGGCAAGGTTGTCACGGGGCTTCAGCTCGTGCTGCTCGTGGCG
>Ga0183260_10005053_pt1 | contig 10420 bp, 11 predicted proteins | sample AntDrymUQ4972206_2_FD_129768 | JGI IMG/M metagenome (GOLD analysis project Ga0183260, IMG submission 129768) | Polar desert sand microbial communities from Dry Valleys, Antarctica - metaG UQ497 (22.06) (version 2) (version 2) | ecosystem: Environmental > Terrestrial > Soil > Desert | place...
CGAGCGGGGCTTCCCGACCGCGGCGGTGGCAACGCTAACGTACAACGGCGACTGGGCCGGGATCGGTCCCGGGACCTGCAGGCTGGAGGGGTTCGACGTCGGCTGACCGAGCGTGGTCGCGGCGACGCCGTCGCGGCCGGGCGAGCGGTTGCCAGCGCGCTCGCCGCCTCAGCCGGCGGGCGCACCGTCGCGCTCGTGTCGTCGGCCACCCGCGCGTACGAGACGTGGCAGGAGCTGTCCACGGCGCTCCCCGCGGATCTGGTCGTGGAGGAGGCGGTGCGCGACGGGCTGTACGAGGCGGGGACCGACGACGTCGTCCGGCTGAGAGCTGGACGCCGACGTCACGACCGCCGTCGTCGTGGGGCACAACCCGACCATGGAGGCCACGGTGCACGCCCTCGCGGGCGACGACGGCGGGGCCGACGACGCCGGGGCCGACGACGCCGGGGCCGATGGCGCCGCCGTCCGCGACCGGCTGTCCGAGCGGGGCTTCCCGACCGCGGCGGTGGCAACGCTAACGTACAACGGCGACTGGGCCGGGATCGGTCCCGGGACCTGCAGGCTGGAGGGGTTCGACGTCGGCCGTGGCTGAGGTCACGAGCCGGCAGGTCGGCCAGCACCGCATCGCAGCAGGACTGCTACCCGCGCCACGGTGCTGAAGGTCACCAGTCTGCTGCCTCGATCTCCTCGCGGCTGATCCCGAGCAGGTACGCGACGCTGTCGAGGTACGGCAGGCTCACCGACGTGTCGGCGGCCTCGACGACGGCCGGCTTCGCGTTGAAGGCGACACCCAGTCCGGCGGCCGCGAGCATGTCCAGGTCGTTGGCGCCGTCACCGATCGCGACCGTGTTGGACAGCGGGACCCCGGCGTCGACGGCGAAGCGACGCAGCGCTTCGGCCTTGGCGGCCCGGTCGAGGACCGGACCGACGAGCCCGCCGGTGAGCACACCGTCGACGACCTCGAGGGTGTTGGCGGCGGTGTAGTGCACGTCGAGGTCGGCGGCCAGCTTGTCGATCACCTGGGTGAAGCCGCCGCTGACCAGGGCGCAGCGGTAGCCCAGCCGGCGCAGCGTACGCACCAGCGTCCGCGCGCCGGGGGTGAGCTCGAGTCCCGCGTACACCTCGTCGAGGACCGACACCGGCAACCCTGCCAGCAGGGCGACCCGTTCCCGCAACGACGTCTCGAAGTCGAGCTCGCCACGCATCGCCCGCTCGGTCACGTCGGCGACCCGGCCGCGGCAGCCGGCCTGCTCGGCGAGCATCTCGATCACCTCGCCCTGGACGAGGGTCGAGTCCACGTCCATCACGACGAGTCGCTGCGCCAACCGGTGGATGCCGGCGGCCTGCACCGCGATGTCGACGTGCTGACGGGACGCCTCACCCGCCAGCAGTACGCGCAGGCGTTCGGTGTCGGCCCCGGACACGTCGAGGTCCACGGCGGTGACGGGGGAGCGGGCGATGCGGCGGATGCGGTCGATGTTGGCACCGGTGTCGGCGACCCGGCCGGCGACTGCGGCGACGGCGGCGGGGCGCAGCGGGGCGCCGAGCAGGGTCACCCGCACCTGTCCGGGTGCGCGGTGCTGCGCGTCACCCCGGCCGGCCTCCAGCGTCGCCTCGAGCCCGAGGTCCTCGGCGACCGCGGCCAGCGCCGCCCGCAGCGCGGCCGCTTCGCGCGGCGCGGTGAGGAGCACGCCGAGCACCAGCCGACCACGGACGACCACCTGCTCGATGTCGACGACCTCGACGGGGAACGCGGCGCAGGCAGTGAACAGGCGGGCCGTCACGCCGGGACGGTCAGGGCCGCTGAGGGTGACCAGCAGCGTCGGACGTTCATCGGGCACCTCGCTCACGGCGCGTCGTCCGTCGCCGAGCACGCGGCGACGAGGGCGTGCCGGGCGCTGCGCGACAGCAGCTGCAGCGCGCTGCGCCGTTCGGACGCCTCGTACGCCGAGACCGAGCCGCCGGCGTCGTCGAGTGCCAGGTGCGCGATCGCCTCGCAACGCAGGGCCAGGGCGGCGAGCCGCTGGGCCCGGCGCGGCTGCCCCGGGGCCAGCGGCGCACCCCGCACCTCGCGCAACGTCTGCAGGGCCTCGGCCGCTTCCGGACGCCAGCGGGCGACGTCGAGGTCGACCAGGCGCGCGGAGCTCTCGAGCACCGCCTCGCGCAGGGCGAGTTCGGCCTCGGCGAGGTCGGGGACGGTCCGGCTCTCGGTCGCCGGCATCGCCTGCCACGTCACCCCCGCGCCGACGACGCGCGGCACCAGTCCGAGGCCCGAACCGGGCAGCAGCACGGCCTGGCCGGCATCGAGGGCCGCTGCGTTGAAGTCGGACGGTCCCCCGAGACCGACGGGGTCGCCCGGCACAGGGAGCGCCAGGGTCGCGAGGTCGGCGCCACGGCCGCGGAGCAGGCCGAGCGCGAGCACCAGCGGTACCGGCTCCTCGGCCAGCCCGAGGACGTCGTGCGCGGCGTCCGTACCGACAACGCCGTCACGCGCGTCGTCCAGGCTGCACCGCCCTCGCACCCACGCCGTGAACCAGCAGGTGAACCGGGCGGACCGTGGCAGAGCGGTCACGACGACAGCGTAGGTGTCGTGTCGTAGGTTGGGGATCGTGCTGCCGCGCGCACGGTCGAGACACCGAGGGAGTCCATGAGCGTCGTCGTCGAGCTGGCCGACGTCACGGTCGTACGTGGCACCAGCCGGCTCCTCGACAACGTCTCCTGGACGGTCCGTGACGACGAGCGCTGGGTCGTGCTCGGGCCCAACGGTGCGGGCAAGACGACCCTGATGCAGGTGATCAGCGCGCACACCCACCCCTCCAGCGGTGTCGCTGGCGTGCTCGGGGAGGTGCTCGGCACCGTGGACGTGTTCGAGCTACGGCCACGGATCGGCTGGATGAGCGCCGCCCTCGGCGACCGGATCCCCCGCCACGAGCGGGTGCGCGACGTGGTCGTCTCGGCGGCGTACGCGGTTCTCGGACGCTGGCGCGAGCACTACGACCACTCGGACCACCAGCGGGCGGGGCTGCTGCTCGGCGAGATGGGGGTGGCGCACCTGGCGGAGCGCACCTTCGGCACGCTGAGCGAGGGTGAGCGCAAGCGGGTGCAGGTCGCCCGGGCGTTGATGACCGACCCCGAGCTGCTGCTGCTCGACGAGCCCGGTGGCGGGCTCGACCTGGGTGCCCGGGAGGACCTGGTGAGCATCCTCAGCGTCCTGTCCGGTGACCCGGCGGCACCGGCTCTCGTCCTGGTGTCGCACCACGTCGAGGAGATCCCGCCGGGCTTCACCCACGTACTGATGCTGCGCGCGGGCCGGGTCGTGGCCGCGGGCCAGATCGACAAGCAGCTCAACGAGGACACGCTGACCGAGACGTTCGGCTTGCCGCTCGTCGTCGAGCAGCACGAGGACCGCTGGTCGGCGCGACGTCGTACGCGGGCTCGCGCCGCGCCCTGACCCTCCGGGTGGCCTAGGCTTCGGCCGTGGACTGGTTCAGCGAGAACGCCTGGGTGGTCTGGGCGGGTATCGCCATGGCCCTCGGCGTCGCCGAGATGCTCAGCCTGGACTTCGTCCTCATCATGCTCGCCGTCGGCGCCGGTGCCGGCGCAGTGTCATCGCTGGTCTCACCGACCGTCTGGATCGACCTCGCGGTGGCGGTTGCGGTCTCGGTCGGGATGCTCGCCGTCGTACGGCCCTCGCTCGTCAAACGGATGCACAGCGGGGTCGAGCTGACCACCGGGCACTCCGCCCTCGTCGGGCACAAGGCGGTGGTGCTGGAGGCCGTCGACGAGCACGCCGGCCAGGTCAAGCTCGCCGGCGAGGTCTGGACGGCCAGGGTCTTCGAACCCGGCAGCCGGATCGAGCCCGGCGCGGAGGTGGAGGTCTTCGGCATCGACGGCGCGACCGCCGTCGTCTACCCCGCCGACTGACCCCAGACGTAGTCGTCGCGCCACCCGGCGCCCATCGAGAGGACCGACCATGGAGTTCGTGCTCCCCATCTTCTTCGTCCTGATCGTGCTGGCGGTGATCGTCGGGCTGGGCAAGACGGTCAAGATCGTCCCGCAGGCGCGTTCGGGCATCGTCGAGCGCTTCGGCAAGTACCGCGCGACGTTGGCGCCCGGGCTCAACATCGTCCTGCCGTTCGTCGACAAGGTGCGCTACGTCATCGACATGCGCGAGCAGGTGGTGTCCTTCCCGCCGCAGCCGGTCATCACCGAGGACAACCTCGTGGTGTCCATCGACACCGTCATCTACTTCCAGGTGACCAACGCGGTCTCGGCGACGTACGAGATCGCCAACTACATCCAGGCGATCGAACAGCTCACGATGACGACGCTGCGCAACATCACCGGGGGTATGGACCTCGAGCAGGCGCTCACCAGCCGGGACTCGATCAACCAGGCGCTGCGCGGCGTGCTCGACGAGGCGACCGGCAAGTGGGGAATCCGGGTCAACCGGGTCGAGCTCAAGGGCATCGACCCGCCCCCGTCGATCAAGGACTCGATGGAGAAGCAGATGCGCGCCGACCGCGACAAGCGGGCCGCGATCCTCACCGCCGAGGGCCAGCGCCAGTCGGCGATCCTGTCAGCCGAGGGTCTCAAGCAGGCCTCGATCCTGTCAGCCGAAGGGGACCGGCAGGCGCAGATCCTGCGCGCGCAGGCCGACCGCGAGTCGTCCATCCTGCGCGCCCAGGGTGAGGGGCAGGCCATCCAGACCGTGTTCCAGGCCATCCACGACGGGGCGCCGGACCAGTCGCTGCTGGCCTACCAGTACCTGCAGATGCTGCCCAAGATCGCCGAGGGCGACGCCAACAAGGTGTGGATCGTGCCGAGCGAGATCGGCAAGGCGCTGGAGGGGCTGGGCTCGACCATGAACCACCTGTCCGGCATCCCCACCGAGACCGGGGGTCCGCGGACGCGGGTGGACATGGGCGTCGAGCCGGGCAGCGTCGAGGCCCGCAGTGCCGACACCGAGAGCTCGCTGAAGGCCGCACACGACCAGGTCGCCGAGGCGATCGCCTCCGCGCAGCAGGCGGCGCGGCCGACCGCGCGTACGCGGGGCGAGACGGGGGACACCGCCACGCCGGACGCGCCGGCGTCCGGGCCCAGTGAGCCCCCGGCCGGGGAGACCGGCGGTCCCGACCGCACCACGTGAGCTGGCTGGACGTCGTCGCGGTCCTCCTCGCGGGGGTGGCGGCGGGCACGATCAACACCGTCGTCGGCTCGGGCTCGCTGATCACGTTCCCGACGCTGCTGGCCCTGGGCATCGACCCGGTGGTCGCCAACGTGTCGAACACCGTGGGTTTGGTCCCGGGCTCGGTCTCGGGGGCGATCGGCTACCGGCGCGAGCTGGCGGGTCAGCGCGGGCGGCTGGTGAGCCTCGGTGTCGCCGCGCTCGTCGGCGGCCTCGCCGGCGCGGTGCTGCTGCTCACCCTGGACGAAGACGTCTTCGAGGCGGTCGTCCCGGTGCTGATCCTCCTGGGCTGCGTGCTGGTGGTCGCCCAGCCTCGGCTGTCGGCGTGGGTGCGGGCACGCCGCGACGAGGACGCACAGCCACGCCGGCGCGGCTCGTGGGCGGTGTGGGTCGCGATCCTGCTGGCGTCGGCGTACGGCGGGTACTTCGGCGCGGCTCAGGGCGTCCTCCATGTCGCGATCCTGGGGCTCGGTCTCGACGACACGCTGCAGCGCATCAACGCGTCGAAGAACGTGATCGCGGCGATCGTCAACGCCGTGGCGGCCGCGCTGTTCGTGTTCGTCGCCGACGTCGACTGGGCCGCCGCCGGCCTGATCGCCGTCGGCGCGACGGTCGGGGGCCAGGTGGGCGCGACCGTCGGTCGCCGGCTGCCGGACTGGGCACTGCGCGGCTTCGTCGTCGTGGTCGGGGTGGCGGCGGTCGTCCAGTTCACCCTCACCGAGGCCTGAGCTAGGCGCCGCGGCTGCCAACGTTCGCGCGATCCCACGACGCGCCACGGTCACCTGATGGTGCTGCCCGGGAGACAGTGGCACTGCCCGGGAGTCACAACCCTCTGGCAGTGCACACAACCCCCGGGCAGTGGAGTGCCGGACCGGATCGGTGCACGCGGGCCGGGGCGCGGTGAGGACACGGCGACGCTGCCTGGGGTGCGCCGGGCACCAGCCGGGTCTCACGGCGGCCGCCCGAGGCCTTCGAGCACCTCGGCGCCCCGGAGGTCCCCGACGGCGGCGCCCGGCAGGACGAGCTTGGACCGGCGCAGTCCGCTGCCGACCACGACGAGCGGCGTGGCGACGACGGCGGCGTCGACAAGCAGGAGCCAGTCGGCGGGCAGACCGATCGGCGTGATCGCGCCGTGCTCCATGCCGGTCTCGTGTACGGCGAGGTCGGTGTCGGCGAACGAGGCCTTGCGCGCATCGAGCCGCCGGCGTACGAGCCCGTTGACGTCCGCGCGGGTGGTGGCGAGCACGACGCACGCCGCATGACGCCGCACGTCGCCGCGCCGGCCGGTGACCACGACGCAGTTCGCCGACGTGTCCAGCGGCAGGCCGTACGCCGCGCACAGCGCCGCGGTGTCGGCGAGCGCCGGGTCGATCTCCGCCACCTCGACGTCCGGTACGGCCGCGACCGCACGCGCTACCGCCGGGGCGAGCAGGTCCGGCCGCGCGGTCACAGGGACGGTGCCTAGGCTCTCGAACATGGGCGCATTGTCACGGAGTTCGTGATTTCGCTGATGGAGCGCGGGCCCGAGGTCTACGGTGCTGGACCACCATCTGTCCGTCCGGCAAGGGGATAATCATGTCTCCCGTTCGCAGCACCTCGTGGCTGGGCCGCCTCCGAGGCACCACCGGGTTCGTGGCAGGATGGCTGGCCGTGGCGGTGCTCGGAGGAGGAGCCTGGCCGTGGCCGCGATCCCCAACAGCAGCACCGGCTTCTACACGCCTGTGTGGACAAGGACACCGGGGCGATGCGGGTGATTGACGCGCAGGCCGGCGACCGGTGCACCCGGCAGGAGCAACGGATCACGTGGTCCAAGGGGTGGACCTACCGCGGGACGTGGAGGGCCGCCACGACGTACTGGACCCTCGACGTCGTCGTTGCCGGGGGAGCGTCGTACGTTGCGACGGCCGGCTCGACGGGAGCGCCGCCGCTGACAACGCCGGCCGCCTGGGGTCTGCTCGCCGAGAAGGGTGCGCGTGGTGCGCGCGGTCCCGCGGGTCCGACCGGTCCACAGGGCCGGCCGGACCCGTCGGTCCGCAGGGGCCGGCCGGTCCGCAAGGCCCGGTTGGTGACCCGGGCCCGCTTGGTGCTGCTGCATCCTTGGCCGGGTGGAACAGGTGCGCTCGGCCCGCTTCGACGAGCTCGATGCCCGGACGTTCCACGACCTCGCCCGGCTGCGGGTGGACGTGTTCGTGGTGGAGCAGCGGGCGGCCTACCGCGAGCTCGACGGTCGCGACACCGAGCCCGGCACGGCGCACGTGTGGGCCGACACCGGCGGTCAGCCGGTGGCGTACCTGCGACTGCTCAGCGAAGCGGACGGCACCCGACGCATCGGCCGGGTCTGCGTGGCTGTGGGGCATCGCGGCGAGGGGCTCGCTGGCGTCATGGTGGCCGAGGCGCTGCGGCTCGCCGCCGCCGAGGCCCCCCGCGCGGAGGTGGTGCTGGACGCGCAGAGCTACCTGGCTGGCTGGTACGAGCGGCAGGGCTTCGCCGTGGACGGGTCAGAGTTCGTCGATGACGACGGCATCCCGCACGTACCCATGCGGCTGCGCCGCTGACCGACCCGACAGCGCACTGCCGTGAGGCTCGCGACCGGCTGCCGCGCCCTTCGCCGACTTGCGCAGTTCCGGACGGGTTCCTAGGCCCGAGGAGGGCCGCAACTGCGCAACTCGTGGCCGGGCGCAGCGAGTGGAAGGCTCAGGCGAGCTGCCCGGCCAGCCACCGGCGCGTCACGTCGTACGCCTGCGTCCGCACCGGCTCGGCGGACAGGAACACGTCGTGCAGCGCCCCGTCGACCCGCGCGATCGTGACGTGCGGCCCGAGCCGGTGCGACCACCGCGCGATCTGCTCGACGTCCAGCACGATGTCGGCGGCCGACACGTCCTCGGTCCAGACCGGCGTGAAGGCCGTGCGCCGCGACGCGAGCACGAGCACCGGGGCACCGGTGTCGATCCCCTTGTGCATCGCGCGCTGCGCGCGCCGGATCGCGCGCAGCCACCCCGCGCGTACGGGGAAGCTGTCCAGCGGCTTCCAGGCGATGTCGAAGTCCCACTCACCACGGTGCTCGCGGTGCAGGCTCTCGGCATACACCGCGGAGACCGTACGCGGGATCACCTGGTACGGCCGCCGCGCGCCCACCCGCTCGATGGCCTGGGCTCCCACGGTGCGCACCAGCACCGAGCCCTGCAGGTCGAGCCACGGGCTGTTGAGCACGACCGCGGCCGGCGCGGGCCGGCCAGCGCGTCGCCGGCCGTCCAGCCACAGCGCGACGATCAGCCCGCCGGTCGAGTGCGCGACCACGACGACCTCCTCGTGCCCGTCCCGCCGGGTGATCCGCTGCCAGGCCGCGTCGAGCTCCGCGTCGTACTCCGCGACGTCGAGGCAGAAGTTCGGAGTCTGGTGCGGCCGCAGGGACCGCCCGTACTTGCGCAGGTCCAGGGCGTAGAAGTCGTAGTCCTGCTCGGCGAAGAACTCGGCCAGGCCGCGCTGGAAGAAGTAGTCGCAGAAGCCGTGCACGTACAGGACCGCGCGCCGTCTGCTCCGGGGCGCCGGGTGGTGCACCAGCGTCGCCACGACCGGACCCTCGGCGTCGTCGGGCAGATCGATCGTCTCGGCGACGAAGGGCACGCCGAGCACGTCGGCGCTGCGCCCTCCGGGCTCGGCGTCGGGCGTCATGAATCGGTGTCAGTGCTGGTACGTGGCCTGCAGCACCGCGCGACCCAGCGTCTTGAACGCCAGGTTGAACGACACGACCGCGGCGGAGGCGTCGGCATCGACACCGAGCCGCTCCTCGCCCACCGCGTGCACCGCGAAGTAGTAGCGGTGCACCTGGTCGCCCTCCGGCGGCGCCGCGCCGGTGAAGTCGCGGGTGCCCAGGTCATTGCGGACGTGGAAGGCGTGGCCGGGCAGCGCGTCGTCGCCGGAGCCGGCACCAGGGAACAGCTCGGTCGTCCCGGCCGGGAGGTCCACCACCACCCAGTGCCAGAAGCCGGACGGCGTCGGAGCGTCCGGGTCGAAGCAGGTGACGACGAAGCTCCTGGTGCCCTCGGGGGCGCCGGACCAGCTCAGGTGCGGCGAGGTGTTGCCCGATGCGGCGACGTGGTCGTCGGCGAGCGGCTCTCCGTACGAGACGTCGTCGCTGCGGAGGTCGAACGACGGGACCTGCGGCAGCAGGCTGTACGGATCGGGCGTGACAGGTCTGTCGAGGCTCATGGTTCGCGAGGCTACCGGCGCCACCGGGACGACACCCACCGGGCGTACGTCCGACCCGTCCGCGACCTGGGACGGCGGACGCGACGCGCCGGTGGCTCGTACGGTCGTGGCGGTGAGCAGCGAGCAGCGGGCCGACGACCCCGTCTACCCCGTGGGTCTGCGACTGACGGGTCGCCGCGTCGTCGTCGTCGGCGGGGGCCAGGTGGCGCAGCGCCGGGTCCCGGCACTGGTCGCCGCGGGCGCGCGCGTCCGCATCGTGTCGCCCTGGCTGCGGCCGGTGCTCGAGGGTCTCGTCGCGACCGGCGAGGTGGAGTGGGAGCCACGACCGTACGCCAGCAACGACCTGACGCACGCGTGGTACGCGCTCGCCGCCACCGACGACCCCGACGTCAACGCCGCGGTCGCCCGCGACGCGGAGGGGTTGCGGGTGTTCTGCGTCCGCGCGGACGATGCTTCCCGGTCCAGCGCCTGGACGCCGGCGTCCGGTCGGCACGGCGGCGTCACGGTCGCCGTGCACGCCCAGCGCGACCCGCGTTGCGCCGCACGCGTGCGCGACGGCGTCGTCGAGCGGCTGCGGACCGGCGACCTCGCGGCGCCGCGACACCGAGACCGGGGGCCCGGGGTGGTCCTGGTCGGCGGCGGCCCGGGCGACCCCGAGCTCATCACCGTGGCGGGTCGCCGGGCCCTGGCCGAGGCCGACGTGGTGGTGGTCGACCGGTTGGCGCCGACCGCGCTGCTGGACGAGCTCCCGGCCCACGTCGAGGTCGTCGACGCCACCAAGCTTCCGCGGGGCCGGGCGGCCCCGCAGGACAAGATCAACCGGGTCCTCGTCGACCGGGCCCGAGAGGGCAAGCGGGTGGTGCGGCTCAAGGGGGGTGACCCGTACGTCTTCGGCCGCGGGTTCGAGGAGCTCATCGCCTGCGCCGAGGCGGGCGTGTCCTGTTCGGTGGTCCTGGGTATCACCAGCGCCGTCGCCGTGCCGGCTCTCGCCGGTGTCCCCGTGACCCACCGCGGGGTCGCGCA
>Ga0183260_10005054_pt1 | contig 10418 bp, 10 predicted proteins | sample AntDrymUQ4972206_2_FD_129768 | JGI IMG/M metagenome (GOLD analysis project Ga0183260, IMG submission 129768) | Polar desert sand microbial communities from Dry Valleys, Antarctica - metaG UQ497 (22.06) (version 2) (version 2) | ecosystem: Environmental > Terrestrial > Soil > Desert | place...
GAAATCACGCGCTCACCCTTGTTCAGGTTGGGCTCGTCGACCTCGCCGTCGAGGAACTCGACCTTGCGGATCGCCGTGGGCTCGTGGTGGACACCGCCGTTCGCGAGCGTGGCGTAGGCATTCGACATCTCGAGCACCGACACGCCGTAGGTGAGCGCGCCCAAGACCTCCGCCGGGTAGTTGTTGAGCTCCGCCGTGATCCCCATGTTCGCCGCCATCTCGTCCATCGCCTCGGGCCCGATGTCGAGCACGAGCTGCGCGTAGACGGTGTTCACGGAGTTCGCCGTGGCCTGGCGCAGGCTGATCGTGCCACTCGAGCCGCCGCTGACGGGCCAGGGCGGGCAACCGGTACAGGGCGTGAGCGTGATCGAGCTCGGAGCGGAGTAGAAGGTCGAGTCGGGATCGGCGCCCTGGTCGACGGCCGCCGTCAGCGCGAAGGGCTTGAAGGCTGAACCCGGCTGGCGCCGACCCTGGGCCGCGAGGTTGAACTGGTCGTCCGTATAGGTGCTCGATGACGCCATCGCCTTGATCTCCCCCGTCTCGGCGTCGGTCGAGACCAAGGCTGCGGCGGCGCCGGCGGGGACGTAGTTGGCGGCGATCGCATCCCGGGCAACCTGCTGCAGCCTGGGCTCGATCGTCGTGTATACCTTGAGCCCGCCTGTTCGGACGACCTCCGTTCCGTACTCGTCGATCAGCTCCTGCTGGACGTAGTCGAAGAAGTACGGCTCGGTTCGCGTGTCGTAGCGCACGCCGCGCTCAGTCTGGAGGCCGGTCGACGCCCAGCGCGAGTGCTCCGACGCGTCGATGAAACCGGCGTCGCGCATCGCCTTCAGCACCAGATTGCGGCGCTGCGTCGCCAGCTCGGCGTTGGTCAAGGGGTTGTACTGCGACGGGGCCTGCGGCAGGCCCGCGAGCAAGGCGGCCTGGCCGAGGTTGATCTTGTCGACCGGCTTGTTGAAGTAGACCTGGGAGGCGGCCTCGACCCCAACGGCGGTGTCGCCGCCATTCGTGCCGTAGGTGGCGGTGTTCAGGTACTGCTCGAGGATCTCCTTCTTCGTGTAGCGCTCCTCGTAGTCCATCGCCATCTGCGCCTCGATCAGCTTGCGCTCAATCGTGTCCTCCGGCTTCTTGATGTAGAGGTTGCGAACGAGCTGCTGGGTGATCGTCGAGGCGCCCTGGACCGTCTCGCCGGCCTCGGTGTTCTCGACGAACGCACGAACGATCGCCTGAAAGTCGACGCCCGAGTGCTCGTAGAAGTGCTCGTCCTCGATCGCGATCGTCGCCTCCTCAAGCGCCTTCGGGATCTTCCGCAGGCCGACGCGCTCGCGCACGATGTCCGCGTCGATAAATCCCAGGCGGGTTCCGTCGGCGGCGAAGATCTGGGAGTTCTCGCCTGAGTCGAGCGGCTTCAGGTCGTCGATCGAGGGGGCGTCGCCCATCGTGTCCAGCACCCATCCCGCCGCGACGCCGCCCGCGATCGCGATCGCGATCGCGAACACGCCGAGGCCCAGCAGGATCTTCTTGCCCGCGGAGCCTCGCGAACGCTCCTGACGATGTCTTGCGCGCGCGGACATGAGTAGCTACCAGGAAGGGTAACGGGGGCCATGGGCCCGCAGATCAGCCTGCAGGCTGGTGGTCGTCCCCCGTCAGGCCCGCGCCGCGGAGCAACTGGTGCGCCCGTTCGCGCAGCGCCGCCTCCTCGCCGGCAACCAGGGTACGAGCGGTGCCTTCCGGTCCGTGGACGACGAGGCGCAGGCCGTCGGCCGTGATCTCGGCGAGCTCGATCCCCGTCGCCTCGAGCGGCGCCAAGGCATTGCGGGCCGCCTGCACGTCGGCGCCTGACGGCAGCCACACGGAAGCCGCGGCGGGCGCCGTCTGATCTCCCGTCGAGCGGTTGAAGACCACGCTCGAGACCACCTGCTCGTTGGGGATGACCATCAGCCGGCCGTCGCCGGTGTTCACGAAGGTGTAGGAGAGGGTCAGGTCGTCGACCCGGCCGGTCTCCTCGTCGATCGTGATCTCGTCCCCGATCCGGATCGGCTGGGTGATCGCCAGCATGATCCCGGCCAGGGGGTTCGCGAGAACTTGGCGCGCGGCGAGGCCCAGGACGATCGCCAGGACCGCGCTCGAGGCGAGCAGGCCCGTGGTCAGCTTCTCCAGGTTCGTGAACTGGTTCAGCGCCAGCGAGACGCCGACAAGCAGGATCACCACGAAGACCAGGCGCCGGACCACGCGCAGTCGGGTAACGGCGCCGCGCGACACGTTGACATCGGCCAGCGGGCTCGCGAAGCGTCCTGCCCGCCCCAGCACGAGGCGGTCGATCGCGAAGGCCAGGGCGAACGTGATCGCGATCGTGATCGTCGCCCCGATCAGATCTTGGTTTTGGTCCCAGAAACTCATCAGGGACGATCCTGGCAAGCTTCCGCTTTCCGTGCCAGCCCCATCCCCCTCAGCGACCCGCGCGATCTTCCTCGATGCGCTCGGCACCATCGTCGAGTTGGAGCCCCCGTGGGTGCATCTGGCGCGGGAGGTCGAGCACGTGGAGCCGGATGAGTTGGAGCGAGCCGTCCGGCAGGAGATGACCTATTACGCAGAGCACTCGCACGAGGGCCGCGACGCCGGATCACTCGCCGCCCTGCGCGCCCGTTGTGCGGACATCCTTTCCTGGGAGCTCGACCGCGAGGTGACGGTCGACACGATGATGGCGTCGATTCGGTTTCGGGTATTCGAGGACGTCGAGCCGGCCCTGGGCGGGCTGCGCGACCGAGGCCTGCGCTTGGTCTGCGTCTCCAACTGGGACATCTCTTTGAAGGAGGTGCTCGACCGGGTGGGCGTTGGCGCAGCGCTTGACGGCGTCGTCACCTCGGCCGAGGCCGGTGCCCGAAAGCCCGACCCACGGATCTTCGCGAGCGCGCTGGAGCTGGCCGGCTGTTCGGCGGACGAGGCGATTCACGTCGGCGACACGCCGGCCGAGGACGTCGCGGGCGCCGAGGCGGCGGGCATCCGCGCCCTGTATCTGGATCGCGAGGGCGGGGGCGACATCGCGTCGCTGACGGAGATTCTGGCCGCGGTCGACGGTGGTTAGCCGACCGCCGCCGCGTCCCGGCGATCGCAGCCAGCCGCCGCCCGCTGACGTGAACGATCGCAGTCAGCCGCCGCCACCGCCGAACCCGGCCGACCGGATCGGGGCGCCGGCCTACGCGGCGGCGCTGTCACCGGCGGCGAGGGCACGGCTGGCCGGGCTCCCGCGCCGGATCGGAGCTTCGGCCTTCGACCTGATCCTGCTCGTCGTCCTAGCCTCCGCCGCATTCGCGATCACCGGCACGCAGGATGACACGGCAACTGGCCTGGGGGCCGTGATCGCGACCAGCCTTTGGCTCAACGGACTCATCCTGGGCGAGGTGCGGACGGGACGAACCCCGGGCAAGATGATCCTGGGGCTGCGGGTAGTCGGCCTCGACGGTGGCAACCCGAGCTGGAACCGGGCGCTCGGCAGGGCGCTGATGCGCCTGCCGGACACTTTTACGATCCTTTTCACTGTGCCTACGTCAAGGCTTCGCCGGCGAATGGGCGACAGCGCTGCCGGCACCCTTGTCCTGCGCTGGGATCGCGACGCAGCGGAGCCGCCTGAGCTTCGCGAGCTGCTGCGAGCCGCCACGGCGCCCGATGCTCCCGTGCCGGCAAGCCAAGCCGCAGGCGCCGCCTGGGGGCCGGGCCGGGTCCTGGGTGGGCTGGCGGCACTGCTCCTGGCCTTGGTCCTCGCCGGCGTCGTTGCCGGGGCGATCGACCCGGACCTGGAGAGCACCGCCTCGATCCTGGTCCTGCAAGCGTTGCTCGCGGTGGCGATGCTGGGCGTCTCGTTCGCTGCTCCGACCAAGGACGGCTTGGCGGCGCCGGGACAATTGGGCCTCGGTCGCGCCCTCCACAAGCCGTTCAGGACGGCCGCGACCGGCTATGCGGTCTACATCGGCTTCGCGCTCGTGATCTCCGCCCTGCTCGCGCCCGAGCAGGAGGACATCGCCCGGGACCTCGGCGTCGACGAAGGCGTTCTGGGAGCGATCGCCGCCGGCTTCCTGATCGTGATCGCCGCGCCGATCGCGGAGGAGGTTTTCTTCCGCGGCTTCATGTTCGCCGGCTTTCGGTCAGCGATGCCGTTCTGGCTCGCGGCCGGCCTCTCCGGGACGGTCTTTGGCTCCTTTCACTTCACCGGCGGCGGCAGCCTGCCCGTGGTGCTGCAGCTCTCGATCTTCGGCGCGATCCTGGCCTGGGTCTACGAACGCTCGGGCTCGATTCGGCCCGCGATCGCCATGCACATGCTGAACAACGCGATCGCGTTCACCGTGCTTCTCGCGACCTAGAAACCTTTTAGCCCCATCTGCCTGCCACAATTGCGGCGTGCGCGCCAAGCAACTGATCGCAGCCACCGTCGCCATGTGCGCGATCGCCGCTCCGGCGCAGGCCTTCGCGCAGTCCGATTCGGCGGGTCCTGCTCCAGGGACGGAAGCCGATGAGCTGCGCGGGGTCGCCGAGCCTCCCGATCCCAAACCCGCCAGCGTCAGCATCAGGCTCAGAGGCATTGACGGCGACAAGCTGGATGTCGGCCACCGGGCGCGGGCGATCGGCATCGTGCGCCCCTTCGTTTCGGGGCAGACGGTGCGGGTGCAACTGACCAGGCGCGGCAACGCCATCGACGGGCGCGTCGCCCACATCCGCCAGATCGGCGCTCAGAACCGGGGCAAGTTCAAGCTCGTGACCCCGCCACTGGTCAGGAGCGGCCCCTACCGCGTGCGCGCCAAGAAGCTGCCCACGGATGACCAGGAAGGCTTCGATGCGCATTCCGATCGGTTTGGGATCCGATACCCGAACCTGAGCGCCGGCCAAAGCTCCAACGCGGTCGAGCTGTTCAACGAGCTGCTGGCCGCGAAGGCGTACTTCACGGCGGCCGGGCGGTATTACGGCTCGGCCACTCAACGGGCGGTTCTCGCGTTCCGCAAGGTCAACGGCATGGCCCGCACGACCGACGCGACCAAGGGGATCTTCAAGACGCTCGCTGACGGCAAGGGCGGCTTCAATCTCAAGTGGCCGGAGGGCGGCAAGCACATCGAGACCGACCTGTCACGCCAGGTCATGGTCTTGGCGCGTCACGGCAAGCCGCAGCACATCTTCCACATCTCATCCGGCGCGCCGGCCACCCCGACGATCCAGGGCAAGTTCGCGACCTATCGCAAGGACTACGGAACCAACTCGCTGGGAATGATCCATTCCGTCTACTTCATCCGCGGCTACGCGACGCACGGCTACCGCTCGGTGCCGACCTACCCCGCCAGCCACGGCTGCCTGCGCAACCCGCCGCCGAACTCCAAGTTCATCTACAACTGGATCGACTACGGCGACGTGTTCTACGTCTACCCGTGATCCGGCCGCTTCGGTGAGCGACCCCCACCTGACCGACGCCCGCGCAACCCTGGTCGCGGAGCTACAAGAGCACGCGCTGATCGTGGGCGAGGTGACTTTGTCGAGCGGCGCAACGGCCCAGTACTACGTCGACGCGCGTCGGGCGCTGATGCGCCCGGAGGGATTCCGGGCGGCAGGCAGCTTGATTGCGGCGGCGGCGACCGAGCGTGGCGCGGACGCGGTTGGCGGGCCGGTGATGGCGGCGATCCCGCTGGCCTGCGCCGCGATCGCCGTGCCGGGCGGCGAGAGCCTGGTCGGCTTCTTCGTCCGTAAGGAGAAAAAGGTACATGGCATGCAGCGCTGGGTCGAGGGACCGGTCGAGTCCGGCGCGAAGGTGCTGGTGGTGGAAGACACCGTCACCACCGGCGGCTCGACGGTGAGCGCGATTGGCCGAATCCGAAGCGAAGGCCTGGAGATCGTCGCCACCCTGTGCGTCGTCGATCGCCTGGCCGGTGGCGGCGACGCGATCACCGCCGCGGCCGATGCGCCGTTCATCGCCCTGACGACGATCGACGACATTTACCCCGAGCGTCCGGACCGCCCGAACGAGTAGCGGTTGCTCGAAACCGCGAATAGCGCGGCTAACAGCAACCGCTGGGTGCTTTGATTAGCCTCCGGCGGCTGTCGCCGGCGGGCGCGTCCGCAGAGTTGCGACCACCTCCAGGGCCTGGCGAACCTCCGCCGGAGCACCGACCTTCGCGTTCTCCGCGATCACCGCTGTGACGAGCACCGCTACCTTGCGACGCAGGACGATCACCCGCAAGTCCTGCTTCAGGCCGTTCTCGGCCGCGACGCCTTCGCCCTTCACTTGGACCGCCTCGTAGCGGTGCTTCAGCACACGCGGCTCGGACGGATCCAGCGTGCCTTCGTATCCCTCGAGCGCGGAGAAAACGCGGCCCGGAAACCCCTGGAGGTCGTCAGCCAATGCCTCCTCCGTGCGGTCGGCGGAGAAGCTCGCCACGACCAGGCCGTCCGGCGCCCGCAGCTCGACGGCGCGCTCAAGCTCCTTCACCCCCCACCCGGGCGGCCTCCCGAATGCAAGGCCCCGGGAACGGCTGACGTAGGGGTGGAACCCACGGTCCATGCTGGGCAAGGGATCAGCCGTCTCCTCGACACGATTCACCTCAGGAGTGGGCTCGTCGGATGAGCCGCAACCGATGAAGCCGAGTGCGACCAGGATCGCGATCAGGGAGGTGGTCACGCTGCTCACGAAAAGGAGCGTAGACCCGACCCTTCATCATTGTCGGGTGCCGGCGCTCGACATCCAAGGCCTCGTCAAACGCTACGAGACGGGGACGGAAGCCCTACGCGGCGTCTCCCTGCAGATCCAGCAGGGAGAGTTCTTCGGCCTCCTTGGGCCCAACGGGGCCGGAAAGTCGACGCTGATCCACTGCGCAACCGGACTGGCCCAGCCGACCTCGGGCTCGATCCGCGTGTTCGGCCACGACGCGATCGACAAATACGCCGAGGCACGGTTGGGCGTCGGCCTCGCGCCGCAGGACCTGAACCTGGACTGGTTCCTGACGCTGGAGGAAACGCTCGACTTCCACGGTGGCTACTTCGGAATGCCGAAGCGCGAACGGCGCGAGCGCACGCAAGAGTTGCTTGAAGCGTTTTCGCTGACCGCCAAGCGCAAGGACCGCACCCGGACGCTCTCGGGCGGGATGAAGCGACGGCTGATCCTGGCGCGGGCGCTGATGCACCGGCCGAAACTGCTGATCTTGGACGAGCCGACGGCCGGCGTCGACGTCGAGCTCCGACTGGAGCTGTGGCAGTACGTCCAGCGGATCAACGCGGAGGGGACGACGATCCTGCTGACGACGCATTACCTCGAAGAGGCCGAGCAGCTCTGCGACCGGATCGCCTTCATCAACGACGGCCGCATCGTCGCTCAGGGTTCCAGCGACGACCTCGCCCGCGAGTTTGGGGTCTCGAGCCTCGAAGACGCGTACCTGGAACTCGTGGGGCGCAAGGAGCTCTCCCGCGCCCACGTAGGGGATTTGGTTCCGTGAGGCTGGGTCCGTGAGCTCGGCGCAGATCCGGTTCTTCACGCTCCTGCGGCGCGAGGTCAGTCGCTTCGTGAAGATCAAGCGGCAGACGCTGGGCGCACCGCTGCTCGAGACGTTCCTCTACATCTCCGTGTTCGGCGCCGCGCTCGGCTCGCGGATCGACGAATTGCACGGGTTCGATTACGTCGTCTTCATCGTCCCGGGGCTGATCATGATGGCCTGGGCGATCAACGCGTTCTCGAACAACGCGTCGTCGATCCTCCAACAGAAGTTCCAGCGGGCGATCGACGACCAGCTCTCCTCTCCCGCCTCGCCGCTCGAGCTCCTCCTCGCCTTCTCGCTCGGCGGCTTCCTGCGGGGGATGATCGTCGCGACGCTGACCTTTGCGGCCGCTTCAGCCCTCGTCGACATTCCCGTCGATCATCCACTGATCCTGGTCCCGGGCCTGTTCTTGGTCGGCTTCTTCTTCGCCCAGCTCGGCGTGCTGGTCGGGATCCGGGCCGAGCAGTTCGACGACATCTCCTTCGCGCAGACGTTCGTGCTGCAGCCGCTGATCTTTCTCGGCGGGGTCTTTTACTCCGCGTCGCTTCTGCCCGAGCCGTTCCAGACCCTGACCCACTTCAACCCCGTCTACTACATGATCGCTCTGGTCCGCTACGGCTTCCTGGGCTACTCGGAGGCGAACGTCGCGCTCTCGCTGGGGTTGCTCTCGCTGGCGACACTGGGCCTGTTTTTGTCCAACCTGCGGCTGTTTGGGCGGGGGTACAAGCTGCGGGCTTAGGGCGGCGGTTCGGCCGCGAGGCCCCGACCCGCCGAGCTCAACATCAACCACACTGAGTTGCGTTGACGTCGATCTCGATTTCTACCGCCGATCGAGATCGTCATCGACCCCGACAGTTTGCGGTCATGTCGATCTCACGTGGCCGGAGCGCAAACGCATCCCTAGCGCCCCGACCAGGATTCGAACCTGGGGCCTACTCCTTAGGAGGGAGTCGCTCTATCCATCTGAGCTATCGGGGCTCAGGTGGAGATTACGGCTCTAGCTCGCCGTTTCCGCGTTCGCGGCATCGAACGTGCTGGCTGCCTCCACGGGCACGGCGGGCCGATTCTGCGGATTTCTGTTTATTCAATGACCCCCTAGACATCGGATAGGGTCCGCCCGTTCGACGAGGGAAACGGGAGGACGGCATGAGGATCGATCTGTTCAAGGGCGGCGCGCTGGTCGCATGCCTCGCCGCACTGGCCCTACCGGCGTGCGGTTCTGACGATGACGATGGCGGAAGTGACGAGCGTGCTACGGGCAACGAGCTACTCGCGCACGACGAATTCGTCGACCAGGCCACCACGGCCTGCGAGGAGGCGCAGGAGGCCTCAGGCGCGCTCAATGAGCGGCTCGGGGAGGCCGACGTGCTCGCTCCCGAGGCGGCGTCCCTCCTCGAGGACCTTGCCGGCGTCACCGATGAGCTGGTTTCAGATCTCCAAACGCTTGAGCCCGCCAGCGACGACTCTGCGGACTACGAAACGCTAATCGGGCTCCTAGAGGACGCGACGGCAAAGGTCGAAGAGATCGCAGCTGCCGTGCGAGACGGCGACCAGGAGACGGCATTGTCCCTTCAGAACGAGGTCAACGCGTCCGGCGAGAAGCTCGAGCGCGTCACTACGGACCTCCACGTCACCGCCTGCATTGCGGTCACGGAGACGACCACGATCACGACGGAGCCGGAAGCCGAAGCCCCTACGACACCCGAGGCCACTACGCCACCCGAGACCACGTCTGGGGAAGCCTCCGATCTGCCGCCGTGCTCGGCAGGAGTGCTGCCTTGCGTGAACCCCGACGGGTCGGTTACCGAGCAGGCTGACGGCGGCGGTGTTGACGGCAGCGGGGAAGCGGCTGACCTCCCGCTGTGCTCAGAAAGTCCCCCGCCTTGTCGAACAGCTGACGGCGCCGTAATCGAGCCCTGAGCTCCGGAGGGGCTTCACGGGATACTGCGCGGAACGCTGGCTGAAGCCCACGAGGCGGCGGGGCTTCAGGCGTAAGCGCTACCGCACGGAATCCGCGAGCTGATCGGTGACATCCCGGAAGATCCCCAGCCACCGGTCATTGTCCATCCCCCAATCGCTCCCGGTTCGGACGATGACCGTCTCCGCGCCGGGAGCCACGTAGATGTACTGCCCGTAGTTGCCGAGCGCGTAGAAGTTGCGCGGGCGCTCGGCATCGACCCACCAGAAGTATCCGTAGGAGCTCTCGTAATTGGTCGCCGACTGGGCCGCGGTCGCGGCACGCACCCAATCCTCCGAGACCACGCGATTGCCGTTCCACCGGCCGCCGTGGAGGAAGAGCAGGCCGAAGCGCGCATAGTCGCGGGCGGTTGCGTTGAGGCCGCTTTCCAGCTTCTCGAACCCGGATTCGTCGGAGTCGAGGTTCCAGGAGGCATCGCTCTGCGGCCCCAGGGGCTGCCAGAGCCGAGTTGACATGTACTCGGATACCGACATCCCGGTCGCGCGCTCCAAGATCAGGCCGAGCAAGAGCGGGTTGTAGTTGTTGTAGAGCCAGTCCTGCCCGGGCGCCCCTCGACCTGACTGCGCTCCAGCGCCACCTCGCGCAGGTCCACGCCGTAGTAGGTGTAGTCTCCAGCGTCGGCGCGCCCGCGTCGCCGAAGTAACGCTCGTAGACCACCCGATCTTGGTGTACGACTACGAACGTCCGGGTGTCCGTTTCGAAAAGAAAGTCGTCGAGCGGCGCCTCATGACGGGCCCGAAGCGGGCTGACTTCGCCACCGGCCGACACGCTACGAGCGGGAAACCTGTCCTGATCGCCGACGTCGGCCTCCATCCACATGACGGCTCGCGCGATCGTGGAGCTGTCAGTCGAAAGCCACGCCCAGGCAAAGACGGCCAGCCCGAGCGAGACCACCCCGGCGGCGATGAACGTCAGGCGCCGAAGCCAGCGGTGGC
>Ga0183260_10005055_pt1 | contig 10415 bp, 9 predicted proteins | sample AntDrymUQ4972206_2_FD_129768 | JGI IMG/M metagenome (GOLD analysis project Ga0183260, IMG submission 129768) | Polar desert sand microbial communities from Dry Valleys, Antarctica - metaG UQ497 (22.06) (version 2) (version 2) | ecosystem: Environmental > Terrestrial > Soil > Desert | place...
GGCTCGCCGGCGGGCGCCGCGGGAGCGCACCTGCCCGGCCTCGACGATGGCGCCGGCGTACAGCAGGAACTTCTCGGTGAGCGCCGTCTTGCCGAAAACAAGATGGCTGATGATGGCGAACGTGCGCCGCCGCGCCGCCTCGGCGACCACGGCACCGCTGCCCTCCACGCCGGTCGACGCGGGGTCTGGCTGTCGGTCCACGTCGCTCCTCGTGCTCACGGCCGGCCTCCGATCGTACCGGCGGCCCCGCCCCCGCCCGCTCGTCAGTCGGTGATACGCAAGGCGACGGCGGGGCGGATGTTGCTGGCCTGCTGGGCCGGGGCGGCGGTGGCGACCAGCGACAGCACGAAGGTGAGCCCGATGACGAGCGCCAGCTGCCCCCACGGGAGGCGGAAGGGCAGGTCGTCGCCAAAGGCGTCGGTGCCGATGAGGCGCCAGGCCACGGTGATGGCGAGGAGGGTGCCGGTCAGCACGCCGAGCAGGGCGATGAACCCCGACTCGACCAAAAAGGCCCGCCGCACCTGGGCGGCCTGGAAGCCGAGCGAGCGCAGCACGCCCACCTGGCGGCGGCGCTCGCGCACGGCCCGCACCATCACGACGCCGAGGCCGGCGATGCCCACCACCAGGCCGAGGGCGATGTAGCCCTGCATGAGCCGGAAGAACGACGTCTGGGCGGTGAGGCCCTCCTGGACGAGCGAGCGGAACGTGGCGGCGTCGGCACCGTTGGCCAGGAAGCGGGCGTTGGCCTCGGCCGCGACCCGCCGGCTGGCGGCGTCGTCGGTGGTGGCCACGAACAGCAGGTTGGAGGCGGCCCGGGCGCCGACGACCTCGTCCAGGCCGGCGCGGCTCACGTGCACGTGGACGCTGGTGAAGCTGCCGTCGGCGACGGCGGCGATGGTGAGCTGGCGGCTTCGACCGCTCTGGGGGTCGCGCATGGTCAGCCGGGTGCCCGGCTTTGGCACGGCCTGGGGTGGACCCCCGCCGCCGGTCTGGAGGAAGAACTCGTGGATGATGATCAGGCTGGGGTCGGCGGCCACGGCCTTCCAGAGGTCGGCCTCGTCCGGGTAGCGCGCCTTGTCCCAGTCGGTCAGGCCGGGCGGGCCCCGATCGGCGAGGACCCGGTCGAAGCCGGCGACCGGCCAGTCCTGGAACCCGTCGGAGAAGCCCGGCACCTCGAACTGGACGTTGGTGACGGCCAGCTCGCTGACGGCCTCGACCCCGGGGATGGATCGGACCTCGGCGGGTGGCACCGGGTTGGTGTCGTTGCTCCTCACCTGCACCTGGAAGGCACCGGCGCTGTCCTTGGTGAAGCGATCGGTCTGGCTGCTGAAGAGCGAGCCCAGCACGACGATGAAGGTGAGGATGAACACGACCATGGCGTACATGGCCAGGATGGCCCCGGCCCGGAAGCGCCGGGCCAGCGGGTAGGCCAGGCCCAGCCGCAGCGACATCGCCGAGGACCCTCCCCCCAGCGTCCGGATGGCCCGGCCGATGGTCTCGAGGTTCACGATAAGGGCAGCCACGGCCGCCGAGACGAGGATCACCCCCTGCAAAGCGAAGACCGAAACCTCGGCGGTCTCGAAGACGTCGGGGAGCAGGCCGAAGCACAGGATGCCCCAGGCGATGGTGGCGAAGGCCGCCAGCGTGGTGGCGAGGCGCGACGGCAGCAGGAAGGTGAGGGCCAGCCCGAGGCCGAGGCACAGCACGGCCGGGCCGGCCAGGGAGGCCTCCGGCGACTTGCCGCTGATGCCCGAGGCCGTCACCGCGCCTCCGACGAGGGCGAGCAGGATGCCGAACACCCGAACGACGACCCGCTGCTTGGAGGAGCGGGGCGGCTCGGGCAGGTCGCGGATGGCCCGGATCACGTTCAGCCTGGCGATGACCAGCGACGAGAGGACCACGGTGACGAGCGAGATGACGAACCCGATGGTGAAGCCGGCGGTGAGGCTGCTGCTCTCGAAGGTGTAACGCAGGTCGAGGGAGAACTCGTCGGGCCCGGAGCTGAAGATGCCGGACGCCACCAAGATGATGGCGCGGCCCACGGCGATGCCGACGAGAGCGCCGAGCAGCGCCGACCCGAGGGCGTAGATCCAGCCCTCGAGCGAGAACGAGGCCACCAGGCTGGCCCGGCGCAGGCCGACGGCCCGCAGCATGCCGAGGCTGACCTTCCGCTCCTGGGCCAGGGCCGTGAAGATGTTGACGAGCAGGAGCACCCCGGCCAGGACGCTGAAGAAGCCGATCGAGGTGAACAGCGAGGTGAACTGCTGGCCTCCCTCCTTCGCCGCCTTGACGAGGTCGGCCTTGACCGGGCGGACGGTGGCGTCGGGGGGGATCACGCCCCGGAGGGCGTCGAGGACCTGGGGGCTGGACTCGGCCCCCTGGCGGACACCGCCGCGGTTCGAGACGGCCAGGACGAAGCTGGGCGGCGCCCCGGCCCGGCCGGCGGCCAGCTCCTCGGCCGTGCCCGGGGCGACGAACAGGTTGGGGGCCCGGCTGCCGCCCCCGAACGAGGCGGCCGGGTCGAGCAGGCCGGCCACGCCTCGGCGCTCGAGCACCCGGATCACCGTGAAGGGGCGCTTGGCCCCGTAGGCGTAGACGTCGATGCTGGTGCCGACCTCGGCGTCGAGGGTGGCGGCCAGGTCGCGCCCCAGCACCACCTCGCCGGGCCCGGGGGTCGCCCCCTCGATGCCCGTGGCCCTGCCGTCGCCGCCCAGCGCACGGGCCCGGGCGAAGTCGACCTCGACGAGCAGGGCGGTCGGCTCGGCCCGCTCGGTGCCCTTGGCCGCGGTGACGCTGGCCGTGGTGATCGGCAGGGTGCCGTCGACCAGCGTGGGCGGCAGGCGCCCCACCGCTTGGTCGAGCTCGTCGACGGCCCGGCGCGACGGCGCCCCGATGATCTCGTCGACGGGCCCCAGGCGGGTGAAGGCGCCGGCCCGGATCGAGCCGTCGAGGGTGTCGCCGACGATGAACGAGCCGGTGATGATGGCGGTGCCCAGCATCGAGCCGACGAGCACCAGGATCGTCTCCCGAGGCCGGCGCAGCGAGTTGCGGACGGCGAGGCGGCGCAGCACCGGCTTTCGGGCGAGCACGTAGAGGAACGGCAGCGAATCGAGCGCAACCAGCGCCAGCGGGCTCACGCCGGCCGAGGCCAGCGTGAGGTGCAGCATCAGAAGGGCCAGGCCGGCGAGGACGGCGGCGGTGACGAGCAGGACGGTGCGCAGCCGGCTGGGCGGTCGGGTGCCCCCGCCGGCCGGGGCGGCCGGAGTGACGGCGGCGGCGGCGGTCACGATGGCGGGGTCACAGCAGCTCGTCGCCGACGATCAAGCCGTCGCGCACCACCACGCGGCGCTGGGCGCTGGCGCCGAGGGCCTCGTCGTGGGTGACCAGCAGGACGGTGAGGCCGTCCCGGTGCAGCTCGTGGAGCAGGCCCATCACGGCCTCGGCCGTCTCGGAGTCGAGGTTGCCGGTGGGCTCGTCGGCCCACACGATCGACGGGCTGCCGGCCAGGGCGCGGGCGACGGCGACCCGCTGCTGCTCGCCGCCCGACAGCTCGGCGGGCCGGTGGCCCAGGCGGGAGCCGAGCCCTACCCGCTCCAGGGTGCTGGTGGCCGCCGCCCTCGCCTCCCTGGCCGGCCGACGGGCCAGGAGGAGCGGCAGCTCGACGTTCTCGACGGCGCTGAAGACGGGGATCAGGTTGAAGGCCTGGAAGATGAAGCCCATCGAGCCGGCCCTGTGCCGGGTCCGGGCGGCGTCCGACATGCGGGTGATGTCGATGCCGTCGACCTCGACGCTCCCGCTGTCGACGTCGTCCAGGCCGGACAGGCAGTTCAGCAGCGTCGTCTTGCCGGAGCCGGACGGCCCCATCACGCTGACGAGCTGACCCCTGGGAACCTCGAGGCTGACGTCGTTCAGGGCGGTGACGCTCTCGGCCCCCGTGCGGTACACCTTGCTGACGCCCCGAGCCGTCAGGATCCTCCCGTCGCCCATCGGCGCCGACGGTCGTGTGGTGGGGGCGGCCTCGGTCACGGCCGGAGGCTAGGACAGCCCCGTGACGTGGGGCCCGGGCGCTTGCGCTTGGCGGCCTCCCCCCCCGCACCCGGGCGGTTGAAGCTCACGTGAACTACCGGCGGTACGGTCGCGGTGATGGACGAGGAGCTGACCATCGGGGCGGTGCACGAGCGCACCGGGGTGGCCACCTCGGCCCTGCGCTTCTACGAGGCGCAGGGCCTCATCTCCGCCACCCGCTCCGACGGGGGCCAGCGGCGGTACGCCCGCGACACCCTCCGCCGGGTCTCGTTCATCCGCATCGCCCAGCAGGTCGGCCTCAGCCTGGAGGAGATCCGCGACGCCCTGTCCTCCCTGCCCGACGGCCGCACGCCGACGGCGCGCGACTGGGAGCGGCTGTCGACCAGCTGGCGTCCCCGGATCGATGCCCGGATCGCCATGCTCGAGCGGCTGCGAGACCGGCTCACCGGTTGCATCGGCTGCGGCTGCCTGTCGCTGAAGGTGTGCCAGCTGGCCAACCCGGACGACGGGGCGGCCGCACTCGGCCCCGGGCCTCGCTGGATCCTGGAGCAGCCAGAAACCCCTTGACTTGAAGTTCCCTTCAACAATTACGGTGGCGGCGAACCGGACTGAGGGAGTGGCGCGATGGACCTGGGCTTCAACAACTGGATGGCGCTGGAGAGCGCGATGCAGGGCAAGCAGCCGCGGCGGGCGCCGAGCCGGGAGACCCTCAAGCGGGTCCTCACCTTCGCCCGCCCCCACCGCCGGGCGCTGGTCGGCTTCCTCCTCCTGAGCGTCGTCAGCGCCATCCTGACCGTGGCGACGCCCGTGCTGGCCGGCCGGGTCGTCGACGCCATCATCAAGGGCGGCCCCTCCGACCGGATCGTCAGGCTGGCCGGCCTCATCGCCGTGCTGGCCCTGCTGGACGCCGCCGTGGGGATCGCCGAGCGGTGGCTGTCGTCGCGGATCGGCGAGGGCCTGATCCTCGACCTGCGCCGGGCCGTGTTCGGCCACGTCCAGCGCATGCCCGTGGCCTTCTTCACCCGCACCCGCACCGGGGCCCTGGTCAGCCGCCTCAACAACGACGTGATCGGGGCGCAGCGGGCCTTCACCTGGACGCTCTCCGGCGTCGTCAGCAACCTCATCGCCCTGCTCCTGACCCTCGGGGTGATGTTGCGGCTGTCCTGGCCCATCACCGTGCTGGCCCTGATCCTGCTGCCCGTCTTCGTGCTGCCGGCCCGGCGCATGGGTTCCCGCCTGGCCTCGATGGAGCGGGAGGCGGCCGACCACAACGCGGCCATGACCACCCAGATGACCGAGCGGTTCTCGGCTCCGGGCGCCACGCTCGTGAAGCTCTTCGGCCGGCCCGACAACGAGGTCGCCGAGTTCGGGGCCCGGGCCAAGCGGGTGGCCGACATCGGCGTGCGCAGCGCCATGGCCCAGATGGTCTTCCTCACCGCCCTCGGCCTCGTCTCGGCCCTCGCCCTGGCCCTGGTGTACGGCCTGGGGGGGTGGATGGCTGTGCAGGGCGACCTCGAGGCGGGGACGGTCGTGACCCTGGCCCTGCTCCTCACCCGGCTGTACGCCCCCCTGACGGCGCTGGCCAGCGCCCGGGTCGACGCCATGGCCGCGGTGGTCAGCTTCGAGCGGGTCTTCGAGGTGCTCGATCTGGTGCCGCTCATCGCCGAGAAGCCCGACGCCGTCCTCGTCCCCGACGGCCCGGTGGCGCTCGAGCTCGACGGCGTTCGCTTCGCCTACCCCTCGGCCGACAAGGTGTCGCTGGCCTCGCTCGAGGAGGTGGCCACCCTCGACGTCCGCGGCGGAACCGAGGTGCTGCACGGTCTGTCGTTCCGGGTCGAGCCGGGCCAGGTGGTGGCCCTGGTCGGCTCGTCCGGCGGCGGGAAGTCGACGATCGCCTCGCTCATCCCCCGCCTCTACGACGTCGACGGCGGTGCCGTGCGGCTGTCGGGGGTCGACGTGCGCGACCTCACCTTCGACTCGCTGCGGGGGGCGGTCGGCATGGTCACCCAGGACGGCCACCTGTTCCACGACACCGTCCGGGAGAACCTGCGCTTCGCCCGTCCCGAGGCCGACGACGGGCAGCTGTGGGCGGTGCTCGAGCAGGCCCGCCTGGCCGAGCTGGTGCGCTCGCTGCCCGACGGGCTCGACACCGTCGTCGGCGAGCGCGGCTACCGGCTCTCCGGGGGCGAGCGCCAACGCCTGACGATCGCCCGGCTCCTGCTGGCCCGGCCCCGCGTCGTCATCCTCGACGAGGCCACCGCCCACCTCGACTCGACGTCGGAGGCGGCGGTGCAGGCGGCGCTGGTCGACGCCCTGGCCGGCCGCACCGCCCTGGTGATCGCCCACCGGCTCTCCACCATCCGTGAGGCCGACGCCATCGTGGTGATCGAGGAGGGCCGGGTGGTCGAGCAGGGCACCCACGCAGAGCTGCTGGCCGCCGGCGGCCGCTACGCCGAGCTGTACCGCACCCAGTTCGAGGACGACACCGCGCCGACCGCGGCGGCGCCGGAGGCCCACCTCGAGGCCGCCACGACGCCGGCCGGGGCGGCGGCGCCGGAGGCCCAGCTGGCCTGACAGCGGTGGCGCCATTGCCGGTGGCGGCCGGAGCGGTGCCAACCTGGTGGGGTGCCAGTCACGCTCCCCCCCTTCTTCTGGCCGGTCGGCACCGGCACCGAGCCCTCGAGCCCGGCCCCGCCGGACCGTGAGGTGCTGGGCCACGACGGCACGGCGTACTTCGTCGTGCTGGCCGACGGCAGCGTCGCCTCGGTCCATCCCGCCGCTCCCCGCTCCACCCGCTTCGTCAACTCGTCGTCGGCCCAGTTCCTCAAGAGCCTCGACGCCCTGGCCGAGCGCCGGGTCCAGCTGGAACAGGGCGGCCACGACGAGGCGGTGGCCGTCAGCGAGCTGCGCCACGACCTCAACCGATTCGACATCGCCGCCCTGGGCGACCGCGACAACTGGTGGGCCGTCCTCCTCGACCACCTCGAGGACGCCATCCCGTAGGCGCATCTTGGACACGACGAGCGCGGCCAGCGCGATCGACAACGCCCATGCGTGGTTCGAGGTGAACAGCGGGTGGGCGCCGCCCGATGAGGACACGCTGTGCGAGTGGCTGGCCGCCGGCGTCGGTCGGGCGCCGGACGAGTGCGCCGTCGCCCCCGACGGGTGGTGCGAGCACGGCCTGGCGTCGTGGCGCCTGATCCTGGCCGCGCTCGATCCTCCGACCGGCTGAGCGCCCGGCCCGCCTGCGTCAGCCCAGCGTCACCGACGCGTCGCAGCAGGACGGCCGGCGCCGCCGACGGGGCCGCGGCCCGTCGAGCTCCACCTGCCCCAGGGCCACGCCCAGGCGGAGCAGGGGCCAGATCGGGTCGAGCTTGCCGGTGCGGGGCGCCGCCGGGTGGGCGTGGTGGGAGTTGTGGTAGCCGTGGCCCAGCAGCGGGATGGCCAGGAGGGGCAGGTCGTAGCCGGGAAAGGCGGGGTGGGGCTTGCTGCCGTAGAGGTGGCCGACGGTGTTGATCAGCCCGCCCAGACCCATGTAGCAGACCAGGTGGACGCCGAGCATGATCGGCACCTGGAGGGGCCCGCAGACCACGGCGTAGAAGGCCACCAGCAGGGCCCGCAGCACCCAGATCCACGGGCCGGCGGGCCGGTTGGCCGGCAGCTTCCGCTTGGCCACCGCGAACAGGTACGGGGTGCCGGCGACGATGGTGAGCGGGTGCCGCAGCACCGGCGAATGGGGGTCGAGCGGGGTGTCGGCGTGGCGGTGGTGCACCCGGTGGACGGCCGCCCACGACTCGGGGTCGGTGCCGACGATGACCCGGAAGTAGGTGTCCAGCACCCGGTCCAGCCGCGGCCGTATGCGAAAGGCGCGGTGGGCCAGGTAACGGTGGCAGTAGACCTCGGTGACGACGCCGGTGAAGATGGCCGAGACCACCCCGATGTAGACGCCGACGGGCACGGCCGGAACCGTACCCCCAACCACGAGAATGCCCCTTTCCGGTCGCCAGATGACCCCCGGCCGGGCACTCGTGGGTGGTCAGCGCGGCACGGCGGCCTGGGACCCGGGAGCGAAGCTGAACCCCTCGTCACGGAAGGCCAGGACGGCGAGCGGGGTGGCCCGACCGGTCGACCAGTCGACGGCTTTCGCCTCGAAGCGGCCGGGCAGCTCGTCGGCGACGATGACCGTCCCCGCACCGAGGCCGATCACGTATGGCACCGCCCGTGGATCGGTGAGGCTGCCCACCGCCACGCCCGTCTGGAGGTCCACCACGGTGGCATAGGGCAGGGGCCCCCCGCCCTGGCTCGGGCCGAGGAGCCCGTAGCGTCGGGTCGGGTCGAGGGGCGGGAGGAGCTGGGCGAGGGACCCGCCGTAGGTGTCGAGCCGGCGCACGACGTCGCCCTTCAGGTCGAGGAACAGGATTGCGCCCTGCCGGAAACCCGGGGGCTCGGGCCGGCTCGTCGTCGTCGACCCATCCGGAGCTCCTGGACCCTTCTCCTCGTCCGGCCGCCCGGCTTGGGACCGCAGCAGGGTGCGATCGTCGTACCAGCCGACGAGGGCGCCGGGCCCGGCCGGGATCGCCGTCGTTGTCCCGGTGGCGAGGTCGATGACCTCGCCGCTGCCGTCGAGGCCCGGCCCGATGGTGAGCAGGCGGCCGCCGTCGGGTGACCACTCGACCCTCTCCGGCCGGGTGCGAGTGGTGAAGCGCCGAACCGTTCCGTCGAGGCCGACCACCTCGATGGTCGACGGGATCGCTCCCCCCGGCTCGAGCTCATCCGCCCCGCGGACCACGGCGACCGCGGCCCGGTCCGAGGCCCAGGTGATGCTCCGGGCCGGGCCGCCGACGAGCGGGCCGGCCAGGTCCCGCACCTCCCCCGACGTCAGGTCGACGACCTTCACCAGCCCGGGGAAGGCCACTGCCAGGCTGCGCCCGTCCGCTGACAGCGCGGCCGGCGCAGCCACCGACGAGTCGAGCGCCGACCGCACCCGGCGATCGTCGGCACCGGCGACGGCCCACACCCACCTGGTGCCGCGGCCGACCTGGACGGCCAGGCTGGCCCGGGCGGTGGGATCGGCCCGCACCTCCGGCAGCGCTCCCAGCGGGGTGCGGGGCCCTCCGCCTGGCGCCCACGATCCTTGCGGGCCGGCTGGCAGGTCGACCGCCGAGCGGTAGGAGGCCGGGTTCCCCACGGTCGCCGGTGGCGGTCCGGCGGTGACCCGTCGCCCGTCGTCGGCGTTGACCACGACGACCGTGGCCGTCGCCGCCACGAGGGCTGCTCCTGCGGCCGCGAGGCGCCAGAGCGGCCTCGGCCGGATGGCGGGCTGGTGGGCGAGCGGCAGCCCGGGCCACTCCGGGTTGGCCAGGGGGGCGAGGCGGGTGGCCTCGTCGAGGGACGCCCGCAGGCGACGGTCCAGCTGGTCCTCGGTGCGTGGGGTCACGGTTGCAGCTCCTTGCGAAGGCGGGCCATTGCCCGCATGGCATGTGATCGGACCGTGGAGGGGCGGCAGCCGAGTGCGGCGGCGATCTCGTCGTCAGGCCAGCCGGCCCAGACCCGCAGCACCACCACCGACCGTTGCTCCAGGCTCAGGCGGCCAAGGACGTCGAGCAGCTCCCGGTGCTCGGGTTGCAGCCGCTCCGGCTCGGCCACCAGCCGGTGCCGCCGGTCCCGGCGACGAGCCGACCGGTCGAGCTGGCGGCACCCGTTCACGAGTGTCGTCCGCAGGTACGCCGCCGGCCGGTCGAGCTGCTCGAAGCGACCGAAGACGGCGGCGAAGGCGTCCTGCACCACGTCCTCGGCGTCAGCGACACCCACGAGCAGCACGGCCAGCCGCACCGCCTCCGGGTAGGCGCCCCGGTAGAACACCGGGAAGTCACAGGCCCGCCCCCGGCGCGGGTTCGACGACGCCCTCCACGTCCCTCACCCCTCTCCGATGCCACGGCCCGCCACACCGTCGCGAGGATCATCCCAGAGCGGCTGGCGAGCTCCCGGGACCTGACGAGCCTGGTGGACCGTAGGGCCCGCGCCCGTCGCCGCCGGGAGGCCTCGCCCTTCCCGCTCCGCGGAGCTCCGGGTAGCCTCGCTCGGCGACGACGGGAGACTGACGTGCGGCCTACAGCGACGGTTGCGGCGGTGGTCGTGGGCGGCTCCCTCTCCCTCGTCGCCCTGTCCGGGCTGACCAGTGGGAGGGACGCCCGTACCGCTGCTCCCGGGCCCACCACCAGCGCGCCGGCCGGTGCCGTTCTCCAGGCGGAGGGATCACCGACGGCCCGCGCCGTCGCCCGCGTGCTGCCGCCCGGCCACCGGGTACGTGCCTCCCAGGTGGTTCGGTCAGGCGGCGCCGACTATGAGCGGGTGGAGGCTGACGGACCTGACGGGGCGTTCGACGTCAC
>Ga0183260_10005056_pt1 | contig 10414 bp, 10 predicted proteins | sample AntDrymUQ4972206_2_FD_129768 | JGI IMG/M metagenome (GOLD analysis project Ga0183260, IMG submission 129768) | Polar desert sand microbial communities from Dry Valleys, Antarctica - metaG UQ497 (22.06) (version 2) (version 2) | ecosystem: Environmental > Terrestrial > Soil > Desert | place...
CTGACGATCTCATCCGTCGCACGATCCGGCGCTGGTCGTGAGCACCGATGGGGCCGCCGCGGCTTTGGCTCGCAGCGAGGTTCGCGACTTGATCGCGGCGAAGGGTCACGCCGTGGACAACGCCCGGGCCGCGGTCGCGCGGCTTGAGACGGCATTCGCCGACGGGTCACTCGAGCGGACGGCTGCCATGGGCCAGTTCCTTGCCGACCTCATGCAGGCCCTGGAACAGGACGAGGGCGAGAAGATCGGCGGCAAGAGCGCGGAAGCCGCGCGCTTCATCCTGCGAGCGGTCGACCGGGAGCTGGACCGAGCCTGACACCACGGCGCGGACGGCGGCGAACCTGCGCGCGTCCGGGGCGGCAGACGAGCCCCCGCCTGCCGAGGCGCGGCCATCGGACCACCTGTGCCGAGATCCGGCGGCGACCATGAAGACCGTGCCCGTGAGCCACGTTATGGCCGAAGACGCCCGATCGCTAGCCGTTCCCGGTCGCACCGGCAGCCGATATCGACCGATTCGAGGCTGATTCGGGCGACGGACCATGCGTATCGTGCCGGTGATGCCCATTCGGCATCGTCGACACTGGATCCGCGTCCGAGTACACGCCGAAGCGTGGCTCGGACGCCCATTCTTCATCGTCGCACGGAGGCTCCCGGCTCGTCGCGACGTCGCCAACTGGACCGCGCCGACAGACCCGCAAAGGCCCCGATCGACCGCGTGCCATAGACTTGACGGCCCCACGAAACCCCGGAGGCAACCTGTCCGTGACCGAACTCAAGACCGGGATCCTGCTCTGGAGCCAGGCCGCCGAGTGGCCCGAGATGCTCGACGCTGCCAAGCGCGTCGACCGCCTCGGCTACGACCACCTCTGGACGTGGGACCATCTGTACGCGATCTTCGGTGATCCGTACCAGCCGATCATGGAAGGCTGGACGACCCTCGCTGCCTGGGCCATGGCCACGGAGCGCATCCGACTGGGCCTGCTCGTCGGCGCGAACACCTTCCGAAACCCGGGTCTTGTCGCCAAGACGGCCGGGACCCTGGATCACATCAGCGAGGGACGGGCCATCCTCGGTATCGGCGGGGCTTGGATGGAGCCGGAGCACACGGCTCACGGCATCGACTTCGGGACCGGGTTCGGTCAACGGCTGGACTGGATGGACGAGTCGGTCGGCGCCATGCGGCAGCTCCTGGACGGCGAGACGATCAGCTCCAGGCCCGGCGGTCGGTACGAGTTCAACGACCTGCGCCACCACCCGCTGCCGATCCAACAGCACATGCCGATCATGATCGGCGGCAGCGGCGAGAAGAAGACCCTGCGCTCCGTGGCGAAGTTCGCGGACCTGTGGAACGCGATGGGCACGCCCGAATTCCTGGCCCACAAGGTCGAGGTCTTGCGCGGCCACTGCGACACCGTCGGCCGCGACATCAACGAGATCGAGTTCACGCTCGGTGTCAAGCTCACGATCCGCGACAACAAGTCGGAGGCGGAGCGGGTGCGGGCCGCGGCGATGGAGCACAACAAGACGCCGCGCGCGGACCTCGAGGACGACACGACGTTCTGGGAAGGTTCACCAGAAGAGATCGCCGACCGACTTCGCCCGTACGTGGACCTGGGCTTCCGGACGGTCATCTCCGAGCAGCCCGCTCCCTACGACGTGGAGACACTGGAGCGCTTTATCGGCGAGGTCAAGCCGCTCATCGACCAGGGGTAGGTCGGGCTCCGGGCCTGCACGGGCTGACGCCACTCAGCCGAGCACCGACCCGAGGATCGAGCGTGCCTCCGCCAGCGAGGGCAGCCGGGCCGAATTGTCGATCGCCGCGTCGTCGATCGCGTCCTGGGCCACCACGTCGAGCGACGCATCGTCGAAGCCGAGCGAGCGCAACGAAGGCCGCTGCCCGACCGCTGCCAGCAAGCCGCGCAGCGCCCCGATGGCCGCGATCGCCCCGGTCGCCGGGTCCTCCGTCGGCGAGGCGGCCCGCAACGCGACCCCGGCGAGGGCCAGCTCCCGGTCGCGCAGGCCGGGCTCATCCGCGTAGAAGGAAAGCACCTCCGGCAACACGACCGCCAATGCCAGGCCGTGGGCAAGCCGTCCCCGCGTCCCGATGGCGTGACCCAGCGCGTGGACCAGCCCGACCCCGGTCCCGCTCGCCTGACCGACCCCCGCAAGGTGCGAAGCCAGGAGCATCTGCGAACGCGCCTCCAGGTCGGATCCGTCAGCGACGGCCCGGGGCAGCCACTCCCCCACCGTGCGGATGACCTGGAGCGACATCCCCTCGGCGAAGGGATTGGGGTTCGCCGACAGGAGCGATTCGAGCGAGTGGGTCAGCGCATCCACCCCGGTCGCGGCGGTCGCGGCGCGCGGCAGGCCCACGGTCAGCGCCGGGTCGAGGATCGTCCAGACCGGCAGCAGCGATGGATGGCCGACGTATCCCTTTCGACCGGCCGACTCGTCCGTGATGACCCCGAACGTGTTGGTCTCCGCACCGGTGCCGGCTGTCGTGGGCACCGCGATGACCGGCCCGCCCGCCACCAGTTCCGGGCGATCCCAGGAGAGCGCCAGCACATCGCCGCCGTTCGCGGCATGGAGCGAGATGACCTTGGCCGAATCCATGGACGAACCGCCCCCGACCGGGACGATCGCCGTTGACTCGAGCCCGAAGCCGGTCAGGGCGGCACTGCCACGCAAGACGGACGCGGTCCCGGGGTTCGGCTCCACCTGTGCGTACACCTCGACCGGGATGCCGGCACCGGCCAGCACGCCGCGCACGCGATCGATCACGTTGGAGGACGCCACGCCGGGGTCGGTCACGACGAACGCCCGATCGCATCCGACCGATCGCACGAGCTCCGGCAGCGCCTCGATCGCCCCGACCCCGAACCGCACGCGGTTGCGCAGGACCATCTCGAACGACCGATGGGCAAGCCCGGTCAGGGCAACACCTCGAGGACCCGGTCCACGCTCGCGTCGCGCCGGACGGTCAGCCAGCGGCGGCAGCCGAACGTGTGGAACCAGCGTTCGGTCGTCACGCCGTCGGGGTTCTCGAAGATCCACACCTCGTCGAAATCTCGCTCGTCCGGGTCGCCGATCCAGTCGGGGACCCGCCGCCGCTCGCCGCCGAACGTGAACTCCTCGAGCGGTCGTCGCCCGCAGCGCGGGCAGGCCAGCCAGACCATCAGCGCGTCCCCGCCGAGCCCTGGTCTGCCAGAACGTGATCGCGTCTGAACCGATCGAGCGCGAACGGCGCGATCAGGGCCGGCGGCCGGCCCGTGGCGATCAACTCGGCCATCGCCTCCCCGCCGGCCGGGATGGCCTTGAACCCCCACGTCCCCCAGCCGGTCGTGACCAGGAACCCATCCACGCCGGTGAAGCCCATGATCGGCGAGTAGTCCGCCGAGATGTCGCAGATCCCGGCCCACGTGCGCAGGATCCGCATGTCGCGCAGGAACGGGAGGATCTGGCTGATCTTGTGCGCGTAGCTGCGCAGGGCCGCGAACGAGGACTGACGCGAGTACGAGGGCTGCGAATCGAACTCCGCGCCGATGAGCATCTGGCCGCGCTCGGTCTGCGAGACGTACGACATCAGCTCCGTGCTGGAGACGATCGGCGGGAACCCCTGGGCGTAGTCATTCGTGACGAACGCGTGCAGGGGATGGGTCCGGATCGGCAGGCGGACGCCGGCGTGAGCGGCCATCGCCGTGACCCGGCCGCCGACTGCGGACAGGACGACGCCCGCGGCGATCGGCCCGTCGTCCGTTTCCACCCCCACGACCCGGCCACCCTCGCGCACGAGCCCGCGCACCGGGGTGTGCTGGAGGACGTGCACGCCACGTTGCGTGGCGCCCGCCGCATACGCCCAGGCGACCCGATCGTGCCGGGCCGTCGCCGCCTCGACGTGGTGCGACCCGCCAAGGACGGGGTAGCGACCGCCCCCGGTCTCGTCCAGGCCCGGGACGAGCTCGCGGATCTCGGCCGGGGTGCGCATGAACGTCTGCGCTCCGCAGGCCGTGTTGAGCAGGCAGCGCGCGCGCTCGGTGCGCATCGCCATCTCCGTGTGGGCCAGCCAGATGATGCCCTTGGTCTGGTGCAGGATGGCGGCGCCGGTCTCGGCCTCCAGGCCCTTGTACAACTCGAGACTGTGCTGGTAGAACCGCACCGCCTCGGGGATCCCGTAGTTGGCCCGGATGATCGTCGTATTGCGGCCGGTATTGCCGGAGGCGATGTAGGCGGCCTCGAGGACGGCGACGTTCGTGATGCCGTGGCGCGCGGCGAGGTAGTACGCCGTGGACAGGCCGTGGCCGCCGCCGCCGACGATGACGACGTCGTAGCTCGATCGCCGTTCGTGCCAGCGGATCGGCAGCAGCGTGTCGGTGTACTCGCTCATCGCGACGCCCGCAGTCGGCCGGCCATCTCTTCGGCGTAGGCCGCGGCCGTGATCAGGAGCGCCTCCCCGTCGTCGGGCAGCCACACCTTCGACGGGACACCGGCGATCGAACCCTGGGCGAAGGCCGGTCGCTCGGTCGGGAGCTGCCACTCCGCATGGCGTTCGATCTCCGCCGGCGCGAGCCACGTTCCGACGAAACCGACCTCGGCCTCCACGATCGCATGCTCGTCATCGATCTCCACGCCGCGCGCGCCGTGCCCGAACGCGTCATCCGGAGCGAACCGCAGGACCGTGACGTCTTCGCCGACCCAGGTCGCGCGGTCGATGGCGTCGGGGGCGGCGACGACGCGCATGCCTCGCAGTCGATCAGGCGCGCGCACGCTGGCCCTCCGGGTCGTAGAAGGGGGTCGAACCGACGATGGCTTCGCGGCCATCGATCTCGACGCGCTCGGGGAACGGCGTGCGCCGGAGCCAGCCGAGCATCACGGTATGGCCCAGGACCGGGGAGGCCCAACTGCCCGTCACGTTCCCCACGATCTCGCCCCCGGACCAGATGGGCGAGCCTTCGACGGGTGCCTCGCCCGGCATCGTGAGCCCGACCAGTCGGTGATGATCGTCCAGCCTGGCCGTCCGTTCCAGCGCGGCGCGGCCGATGAACGCCGGCTTGTCCATCCGGACCGCCCAGTCCATCCCGAGACGTCGCGGCGTCGTGTCGAGCTCGGTGTCCATGCCGATGATCACGTGGCCCTTCTCCAGGCGCAGCGCGAACAGCGCCTGGAGTCCGTGCGGCCGGATCCCGAAGTCCGCGCCGAGGGCCAGCAGCGCTCGCCACAACTCGACCGAGCGGTCGATCGGATGGTGCAGCTCGAACGCGGCCTCGCCCGTGAACGACAGCCGCATGACGTGGCACGGGACGCCGGCGACGTCTGCGTGCACGTGGCCGAGGTACCGCGGCGGGTCTGCCAGACCGGCGCGGCGCAGCAGCTCCACCGCCAGCGGCCCGGTCACGTTGATCGCGGCCAGGGACATCGTTCGATCCAGGACATGGACCCGAAGGCCCCACGTATCGACCCAGTCGCGGACCCACATCTCGGCGTTCGCCGCGCCACCGGACGTGAAGCTCAGCACGAACCGCGACGCCGATTCGCGCAGGATCATGCCGTCATCCATGACGTGGCCGCGTTCGTTGAGCAGCAGCGCATACCGCGAGCGCCCGGGCTTGATGTCGGCGACGTGGCAGGGATAGATTCGTTCGAGGGCCTCCACGACATCTGGCCCGGACACGACGAGCTTGCCGAGCGTACTCACGTCGCCGAGCGACACACCCTCGCGGACAGCGCGGTACTCGGCCGGCGTGTCGCCGTAGTTCCACGGGCGCCACCAGCTGCCGAACCGATCCATCCGCGCCCCGAGGGTCAGGTGCTCGTCATGGAGGGGCGTCCGCCGGAACGCGTCCACGAACGTGTCCGCCCCGGCCTCGGCGAGCGTGACCTGGCGCGATGCCGGGCGAGCCGTGAACGGCGCGGGCACCTCCCCGGTCCTTGCCGCGATCCATGACCGGACATGCGGCAGGCAGGCGCCACCCTGGCAGGTGCCGATCCCGGCGAGCGTCGACCGCTTGAGCAACTCCAGCTCGGTGAACCCCTTGGACCACGCATCTTCGAGGTCGCCGACCGTGACGCCCATGCATCGGCAGATGACGACCGCGGGATCCACGGGCGGTGGCGGGAGCGGATGGTCCTCCGCAGCCGCCCCGACCGAGGTGACCGGCACGGTCGGGCCGGCCATCCGGGCCAGGAGGTCGCGCGGGGCGCGGCCGAGCCCGAGGATCACGGTCTCACACGGGGTGGACGTCTCCTCGCCGCTCACCGGATCTGCGGTCACGACGGCGCGGACCCGGCCGGCCGCATCGCCCTCGAACCGGACGAGGATGCCCGCGACGGGCTCGCAGGGGACGCCGTCCGGCACCATCCCGACGGCGACCGCGCGGCCCATCGACACCCCGGTGGCATGCAGGCGCACCGCGGCCTGCATCGTGAGCAGCCCGGTCAGGTCGTTGCCGGGACAGACCGGCTGGATCTCCGCCGCTCCGGTGGCCACGACGATCTCCCCGGCCTCCACGTGGAGCATCCCGGCCGGCGTGCGCGCGATCACCGTCGGGCCTGGGTAGAGCGCGACCACCTCCTCGCCGTGGGCGGCGTCGAGGACCAGGACGTGACGCCCGGCGGCTTCGGCCTCCGTGGCGGCACGCTGGCCCTCGGTTCCCGCGCCGATGACCACGATCTCCGCTTCGCGTCGCTCGACCGGGACCGCCACCGCATCGCGGGGCGACAGCCGGCCCCGATCCGCCATCCCGGGGAGTGGCGGGTTGCCATCGGCCGGATGGCGCTGGACGGTCAGACCCGGACGCGCCTCGATCTGGCAGGTCCGGACATACGCCACGCCGTCCACGACGGCCAGGCAGTTCCCGCAGTCACCCGTCAGGCACAGCGTCCCGCCACGACCAGGCACCTCGCCCGCCCGCAGGACCGCCACCGCCACCGAGTCGCCGGGATCGAACACGATCGGCCGCTCATCGACGACGATCTGCGGCTTCGCATCGGTCACTGGCGCATCCGCAGTCCCTGCGGATCGAACAGCGGTTTCGGCTGCAGCCTCGCCGGCCGGCGCCGCCCGATGATCTCGATCTCGAAGCCCGATCCGCCGGGTCCGTCCGGCGAGGCCAGCTCGGTCGGCACGTACCCGAGCGCGAGTGACTGCTTGACGTGGTGGAGGTAGCCACCGGACGTGATCCAGCCGACGACCTTGCCATCGTGCCAGACCGGCTCGTCCCCGATGACGTCGGCCGGGTCGTCCGGATCCGGCTCCACGACGAACGCCACCAGCCGACGCTCCGCTCCACCCGCGGCCAGCTCCGCCTCATGGGCGGCCCGCCCGATGAAGTCGTGGTCGAGCTTGATGTAGCGATCGATCCCGCCTTCCAGCGGGGTGTAGATGGGCCGATATTCGCGAAACCACGTTCCGTAGTTCTTCTCCAGCCGGAGCGACATCAGTGCCCGGAAGCCGAACAGGCGGATCCCGAACTCCTCGCCGGCCGCCATGAGCCGGTCGAAGAGGATCCGCTGGTATTCCGGTGCGACCCACAGCTCATAGCCGAGGTCCCCGGCGTAGCTGATCCGCGCGACGAGCGCCGGGACCATGCCGAGGTCCACCCGCCGGAAGTCCATGAAGCGGAACGACTCGGTGGTGAGGTCCAGGTCGGTGATCTTCGCGAGCACATCGCGGGCGTGCGGCCCGGCGATCGCGAGGCCGGTCAGCGACAGGCCGAGGACCTCGAACTGCACGCTGTCGTCGGTCGGCAAGTGATGGCGGAACCAGCGCGAGTGATGGACCTCCGCCGCCAGCGAGCCGAACAGGAAGTACTCGTCGGTGTCGTCAGGCCGGGCGACCGTGAATTCGCCGACGATCCGCCCGCCCTCGTTGAGCATCGCGGTCAGGGTGATCCGCCCGGGAGCCGGCATCTTCGCGGTCAGGAGCGACGACAACCAGGCGCCGGCGCCGGCACCGGTGACCCGGTACTTGGCGTAGTTGGAGACCTCGGTCAGGCCCACCCGTTCGCGCACGGCCTCGACTTCGCCCGCGACCTGGTCCCAGGCGTTCGAACGCCGGAACGTGACCTCCTCCATCGGTTCCTTGCCGGGTTCCTGGAACCACAGGGCGTGCTCCAGTCCGAAGGAGGCGCCCCAGACGGCGTTGGCCGCCGTCAATCGATCGTGGATCGGCGTCGTCAGCAGGGGCCGGGCGACCGGCAGCTCTTCGTTGGGGAACGTGATCTGGAACCGGCGGCGGTAGTTCTCCTGGACCTTGGCATTCGTGTAGCCGAGCTTGGCGTAGTCGCCGAAGCGGGCCACGTCCATCGCCCAGATATCCATCCCGGAGTCGCCATGATCACCGGCGGTCATCCAGGTCGCGAGCGCCAGGCCCACGCCACCGCCCTGGGAGAGGCCGGCCATCACGCCGCAGGCCACCCAGTAGCCGCGCAGGCCACGGATCGGCCCGACGAGCGGGTTGCCGTCCGGCGCGAACGTGAACGGGCCGTTGACGACCTTGCGGATGCCGGTCGTGGCCATCGCCGGATAGTGCTTGAACGCGACGGACAGTTCGGGCGTGATCCGGTCGAGATCGGGCTTGAGCAACTGCGAACCGAAGTCCCAGGGCGTTTCCTTGGGGGCCCACGGCACGCACGCCTGCTCATAGGTCCCGAGCAGCATCCCGGCCCGACCCTCCTGGCGAAGGTAGAGCTCGCCGCCGAAGTCGAGCACGCCCGGCAGCTCCTTGTCCTTCGCGGTCCGGTGGGCCTCGACTTCCGGCATGTCCTGGGTCAGCAGGTACATGTGTTCCATCGCGAGGACCGGGAGTTCGAGGCCGACCATCCGTCCGACTTCCCGAGCCCACAGCCCACCCGCGTTGACCACGTGCTCGGCGTGGATGCTGTCGCCGTTCTCCACCCGGACGTCCCACGTCCCGTCGGCCCGCTGGGTCATCCCGACGACCGGCGTGTGCTGGTGGACCTCTGCACCCGCCATCTGGGCGCACTTGACGTATGCGCGCGTGACCCCCGTCGGGTCAAGATGGCCCTCGATCGGGTCCCAGAGCGCGCCGACGAAGTACTTCGGGTCCATCAGCGGGAAGAGGTCGTACGCCTCCTTGGCGCTGATGATCTCGAGCTCCATGCCGAGATACCGTCCGCGAGCGACGGCCATCCGGAGGAAGTCCATCCGGACCTCCGTGTCGGCCAGCATCAGCCCGCCGGGCAGGTGGATGGAACAGTCCTGGCCCGAGACCCGCTGGATCTCCTCGTACAGCTTGATCGTGTACTGCTGGAGCTTCGCGACGTTCGGGTCGCCGTTGAGCGTGTGCATCCCGCCGGCGGCGTGCCACGTCGAACCCGCGGTCAGCTCGCGCCGCTCCAGCAGCATGACGTCCGTCCAACCGGCCTTGGTCAGGTGATAGAGGACGGATGCGCCGACGACGCCTCCGCCGATGACGACGACCTGGGTATCTGTCTTCACGAGGCCCCTTCATTGATCTTGTGGCTGAACGGATCACGGACATCGAGGAAGTCGAACCGGCGAAAGCCGCGATCTCGGGTGTACAGGATGCGCACGCCATTCTCCCGCATCAGGGTGGCCAGGTGCGTATCCGGCACGGCATTGCCACGGGACTCCCTCCCACCGGATGCTGTGTAGGTGCGCCAGAACGCTCCCCCCTCGGCCGCCGTCACGACATGGGGCAAACGCAGGAGGCCATCGATGTTTTCGATGGCCTGACTCGACGAGAGCGGTAACACCAGGGCGCGAGGATTGGTCGTGATCCGCAGGTACGCGAAGATCGTCGGCCAGAAGAGGTAGAGCAGGTCCGGACCCGCGGAAAGACGCTCGATCAGAGACCTGGCCGGGCTGTGCAGCGGGTCTTGTTCATTGGCGGCGTAGATCAGGATGTTGGCATCGACTGATGCGCTCATTCCTCCTCGTCGAGGATGCGGTACAGCGCATCCTTGTCCTCGAGATCGATCAGCGGCAGGCCCATGTCATACGTCTTCCACTCGAACGCGACCGGCTCCGGCGATTCCGACTCAGCGATCGAGCGAGTCAGCAACTCCGAGGCCACCTGGCCCATGCTCTTGCCCTCGAGCTTCGCGCGCTGCCGCAGGGCCTGGGTCACGATGGGATCAAGATCGAGCGTCGTACGAGCCATGATGCGTGATGTTGTAGGTCGAGACATCTGATGTCAAGGGGAGCACCTGCATTTGACAAGGACGGTCAGTAGTCGGTCGGGACGCCGCCTTCCGCGACGCGCCGGGCGACGAACGCATCGAGTTCCTCGGCGATGGCCGGATCGATCGGCGGCGGCTCGTACGACGCCAGCAGCTCCTTCCAGATCCGGTTGGCCTTCTCGGGAACCTGCGGCGAGCCGGCCTCCTCCCACGTCTCGTAGTTGCGCCAGTCGCTCAGCATCGGCTTGTGGAAC
>Ga0183260_10005057_pt1 | contig 10414 bp, 7 predicted proteins | sample AntDrymUQ4972206_2_FD_129768 | JGI IMG/M metagenome (GOLD analysis project Ga0183260, IMG submission 129768) | Polar desert sand microbial communities from Dry Valleys, Antarctica - metaG UQ497 (22.06) (version 2) (version 2) | ecosystem: Environmental > Terrestrial > Soil > Desert | place...
CCTCGGTCATCGCCGTGCCGGTCATTCCGGCGAGCTTCTCGTAGAGTCGGAAGTAGTTCTGCAACGTGATGGTCGCGAGCGTCTGGTACTCCTCGCGGATCCGAACCTTCTCCTTGGCCTCGATCGCCTGGTGCAGCCCCTCGTTGTAGCGGCGGCCCTCGAGGATGCGGCCGGTGTGCTCGTCGACGATGAGCACCTCGTCGTTGAGAACGACGTACTCCTTGTCGTTGCGGAACAGCTCCTTGGCCTTGATGGCGTTGTTGAGGAAGCTGATCAGCGGGGTGTTGACCGAGTCGTAGAGGTTGTCGATGCCGAGGTGGTCCTCGATCTTCTCGATGCCCGGCTCCAGCACGGACACGGTGCGCTTCTTCTCGTCCACCTCGTAGTCCTCGTCGGCGCGCATGCGCTGCGCGACGACGGCGAACTCGGCGTACCACTTGACCTCCTCCTGCGTGGGGCCCGAGATGATCAGCGGGGTGCGCGCCTCGTCGATGAGGATGGAGTCGACCTCGTCCACGATCGCGTAGTGCGGGTTGCGCTGGACGCACTGCTCGATCGACGTCGCCATGTTGTCGCGCAGGTAGTCGAACCCGAGCTCGTTGTTGGTGGCGTAGACGATGTCGCACGCGTACGCCTCGCGGCGCTGCGCCGAGCTCATGCCGGGCAGGATCGTGCCCACGGTCATGCCGAGGAAGTGGTAGACGCGGCCCATCCACTCGGCGTGGTACCTGGCCAAGTAGTCGTTCACGGTGACGATGTGCACCCCCTCGCCGCTCAGGGCGTTGAGGTAGACCGGCAGCGTCGCGACCAGGGTCTTGCCCTCGCCAGTCTTCATCTCCGCGATGTTGCCCAGGTGCAGCGCCGCACCACCCATGACCTGCACGTCGAAGTGTCGCTGTCCGAGCACGCGGCGGGCGGCTTCACGGACGGTCGCGAACGCCTCCGGCATCAACCGGTCCAGATCCTCGCCCTCGGCCAGCCGCTCCTTGAACTCCTCGGTCTGGTGCCGCAGCTCGTCGTCGCTCATCGCCGCGAACTCGTCCTCGACCGCGTTCACCTGCCGAGAAACCGACTCGAGCCGGCGGAGGACCTTGCCTTCGCCCATGCGAAGGACCTTGTCGAGCAGTGCGGGCACGGAGCTGGCTCCCAGGTGGCGGGTGCGGTGGCCGCACCGTGAGCGGTTCTGACGAGCGGTGACGCCTGCCCGCCCGCGTACGGGCGCGCCCGATCATGGTAGTCGGGTCGGTCACACCCTGGTCGCCGTAGCCGCGACCGCGGCGGCGAGGTCCGGGGCGAGGGCGCCGGACGGGGCGACGACCACGTCGTCGAGCCCCAGCCACCCCGCCATCCGCCACAGCTCCGTCGACAGCTCCTCGGCTGTCTGCTCCGGCGCGTCCGGCTCGACGTGCGCAGCGCCCACGTGCAGCACACGGGTCTGGCGGTGTGCCTTGAGGTCGACCCTGGCCACCAGGCGGTCGTTGAGCAGGAACGGCAGGACGTAGTAGCCGTGCACCCGCCGTGCGGCCGGGACGTAGATCTCGAGGCGGTAGCGGAAACCGAACAACGACGCGGTGCGGGCCCGCTCGAACACCAGGGGATCGAACGGGCTCAGCAGCGTACGCGCGACGACCCGACGGGGCACCCGTGCCTGGTGGTGCAGGTATGCCCGGCGAGCCCAGCCCTGCACCGACACCGGTAGGAGCTCTCCGGCATCGACGAGCTCACGCACGGCTCGCTGCGACGCAGCCGGACGCAGCCGGAAGTAGTCGCGCAGGCACTGCTCGCTGGCGACGCCGTGCGCCCGCGCCGCCACGCGCACGAGGGTGCGTACGGCCTCGTCGTCGTCCGGGGTCGGCGCCTCGACCACGCTGCGGGGCAGCACCCGTCCGGGGATGTCGTAGCGTCGTTCGAATGCGGAGTTGCGCCCGGCGGAGGTGACCTCACCGGCCCAGAACAGGAACTCCAGCGCCTGCTTGACGACCGACCAGTTCCATCCCCACCCGTCGGTGCTGCGCGGCACGTCGTGGTCGATCTGGCGCGCGGTGAGGGGCCCCCGGCGGTGCACCTCGTCGAGGACCCAGGCGACGAGGTCCGGCTGGTCGCGGGCGACGCGCCGGGGCCCTCCCCACGCCTCGTCCTGGACCCGGCGCATGCGGTGCCGCAGAGCCGGCTCGAGCTCCACCCGCACCAGCGAGGCCTCGTGCGCCCAGTACTCGAAGGTCCGGCGCGGTGCACGCGCGAAGGTCCGGTCGAGCATGCCGCGGTCGTACGGACCGAGCCGGGAGTACAACGGCATGTAATGCGCCCGGACGAGCACGTTGACCGAGTCGATCTGGAACAGCCCCACGCGGTCGAGCACCCGCGCGACGTGCCGCGGCCCCGGCCCGGCCGCGGCGGCGGGAACCCGGTCGGTGAAGCCCTGCGCCGCCAGCGCGACCCGCCGAGCCTGCAGCCGGGTCAAGCGCTCCGTCCGTCCCGGGGCCCGCGGGCGGGGCAGCGCGTCGTCGTCGGTCCTCACGTCGCGCACTGTAGACACCGGCGCCGACGAGCCGCTCCCTCAACCCTCGACCTGTCACCGCGGGACGAGAGGCGGGCCGGTCTCAGGGGACCTCGAGCAGCTTCTCCTTGACCGCGTACATGACTGCCTCCATCCGGGAGTGCAGCTGCAGCTTCTCCAAGATGTTGCGCACGTGGTTCTTGACGGTGTTCTCGCTGATGAACAGGGTCTTGGCGATCTCGCGGTTGCCGTGCCCGCGGGCCACCAGCCGGAGCACCTCGAGCTCGCGCTCCGTGAGCCGTGGCGCCGCGACGGGAACGGACCCGGACCGGGCGAGCTGCTTGAACTCGTCCAGCAGCTTGACCGCCATGGCGGGGCTGATCAGCGACTGGCCGTCGGCCACCAGGCGTACGGCCTGCGCCACGTCGTCGATGGACGCGTCCTTGAGCAGGTAGCCCGACGCCCCGGACTTCACCGCGTCGTAGAGGTCGGACTCCTCGTCGCTCGCGGTGAGCATGACGATCCGCGCCGACGGCATCAGTGCCTTGAGCTCGGCACAGGTCTCGATCCCGGTACGGCCGGGCATCCGCACGTCGAGCAGCACCACGTCGGGGTCCGTACGCAGCACCACGTCGATCGCCTCGAGGCCGTCGCCGGCCTCACCGACCAGGTCGATGCCGTCGAGTGCGCCGATCACCATGGTGAGGCCGCGGCGGAACAGCTCCTGGTCGTCCACGACCACGACACGCACAGGCTCGCCGACCCACCCCGCACGCGGCTGCTCGTCCACGCCCGCCTCCACGGACCGACTATCCCAGGATTCGCTGGACATGGGGCCCGATTGCCCTCACACCTCGAGCCGGATGACCCCGTAGTCGTAGCCGCGGCGACGGTAGACGACGCTCGGCATCTCCGTCTCCTTGTCCACGAACAGGAAGAAGTCGTGGCCGACCAGCTCCATCTCGTACAACGCCTGGTCCAGCGTCATCGGGCCGGCCTGGTGCCGCTTCTCGCGCACCACGACCGGGCCGTCACCGTAGACGGTGAGCGGCCCGACCTGGTGCGGACCGTCCACGGCGTCACCGTCCTCCACGGCGTCCCCGAGCGGCACCGGGGCTGCGGCGGCGGCCGCCTCCGACAGCGACACGGGAGTGCGGCTGCCGTGGTGGACGCGGCGCCGGTCGGCGGCCTTGCGCAGCCGGGACTGCAGCCGCAGCAGGGCACCGTCGAGGGCCGACATCTTGTCCTCGGCGGCGGCCTCGGCGCGCACGACCGGACCCCGCGAGTGCACGGTCAGCTGGATGCGGACCGCCCGGTCGCTCTGGCGGGGGTTGCGCTCCTGCGTCACCTCGACGTCGATGCGGTTCACCCGATGGTCGTACTTCTCCAGCCGGGACAGCTTCTCGGACACGTGCTGGCGGAACCGGTCGGACACCTCGCAGTGCCGGCTCGAGACGACGACCTCCACGGAGCAGACCTCCCTCACCCAGTCGGGGTCCTGACGCTAGTCGGCCTCCCCCCGGAGCGAAAGTGCAACGTCGCCGTCCGTGAGCCCGGGGCGGTGCGCCGGGGCGTCGCGCCGACGGTGGCGACGAGATGCACGGGGAAGCCGGCGCCGCGCAGCACCCGGACCGCCTCGGCGACGGTGGCGCCGGTGGTGAGGACGTCGTCGACCACGACCCGTACGACGGACATGGCGGCCACGGGGCCGACCTCCGGGCCGACCCCCGGCCCCGCCGCGCGCGCCACCATCGCGTCGCGCAGGTTCGCCGCGCGGGCCACCGCGTCGAGGCCGGCCTGGTCCTCGACCCTCCTGCGGTGCGTCAGGCGGGGCACGACCCGGGCCGGCACACCACGCCGGCGCAGCCGCCCGGCGGCCAGGCGGGCCAGGTCGGCGACCGGGTCCCTGCCGCGGCGCCGCCGGCTCGCGTGCGACGACGGCACCGGCACCAGCTCGACGGCCCCGACCGGGCCGGCGTGCCCGGCGGCCATGCCGTGCTCGACCACACTGGCCAGCAGTCGCCCCAGCGGGTCGACGAGACCGGCGCGGCCGCCGTCCTTGTAGGCCACGACGAGCCTGCGCAGCACGCCGGCGTAGTCGCCGGCGGCGTACGGCGGGACCCGCTGCTGCAGCAGCTCGGCCGGGCGGGTCGGGCCAACGCGGACGCGGACGGGCCACCAGGGCGCGTCGGCAGGCGCTGCACAGCGCGGGTCCGGGCCGGGTGCACGCGGCGCAGCGTGCGCCCAGCAGCAGGTCGGCGGCCGCGGCCCTCACGGCTGGCAGCCTGGGCGGTCGACCCGCACCGCGGCGGGGCAGGGGACCGCGACTGTGGACGACGACCGATCCGGGCCCACCCGTCCACCGCAGCTGCCGGAACTGACGCCGGCCGACCGGGGTCAGTCCGGCGGTCGCGGGCTGCGCACACCGTCGGTCAGGACCGACCAGTCGGCCCGGCTGTCGACGGTCCACAGCCGGTGCCGGGTGTCGCCCACGACGGTCTCCGCACCGACGACACCTGCCGCGGCCAGGTCGACGGCACCGACGTCGGGGAGCAGCGGCTCGCTGCTGAGCAGGCCGCCACTGACCTGCGAGCCGTCGACGGACACCCGGTACGGCTGCAGTGGGGCGCTGCTCACCCGGGCCAGCACCCCCACCTGCGACGGGGCCGCCCAGACCGGTGCGGCCAGGTCGGTCAGACCGACCTCGGAGACCGGGACCGCGTAGCTGCCCTCGACGCGACGGACGACCATGCCGTCGGGGCCACGGACAACCCGCGCGACCACGAGGTGCGGACCCTCGCCGAGCTCGGTCCCCCGGCCCCAGACCCGACCACGCCACTCGTCGACGAGAACCGCGACCCGGGCCCCGTCCGGCGAGACCGCCAGCGCGCGGATGCCGGAGCCGCCGAGCGCCCCCACCGGCACGGTGCGCGACCTGCCACGGTCGGCGACCACCAGCCGGTCCGGTCCGGGTCGGCGGTCTGCGACCCAGAGCTGTCCGTTGAGGTCCCACTGCGGGTCGCGGAGACTGCCGCCGTCGGAGGTGTGCCAGGTGCGGACGGCCGCACGGTCCTCGGCGACGTAGCCGCCGACGAGCAGCCGGAGCCGCTCCGGGTCGGTGGCCGCGATCCGCTCCAAGGTGCTCTCCACGGTGATGTCGCCGACCGTGGCGTCCCCGCTGCCCCACCACCCGGCGACCGCCGACACGGACTCGCCGTCGACGGCGACGATGGAACCGCGACGCACCCCGTACAGCTGGGCCCTGGTGGACGGTCCCGACGGGTCGTACTGGCCCCAGCCGTCGATGGGTTGCACCGTGCCGACGCCGGGGACGTCCAGGACGCCGTCCTCGGCGCTCAGCCGGATGCCGGTGGCGCCCGGCACCTGACCCAGCGTCCACGCCACCTGCGCGGACAGCTCCTGCAGCTGTTCGCCCGACAGGTTGGCGACGGGGTCGCTCAGCTGGACGTCGGCGATCCCGTCGGACCGGAGCGGGACCGACACGTCGACATCGGCCTCGGCCGGCACGGTGGTCACCGCCTGGCCACGCAGCCACCGGGTCGGCCCGGACAGCAAGCCCTGGACGAGCCGGGTCGACAGCTGGTCGCCCTGCGGGAGCCACACCGGGTCCGCGACGAGCGACTCGCCGGTGGGGTCGAGGAAGAACAGGTCGAACGGCCGGAAGTACTCCTCGAAGAACCCGGCGCTGATGAGCTGGACGTCGGGCGGGTCGACGATGCGCCACCCCTCGGCGGTCCGCCGCAGGTGCACCGTCCTGGTGGCCGCGGCGCCGTCGACGCCGCGCGGGAGGTAGGTGCCGCGGCGGGTGAGGGAGGCCAGCTCGCCGGCGCGCAGCAGCACCGTGCTCCGCTCCGCCTGCTCGGGCTGCCGCGACTGCTCGGCCGGCTCGGCCACGGCGCCGGGGGTCACGGTGGCGCTCTCGTAGACGACCGTGCGCAGCCCGGGGCTCCAGCGTTGCGCCGCCTCCGTGGTGAGGAACTGTCGGGCGACGACGGTCGATACCGGGAACGCCTCCATCGCGGTGAGGTACCCGTCGACGATGGCTGCGGGGCTCGCGGCGTCGGCCGGGCCCGAAGGGCTGACGACCGGCAACAGCTCCTCGTCGGGGCCGCGGGGCGCGACCTGCTCCACCGGTCCACCGGTCGGGACGGACACGCAGCCGCTCAGCGGCAGGGCCAGTGCGGCGACCAGTGCGGAGACCTGCGGGACCGCGCGGCTCCACCCCGGAGCGGACCGGCGTCTCCCGTCCCGCCTCACGAGTGCACCCCGGGGCGGGGCGGGGCCGGGCTCTTGCGCCCGGCATGGCGCGGTGGCCGGGCCGGCGGGGTCGGGGGTGCGCCGTCCGACGTCCCGGCACCGTTGGCAGCCGTGGCGTACGGCCGCCCGACGCCGAGGTCGGTGGGCACCAGCGGGATCGGCGACCGGCGCAGGTCGTCGCTGACCCGCCTCGGCAGCGTGAGGCGGAACTGGCTGCCGCTGCCGGGCTCGCCCCACGCCTGCAACCACCCACCGTGCAGCTGGGCGTCCTCGAGGGCGATCGCCAGACCCAGCCCGGTGCCACCGCCGGAGCGGGCGCGCGCCGGGTCGGCCCGCCAGAACCGGTTGAACACCAGCGTCGCCTCGCCCGGCCGCAGACCGGTCCCGTGGTCCCGGACCGCGAGGGCAGCCGCGTGCTCGTCGACGGCGACGATGACCTGCACCTGGCGGGAGTGCGCATGCGCCAGCGCGTTGGCGACCAGGTTGCGGACGATCCGCTCGATCCGGCGGGGGTCTGCCAGAGTGGTGACGGCTGCGTCGGCGACGACGCGGACACCCACCCCGGACCGCTCGGCCACCGCGCGCTGGGCGTCGACGACCTGGTGCGCGAGGCCGACGAGGTCGACCTCGGCGAGCTCGAGCCGGGCGGCGCCGGCATCGAAGCGACTGATCTCGAGCAGGTCGGTGAGCAGCGACTCGAAGCGGTCCAGCTCGGCCTGCAGGAGCTCGGCCGACCGACCCGTGGCCGGGTCGAAGGCGCCGCGTGCGTCGTGCAGCACGTCGGCCGCCATCCGCACCGTCGTCAGCGGGGTCCGCAGCTCGTGCGACACGTCCGACACGAACCGGCGCTGCAGCCGCGACAGCCCCTCCAGCTGGCGGATCTGGCGCTGCAGGCCGGTCGCCATCTGGTTGAACGACTGCGCCAGCCGGGCGAGGTCGTCCTTGCCGCGGACCTGCATGCGCTCCTCGAGCCGGCCGGCAGCCAGGCGCTCAGCGATCCGACGCGCCAGGCGCACCGGGGTCACGACCTGCCGGGTCACCAGCCACGCCACGCCGGCGACCAGGGCCATGAGCAGCAGTCCCGACAGCAGCACCGAGCGGGCGACCAGACCGATGGTCTGCTCCTGCTCGTCGAACGGGTACAGGTAGTACAGGGCGTACTCGCCGCCCTCGTCGGGTGCCTGGAGCCGGGTCCCGACCGCGATCCCGGGGCCGTCGCGCCGGTCGGCGTCGGCGAAGGCGACGGTCGTGTACGTCCACCACGTGCCGGGCCTCAGCCGCACCTCGTCCTGCAGGTCCTGGGGCACGCTCTGCGGCTCCACCTGGATCGACGAGCGGGTCACACCCTCCCCGCCACCCTCGGAGATCGGGCCGACCAGCACCACGACGTACGCCGACGGGGAGCCGCTGCGGCTGGCGAGGCTCCCCACCAGCCGGGTGACGAGCGGGTCGGTGCCCGACTCGCCCACGGTGCTGGCCGCGTCGAGGTCCTCCTGCACCTCGGAGAACGCCGCCTCGGCCTGCGCCAGCGAGCTCTCCCGCTTGCTGTCGACCAGCCCCGCGCTGACCTGGCTCAGCAGGAGCCACGCGCTGAGCGACAGCACCACCGCCCCCAGGGCCAGCGTGGTGAGGACCACTCGGGCTTGCAGGGAGACCTGCCAGGCCATGACGACGGCACGCAGCGGGGCGACGAGCAGCCGCCGCAGCGACGCGGGGGGGTCGGTCCGCGCCGCTTCCGCCGGGGGTGCGGTCACGGTCAGTCGGTGCCGGCCTTGTAGCCGACGCCCCGCACGGTGACGACGATCTCCGGGCTCTCCGGGTCGTGCTCGATCTTGGAGCGCAGGCGCTGCACGTGCACGTTGACCAGCCTGGTGTCGGCGGCGTGCCGGTAGCCCCACACCTGCTCGAGCAGCGCCTCGCGGGTGAAGACCTGCCACGGCTTGCGGGCCAGGCACAACAGCAGGTCGAACTCAAGCGGCGTGAGGGTGATCACGGTGTCACCCCGGCGCACGCTGTGCCCGGCGACGTCGATGCCGAGGTCCCGCACCGTGATCTGCTCGGGCGCCGGTTCCTCGAAGCGTCGCAGCCGCGCCCGGATGCGGGCCACGAGCTCCTTGGGCTTGAACGGCTTGAGCATGTAGTCGTCGGCTCCGGACTCCAGGCCCACGACGACGTCGATGGTGTCGGTGCGCGCGGTGAGCATGACGATCGGGACACCGGACTCGGCGCGCAGCGCCTTGCAGACGTCGACGCCGTCCATGCCGGGCAGCATCAGGTCGAGCAGCACGATGTCCGGACGGTGCTCGCGGAACGCCGGCAACGCCGCGTCGCCGGTGGCGCACACGACCGGGTCGAAACCCTCCTGGCGGAGGACGATCGTCAGCATCTCGGCGAGGCTGGCGTCGTCGTCCACGACCAGGACGCGACCGCGGTGCACCCCGGTCGCCGGGGCTCCGGACCCGGGCGCGGGGTCGCTGTCGGTCACGTCGGCGTGCACCGGCCCAGCCTACGCGGACGGGTGCCGTACGGGCCGCGGCTCGTGGGTCAGTAGCGGTACTGGTCGGACTTGTACGGGCCGGCGACGTCCACGCCGAGGTAGGTGGCCTGGTCCTTGGTGAGCTCGGTGAGCCGGACGCCCAGCGCGTCGAGGTGCAGCCGGGCGACCTCCTCGTCGAGGTGCTTGGGCAGCGTGTGGACGCCGGTCGGGTACTGGTCGACCCGCGTCCACAGCTCGACCTGCGCGAGCACCTGGTTGGTGAAGGAGTTGCTCATCACGAACGACGGGTGGCCGGTCGCGTTGCCGAGGTTCAGCAGCCGTCCCTCGCTGAGCACAATCACCGCGTGGCCGTCGGGGAACGTCCACACGTCCACCTGCGGCTTGACGGTCTCTCGGGTCACCCCGGGCGCCGCCGCGAGACCGGCCATGTCGATCTCGTTGTCGAAGTGGCCGATGTTGCCGAGGATCGCCTGGTGCTTCATGGCCGCCATGTGGGCGGCCGTGACGACGTCCTTGTTGCCGGTGGCCGTGACGAGGATGTCGGCGCTGCCCACGATGTCGTCCAGCCGTGCGACCTGGTAGCCGTCCATCGCCGCCTGCAGCGCACAGATCGGGTCGATCTCGGTCACGATCACCCGGGCGCCCTGGCCGCGCAGCGACTCCGCGCAGCCCTTGCCCACGTCGCCGTAGCCGCACACGACCGCGACCTTGCCGCCGATGAGCACGTCGGTGGCCCGGTTGATCCCGTCGACCAGGGAGTGGCGGCAGCCGTACCTGTTGTCGAACTTCGACTTGGTCACCGAGTCGTTGACGTTGATGGCGGGGAACAGCAGCGTGCCCGCCCGCGCCCGCTCGTACAGCCGCAGCACGCCGGTGGTCGTCTCCTCGGTGACGCCGCGCACCGCCGCGCCCACCCGGGTCCAGCGCTGCCCGTCCGTCCCGAGGGTGCGACCGAGCAGGGTCAGGACCTCCCGGAGCTCGGCGTTGTCGGTGCTGTCCGGCGGCGGGACGGCGCCGGCCCGCTCGTACTCCGCGCCGAGGTGCACGAGCAGGGTGGCGTCGCCGCCGTCGTCGAGGATGAGGTTGGGCTCGCCGTCCGGCCAGTCGAGCGCCTGCTCGGTGCACCACCAGTACTCCGCCAG
>Ga0183260_10005058_pt1 | contig 10413 bp, 8 predicted proteins | sample AntDrymUQ4972206_2_FD_129768 | JGI IMG/M metagenome (GOLD analysis project Ga0183260, IMG submission 129768) | Polar desert sand microbial communities from Dry Valleys, Antarctica - metaG UQ497 (22.06) (version 2) (version 2) | ecosystem: Environmental > Terrestrial > Soil > Desert | place...
CTGCCCTCCCGCTGAGCGGGATCAGCCCGAGGCGGGTGGAGGTCAATGACGCGGTGCCCGAATGCGCCGCGGCGGTCGAGCGCCCGAGTGCGAACCCGGGCTCGCGCCGCCAACCCCGGATGTCGTCCTGAAAGCCCCGATTGGCGACCGCATCCGGGATGCGTGATCCCCCTTCGACGCCGATGCCGGCGTTGCCCGGGGGCTTCGTCGGAAAGACCTCGAGCGTCGTTTCGTAGCCGGTGGCACGCAGCAGGCTGACGACGACGGGTACTACGACCAGCAGTAGGATGGGCGTCAGGGCCCACCTTGAGCGCATCCAATCCGGAAGCGAGTCGACCAGATCCCGCACGTTGCGCGTCATGCCGCTCCCTCGACTGTGGATCCGCGCGACGGCATGCCCGCGGCCCACAGGGCCACACCGAGCAGTAGCCATCCGAGAACCTTGCCGGGCTGCTCGATCGCCTCCGAGCTCATGGCGAGCGCCAAGAACGAAATGCCTCCGACGAGCGCCGCAACGCCAATGGCGCGCCGGGGCTGGTCACGTTGTCCGACCCCGACAGCAGCCGCAGTCAGCGTCGTTAAGAGCGCGCCCAGGAAGATGATGCCCCCCAACGGGCCCTGCTCCTGGAAGATCTTCAGATAGCTGTTGTCGACGAACGTCCCGGTGCCCTGCTCGTTGATCGTCGCGCTTCCGACCGTCCCCAGGCCCGTCCCGATGGGGTTCGCCCTGATCACGTCCAAAGCGTCACCCCAGCGCTCCAGGCGCTGCTCCACCGACGGGTCGGCGAACGGGTGAAGGACGCCGGAGGAGCGCAGTTGGACCTCCGGCGACCCACCGGACAGAGCGGTCGGGACCAACGCGCCGAACACGATGAGGAAGATCAGCAGCGGGACGCTCGCGGCGGCGAGCGCGACCTTCGCCCGTTTCGCCAGGCCGCTCGTGAACGTGAAGAGCGCCGCCGCGCAGATGACGCCCAGCGCGAGCGCCAACAGGCTCGCGCGCACGTGGGTGGCCACGAGGGCGAACACGATGAGCGCGACCCCGATCCAGGCGGCGAGCCGCATGCGCGCCAAGGAAAGACCCAGCGCGAACAGGAAGACGCCGGCCGGAACGAGGAAGCTGGCAAGTCCGATCGCGCTCGAGATGGAACCGACGTTGCGGAAGATGACGCTGTTCTCGCTCGGCACCAGCGGCGTCGTCGATCTGCTGAATGCCGCCAGGCGCTCTCCGTCGGACGGACCAATCACGGCTCGTAAGGCGGCGTAGGCCGCGATGATGAGGAGGACGCCAACGAGCGTGGCGACCACATGCTCCGGTCTGGACCTCGCGAGCAGCACCGCGCCCGCCCCAGCGAACAGCACATATCCCTGCGTCAACCGGAAGCCCGCCAGCGCCGTCCCGAGGTCGCCGCTCAGGGGGATCTGCACCAGCGAGAGGGCGAGCCAGCCCGCGAGCATCCCTAGCGCGATGCGCGTCAGGAGGCCGGCGTTGTGCCAGATCGCGAGCAGCGTGCGTCCTCGATCCTGACGTGCGAGCCCGACCACCGCCACAAGGGAGGCCACGTCGATGACGGCAGCACCGACTGCCTCGGGCGTCACCCCGACCCCGTCGAGCTCGGGCGTCAGCCCGACCTTGATGACGCCTTCCAGACCGTAGAGCAGGACGACGGCGACAAGCGCGAACGGCGGCGCGAACCACGCGAGCACCGCCACGAGGACCAGGCCGACGACGAGCAGCGTGAGCGTCGGCCACACCGCCAGCAGTGCGGCGAAGCCAGGGGTCGCGAGCGCGACGGCCGCGCCTGACAGCGTACGCAGCAGGACGGCCGAGCGGGCATTGCGCACGACGGCGCCGTGCTCCCTCTGCAAGTCTGGCGGGCTGCCGACGGTCATCTCGATGTCGCCGCGGAAGTGCCGGCGGGCGCTGGCTGGCGCGCCGCGAGGACCCGGTCGACGACGTCTGCGAAGGCCTCGACGGCGCGATCCTCGCGAAAGTCGTCGCGCACCCGGCTGCGGCCGTTACGCACGAGCTCCTCGCGTAGCCCAGGTTCGCGCCAGACCCGCGCGACCGCCCGCCGAAGGGCCTCGTGGTCCTCCGCCGGGAAGAGCAGCGCCTCGCGCCCATCGCGCACGACCTCCGGTATGGCGCCGACGCCGGCCGCCACCACCGGGCGGCCGGCGCTCAACGCCTCGACCGCGACGCGTCCGAACGGCTCGTTGAATCGCGCCGGGTTGACGACCACATCGGCGGCGGCGTAGAGGTCGGCGATCGGATCGACGAGACCGACGAACGAGACGACGTCGTCGACTCCGAGCCGGCGCGCGAGCCGCGCCAGCTCCTGCCGATAGGCAACGTCTCCCGTCTGAGGGTGCGGGACACCGGCGATCACGCAGCGAACGGCCGGAAAGTCCTTGCGTAGACCCGGAAGGGCGCGGATCGCGACGTCCTGCCCGCGTGCGGGGGTCACGTTGCCGATCACCGCGAGGCAGGGCTCCGCCGCGGCGAGGCCGTGCAGCGCGCGGAAGCGAGCGCCGTCGCCGTCGGCGTACGCCCCGTCGACTCCGGGATAGATCGTCCTCAGCAACCGCGACCCCACCGGTGTGAACTGCCGCGCCACCGCATCCGAGCAGCAGACGACACCATCGGCGAGCGCAGCGGTCAGCCGAGCCGTCGCCGCTGCCGCGATGCTCCGACCGCGGCTGACAACGACGCCCTTGTCGAGGATCTCGCCGACGAAGACGGCCGAAGGTACCCGCTGCAGCCGGGCCGCCACGAGAGCCGCCGGAACCGATGCGGTGACGACGACGACCAGATCCGGCCTGAGCTGCCGTATGAGCCCGCTGAACCTCCGCACGTCGGCTGCGAGGCGCGCGGCGTAGGGTCCGAGCGCCCGGAAGCTACGGGGGTAGGTCAAGGGCTCGAAATCGAGCACGATCGGCTCGCCGATCCTCGCGTAGAGGTCGGCGGCCGAGCCTGCGGCCGGCACGACGACAGCGACCGACCCCCGCTCGGCGAGGGGCGACAGCCAGGGGAAGACGTGTCGCGGGGGACCGGCGGCCGCCCTGGAGTGCAAGATGACGAGCGTCCGCATCGCATGGTGCCGGCAATCGGTGTTCACGGCTCACGAACGATAGGGACGCCGCAAGCGAGACGCCGCAGCGATCATGTCCCCGCGTTCGACGCAGATATGCGCTTGCGGACGTAGCGCCGCCTCCACGCCTGCGGCAGGGTCAGGGTCATGTCCGAACGTGAGGGCGGCGGCAGCCGAGTGTGGCAGCTCTGCCAACCGCGCACCCGCGCGATCGCCGGCCGCAGCGATCGGTGCTGCCGTGCCAGTAGGAGAACGGCGACCGCCTCCGCCGCCAGAGCTGCCGGCGCACTGCGCAGGCCGCGGAGAACGCCATACTTGCGCAGCAGATAGCCCCGGCTGAAGCCCACCAGGTTCGCCTTTGCCAGCGAGCGGTAGCCGAGCGTGCCGGAGCCCTCGTGCAAAGCTCGCGCGCCGGGGGCGATAGCGCATCTGGCGCCGGCGGCTCGGAGCCGGATGGCGAGGTCGACGTCCTCGAAGTACGCGAAGAAGCTCTCGTCGAACCCGCCCGTCTCGATGAACGCCGCCAGCCGGTACGCCGCCGCGCCGCCCGACGGACCGAAGGGCGGCGCCAGCGGCTTCTCCAGGCGTGCGACGGGCTCGCTGTTCAGGTAGTCGGCGCCCACCAGCGTCGGGTCAAGCACGACGCCGGCAGTTTCGATCAGGCGCGGCGCGCGCTCCTGCAGGAGAACTCCGGCGACCATGTCCGCCCCGTCGGCGAGCGGTGCGACGAGCTCGTCGAGAAAGCCGGGCAGAGGCTCGATGTCGTCGTTGAGGACCACGAGGACGTCGCTGCGGCCCATCCGGGCTACACGATTGACGGCCGCGCCAAAGCCCAGGTTCCGGCCCATCGCAACCACCTCCGCCGGCGTCTGGCCGAGCAGCGAGCGGGTGTGCTCCGCAAGCCCATTGTCGGCGACGATCACTTCCAGCGATCCGCTCGCCAGCGTCAGGGACCGGACGAGGCGGACGAGCTCCGAGCCACCGGACAGCGACGGGATGACTGCCGTCACCGAGAGGCCGCATCCGGGCGCTGCCCTCGCTCGCCTGCAGTCATCCGCTGACCCGCAGGGTGAGCTGAGTGACGGTCGCGTACTCAGCAATGCCTAAGAGGCGCCCCGCCGCCCAACGACGACCCCGACCGTGAGCGCCAGAAGGAGGCCGTCGCGGGCAATCGAGTGGTTCTCGATGTACTCCCGCTCGACGGCGAGCCGCTCTTCGAAGGTCAGCTGGCCGCGGCCGAAGACCTGCATCGGCCCCGTGATGCCGGGCTTGACGTCGAGACGAAAGCGCTCGTTGGTGCTGTAGCGCTCGACGAGCTCGACCTGCTCGGGGCGCGGCCCGACAAGGCTCATGTCGCCCTTCAAGACGTTGACGAGCTGCGGGAGCTCGTCCAGGCTCGAGCGGCGCAGGAAGCTACCGACGCGCGTGACGCGGGGATCCCGCTCGAGCTTGAAGACAGGCTCCGGCAGGCGATCGAGGCAGACGACCTCGGAGAGACGGGCTTCTGCGTCGCGGACCATCGTCCGAAACTTATAGATGGTGAACGGCCGCCCGTGACGGCCGGCTCGCCTCTGGGAGAAGATGATCGGACCCCCACCGTCGACCCGAACGGCGACTGCGACGACCGCGGCAATCGGAAGCAGAAAGATGCCCAACCCCAGGGCGATGCTGACATCCAGCGCACGCTTTACGACGAGCGTCGAACGGGAAACGTGCCAAGTGTTGTACTCGACGACGGGCAGGTCGGCGATGTGTCGGAGCTCGACGGCCGTCCCGAACATACCGCGCACCGGCGGGACGACGCTGAGCTTGATCTCCCGCATGCGACAGGCCCGCACGAGCTTGGCGAGCACCTCCTCGTTGAGCGCCTGGGAGGCGAGAATCACACGCTCGACGCCGACGAACCGCTCGTACAAAATGGTGCCGTTTTCCCGTGCGACCTCCGTCGGAACCACGTCGACGACGCGGACGTGGGTGTCGGGGAAGAGCTCGAGCTTGCGCCGCGCCGCTTGCGCCAGGGTCCCATCCCCGACGATGATCGCCCGCTCCGGCGAGGTCAGCCGGCGCCAGAAGAAGCGGGCGAGCGCGCGCAAGAAGAGGGCCGAGACGAGCGCGACGACGAACACGCCGACGAAGACGCGATCGAACGTGTCGGTTGCCGTGGCGACCATGAGGAATCCCAGTGCCAGTGTGCCCGTCAGTGCCCACGTCAGCAGCTGCGGGAACTCGTCGACCGTCAGATGGCGCAGGGTGCGGTGGTCCCGATCGTACAGCCCCTGCAGCTTGGAGAAGAGCACCCAGACCGGGACGTAGGCAAGCGCGGCGAGCGTCGCCGCCCGGTCACCCGAGAGCTCGGCGACGGTCGCACAGACGAGCAGAGCCGCGATCACATCCGCCGCGACGAGCATGCGACGGCGATAGGAGTCGCGATTACGAATTTGGCGCCTTGCGCGCTCCGCAGCGGCGCCGAGCCAGCGAGCCTGCCGCCCCCCATCCCCGCGCACGTTCGCCCGCGGCTGCGGGCGCACGCTGGCCGCAGGCTCCTCGGACCGCGTGACCATGCTCATCCTCGACAAGGACCGTCGGGTGCAGTCATCGAGCGCGCCCTCCCGTGGCGCTATGTGCTCAGCGTCACGGTGTGGCGCGCCCACTATGCGTACCTCAGGTTGTGGAGCTGGAGAAGGTCCTGGCTGTTTATGAAACTGAACGAGACACGCTTGCCGATGGAGGGCCGCCTCCACCCCTCCGACACGGTACGACGAGCTATCTCGAAGTCGAGGCCATCGCTCAGCGCAACCTTCGGCGAGTCGTCGAAGATCGGATCGATCAAACGGAACGGCTTATAACCCCTGTCCACCACACCCGCCCCTCATGGTCCGAGACATCCGTCCTTGAATGCAACGCCCCCACCCAGGACGACAGCTTTTTCAACGTAACACGCCTTGTCCGACGATGCAACGATCCCACGCTCGATCACGGCGCGAGTCAGAAGGGGTAGGGCCCGAGGCCGGTCGGGTCAGAAGGGTAGACCCGAGGCCGGCCCCTACTTCAGAATGCTCTCGATGGCTGGGCTCGCAAGGCGAGAGGGCGGTGAAAATCCGTGCCGGCGTCGCGAGGCATTCGCGACGGCGATTCAGCGCGGAGCTTGTCGTGCGACCGGAGTGGCTACTCGCGCGCGGCTGCGGCCTCGATGTAGGCCAGGCGGCGCTCGTACCAGTCGTAGGTTCGGGCGAGCCCTCGTCAAGGCCGACACGCGGGGCCCAGCCGAGCTCCTCGCGGATCGCCGTCGAGTCGAGGAACTGGCGGTCGGTCTCACCATGGAGGGTGCCGGCGCCGCGGACGTCCGGCTCGGCCTGCGCGCCGAGGCGCGGGTCAGGCGGGTCACGATGTCGAGCACCGACAGCGGCGCACCCGCTCAGCATTCCAGGCCCGGCCACGCAGCTCCGGGCGGTCAAGGGAGGAGGCCACCGCCAGGTAGGCCTCGACGGCGTCGTCGACGTGGATGTAGTCGCGCTCTGGCGTCCCGTCGGAGCGGCGCGGATGAGGCTCTCGTAGTCCTGAGGGTCGGCGAGCACCACCGTGCAGCGCTCCTCCACCCGCTCGGTGCGAAAGCGGGCCTCCGGGTCGAAGTCCCGCCGCGGCGCAACCACCCGCCCCCTCGTCGAGCAGGCGCTCCGCAAGCCAGGCGTCGACGAAGCCCTGGGCGCCGGCCACCAGCGCTGTGCGTCCCTCCCAGCGGCTCATCCCTGGTGCTCCGGCACGCGCGGCAGGCTAGCGGTAGACGATCGGCGCGCGGCTGAGCCGCGAGGGCGCTCGTGCAGGTGTCCAGTCGGCGCCGAATCACTAAGCGGCGTGGCATGCCATCCCGATGGCGGGGAAATGGCCGGATGGTTTCCCAGCGCCTCTGCAAAGCTCCATGCAATGCAGTGGGACGCGGCTTCTTCCCCGATCCGTGCGTTTGGACCTCACGCGACGGTGCGCCCTCCTGCCCTCTGGAGAAAAGCGACTGCTCCCATGCTTGCTCTCATGGCGCTGGTCGCTGGCCTGACGCTCGCGCTCACCGCCACGGCCGTCGCCTCGACGAATGACTGCTACTCGCGTGAGGGCTGCACGGAGAAGGCCCGCAGCGCCAAGGACTTCATCGACAGCGCCGGCATCAACACGCACCTGGGCTACAGCCAAACGATCTACTGGAAGGACTGGCCGATAATTCGCGACCGCCTGCTCGAGTTGGGGATGTCGCACATCCGCGACGGCACGTTCGCCGTCAGCTACCCGGAGATCCTCGCGCCGACGCTTGCTGCTCGCTACAACGAGCTGAACGCGGCGGGCATCAAGGGCAACCTGCTGGTTGGACACGAGCAGGCGATGACAGCGACGACGCTGGCGCAACGCTTGGACTGGATCAAGGCGAACGTCGCCGACTTCACGACGTCGATCGAGGGCAGCAATGAGTTCGACACGCAGGGCGCAGACGTCGGGCGCATCGAGTCGCTGCGCGAGATGCAGTGCGATATCTATCAGCGCGTGAAGGCGGACCCGGTACTGAGGTCGAAGCCGGTGATAGGCCCGAGTTCCGGCAACTTCTACTCCGATGACATCTGGTACAAGGAGATCGGTGACCTGAGCCCATGCCTCGACAAGGGCAATCTGCACAACTATCCGGGCGCGGACCCTCCCCATCGCCGCCTGAGCAGGGACTTGTCGGTTGCAATGAGCTGGGCAGGCACGACCCATGGTGACAAGCCGTTGTGGGCGACCGAGTTCGGCTACTCGAACACGACCGGTGCCAATGGCGTCTCGGAGGCAGCGGCCGCGACATACATCCCACGCGCCTTCATGGAGAACTTCCGGCGTGGCATCGAGCGCAGCCAGGGCTACGAGTTGATCGACCTCAACACTGACTCGGATCAGGTCATCGACAACTACGGGCTCCTGCGGACCGACGGCACACGCAAACCGGCGTTCACGGCGTTGCGCAACCTGCTGAGGATCGTCAAGGACACGCTGCCCGCCTCCGGGCAGTTGGGCTTCGGGATCGAGTGCACCGCGAACTGTCGGTATGGCGATCCCAACGCAGACCCCACCCAAGACGGCCCAATTCGTCACGTCGTGCTCAGGCACTCCACAGGCGCCTACTACCTGGCCGTGTGGTCGGAGTCGACGGTCTGGGACCCGGCTACCCGGACAGACACTCCGAAGGCGGCTCAGAGCTTCCGCCTGCACCTGCATGAGGCACCGGCGAAGGTCGAGATCTTCGACCCAAACGACGCCACCACACCGCTGAGCGTGGACACATCCGGTAGCCAGACCGTCAGCACGGTCGCGCCTGACACGCTGCGGCTGATCAAGGTCACCCCTGCGGGCGCGCCTCCCCCGCCCGCGCCCCAAGCTGAGGTCACCGCTGATCCCGACCGTCCAGCTGCCAGCGAGAGTTCGCCCCCGCCGCCACGGCAGACGACCTGCAGCCGCCCGAAGACCGTAAAACGCATCACGTTCAGCAAGACGAAGTACGCCAACGTTCGCCTGCACTACGTTCGCGCCGTGAAGCGAGGCTGGCCGCGCATCCTGGTCCTCAACCGCAAGGGCGCCGAACAGCGAGGCGAAAAGCTGCTTGGGAAGATGCCGACGATGGCCGGTCGCGATCGAGCGCAATATCCACCGGCGATAGCCCGCGGGCGCGGAAGCCGTGCCCTGAAGCGCGGGAGCAAACCGGCAGGGTGGCTCGCCGACGTCAGGTATGTGCCATCGAGCGAGGGCCGGTCCCACCGCGCGGCGCTGGAAACCAAGCTCAAGCGCTTCTGTGACGGCACGCGCTTCCGCTACGAATTCAAATAGCCGATTTCGATCGCGAAGGTCCGCCAGCCGGTGGATCGATCAGCCGTTCAATCGGCGGCAGCCCGCAGACGCGGTGCGAGCTCGGCCGCGTGGCCCACCGCCAGTTCGATGAGCTGGCACACGAGCTCGATCGCCTTCCGCGGGGTCGCGGTCCCCGTCGGTAGCGAGAGGCAGTGGTCGAGCAGGCGCTCCGTGACCGGCAGCGGCGCGTGCGGGACCCTCCGCGACCGGTAGGGCTCCATTCGATGGCAGCCGGGGTAGAAGTATCGTCGGGCGAGCACGTTTTCCGCGGCGAGCAGCCGCCGAAGGTCGTCTCGATCGATCCCCGCGATACCGGGGTTGACCTCCACCGTGATGTAGTGGCAGTTGGAGCTCTCCGGCCGCGGCAGCGAGAGGAGCTCCACGCCCGGCACGCGCGCGAGCCCCTGCCGGTAGTGCTCGTAGTTCGCTCTGTTGTGGTCGATGAAGTCGTCGAGCGCCTCGAGCGAGGCAAGCCCCATTGCGGCTGCCGGCTCGCTCATCTTCGCGTTGGTGCCGAGCGACACGACGACGTCCTCGTCGACGAAGCCGAAGTTCCGCATGCGCTCGGCTCGCTCTGCGAGCTCCGCATCGTCTGTGGCTATCGCGCCGCCCTCGAAGGTGTTCGCGACCTTGGTCGCGTGGAAGCTGAAGATCGTCGCGTCGCCGCACGCGCCGATCGGCCTGCCCTCGGGCGAGCAGCCGACCGCCTGTGCGGCGTCGAATAGCAGCGCGACCCCCCGCTCGCGCGCGAGCGCCTCCAGCGCCTCGACATCACAGGTCCGCCCCCACAGGTGGACGCCGAGCAGTGCAGCGGTGCGCGGGCCCGTGACCGCCGCAGCGCGACAGGCATCGATGCATACGCTGCGCGGATCGACGTCGGCGAAAGCCGGCACGAGCCCGTCCCAGGCAAGCGCGTGCGCGCTCGCCACGAAGGTGAGCGACGGCATCACCACCTCGCCGCTCAGGCCCAACGCGCGAGCCGCCACTTGGAGCGCCAGCGTGCCGTTGCACGTGGCCACGCAGTGCCGGGCGCCGACCGCCTCGGCGAGCCGCTGCTCGAACTCGCGCACGTAGCGCCCGTCATTGGTCAGCCAGCGCCGGTCCAGCGTGTCGGCTATGCGCCGCAGGATCGCCTGCCGGTCGCCCACGTTGGGCCGGCCGACGTGCAGCGGCGCGGAGAAGGCCGGCTCACCCCCTAGCAGCGCAAGCTCGTCGAGCGAGGACTTCACCCGGCAGGGGCGGGGCATGGGCCCGGGGGGAATCGTCGGTGCAGGCTTCGCCGCGACGGGCTTGGGACGCTCGCAGGCGACAGATGGCAACCGAGCGGTTCATCCCCTTGGACGCTCGCCAGAAGTGGGAGCGCACGCTTCAAGGGGTGCCGCACATGCTCGGGTACACTTGGGGCAGGGCGCATTGGTAGTCACTGGCGTGGTGCTCGCTCACGCGAGCCGGTTTCCAGATC
>Ga0183260_10005059_pt1 | contig 10411 bp, 10 predicted proteins | sample AntDrymUQ4972206_2_FD_129768 | JGI IMG/M metagenome (GOLD analysis project Ga0183260, IMG submission 129768) | Polar desert sand microbial communities from Dry Valleys, Antarctica - metaG UQ497 (22.06) (version 2) (version 2) | ecosystem: Environmental > Terrestrial > Soil > Desert | place...
CTGCTCTCCCATCCCGCGCGCATGACGCATGCGTCGATCCCGGCGGAGACGCGGCATGCCCTCGGCTTGTCTGACACGCTCATCCGCCTTTCGCCAGGATGTGAGCATCCGAACGACCTCGTGGCGGATCTCATCGATGGCCTCGATGCGCTGGCTGCGGCCACGCACCGCGCTTCAACCGTCGCGCATGAAGTCTGACTTGCTCATCGGCGCTGCGGCGGGCGCGGTTGGCGCGGAGGTGGATGAGCCGAACGATAAGATAGCTGACTGATGACGTCCCCGGTCCTGATCGCGGTCAGCGGCACCGCCTACCTGGCCGCCATGATCGTGCTCGGCGTGACCCAGGCGCCCCTGGGGGGGACCCTCTTCTTCGTTTGTGCCGGAGTCGGTATCGCGGCCTACGCCGCCATCCTGTTCCAGATCTGGCGCTGGCCGGGTGACCGCCGGCCGCTCTTCATCGTTGCTATCCTCTTCGCGCTGGCGTTTCGCGTTCCCCTCGCCGCTGGTCCGGTCAACTACGACAACGACATGATCCGCTACGTGTGGGATGGCCGCGTGCAGACCCTCGGGCTCAATCCATACGCGGTGCTCCCCGCCGACGAAGCGATGGCATTCACGCATGACGATCAGACGCGCAACATGCCGAGTGCTCGCGCCCGCACCCCCTATCCGCCTGCGGCTCAGCTTTTCTTCCGGCTCGTCGTCAGCATCAAGGACGCACCGTGGGCGATGAAGCTCGCGCTCGTCCTGTGTGATCTGTTGACCATCCTGGTGTTGTGGCGCTGGCTTGCGGCTACGGGGCGGAGCGAGTGGCTGGCACTCGCGTACGCATGGAATCCGCTCGTCGTTCTCGAGGTCGCACACAGCGGCCACATCGATGCGCTCGGCGCTTTGTGGATCACGGCAGCGGCGTTCTGGCTCGCGCGGAAGCGCACCGCCCTCGCGACGATCGCATTCGTCCTCGCCGTCACGACCAAGCTGCTGCCGATCGTGCTCGTTCCACTCTTGTGGCGCCGGATCTCGTTTCGCGACGGACTGCTGGGCGCAGGGCTGTTCGTGCTGCTGTATCTGCCGTTTGCGTCAGGTGTCGACGTCCTGTTCGGCATCCAGAACGTGGTGCAGCACGTCCGCTTCAATGGTCCGATCTTCCGCTTTTTCGCGGGGCTCACCTCCTCCGATGGCGCCGCACGAATCGCGCTCGGACTCGGTCTATCGACGGCGGCGTGGTGCCGGTGGAAGCTGGCAGACGATGATCCAGCGGCGTGGGCGTGGCCGATGGCGGTGGCGATCGCCTGCGCACCGGTAATTTATCCGTGGTACCTGCTGTATTTCACGCCCTTCCTGCTCTTTCCAGCGACGCTGCCGCTGGCGGTCTGGACGTCCAGCGTGCTGATGACCTACACGGTCTGGAATGTTATTCGGGAGGGCGGACGCTGGGTCGTACCTCGACCGGTCCTATGGGTCGAGTTCGGAGTCGTGGTGCTCGCGGTGCTCGTCGTCGTCATGGCGGCGCGACGCGGCGCCATGAGGCTCGTCAAGGCTCCTGCGGCATCACGACCCACAGGATGATGTAGACGAAGATCCCGGGGAACGCGACCGAGACGATCGACAGGATCACGTAGAGGATCCGCACGGCCGTGGGACTCCATCCCAACGAGCGCGCCAGCCCACCACACACGCCGGCGATCATCTTGTTGCTCCGAGACCTGAGTAGTGCCACGTCGCGCGCTCCTTGACTGACCGAGTTACTGACCCGGTCCGATGACGTTCAACTCCGCTGCCACCCGATGGTAGTCTGCAGAGCTACCCTGAGCATGAATCTTGCGAAAGGTTGCGCCGGAGTGTTGATCATGCGACAACCGGCAACGCGGACTCGTTCCAGTCGACGCCTGTGGGTAGCGGCATTCTCACTCGTCACGGCGATCGCTGCGGCTTCCGCGCCGTCCGCGACCGCTCCGGAGCCGACGGCGCCGGCCTTCGAGCGCGCCTCAGACATTCCACTTCAGCAGTATCGCGCAATGCGCCGGATGCACGCGCAGAGCGAGAGATTCGAGCACGAGGGCTGGATGGATGCCTGGACTGAGTTAGACTCCGCCGGATTTCGCTATCAGATCGTTGCCGAGCGCGGGTCCGACACCGTGCGAAACAAGGTCTTGAGAACGCTCCTCAAACGCGAGCAGGAGATGATTGCGACTGGCGACTTCGGGCGCGGGGATCTGACGCCGGCGAATTACGAGTTCGGAGCCGAGACCAGCGGTCCCGGTGAACGCTACATCTCGATCAAGCCGAAACGTAAAGACGTGATGCTCATCAACGGACGGATCGCCCTCAGTTCCGATGGGGATCTGCGGCGGGTCGAAGGAACAGTGGCAAAGAACCCGTCATTCTGGACGAGCGAGGTGAACATCACGCGCCACTACGCCAGGGTGGATGGCGTGCGCGTGCCGACGGCAACGGAATCGCTCGCAAAGGTGAAGTTCGTGGGCCGCTCTCGCCTGAACGTCCGCTACGAGTACGAGACAATCAACGGCCGGTCCGTCAAAACAGCTGCGGCGCCCGCGCCAGCAGCGCTGCTGCCCGCTTCTGTGCGATAAGGTTCGCCAGTCGCAGCGTCGGACGCTTGCTGACGTCCACCGCGAGCGCGGCTTTCAACAGACGCTCGAACTCCGAGCGGTCCTTCGCCGGCTGCGCCACACTGGTCGCCATCGCGAGATAGGCGAACGCCGACTGTCCGCCAGACAGCGCCACCGCCCTATCGAAATGCTCCCGCGCCCGCTTCGACGATCCTCCTGCGAGTGCCGGCAAACCCTCGACCGCAATCATCCCTTCGTGAATGGCTCCGGCTTCCCACTCGGGGTCGAGTGCCAGCGATCGCTCCATCAAGGCGCGCACCGTACCGACCTCGCCAACCCTGAGTAGCGGGACCGGTGAGGACGAGATGGAACCGCCCCAGGAAGCAGCCGTCCAGTACAGAGCGGGAACGGCAGTGCGGCTCGCCCCGCCAAGGGGCGCGGAGTCCCCTTTCATTAGCGCCGCGCGCGCTCCCGGGATGCTCAGTTCGAGGAGACGCAGGCAGTAGTCGCGGCCCCGGTTGTACATCCGGACGGTGCGCGCCCAGGCCTCTCTCGACGCACTCCCCTGGGCACTACTCTCTGCGTCCGCCTGGAGAAACGCGTATGCGTATTGAGTGAACCCGCTGCAGGCCGTCAGCAGGAGGCCCGGGTGTGCCGGGCTGTCGTCGAGGAGCATCTCGACCATCTTCAACGTGGACGGTGCGGCGAGTCGCACGAACTCGGGATCGTTGTCGCGCGAGTAGGTCGAGGCGGTCGCCGAGATGGCGTCCGCCATCCGCTCGAGACCCATCTTCTTGAACGAACACGCCGGCCCCGCGAATGTGACGGCCGCCATCAGGAACAAACCCAGTTTCACCCGTGCATGGCGCATGAAGCGCCACAATAACACGCGCTAGTCGGGCTCTTCGTCGGGGAACTTCCTGACGTCATTCGCGTCGCTCTGCACGCCTTGCGGTTCAACCGCCCGGGCATGCTGACCGACGTCTTCGAGATCCTCCTCGAACGTCGCCACCTGGTAGGTTGGATCGGCGTAGCTCCCGCCCTCACTGCCCACCTCTCCAGTCAACGGTAACTTCTTGTCGGCGCGATCGTCGGTTCCACTCATCATCACCTCCACACATGCATCTGAATAGACTGTCGCAATCCCCGGTCCGCCGGCCCGGTCCGCCGGCCCTGCCTGTACAACCGCCGCTCGAGCTGGACGGTGGCTTGCATATGCTCGAGGCGTGATGCTGCTTCCCAGAGAGCACGCTCGAAGTCGCGCCGCCGTAGCGGTATGGATCGTGGCGGTCACCGCCGCCGCAACGGCCGGGTGCGGCTCCGGAGACCCGTCCGCTCCGGTAGTTGAAGCGAAGTCCACCCCGGCCGCGAAGGTCGCCGCCGAAACTCGAGAAGCATCTCTCGCGTCGGCGAGGGTATGGGTGCCACCCGCGACACCAGTGTCGAAGGCAGACCTCTCGACCAACCCCGCCGGCGGCTTCCGACCGGACGATGAGGTGAACTGCCGGTTCAATCCAAAGATGGTCGGCGGCACCACGCCGAAGTTCAACTGCGACCTGCCGTCAGGCGAGACGATCAAAATCAAATACGGCCAGGGCAACCCCGAGTTGAAGGCGGAGGTCGCGTCGACCCGGCTGCTCACCGCGCTCGGCTTCCCTGCCGACCGGATGTTCGTGGTTCGTCGCGTGAGATGTGCGGGCTGTCCGACCTACCCGTTCCAGTCCCTGCGCTGCCTCGATCGCCTCGATGTGAAGACGGCCTGCTTCCCAGGCGGCCTCGATTACAGCCGGATCGTCGATTTCGACGCCGCCGTCGTCGAGCGGCGCATCGATGGCCGCGTCATCGAAGCGGCTGAAGATCAGGGCTGGGGATGGTACGAGCTGACCAGGATCGATCCTGCGAGTGGAGGCTCCTCGCGGGCGGAAGTCGATGCGTTCCGGCTCATGGCCGTCTTTCTCGCCCATTGGGACAACAAGGACGCCAACCAGCGGCTGATCTGTCCCTCGGGCAAAGATGGACCAGATGGCGCCTGCACCGCACCGATCGCGATCATGCAGGACCTTGGCGCCACGTTCGGCCCGACCAAGGTCGATCTCCACAACTGGCGCCAGGGGCGTATCTGGAAGGACGGCGCGAGTTGCCTTGTCTCGATGAAGCACCTGCCGTGGGGCGGAGGGACCTTTCCGGAGTCACGGATCTCAGAAGGCGGGCGGCAGCACCTGCTCGGCCTGCTTCAGCAGCTCTCAGACTCGCAGATACGCGATCTCTTCGAGTCGTCCGGCATCACGCGGCTCGACCAGGTGAACGCCGAGTCCCGCCGCGCCGAGGCATGGATCGCCGCCTTCAAAGACCGCGTGAAGCAGATCAGTGAGACGGGACCGTGCCCTTCGTAGCTGCGGCAGCGCCGGACGTCCTTTTGCTGAGGACACCGGCGTCGACCGTCTCGCCCGCCCGTGAAATCGCCTGGAAGTACAACTCGTCGCCGGTAATTTCCATCAGCATGAAGCTGTAGTCCGTATCGAATCCCCGCGCCGTCACCGGCGTCGGCTCGATGTCGCCTGGTCGCAGCGAGCCGGCAGCGCCGGACACGAAGTAGAAGATCCCCCGCTGCGGATGCGTCCGCTCGTAAAAATGCTCGTGGCCGGAGAGGACGACATCGGCATCCCCATTGACCAGCACGGGTTCGAGTGCTCGTCTCAGCGACGAAGCGCCGGCCGTGTAGCGTCCGGACGTGTAGATCGGATGATGGAAGAACACGATCTTCCACCGGCTGCCCGAGTCCTTCAGCCCCTCAGCCAGCCACGCGAGCTGTTCCGGATCCAGCGAGCGGCTGTCGAGAGCCCAGAACCGTGCGCCCGCGCCACCAATCCCGCCATCGATGCTGCTCTCCCTGCGCCGAAACGAGTAGTACCGCTGACCGCCCATGTTGAACTTCTGGTAGCGGACCTGGTTGGAGTCGTCGTGGTTACCGATCGCCGCCTGGAAGGTCACCCCGGCGTCGAGCAGCGGTTTGTATGGCTCCTCGAACTTGGCGCGATAGTCAGCGGCGGTATGGCTGTCGTAGATGTTGTCGCCGAGCATGAGGACCAGGTCGAACGGAAACTGCTGCCGCCACACCACCATCTGCTGCGCCACGGCATTCTGCGCTTCGTCGCCGCGCCCCGAGTCGCCGATGATCGCAAGCCGGATCGAACCGGCATTCTTCGGCAGCGCAAGTTGGCCCGTCGCCGGCTGGAGGACGGTCACGGCTGGCGGAGCGGCGCGCGCGACGTCTGCCGGCAGTTCCCTGGCGCAGCCGGCGGGCAAGACCAGCCCCGACAGCAGGACGAGAGCGAGGAAGCGCGTCCGCAAGGCGTGACTTACCGCGGGTCCCATCCGAGCGCGACGAACTGCACGCCCACCTGACCACGTTTGGGCGCAACCGTGATCGTCCCGAGCTCCGGAGCCGTATCGTAGCTGTCAGCGATCCGCTGCGTCTCTTCTCGAACGGTTTCGTCGAACGCCGCCAGCTGCTGCTGCAGGTTTTTCACGAGCTCGCCGGCGCGCTGGACGTCCTCTGCTTCCTTCATGCTTCGTCCCATGCCGCGTGCCGCCGTGGTCGCGCGTCCGAGCGTCCCGGTGCTCAGCACCTTGCGCCCGAGCAGCGCACCGATCGCGGCAGCGCCCACTGAAAACATCGTCTGGGTCTTCTGCTGCGACGCCTGCTGTTGCTCGCGCGAGACCGCGCCCTCTGCCTTGCGCAGCTTCTCGGCCAGCGCGTCGCGCTTCGACGAGAACTTTTTCTTCATCGCGTCGACTTCTGCATCGCGGCCTTCGCGCAGTGCATCCTGGACGCGGGCGCGGAACTCGCGCTCGGTCTCATTGCCTGTCGATGTGAGCTTGGTCGCTCCGTGGCGCAGCAACTCGATCCGCTGGGACCGGATCAGCCACTGGGCGAAGGCCTTCTGCCACAGGGGGTAGTTCTTCGGCTGCGTCGCCGGCGACGGCAGGTCCGCGAACTGGGCGCCGGCTGCCGGCTCGCGCTGCAGATCCGCCGCGCTTCCTGCGACTTCCTCCGCATGCTGCCAGTCGACCGGAACAGCGCCATTGCCGATCGGGACGGCGAAGAGGACGTCGCGCGCGGTGTCGATACCAAGCCTCGCGTCAGTGAACGTGATCCGCGCTGCGCCGAGCGCCACCGGGGAATAGACGGGCCCACCGGCGGCGCCACTCGCGGCGGGATCGGGCAGGAAGTACTGTTCGATGCCGGGAGGGACGATCGGGCGCGCTCCTGCCGTGCTCGCGGGCGCGGTCGCGACCGTCCTCGCGGCGTGCGGCGCTGACGCCTGCGACTCGGTCGCATCGGAGCCTCGCACCTCTTGCTTCTTCGCACCCCCGCTGATCTGCGTGATCTGCTGCCGGGACATCGGTCCACGCAGATACGACATCGTCCAGCGCGTCTGAAACACGATCGGCTTGGTGTCGTGCACGTTGTGCAACAGGAACATCCGTTTGCCGAGCGCCGAGAGGATCCGTTCCGCCTCGCTTCGATCGAGTCCGCCGGTGGCGGCGCCCTCGAGGCCGTCGAGCACGCGCGCTTTGTCCCGCTCGGTCTGCAGCCGCCCGAGAAACCAGGTGCCGGTGTTTGCGAGTCCCTTGTAGTCAAGATCGACGGGATTCTGCGTCGCCAGCACGACGCCCACACCGAACGCACGCGCCTGCTTCAACATCGTCAGCAGCGGCGCCTTGGAGGGCGGATTGGCGACGGGTGGGAAGAAGCCGGCGATCTCGTCCATGTAGACGATCGCACGCAGGCTGGAGGTGCCGGTCTGCGTGCGCATCCACCCGACGATCTGATTCAGCAACAGCGAAACAAAGAACATCCGCTCCGTGTCGCCGAGATGCGCAATCGAGAAGATGGAAACGCGCGGCTTGCCCTTGGCGGTCCGCAGCAGAGATGCCGGGTCCAACGGCTCGCCGACGAACCATTGCTCGAAGCCCGGCGCCGCGATCACCCCGTTCAATTGCAGCGCGAGCTCGAAGCGGTCCTTCTGGGGGAAAAAGGATTCGAGATCGAGGATGCCGACCTTCTGCATCGGCGGCGACTGCACCTGCTGGATCAGCGATTCGAACGTGACGTCCTGTCCGGCCGTCCACGCGGTGGTGAACAGTGTGGACAGCAAGGTGTGCTCACGGCTTCGCGGCGCCGCCTCGCTGCCAGCCAGTGACAGCACGCTGGTCGCCGTTGCGCTGGCACGCTCGGTGAGTTGCTCGCGGTCCGCCTGCACGGCTGCGGGCGGGGCTGCGAACGAGCTCAGAATCGAGACCGGCAGGCCGGCACCACTTCCGGGTGTGTAGATCGCGAAATCAGCCGCGGCACGAAGGCGCGCGATCCGCTCGCCGTCCTGTCCCCAGTCGGCCAGGCCGGCCTTCCACCTGCCGGCCTCGGCTTCGGCGAACGCCTCAGGCGTCTGCGATGAGCGGTGAGCCTCGTCCTCGTCGATCCAGGGTCGGAACTCCTCGGCCGACAGTCCCGGGAACGTCAGGAGAAGGTTTCCGAGATCCCCCTTCGGATCGATCGCAATCACCGGCACCCCGTCGAGCGCTGCTTCTTCGAGCAGGCCGAGGCACAGCCCGGTCTTGCCGCTGCCGGTCATCCCGACGCACACCGCATGGGTCACCAGGTCGCGCGACTCATAGAGGACGGGAACAGGAGTCGGTTTGGCCGCGGCGATGTCGTATTGCCGACCGAGATAGAAGATGCCGAGCTTTTCGAAATCGCTCATAGGTAGATTCGCAACGCGACCTTCATGTCCGGGGTTGCCGGTCGATCCACAGGTCCGGCGGGATCGACAGCAGCGGGTATCGCTTCCTCAGCGCGACAACCCTGTCAGCGTACTCGCCTTTCGGGAATTCACGCACGAGCAGGCGCGCTTTGAGCCGTTTGATCTCATGCTTATAGAGGTCCCTGACGGCGTCTCGCAGCTGCTGGGGAGGGGTATCGGCGCGCGGCGCCAGGCCATGTCGCGCCAGTTCCTCGAGTACTTCGCTCGTGTAAATGTAGCCTCCGGGCACGCCCCTCCAATGTACTTTCGTCTGTTACTATTCGCCGCATATGAAATCCACGCTCATTGCGGTGATCGCGGGGCTGTCCGTCGCGGCGGCGCCGGCGCTCACCTCTGAACAAATCGATACTGAGATCAACGCCAGGATCCGCGCCGAAGCGGAAAACAATTCACAGATTATGCGGACGATGCACTTCCTGACGGATGTGCATGGCCCGCGCCTGACCGGTTCGCCGAACTTCAAGGCCGCGGCAGAGTGGACCGTCAAGCAGATGACCGAGTGGGGCTTCACCGACGGCAAGCTCGAGCCGTGGGACTTCGTCAACGCCGACGGCACGCCCCGTCAGGGCTGGCTGAACGAGCGCTTCTCCGCGCACATCATCTCCCCTGTGAAGGACAGCCTCGTGGGCGAAGTGCTCGCGTGGACGCCATCCACCAAGGGCACCATTACCACGGAAGCCGTGCATGTCCTGGCGCCGACCCGGCCGACGCAGGCCGAGCTCGATGCATGGATCAAGGAGATGACGCCGAAGGTCAAGGGCAAGATCGCGTTCGTCGGTGCGCACACGAAGGTGGCAGTGAACATCAATCCGCCGGCGCTTCGTCGTGATGACGACCAGCTCCGGCAGCAGCTGGACCCGAATGCGGCGCCCGGTGATGGCCGCGGTGGCCGCGGACGCGGCGCAGGTGCCGGTGCTGGACGCGGCAACGCGGAGCCGCCCGACCCGACACGGCTCACACCACAAGTCGTCAACACCGCGGTGAACGCCTTGGTCATGAGCGCCGCCGTCCGCGTCAATGATGCGGGCCGCGATCACGGGCAGATCCGCGCCTTCCAGAACAACACCTACGACGTGACCAAGGCGCCGCCGACGGTCGTGCTCCGCAACGAGGACTACGGTCGCATCACCCGAATCCTCGCCGACGGCACGCCCGTCCGCCTCGAGTTCAACATCGTCAACCAGACCTACCCGGCCGGACAGTCCTACAACGCGGTCGCCGAGATCCGCGGCACCGACAAGGCGGACGAGGTCGTGATGCTTGGCGGCCACCTCGACTCGTGGCACTCAGCTACTGGCGCGACCGACAATGCGATTGGCTGCGCCGTGATGATGGAAGCCGCGCGGATTCTGCAGGCGATCGGCGTCAAGCCGCGCCGCACCATCCGCGTCGCACTCTGGGGTGGTGAGGAACAGGGCCTGCTCGGATCGAAGGCGTACGTAAAGGAGCACTTCGGCACTGCCGAGAATCCGAAGCCGGAGTTCCACAGATTCAACGGCTACTTCAACGTCGACTCGGGCACCGGCCGTGTCCGCAGCGCCAGCGTGTTTGGTCCGCCGGAAGCCGGTACCGTTCTGCGCGAAATCTTCGCGCCGTTCGTCGACTTCGGAATGATGGGCGCCACCGCGTCGGGCACACGGCCGCGCGCCGGCGGCACCGACAGTGCCTCCTTCAGCGAGGCCGGCCTGCCCGGCATCGGCCTCAGCCAGGATCCGATCGAGTACAACACCTACACTTGGCACACCAACCTCGACACCTACGAGCGGATCATCGAGGAGGACGTGAAAAAGTCAGCGGCCTCAATTGCCTCCGCCATCTATCACCTCGCGATGCGCGACGAGATGCTGCCGCGTTTCTCGAAGGAGACCATGCCTGCCTCTCCCGCCCCGCCTGCACAGGGACGGGGCGGAAGGCCTTAGGCAACTACCAACTTCCAACGCCCAACTCCCAAGGGGAGGAAGCTCTCTCGGAAGTTGCGGGTTGTTTGGCGTTTGGAGTTTTTGGGAGTTGGTA
>Ga0183260_10005060_pt1 | contig 10409 bp, 12 predicted proteins | sample AntDrymUQ4972206_2_FD_129768 | JGI IMG/M metagenome (GOLD analysis project Ga0183260, IMG submission 129768) | Polar desert sand microbial communities from Dry Valleys, Antarctica - metaG UQ497 (22.06) (version 2) (version 2) | ecosystem: Environmental > Terrestrial > Soil > Desert | place...
CGAGATCGGAGTCTCGACCCATCTCTCCTCGGGGGTCGGGGTCGACGAGCAGGGCGACCTGCTTATCGACCTCTATCGCGCCGCCGACGGCCACGACGTGCGCTCGTTCATCATCCACCGCTTTCAGGTCGGCGCCGAGGGCGGCTTTTGGAACGGGACCGCGGTGGTCGGCAACGGCCTCGTCGCCAAGCCGGCGTTCTGCGAGGTCGGCGCGGCGATCGGGATTCCCTGCGAGAGCTACCTCAGCGCCCAGCGCTAATCGATGTTTGGGCTCCCTCGATCGTGCGTATCCTCATGAGGAGGAGCTTCGACCGACGCATATCGCATGAGTACGCGCACGACAAGTCCCCCGCGCGCGCCCGAGGGCTTCGTCCACCGTGCGCAGATCTATGAGTCGCAGAGCGACTTCGTAGCGGCGGCGCTGCCGTTCGTGCTCGAAGGCGTCCGCGCCGGCGAGCCCGTGCTGGGACGAATCAAGGGCGCCAACGCGGCGGTTCTGCGCGACGTCGGCGGTAGCACCAGCTCCAGTCCTCGTCCGGCTCGGCCGAGCGGATGATCGGGTGCTCGGTCGCCTCGTGATGCTCCGTCGCGTGGCGCCCGGGGGAGTTGTCGCAGCAGCCGACGTGGCCGCGGCTCTGGCACATGCGCAGGTGCAGCCAGGTGTCCCCCGCCGCGAGGCACTCCTCGCAACCCGCCACCTCCCCGGGGAGGTCGAGGATCTCGATGCTGTCGAGGTGCGAACAGGCTTCAGCCACCTGTCAATGGTGACGGATGCGAACGGCCGGCTGCGGCGACCGCGCCTCAGAGGATCAGCTTGCGCTCCATGTAGTGAATCGCAAGGCGCCACGCCACCAGCGCGAACCCGATCAAAAAGGCGAGGTGTCCGAGGTCAGCCCAGCCGTCGAAGCCGAAGACGGCCCCGCGCACCAGTTCGACGCAGTGATAGAGCGGGTTGAGGTTGCCGGCCACCTGCGCCCACGTGGGTAGGCCCTCGAGGGGGAAGAAGGTGCCGGCGACGAGGAACATCGGCGTCAGCAGGCCGCTCTGCCAGTACGCGAAGCTCTCGATTGCCTTTGACCGGGCGGCGATGAAGATCCCGAAGCATGCCCAGCCGAAACCCGCCAGCGCGGCGATCCCGGGCACCAGCAGCATCCCCCAGCTCGGCTCGAGGCCGAAGATCATCGCGACCAGCATCGGCACGCATCCATAGACGCCAACTCGTGCCGCGATCCACAGCGCCTCCGCGGTGACGAGCTCCTCGGTGTCGACGGGCGCGGCGAGGATCGCGTCGTAGGTGTGCTGGAACTCGTACTTGACGAAGGTCGAGTACATGGCCGGGAACGCGCCCGCGAACAGGACCGTCGTGGCGACGATCCCGGTTCCCACGAAGTCGATGTAGTCGTAGCCGGCGACGGAGCTGACCAACGACCCGAAGCCGAAGCCGAAGGCCAGCAGGTAGATCGTCGGGTCGACCGTCGAGGAGAAGGTCGAGGAGCGCCAAAAGGACGAGAAGTTGACCAGCTCGCGCACCATCACGCCCTGAAGCGCGGCGCGCTCGAGGCGGCCGAGTCGGCGCTGCGCCGTGGCGACGGCGGCGTTCATGTGATCTCCTCGCCGGTCAGAAGCACGAAGACGTCCTCGAGGTTGGTGACCCGGCGCTCGCCGTCGAGGTCGTCGGCGCCGTTGGACTGCAGGATCGCCACCGAGGTCCCGGTGCGCCGCGTCCGCCAGCCGCGACCGTTTGCGTCACGCTCGACCTCGGTCAGGCGCGACGGCGACCCGTAGACCTCGATCGCCTCGCGGCCGGCGTGCTCGCTGATCAGGCTGTCGGGCGCGCCCACGGCGACCGCCTTGCCATGGGACATGATCGTGACGCTGTCGCAGAGGCGCTCGGCCTCCTCGATGTAGTGGGTGCTCATCAGGATCGAGACGCCCTCGGAGCGAAGCCTGTCGATCAGGGCCCAGAGCTCCTGGCGCACCTGCGGGTCGAGCCCGACGGTGGGCTCGTCGAGCAGCACGAGGCGCGGCTGGTGCAGCAGTCCGCGCGCGATCAAGAGGCGGCGCCGCATGCCGCCGCTGAGCTCGTCGACCTTGGCCTCGCGCCGATCGCCGAGGTGGGCCCTGTCCAGGGTGCGCTCGATCGCCGCCTTGCGCTCTCCCGCCGGGACGCGGTAGAGGTGCGCGAAGACGAGCAGGTTCTGCTCGACGGTCAGCGAGACGTCGAGGTTGTCGAGCTGCGGCACCACGCCCATCTCGGCGCGCGCCTGCTTGGAGTCCTCGGGCAGCCGGTAGCCCAGCACCTCGAGCTCTCCCTCGTCGGCGATCACCTGGGCGGTAAGCGCCTTCATCGTCGTGGACTTGCCGGCGCCGTTGGGGCCCAGCAGCCCGACGCAGGCGCCAAACGGGACGTCGAGGTCGAGGCCGTCGACCGCCGTCAGCGACCCGAATCGCTTCACGAACCCGCGCAGCCTGATCGCCGACGCTGATGTTTCTGGCGCTGCCAATCGTTCCTCCGGCTGCCTGGCTTTGGTTTCCTCGAGCAGCATTTCAATCACTTGCAGGGAGACTGCCCGCCGCGGCGAGACTCATCGGTCGAGCGACGGGTTCTTTCGCAGTCTGGTGCTTGGCATCCACCTTACGAAGCGACGTCCCGGCCGTTTGGCGTCGCCGGCGCTGGGGTAGACAAGCGAGCAGCACGGAGGCCCCGCCGGGGCCACGACCAGGGAGGGGCACCCAGTGACGATCGGAACCTCACTCTTTCTGATGGCGGTAGGTGCGATCCTGCACTTTGCCGTCGACGACTCGATCCAGGGCGTGGACCTGCAGACGGTCGGCCTGATCCTGATGATCGCCGGCGCCGTCGGTCTGCTGATCGGCCTCTGGATGTTGCTCGCCGACCGCCGGCGCTATGCCGCCTCCGCCTATCCGGCCCAGCCGGCGGCCCAGCCCGTCGACCCGGCGGCCCATCCGGCTCAGCCCGCGCCTCCGGCTCAGGCTCCGCCCCCTCCCCCGCCTCCCGCAGAGCCGCCGCGTTACTGACGTTCGGCCGGCCGCCTACGATCAGGCGGTAATGCCCAACGCGGACGACATGCTGGCGACGGCGGCTGCGCGCGCCGAAGAGCTCGCCGTTCCCGGGCTCGACCCGCGGCCACGCCGAAACGTCGCCGTGCTTGCCTGCATGGACGCGCGGATCGACCTCTTTCGGATGCTCGGCCTCGAACACGGCGACGCGCACATCATCCGCAACGCGGGCGGGCTCGTGACCGACGACGCGATCCGCTCCCTGAGCGTCTCCCAGCGGCTGCTCGGAACCGACGAGATCATCGTCGTCATGCACGAGGGCTGCGGCCTGCACGGCGCCTCCGAGGACGACTTCGCGCGGGCCCTGAGCGCCGACGAGGTGCTCCCGAGCTGGCGGCTCGGCGCCTTCGAGGACCTCGACTCCACCCTGCGCCACGGCCTCGCGCTGCTGCGCGAGAGCCGCGAGCTGGCGGCCCGCGACCACATCCGCGGCTTCATCTTCGACCCAGAGAGCGGGATCGTTCGCGAGGTCGGAACGCAATCGGCCTAGCCGGTCCGGAATACTGACGCGCTCCGGCGTCGGTGGCTGTTCACAAAAAGGGGAGAACCGTGAAGCTCGTAATCGGCATCGTGCGTCCCGAAAAGGCGAACGACGTGTTGGAAGCGCTGTACCGCGCCGAGGTGCGCGGAGTCTCGATCAGCCGTGTCCAGGGACACGGCGGCGAGCTCGACAGCGTCCAGACCTACCGCGGCACGACCGTGAAGATGGGGCTGTCCGACAAGGTCCGCTTCGAGATCGCGGTCTCCGACGCATTCGTGCAGCCGACCGTCGACGCCCTCGCTGCGGGCGCGCGGACGGGCGAGGTCGGCGACGGAAAGATCTTCGTCGTTCCGGTCGAACAGGTGGTCCGGATTCGCACCGGCGAGACCGACGACAGCGCCGTGACGCCGGTGGGTGCCTGATGGACGTCTCGATCCTCGCCGCGGCCTCGAAGCTGGACACCGGCGACACCGCGTGGATGCTCGCCGCGACCGCGCTGGTCCTGATGATGACGCCCGCGCTGGGCCTCTTCTACGCCGGCCTCGTGCGCTCCAAGAACACGCTCAACACCTTCATGATGTGCATCGGAGCGATCGCGATCGCGACGATCATGTGGGCGGTCGTCGGCTACTCGTTTGCGTTCGACGAGGGCAACGGGTTCATCGGGGGCTTCGACTACGCGTTTCTGAACGGCGTCGATCTCGAGCCCAAGGAGGGCTTGACGATCCCGCACCTCCTCTTCTTCGCGTTCCAGGCGACGTTCTGCATCATCACGGTGGCGCTGATCTCGGGCGCGGTCGTCGAGCGGATGCGCTTCGGCGCGTTCCTGGTCTTTGCGGCGCTGTGGTCGGTGCTCGTCTATTCGGTGATGGCGCATTGGGCCTTCGGGCCTGGCTTCCTGCTCGAGAACGGGACGCTCGACTTCGCCGGCGGCGTGCCGGTCGAGATGGCGTCCGGCTTCTCGGCGCTGGCCGCGGCGCTCGTCGTCGGCGCGCGCAAGGATTACGGGCGCCAGGCGCTGCTGCCGCACAACGCGACATACGTGCTGCTCGGCGCCGGGCTGCTGTGGTTCGGCTGGTTCGGCTTCAACGGCGGCAGCGGCTTCTCGGCCGGGACCTCCGGCGTGCTCGCGTTCACGAATACCCTGCTGACCCCGGCGGCCGCTCTACTCACCTGGTTCGCGCTCGACCTGATTCGGGGCCGGCAGGTGACCGCGATCGGGGCCGCGACCGCGATCATCGTCGGCTGCGTCGCGATCACGCCTGCGGGCGGCTTCATCAGCCCCGGTTGGGCGATACTGCTCGGCGTCCTGGGCGCGCTTGCGAGCTACGCGGTCATCGTCTACCGGCCGCGGACCCGGGTCGACGAGACGCTCGACGTGCTCGCCGCTCACGGAATCGCGGGCTTCGTCGGCATCCTCTTCATCGGCTTCTTCGCCCAGGTCGGGTGGAACGACGTCTCCGACGGGCTGCTGTACGGAAACGCCGAGCAGCTCTGGGACCAGGTCAAGGCCGCCGTCGTCGCACCGGCCTACGCCTTCGGAGCGACATTCGTGCTGCTGAAGCTGATCGGAGCAGTGATGCCGCTGCGCGCGACCGAGCGCGACGAGGCCGTCGGGATGGACATCATCGAGCACGGCGAGGAGGCCTACGTGACCGGCGAGGGCGCGATCCTCGTCACCGCGGAGGCCGGCGACGAGGCCGAGCGGCCGGTCGCCCAGCCCGACCGCGCCTGAGCGGGCGCGACGCCCGGGGAAAGGGCGGTCCGCGGGCGTCTAGGGTGAGCCGATGAGCCGAGCGCGCGCGATCGCCAAGCGCACGGTGGTGTCGTTTTACGACGACCAGATGACCCATCACGCCGCGGCGCTCACCTATTACGGGCTGATGTCGCTGTTTCCGGCGTTGCTGCTGGCGCTGGCGCTGCTCGGGCTTCTGGGCCAGTACCCGCAGACCTACGACGCGATCATCGACTACCTGCGCGAGGTCGCTCCCGACTCCGTCGTGGCGCCGCTCGACGACTCGCTGCGCACCGCGCTGCAGAGCAAGGGCACGGCGGCGACCGCGCTGGCCGTCAGCGTCGTGATCGCGCTGTACGGCGCCACGGGCGTTCTCGAGGCGGCCCGCCGGGCGCTCAACGTCGTCTTCGAGGTCGAAAGCGGGCGCAGCTTTCTGCGCCGCAAGCTGACCGACATCGCCTCGACCTTCGTGCTGATGGCGCTCGTCCTGCTCAGCCTCGTCCTCGTCTTCGTCGGCGGCCAGTTCGCCGAGGACCTGCTGGGCTTCATCGGCCTCGGGTCGACCGCTGCCGAGATTTGGAGCATCGCGCGCTGGCCCGGCGCGCTCGCGGTCGCGATGCTCGTCTTCTCGCTGCTCTACTACGTCACCCCCGACGTGCAGCAGCGCTCGTTTCGCTGGGTCACACCGGGAGCGGCCGCCGGGGTGGCGCTTTGGCTGCTCGCATCGCTCGGCCTCTCGCTCTACATCTCCAACCTCGCCGACATCGCCGCCTATGGCGCCTTCGCGGCCCCGATCGTGCTCGTCGGATGGCTGTGGCTGAGCAACGTGGCGCTGCTGTTCGGCGCCGAGCTCAATGCGGAGATCGAGCGCGATCGAGAGCTCGAGGAGGGCGTGCCGGAGCGCGAGACGCTCAACCGCCCGGCACGCACCGGCTAGCGCAACCCCGCGCCTCTAGAGTGCCCCGCCGAGCATGCGGGTCGCCGTCATCGACATGGGCACGAACTCCACGCGTCTGCTGGTCGCGGACGTCAGCGACGGCTCGGTCGAGGAGCTGGCGCGCGAAAGCCGCGTCACGAGGCTGGGCCGCGGCGTCGATCTCTCGGGCCAGCTGGCGACCGAAGCGATCGACGAGGTCTGCGATGCGGTCGGCGATTACATCGCCATCTACGAGGAGCTCGGCGCCGAGCGCGTCGACGCGATCGCGACCAGCGCCGTGCGCGACGCCTCCAACGGCGACGCCTTCCTGGCCGAGCTGCGCGAGCGCTTTGCGCTTGATTCGCGCGTCCTCGGCGGCGACGAGGAGGCGCGGCTGACCTACCGAGGGGCGTCGTTCGGGCGTGCCTCAGAGGAGGTCACGCTCGTCGTCGACATCGGTGGCGGCTCGACCGAGATCGTCGTCGGCACGGGCGACGAGGTCGGCTTTCGTGCCTCGCTTCAGGCCGGCACCGTGCGCCACACCGAGCGCCACCTGACCGGCGATCCTCCAGCTGCCGCCCAGCTCGAGGAGCTCGCCGCCGACGTCCGCAGCCTGATCGACGCCGAGCTCGAGGGAAACGCCCTGGTCAGCGCCGACAGCGGGATCGGCGTCGCCGGCACTCCCACCTCGCTGGCCGCAATCGAGCTCGAGCTCGATCCCTATGACTCCGAGGCGGTCCACGGCAAGAAGCTCAGCCTGCGCGCGATCCAGCGCATGTACTCCGAGCTCGCCTCGATGCCACTCGACGAGCGCCTCGAGGTGACGGGCCTGCACCCCGGCCGCGCGCCGACGATTGTCGCCGGAGTCGTGATCCTGATCGGCGTCATGCGCGCCTTCGGCCTCAGCGAGATCGAGGTCTCAGAGCACGACATTCTCTACGGAGCCGCGCTCGAGGTGGCCTCCACACCCGCCTAGCAAGCCGAATTGCCGCTGCCGACATCCCGGCTTGATATTTTCGCCACATGCCCCAAGCAAAGCCAAAAAGAGGAACAGGCCCGACGACCACCCGCCAGCGGCAGGAGCGCCAGAAGAAGCTGCGCGAGATCCGCAAGCAGGTGAAGGACGGCACGCTGACGATCCGCAAGATGACGGCCGCGGAGCGCAAGAAGTACCCCGCTAAGCCGCGCACGAACACCCGCCGCCGGCGCGGCTAGCTCGGCTCGCGCCACATCCGCCACAGCGGCGGCCCGCCGAACGGCAGCTCGTAGCGCTGCGTGACCTCGAATCCGTGGCGCGCGTAGAGGTCGCGGCTGCGTGACGACCCCGCGTTGAGGTAGGCGGGCACGCGCTCGGCGTCGCATCGCTCGAGCATCGGAGCCAGCAGCGCCGCCCCGGTGCCACGGCTGCGCGCCGCGGGCTCGACGCCGATGTAGTCGAGATACCAGTGCGGCTCGTGCGGGTGGCCGCGCTCGATCGTGCGGACCCCGGCGATCGCGCGCCGCGGGTGGGGCCCGAAGGCGCGCAACAGCGCCGGCGCGGTCGCGAGCTGGGTGCGCGCGGGCGCCGGCCACGACCCCGGCTCGACCCACAGCGCGGCGCCTAGCGGCTCATCGCTCACCCAGGCCTCACCGTGCGAGATGTAGAACCGCGGCACCAGCGTCATGAAGAGGCGGCGCAGGCGCTCGGTGCGTCGCGGCGAGACGGCCATGAACCAGCGCATCGGCGGATCGTGCGAGAACGCCTCGGCGAGCACCGCGGCAATCCGCGGCGTGTCGTCCTGGGTCGCGCGCCGCACGGCCATGGGGCGAAGCTAGCGCCTCAGGCGCAACTCGCCTCCCTCGGCGCAACTCGCCTCCCAGCTTCGGGCAAGGCAGCGCTTCTTTCGCGTTTGCGGCGGTTTACTGAGGGAGATGAGGCCGTGGCGAAACCTCACGCTCGTCGCCACCCTGACGGCGGCGACCCTCGGCGTGGCCGCGGCGACGCCCCCTGCGGGCGTGGCCGCAAAGCCCCCGCTCGGCATCGACGTCTCGCGCTTTCAGGGCAAGATCAAGTGGAAGCCCGTCGCCGGCAAGGCCAGGGTCCGCTTCGCCTTCGTCCAGGCGAGCCGAGGCAGCGGCTCCGACTGCGCCGTCGCCGCGGACCGCTGCGGCGCCGACGAGTACTACGCGCGCAACTACGCCCGCGCCCGCGCCAAGGGCGTCGCCGTCGGCCCCTACCACCGCATGTTCGCCAACGGCGACACGATCACGCAGGTCACCGCCGACGCAATTGCCGAGGCCGACCTCTTCATCTCGATGATCAACGCGAGCGGCGGCCTGCAGCCCGGTGACCTGCGCCCCGCGCTCGACGTCGAGACCCCGTTCGGAGGCCTCAACGCGTCTGAGCTTCAGACCTGGATCCGCACCTGGGTGGATCGCGTCGAGGCCGCGCTCGGCCACCAGCCGGTGATCTACACCAACAACTCGAGCTGGCAGGCGACCGGCAACACGAGCGAGTTCGCGCTCGCCGGCCACCCCCTGTGGGTCGCCCACTGGGGAGTCGCCGCCCCGAGCACCCCGGCGAGCTTCTGGGCCGGCGACGGCTGGTCGGTGTGGCAGTACTCGAGCTCGGGAACGGTCAAGGGAATCCAGGGCCGGGTCGATCTGAACCGGCTCGGCCCCGCCGGGCTGGGGCCGATCACTATTCCCTGAGGCGTCCAGCGAGAACTAGGCCGGGACGAGGCTCTCGTCCTCCTCGTGGGCGCGGAAGAACTCGACCATCGGCCCGACGTAGTCGCGGAAGTTCGGCGGCCGCAGACCGTGCGGCGACAGCAGCGAGACGGCGCGCCGGGTGTCGAAGCTCACCGGGTGGTTGAGGTAGGCGATCGACTCGCGCGGCGTCCCTCCGAAGCGCGCCCGCACCGGCGCGAGGCGCAGCGATGCCTCGACGAAGTTCGGCGGCACGCGGCCCTGCGGTTTGCGCCCGCCGTAGGCGATCGACAGCGCCTCGGCGAGGTCGTGAGCGCTCAGCGGCTCGGGATCGACCAGATGCAGGGTCTCCCCCGCCGCCTTCGGATCGGCCACGACCGCGGCGATCGCCTCGACGACGTAGTCGACGGGGACGACGTTGAAGGGAGCCTCGGCGCGCCCGAAGTTCGGGATCGCCCGTCCCGCGCGGTCGGCCTCGGCGATCACGCGCAGCATGAAGTAGGGCCCGTCGAACTTCTGCGTCTCCCCCGTCTTTGAGTCGCCGACGACGATCGCCGGGCGCAGGATCGTCGTCGGGATGCGGTCCATGTTCTCGCGCACCCAGACCTCCGCCTGGAACTTGGTCGACTCGTAGTGGTTCTTGAACTCCTGGCCGAAGACCAGCTCATGCTCGTAGACGGTGCCCATGCGCTTGCCGGCGACGTAGGCGGTGCTGATGTAGACCAGCCGCTCGAGCGACCCGGCGCCGGCGCAGAAGTCGAGCACGTTGCCGGTCCCGTCGACGTTGACGCGCTGGGCGACCTGAAGCGGGACCGCGAGGTTGTAGATCGCCGCGAGGTGGAAGACCAGACCTGTCGCGCCCTGCAGCCGCTCGTAGTCGTCGTCGGAGAGCCCCAGCCGCCGCTCGCCGATGTCGGCCGCCGTGATCTCGATCCGCTCGGCGTCGATCTCGGCCGCCGCGCTGCGCGCGGCGTCGAGCATCCGCTCCTCGACCAGCGCCGTTATGCGCATCGCGGAGTCCCGCGCCAGCAGATGGCGCACCAGCCGGCGGCCGATGAAGCCGGGAAATCCTGTCAGCAGGGCCTGGGTCATGCGGGCTGTGCCGGGCGTCGGGCGCGCGCAGCGATGACGACGGCGGGAAAGACGGCGGTGCCGTCGTCGCGAACGTAGTCGCCCGCGCGCTCGAACGCGTTCTGCTTGATCGCATCGACATCGGACTCGTCCATCGACGCCAAGATCGCCCGCAACGGCCCGCCGACCGAGGAGATCCGCTCCCACCACGCGTCGGGCGAGTCATAGGACTGCTCGACCTCGAGCGCGGTGACGTCCACATCGTCGAGCCCGGCGTCCTCGATCAGCCCGCGCAGGCGATCGCGGTCGCCGAGCACGAACGGTCCCGGCGCCCCCGGCTCGGGCGGCGGTGCGTTGAGGTGCTCCATGACGGTCTCGAGGATGGTCATCAGCCAGGGATTATCTCCGGGCGGGCCCCAGACCGCGAGCACGAGCCG
>Ga0183260_10005061_pt1 | contig 10406 bp, 16 predicted proteins | sample AntDrymUQ4972206_2_FD_129768 | JGI IMG/M metagenome (GOLD analysis project Ga0183260, IMG submission 129768) | Polar desert sand microbial communities from Dry Valleys, Antarctica - metaG UQ497 (22.06) (version 2) (version 2) | ecosystem: Environmental > Terrestrial > Soil > Desert | place...
CGGTGCGGCCGCTTGCCGAGCAACTGCACCACTTGCCGTCTAGTCGAATCGGACAGCGCCTCGAACACATCCACGATCCGTGAATAGTTCACCATCTAGTGAAGTAGTGTCAAGCCTCTTCTCGTCGCCGTGCGGACGACGTTCAGCCCCGTTTGCGTCAGAGGGTGCGCCTGTCGAGGCTGCGCGGGTCCTTCGGTGCAAGCCAGGGGTCGTACAGCCCGTTCCGTGCTCTGCGATGGAAGCTGACTTCTGATGGCAGCTTGGGCACGCCGCCGACAGCCAAACCTGGCCCGGCGTTCTCGCACCTCGCGATCCATCCGAGCGCTGTGCAGATACCCGACCGGTGAGAGTCGCCCGGCGCGCCCGAAGCGAACGCGACGCTGACCGTGATCGCGTTCATCACCGCGTGGGCGCTGGCGAGCCGGCCGAAGTTCGGGTCAGCGGCCGACGAGATGAGAACGCAATCGACGTCCATCGCCGCGTAGTCGATGAACAGCTCCGGGAACAGCGTTTCCAGGCAGATCACCATGCCGAAGCGAAAGCCGTCGACCTCGAAGACGACCGCGTCAGTGCCGGGCGTATACAGGTAGGAGGTCTCGTTGGTCGACAGTCGCCGCTTGTCGTAGCGAGTGACCAACTCGCCGTCCGACGAAAACACATAGAGGCTGTTGTGCGGTCTGTGACCGTCAGACAACTGGTGGGGCGCTCCGACGACAGCGCAAATGCTGCGCGCGCGGCAGGCGTCGGCGATGCGTTCAAGCTCTTCGCGCAAGGCCCTCCAGTCGGCGCGGGTCCAGTCGGCGTCTCCGAGGTGCGGGCTCGAACCGCTAATGAGGCGTTTCGCCGGATTCGTGAGCATGCCCTCCGGAAACTGCACGATCCTCGCGCCGCGATCGGCCGCCGCGACGATTGCCGAACGAACGCGCTCCCCGGCGGCCCGGAGCACATCCGGGGTCGGTAGATCGCCGACGACCTGTACTTGCGCCACGGCCAATGCCAGCGTCTCGGCCGCGTCCACAGTTTCAGCCAAGGAGGGCGGTTCGCCGATCGAAGTCGGCGGCGAGGTCGAGTAGGGCGGCGTGGCAGTCGCCGGTGAACGCCGGACCGTGCATCAGTGCGAGCGTTTCGACGTCGAGCTCTGCGAGCCGCCGGATGGTTGCCGCGCTGGACGGGTGCAGTGACAGTGACCCAGGCGCGTCGTCCTCGGCCTGCACGGCAGGGCCAACGATGTCGCCTCTCGTCGACGCCTCGTACTCGCCGAAGCGTGTGAACAGGTCGCCGCAGAGCAACGTCTTGGTCGTCGCGTCGTAGAGCACGCCAGCTTCCCATGCGTGGGGCACGTGCGGCGTGTCGAACCACTGGAGCGTATGTCCGCCGATGTCGAGCTTCTCGCTGTCGGCGAGCGCGCGTGGCGGACGATCGGCGAGGTCGCCGATCGACACCATGCAGCCGATCTCGCTCTGCGCCACGGTCGCGTTCGGCGCAACCGCGAGCCACTCGTTCATCGACCCGCACTCGTCGGCTTCGACGTGGCCGAAGCTGACCCAGCGCAGGCTCGCGGCGGGCACGACCCTCGACACTGCGGCCGACACGAGCGGGAACATCTGACGCATGCCGGTATGGAACAGCAACGGCTCGTCTCCGGCGATGAGGTACTGGTTGAACCCGACGGGCGCGCCGACGAATGTGGAGAGCTGGTGGACGCCGTCGGCGACCTCGGTGACGCGGGTTTCCATCAAAACGGAACCTCCTTGGTGAGCAGGCCGTTGCCGGTGGCCCGGCCCGAGAGTGTGCGGCAGAACTCGACGGCGTCGATAGTGATGTGCTCACCGTTGTCACCCGAGACGAACGTGGCTCCGGCCGGGCCGGTGAGCGTGAGGGTGAATGGCGTGCCGTGGCGACGTGCCCACTCGGCGACAACGTCGGCGATGATCCGCCCGTCATGCTCGGGCGTCAGCTCCATCTCGCGATCGGTTGCACGGGCGACGTCGACGCGGTGCATCCACGGGTCGCGGGTCAGGATGACGTCGAACAGGTAGCCCATCCGCCAAGTCTCCTGCTCGCCACCCACCTCCTCCTTCAGCGGCATCCCGCGGAACAACTTCGGTCTCGTCGCCCGCCACCGGGCGGCCCGCGGGCCGACCAGGTCGATCTTGTCGATGAGATCGGACGTCGACAGGCCGGCGTGGTCGGCGACCTGCTTGGCTGTCAGCGCGTCGACCAGGGGCTTGCCTTCCCGCTTCGCCGCCTTGCTCGCGGTGGACATCGCGCGCATCAGGGTGCGGTAGCCCGTGAAGGTCGCGAGCATTCCGGTGCTGTGGCCGGCCAGCGCGCGCACGTCCCAGAGCGGGCAGTCGGTCCGCTTCGACCAGTCGTCCGCGGTGAGCGACCGGAGCTGGTCCGCCACCCGCGCGTACTCCGTTCTCGCCAACCCTTCGACCTCTGCCCGTGTGATCGGCGGGATCGTCTCGACATGTGTTGCGGTCATCATTTCTTTCGCCTTCCCTTTCGTGGCTGTTTCGCCTTGTTGGTCATGTGCTCGTAGAACATCTCGACGGCGTCGTCGATCAACCGGATCCAGCGATCGCCGCCCGGGTCGTTGGACAGCTGCTGGTCGGCGAGACCGGTCCCGAGGGCAGTGAACAGATCGAGCATCTTGGGATCGCTCACCCCGCAACGGGCGAGCAGCCCACCAAGCTCGGCCAGGCTGTCCGCAGAGATCTTGAACGACTCCGGTGTCGGCTCGAACCCGGGGATCACGCGCTGGAACAGCAACTGGTAGCGGGCAAGGTCGGCGGCGCAGAATTCGACGAAGAAGTGGACGCCGGCCTGGAGCGCCTTCAGCGGGTCCTCGGGGGTCGGCATCGACTCGCTCTGCTCGTCGACGAATTGCTGCGCGCCCTGCGCGTACATGGCGTCGTAGATGGCGTTCTTCGAATCGAAGTAGCTGTACAACGACGGCGGTTGCATACCGACGCTGCGGGCCAGGTCCCGAAGTGACAGCGCCGCGAGGCCGCTCGCGCGCACTTGCTCCCAGGCGGCGTCGAGGATCTCCGCCCTCGTAGCCGCATGACGTTCGGCCCGCCGATCCCTGTCCGGTTGCACTAACACTGTTAGGACTATTGAACATTGTTAGCGGCTTGTCAAGACCCAGTACTTCTGGCCGAGCCGAGTGCCGGTGACGTCGTCGACCAGACCGAGGGGACCAGCGCCGCGGTGGTACCGTCCTGCTACCGACGGCGCTGAAGTCTCCAGTGCGCCGATCGGGTCCGTTTGGATGACACAGGGAGTCGGGCATGCGTCGATCAGGTTCGGCCGGTCTGGCCTCGAGCTTGTGGCCGAGCCTGCGGCGGACCCCTCCCCGAACCAGTCGATCGGGAAGACGTTGGCGCCGCTCTCCGTGGCGGCCGCGACGACCTTGGGCGTGAACACTTCGGTGAATCCCATCCCGTCGAGGCCTGAGCGGAATCCGGACACCGACGCCGCCGCGACCTTCGCGATGGCGCGTCGAGCCGGATGGCGAAGCGACACCGCGGCGTGATCCAACAGCGTCGGCAGCTGCGCGTTGAGCTGGGGACGCCGGAGCTCGAACGGTGGAGGCGTCGTTGGTTGGTTGATAACCGAGATGTTCGCATCGACGACTTCCACACCCGCCGGCGCCTGGTCGCTCTGGACCGCCGTGCCCTCCAGCTCTATCACCGTCTGGGGATGCAGACCGGCGACAGCGTCACGATCTCCTGCATCGACGACGACGATCTGGGCGATGCCGCTCCGGTCCCGCAGCAAGACGAGGGCGACATTCGCGAGCTGGCGTTGGTGGTGGAGCCACCCTGCCATGCGCACGCGTTCACCGACTTTGGAACCGAGTTCACTCGCCAGCGTTCGTTCCATCCCGCACCTCCATCCGGTCGATCCCAGATGTGCGGGCGAGGGGAAACTCGCGGTGCCACCGCACTTTGCCACCAGCAGCATCGGTGGCCTCATTCGGTTCAATCGCTCAGAGGGCGTCACTCCCCATCAACGCGACCGCGATCAGGATAGGAAGTCGTCCTCACTCCCGCCTGCATTTTTCACAGGCACAGTCCTCCGGCCAGCGCAGTCGGCAAGTCGCTGCCTTCCGGCCGTTCTTGTGACGTTCAGTTGCGCCGAGCGCAACTGAACGTCATAAGAGCGCCTCGCGCACCGATAGCCGGCTCGGACGGACCTTCGACGCGGTGTTCGCGCTGAACTGTCTGCTGCACGTCCCCCGCGCCGACTTGCCGACTGCGCTGGCCGAGGTGCGCGGCGTGCTCGAACCGGGCGGATTGCTCTACCTGGGCCAATACGGCGGCATCGATCACGAGGGCGAGATCGCCGGCGACAACTACGAGCCGAAGCGCTTCTTTTCGTGGCTGACCGACGACGACCTACGCGCCACGATCACCGAGCAGTTCGATGTGGTGTCGTTCAAGGCCATCGACAGAAGCGACCCCCACGCCGTGCGGCCGTGAGCGCCGCCGTCCGCCATCGCCTGTTCGGAGCGAGCGCCGCGGCACTGCCGCAAACCATTCCAGCGAGCTGACTCTCGGGCTTTGCCATCTTCATCTCGTTACCTTCCCACCGCGATCCGGTCAGCCCGCCCACTGGAGCGAAGCTACTTACCCGTGGCACCGCCGGGGAAGTGTTCGGGGTCTGGGTCAAGGCGTTCGGAAGCAGTACGTGCGGGTACCGTTGGCGCATGGTTCGACGCGTGCGCCGCCAAGCAGCGCCGGATCGTCGGTATTGAATCGAGCGATCCGACTAGTCGGGAATCCGCCATATTCTCAATCCCGGCCACTCGCCAGATCCACCGGCGACGCGGCGCGACTCGCAGTTTCTGACCTCCCTCTTCGTCGCCGTCTTTGTCGTGCCGAGCGCGAGAGTGGTGCTGTGGTGGGTGCTGTTTCGGTAGCCCTCGGTGGCACTAGTGAGCCGAGTGAGAGTCCGGGGGGACGGTCAGGACGACCACGCGACGGCGGGAGGATCCACTCGAGCGCATCGGGGGCCGCCATCGTTCCCGGTCAGGTCGACCCTCGCCGCAAGGCAGTCTGTCTTCGTCGCCGACTCGATGAGATCGGACGCCACTCGATTGAGCATCAACTTGGCTCGTCTGAACATCTCGAACTCACCGTATGCGCTGACGTCGCCCCATGTGAGGTAGATGAATCGCTCGCCTCGCTTGCCCTGTACGGCGGGTCCGCGAAAATCGTGCACGGCGTCGCTTCGCACGACCTCGACGTCGACCTCCCAACGCGCCTCGAGCTCATCGGCTCGGAACAGCTGACTCGGGTCGCGCCGCACCTGGACCCCGACATGCACGTTCTCCATGACGGAGCCATCGGCTCGGCAGAACACGCGCCCAGGCAGGTTGACGCCGGTAATCGCGATGCGCACACACCGATGATGCCCGCTCCGAGAACGACCTGGGCGCGAATCTGTCACTTCGGCAGTGTATGTGGGCGAGCCTCACCCGAGGTGTCCCAGAACGCGCGCTCCTTGACGAGACCGAGGTAGCACCAAGCGCCGGCACTCCCGCGTTCGCGGGTACGACCGATTGGCACTTTGATGGCAGTTGCGGTCGACCGCTCCGACCGCTCCGCCGTGTCGTTATCCCGCACGGGCGGGCCGCAGCTATCGGCACTTCGGAACTACACACTCCAACAGCCCGCCCGTAACGCTCCTGTGTGACAACGAGTAGCTACGCGCTCGCAAGCGTCGCGCTTTAGCGTCGGCCCTATGGACATGGACAAGTACGACGCGAAGGAGCTTCGCCGTGCCGAACGGCGACGCGATCGCCGGGCGCAGGCTGGCCCGTGGACGTTCTGGCGTGCGGTGGCCGCGATTTACATCGCGTTGTGCGCCGCGGGGGTGACCTTCGGCGTTGTCGCCTACATCTGGGCTCGCGTGGTCGCAGACGACATTGCAGAAGGCATCGGGCAATCAATCGACGGACGGGCGCGTCACGCAGCTCCGGAACACCTGGCTCCCCAGGCTCGCGCTCATTAAGCGAGCGGGTCCGCCCGGCGCGGTTTCCGTCTTCGCAGGGCGACACCTATGCGACTTTGGCCCATAGGGTGACTGGCGGTGCGGCATTTCTACATCGCCGTGATCACCGCCTCCGCGGCGACCGAGCAGAAGATCAACACCAAGCACGAAGTCACGTTGCAAGAAGTTCGGGAGGCCGCCGTGTTAACGGAGGTGGATGCGAGGTGGGAAGAAGATCCGGACCGCGGCGGTCGACTGCTCGTCGTCGGGACCTCCTATTCGGGCCGGGTGCTCAACATCGTTCTCTACCCAGTCGATGTGGAAGACGGAACGTGGGAATTAGCGACGGCGATGCCGCGTTAGCCCGGACTGACCGTGCGAGCGATTGCAGAAGATGCAAGATTGTGGATATGGCCGACGACACTGACATGACAAATGAGGAGTTCGACAAGGCCTTCGCGGAGGCCGAGCCGGTCGTCGTAGATGCGTTTCGCGTGACACTCGGGTCGTCACGGCGGACATTTTCGTTCATTACGACGACGTCTACGGCGGCTGCCACGATCCGCCGAGCCCAAACTCACGGGTTCATCGCGCACAAGGACGCGGTTCCCGCAGCATCGTGAAGGTAACGATGCTTCTGTGCGATGCCGCACAGGAACAGGGCGGCAAGCTCTACATCATCGGCGGCGGCTGGTCGATCAGGTCCGCGGACGTCATGAGCCCCATGGCCGTTGCACTCAAGATCGAAGTTCCCTGGGATGCCACCAACAAGCCAATTCAGTTCGAATTGCGCTTGCTGACAGGCGATGGTGAACCTGTGATGGCACCCGGCCCAGCCGGGCCAACTCCCGTCGCGGTCGGTGGTGAGTTCGAGGTGGGACGACCGCCCGGGATTAAGCACGGGACCTCCTTGGATGTCCCAATGGCACTGGGGTTCGTCGGAGTACCGCTCGTTGCCGATCAACGGTACGAGTTTCGGCTAAAGATCGACGACAAAGAAGAAGAGGACTGGCGCGTCGCCTTCTCGACCCGCCCCGCCGGACAGTAGGCCAGAAGGTAATCGCGGAGGGTCAGCCGCCCGACGGTCGCGTGCATGTCAGTGATAAAGACCGCCAGCGGATACGGCGGACGCCTCACCCCTGCCCGTCCGGTGCGCCGTAGGTGCCGACTGGCGCCAGCCGCGAAGCGCCGTTCAGCCGGCGGTTGGTGGCACATGCCTGTGGCGAGGCCGGGCATCATTCGACCGTGCAATGCGCCTTCTGTGGTGAGCCAGTCGAGGATGCTCTGACTGCGGTGATCTGCTCAGCACGACTAGCACACGAGTCCGAGCGTCCGACACAGCAGTTGTGGTTCCACGCGCAGTGCCTCGCCGACCGCCTTCACGCCTCGGTACCGTTCGACGCCGAAGCGTTCACCGACTGATCCGGCGGTCCCGGAACCGGCGATGCGGGGCACCTTGCCGGGGATTCACCGTGAGGGTTCCTTTAGCGAGGCCGCGGGTTCTTTATGCATGGCTGATGACCGGCGAGAGTTCGAGCTACGCCAGCTCTCCCTAATGGCTAAGCGCCTAGAGCAGTTTCAAGACCGCGCTATCCCGATTTCGCGGGCCATCTCGGACCTGGAGGGGCTGCTTTGGGCGCTCGAAGAGTTCGTTCCGCAGCAGTGGTTCAACAACTTCCAGGAGCAATGGGGAGAGCTTGAGATTTCGTACGCGGTCGCAGTGACCCGGCCGACCGCCATGCCCGACGCCACCGACCCGGAGCTACGGGACGCAACCAACGAGATGTTGCGACTCGTTCGTGAGCGCCAGGCCAGGCTCGGTTAGTAATCAAGAGCGCAACGGTCCGCCTGGCCGTTCCGCGAAACCGCAGGCGTTACGTGACACGTCGCGGGCCAAATGGCATCGTGACGTGTGGGTTCCAAGCCGGGCGATCGCGTAGAAGCTTTCTTCGACGACCTGTGCGTGACCTACGGGTGGTGTCTCCAACCGGCCGAGCGCGAGATTGCAACTGCGGCGCTTGGCGATGATCTCGATGGCTTCGTTGACTCCGTAATCGGCGTCTACACGGACCAAGACCCCGCGTACTGCGATCGAAGCGAGCGGCAGTGGGTTACGAGCCTGGCCCGCAAGTGGTTGTTCGAAGCCGACGGCTCCGGCGCATAGTCGTTGATGCCCTAGCTGCTGGCCGCAGTGGTGCCCTCCATGTGCCGTTGGGGGACGGTGCCGCGATGACACTTTCGTCCACGCGTTCAACGGTGTGATGGCCTACTTCGACCGCACGTAGATGCGGGCCGCCGTCATCGAAACCGTCGCGTCGCTACCAACGCACGCCGTGTCAATCTGACCGGCGAACACAGCAACGTCCATCGTGGACGGCAGCGACCGGCCATCGTTGTCGTGAAGCGCCTTCAGCATCTGATACGCCGTGGCCCCCTGGACCTCATTCGGTGCCCTCTCCACTCGGAGCAGCGTGCCGTCGTAGAAAGCGACTCCGGCCTCTCCTCCTCATCCTCGCCATCGGCGCAGCCTGTTAGCGCCACGACGGCCAGCGCACAGAGTCCCACCGACAAGCACTTCACCCGAGCAGCTTCAACTTCTGCGCCGCGAACTCGGCCTCCGTAAGCACACCCGAATCTCGCAGCGCGGCGAGCTTGCCGAGTTGGTCAGCGATGTCGACCTCGGCCGCGGCCTGCGGCACTGCCTGTCCGGCGATGGCAGCGCGCGCCGCGTTCGCCAAATCAGTGAAGGCCGCGGCCTGCTTCTTCGTGAAAAGGACACTGTTCTCGTCGGACGCAGCGTTAAAAGTTTGCTTGCCGAGCGTCGACTGGCGCTCGTTGCCACCGGCAAGCGTGAACGAGATGAACCCGTTGACGATCGCTCCCGCCGGCTTCACCTGTACCGCCGTGATGTGTTGCACCGGAACGGACTTCTCACCCTTGCCGACGCTGAGACGACCGAGCGCACCCTTTCGTGCGATCGTGACGAACGAGCCGTCGAATCGAACCCGGCCGTTGTGGCCGCGTGCTTCGATCATCGTTCCTCCTTGTAGTCGCATGGCGCGGTCGGTACATCGAACGTCGCCGCAATCTGCCACGCCGCCACCGGCAGGTCCATTTCCACCTATCGCACCGACAGGACTCGCGGCTGGTCGCGCTCACACTGATTGAAAGACAGCGGCGACCGCGAACGAACGAGTGGTGATGGCTTTGGCCGACGTGAGATCGAAGAGTCGCTGCAACTTCGGCTCGTCGTTCGGGTGCGTCTCAAGCCAGGCGTCCAAAACGGGTATCTCACCGCGGTCCAACGCGACGGCCATGCACGCCTTCGCCATGATCGAGTCGCCGAACCGTTCGGCGTCGCGGAACATTTCCAGCAGTCGCGGACCCTCTTTCGCGCCGCGGGCCCGTTCGAGCGCGTCGCGGTACGAGGCGTCGCGGGCGATCCTGTCGGAAGCGGTCGCGGTCACCGAAATGTCAGGCGGCGCCAGCAGGCGGCGTTCGAGCTCGGCTCGTTCGGTTTCGACTTGCTTGGTGTCCTCGTCCTGCAGTTGCGCGAGGCGGACGTTCACTTCCTGCCGCAGCGTCGCGATCTCTGCCTTTCGCGCCTCTCTTGTGACCAAACTGTGACCACAGCGGCGAGCAACGAGCAAAAAAGCTAGTCGGGCTGGGGAGATTTGAACTCCCGACCTCTTGACCCCCAGTCACGTACGTCGCTCTCCGAGGACCTGCGGTTTCGCGCGTTGTCGCTGCTCAAGCTGCGCTTTGCTGCGCCCGCCGTTGACCACCGGTGACCCTGCTTGACCCCCTCGTGTGGTGCAGTCGTGGTGCGGCGGCTCTCCCGAGGAGGCCCGCCCCATGCCCACCACCGCCGCCAACGACAAAACCTCGACGACCGCCGCCCTCCGCCGATGGACCGTCTGGACGAGCTCGATTCGAGCCGCCCCGGTCCCCCGGACCGACCAAACCTTTCTCGCGTTATCTGACGCGGTCAGCGAAAGCGACCCGAGCCGCCCCGTCCCCCGAACCGACGCCGGTTGAAGCTGTGCTCGCTGCGCGAGGTGCTGACCTACGCGAGTAGCTTGGCCTTTGCGGCCGCGAACTCCTCGTCGCTAAGGATGCCTTCGGTGTGCAGCTGAGCGAGCGCCCGCAGCCTCGTCGGTACGTCGATTCCAGCATCACTTGGCGCTTCGCTAACGGGCGCATGCCGATCGAGCACCAGCCGCGTCAAGGCGTCCTTGAACTCGGCGGCGTCCTTGTGCGCGAGCCTGAAGTCGATCGTGTTGCCCGACGTGTACGCAGTGACCTTCGTGTACATCAGCCCATCCTTTTTTGCCTGGACTGACGAGATTGACGCAACGGGGATCACTTCCGCGTCTTGATTCGCTCGTGACCTTGAGCCCAGC
>Ga0183260_10005062_pt1 | contig 10406 bp, 8 predicted proteins | sample AntDrymUQ4972206_2_FD_129768 | JGI IMG/M metagenome (GOLD analysis project Ga0183260, IMG submission 129768) | Polar desert sand microbial communities from Dry Valleys, Antarctica - metaG UQ497 (22.06) (version 2) (version 2) | ecosystem: Environmental > Terrestrial > Soil > Desert | place...
GCCTGTCACGCCGGAGGTCGCGGGTTCGAGTCCCGTCGCTCCCGTCTCTTTAAAGTGCCTGTAAAAGGACACTTTGCGTTGTCTGATCTGGCGCGGCTCTTCCGCTTCGTGACCCAAACGCCACGGTACAACGAAGGTGTAGTGGGCAGAGAAATACCTGCAAATTAGGTATATCCACAAACGGCAGTCACGACGCGTTTGGGCCACGAGCCCGGCGCGGGCGGGAACCCGGCGCGTAGCCGGGTTGCACGACGCGTCGCGGGCTTCGGCTGACACCTACTGGTCCAGCCGTCGCATCCCGGCGGGCTCTGTGTTTGCTTGGCGGAGCCACGCAGTCCGAAACGTGCCAGCAGTTACTCGGCGCGGGCGAGCGTGCCGGCGTAGAGCTGCTTGTCACGCGTCGTCGCCGGGTGGTGCGGGGCTTCGCCACCGACGGCGCGCACGGCGTCGCGGCACGCCTCGACGAAGCAGCGCTGGTGCGCGTAGACCGCGTTCCCCGCGATGTGCGGCGTCGGGAGGACGTTCGGCGCCGTCCGAAACCACGCATCCGGCGGCGGCGGCTCGGGCTCGAAGACATCGACGGCGACGCGGAGCTCGTCGGCACGGACGCGGCGCCAGAGCGCCTCCTGCTCCACGACCGCCATCCGGCTCAGAAGCACGAAGAGCGATCCGGTCGGGAGCGCGTCGAGCACCTCGGCGCTGATGACCCCGATCGTCTCGGGCGTAGGCGGGATCGCGACGACGAAGACCTCGGCGTCGGCGGCGAGGTCGGCCAGCGACGCCGCCCGCCCGACGCTGTCGCGCTCGAGCACTGCGTCGTCAACGAAGGGGTCGTACGTCCGGACGTCGCACTCGAACGACGAGACAAGGCGGCGGTAGTGGCGGTTGATGCTGCCGTATCCGGCCAGGCGGACGCGCCGCCCCGCGAGGTCGCCGTAGACGTAGCGGCCGCCGCCCGGCGGGCTCGCGATCCACTCGCCGCGGCGCACGAGCTCGACGTGGTCGGGGATCAAGCGCAGCAGGTTGAGCGTCATCGCGACGCCGAACTCGGCGACCGTCGGCGTCATCGTGCGCGATGTGTCCGCGAGCGCGACACCGCGCCGTGCCGCCTCGTCCGGGTCGATCCACGCGAGGCGGAAGTCGAACGTTCCGGCGATCGCCTTCAGCCGCGCCGCCCGCGCCCAGCGCGCCTGGTCGAACGCCGGCAGCTCGAGGCCCAACGCCGTGCCGCCGAGCCATGGCGTGGTCACGACGGCGGTCGCATCGGGCAGGAGCGCGTCGAGCGCCCGCTCGCGGTCGGGAAGCGGGACTTCGCGGCTGCAGTCGACGTAAGCTACGCGGCCGTGCGGACCGAGCAGCGACTGGGCGAGCCCGCGATAGTGGCCGGCCCGCGGCCCTTCGAGCACGACGTAGAGCTGCTCAGCCGTCACGCTAGGCCGGCGGTGCGACGCGCCCGGCCGCGAGCAGGTGACGGAACCTCGCAACCGTCTCGCGCACGCCGTCGTTGAGCGACGTCTGCGGGAGCGAGCCGGTGAGCGCCTCCAGCGACGAGCCATCGAGCATGCTCGGGAACGGCAGCGAGCTCGACTGGAACGAGATCGTGCCGGCCGCCTCCGGGGCGGCCGCGACGATCGCGTCGACGACCTCCTCCATCGCGGTCGAGCGGCCGGGCAAGTCGTGGACGGACGCGCCGCGGGCGGCTGCGCGGCCCGCCGCGATGAACGCCCGCGCAACGTCGCGCGCGTACTGGAACTGCGCCAGGCCGCCGTAGCCGATCCGGAACGGGACGCCGGCCGCGGCCGCGAGCATCGCGAACGTCGGGGCGGACGTCAGCCCCTGGTCGCGCGCGACGCCATAGACGGTGTGGGGCCGTAGACCGAGGCTCGGGACGCCGAAGTCGCTCCAGTACACGGTTGCGATCCCTTCGTTCGCCCGCTTGTAGACGCCGTACAGGGTCGCCGGATGCCCGCTCATCGCGCCCGTGTCGGCGCCTTCTTCGAGCGCGTCGTACGCGGCGACGGACGAGGCGTAGACGACCGAGCGCACCTTGCCGGCGGCCTTGCGGGCGGCCTCGAAGACGTTGACCGTCCCGAGGACGTTGACCGCCGCGCCGAGCGGCGGATTCGCGCAGCAGGCGGGCACCTGCAGCGCCGCGAGGTGGATGAGGTTCGTGATCCCGTGCATGGAGATCGCGCGCTCGACTGCTGCCGCGTCGCCGATGTCCGCCTGGACGTGGACGACGTCAACGAGTTGCTCGGGCGAGAGGAGCAGCTCGAGCCGCGCGGTGCTCGTACTGACGTCGAGCGAGACGACCGGCGCTCCGTCTGCGAGCAGCTCGTGCACGACCCAGGAGCCGATGCAACCGTGCGCCCCCGTGACGAGGAAGCGCTCGCTCACGACGCCGCCGGCGCGGCTGCGCCGACCTCCTCGAGCTGCCGCCGCAGGAACGCCTGGACGTCGACCGGCAGCCCCGTCCGTGCCGACTCGAGCGCGGCGAAGACCATCGCGGTGCACTGCAGGTTGTCCTCGACCGCGGTCGGGTGGTCGTCGCGGCGGCCGTCGACCCAGTCGCAGAACATCTCCGAGATGAGCGGGTTCAGCCAGGTCTCGCCGGGCAGGAGCGGGAGCTCCTCGACCTCGGGCGGGCCGCCGGGGCCGCTCCGCATGACCCGCAGCTCACGCTTGTCGAGCTCGAGGGTGCCGTGCTCGCATTCGACGCGCAGGTAGTCGTTGCCCCAGCCGTTGAGCGTCGCGGCGTTCGACTTCGCGCCCTCGTAGAGGATCCGTGCGCCGTTCGTCATCTCGATGAGCGCGAGGACGGTGCTGTCGCCGGCGTACTCGCCCCACTCCGGATTCCAGGTGCGCGCGTAGACGGTCGCCGCGTTCGCACGCGTCAGCGCGCGGTGGATCTCAAAGTGGTGGACCGTTCCTTCGATCAGCATCGGGTCGGCCATCTTGTGGCGGAACTCGCCCCAGGTGCCGAACTTGCGGCAGTTGTGCGTGAAGCGGTGCACGATGTAGTTCGGCGGGCCGTAGGCGCCGGACCAGACGTGCTCCTCGAGGCTCAGCTTGTCCTGGTCGAAGCGGTGGCTCATTGTTACGCACATCTTCCTGTCGGCCGCCTGCACCTTGGCCGCGATGCGGCACGAGGCCTCCATCGAGTCGGCGATTGGCTTCTCCGAGAGGATGTGCAGGTCGTGCGCGAGCGCTGCGTCGACGACGGCCTCGTGATGGGCGGGCGGCACGATGATCGCGATCGCGTCGGACTCGTTCTCGGCGAGCGCACGACCGAGGTCGGTGTAGCAGCGTTCGGCGGGGAGGCCGAGGAACTCCTGCGCGTTGTCGAGGTGCTCGGGGACGATGTCGACCGCCGCGACGACGTCGCCTTTGCCGAGCTCACGCAAGTAGGGAAAGACCTGGCTGCACCAGTACTTGCCCATGCCGCCGGTGCCGACCTGGACGAAGCGCAGGGGACGCGTCACGTTGCCTCCGTTCTCTCTGAAGCCGCCTCGGGGGCCGGCACCTCGCCGGTCGCGCCTTCGAGCAGGCCCTTTACGTAGCCGATCGCGAACAACCGCCCATTCCAGGAGTAGCCAGGGACCTGGGCGGTGTCGCCCTCGAGCAGTGGCACGTGGTCGGTGCGCAGCATGCCGTCGTAGCCGACCTCCTGGTAGGCGCGGATGCAGGCGAGCATGTCGGTCGGCCCCTCGTCGTGGAAGGTCTCGACGAATGAGTCGGCCGTGCCGCGGACGTCGCGGAAGTGCACGAAGTGGATCCGTCCCTGCCCGCCAAACTGCCGGATCGCGCTCGGGAGGTCGTCGGTCATCAGGGCGAAGTTGCCCTGGCAGAGCGTGATGCCGTTCGCCTCGCTCGGAACGAGGTCGATGGCGCGCTGGAAGGCCTCGACGCTGCGCATGATCCGGCCGATGCCGCGGATCGGCGAGCGCGGCGGGTCGTCGGGGTGCAGCGCGAGCTTGACGCCGGCCTCCTCGGCGACCGGCACAGCGCGCTCGAGAAACCACTCCAGCGTCTCCCAGAGCTGATCGTCCGAAACCTGTCCGGCCGGAGTGTCGGGCGCGTCGGCGAGGACGCTGTGGTCGTAGCCGGTGACGAGCGCGCCGCCGCGGCCGGGCACCCCGACCGAGGTGCGCAGCCAGCTCAGCACCGCCATCCAGTTGTAACAGAGCACCGGGATGTCGAGCTTGCCCATGTTCCGGATCAGCGTGAGGACGTTGTCGAGCTCCTCGTCGCGGCCGGGCAGCCCGAGGCGGATCTGGTCCATCGGCGGGTTGTCCTCGATTACGCCGAGCGTGAAGCCGGCGTCCTCGACGTGTTGCTTGTAGAGCGCGAGCGGGCCGTAGTCCCAGGCCTGCTCCGGGGCCGAGGCGCGCCAGTCCGCGAAGTGGCGCGGCAGCACGCCGATGGCCCCGTCGACGCCGACCTGCTTCATCACGCGCCAGAACGGGTGCGGCCAGGGCTCGAGCAGGATCTCCGCGAGCTGGATCACGCGCTCCCGACCTCCGTCGCCTGGCCGAGCCAGGTCTGACGCGCCGTGCGGACGGCCATCCCCTCGTAGCGGTCGAACACGACCGGCCGCTGGGCGCGTTGGCGCGCGGCACGCTCGAGGTCGGCCGGGTCGAGCGACTCGTCCGCGTGGAGCACGAACGAGAAGGCGTGCTCGCACTGGTCGGTGTGCGCGTCGCGGCCGGTGTAGACCTCCGGCTGGCCACCGTACCACGCCATCTTCGGGCTGCGCAGCAGCGTCCATTGCCAGCGGTCCTCGTCGAGGCTGACGCTCCACGCGTCGTTCGTGACGAGGGCGACGTCGAGGTCGCCGAGCGACACGCGCGACCAGCCCAGCACCGGCCGCTCGATCGGCTGCGGCGTGCGCTCGACGCTGCCGCCCGCGAGCCCGTCCAGCCAGCCGCGCACCGGGCCTGCGAAATGGATCGGCAGCTGCAGGATGCGGAAGCGCTCGGCGAAGACGACCTCGAGGTCGACGTAGAGGCGCGGGTCGCCGCGGTGCAGCGCGAACGTCCAGCGGACGCGCGAGCCGCCGAGCATGCTGTCGAGCCGCACGCGCGCACGCAGCGGACCGTTCTCCTCGACGGTCCACTCGCCGCCAGCGAGCTCCGTGTCGACCGGCTCGTCGAAGCGGTCGCGATGCTGCCCCCACGTGTCGGAGCTGTCTTTGCGGAGCCACAGCCCGATGCCGCCCGGGCCGAGCAGCTCCCGGCCGCGGAAGGCGATCTGCGCGATGCCGCCGCCGGCGAGCCGGACGTGTACGTCGTCGTTCGCGAGCTCCTCCGTCGACGCGGAGAGCGTTCCGGGCGGCGTCGCGACGTCCGGCGGCTCGTTCTCGCGCACGAGCACCTGCACCATCGAGCCGGCGGGGACGCGCAGCGGGAAGAGGACGCGGTTCGTGATCAGGTGCGCCTCGGGCTGGACGAGCTGGTGCGGGATCGGCGTGCCGTCCGCGTCGCTCAGCCAGCGCTCGCGCCAGCGGTCGAAGTAGAGGTTCGGTTCCGCCTCGACCCAGCCCTCCCAGTCCGCGTCGTCCGGGTTCGCGACGACGATCTGCTGCGCCGCGGACTGTGGGAGCGCCGAGCGCGCGAAGCGGCGTGTGACCGTATGCACGACCTCCTCGGCGTTGATCAGCGCACGGCCCTGCATCGCGCGCACCGACTCCCACGCCGACGGGATCGACGTGCCGGCGAGGATGTCGTGGAACGAGGTGAAGAGCGCGTCGTCCCAAGCGTCGGCGACCTTCTGCTCGAGGCGTTCTCGGTCGGACGTATCCGCGCCGAAGCGTGCGATCGTACGCGCGGCCTGGTCGAGCAGGTGCTCGGTCCACTGCTGGCGTTGCTTGACGTCGTGCATCACGCTGTAGCAGCCCGGGAAGACCTGCTGGAGCTCCCAGTCGACGACGGGTAGCTCGTCGCGGAACGGCTCGACGGCGTCGAAGTACGCGTCGACGGTGCTGAACCGCAGCTGCATGTCGGGGAACGCGTCGCGGTGCTCGAGGATCCACTCGACGCTCTCGCGCGTCGGGCCGCCGCCGTGGTTGCCGACGCCGTAGAAGCAGAGCGCGTGCCCGATGCGCGGGTTCGCAGCCTCGACCGCCGTCCGGATCCGCTCCTCGAGCTCGTGCGTCCGTGCGTTGTAGCCGGGCACGATCCGGAAGCCGACGACCTCGCCGCCCTGCGGGCCGCGCCAGCAGAACGTCTGTGCTGGCAGGTCGACCTGGTCCGGCCGCGGCCGGTGGAAGACGTAGCCGCGGTAGCCGAGGTCCGTGAGCAGATCCGGCAGCGTGGCCGGGTGGCCGAAGGAATCGACGTTGTAGGCCACGGTCGGCCGGACGCGGAAGGTCTGCTCGAAGTAGTGGCGCCCGCGGGCGAACTGTCGGCGCCATGCTTGCTCGGTGATCAGGTTGCAGTCCGGCTGGATGTACTGGCCGCCGACGATGTGCCACTGGCCGCGCTCAACGAGATCGAGGACGCGCTTGTGCAGGTCCGGAGCAAGCGAGGCGACCTGCTCGTAGAGCCACGCCTCGCCGCGCGTGAAGACGAACTCGGGGTACTCATCGCAGATATCCGCTGCTGCGCGGAACGTGGCGACCGCCTCGTCCGAGCCGGCCTGCCAGCTCCACAGCCATACCGGGTCGAGGTGGGCGTTGCCGATCATGTGAACGATCATCCTGCCGCGTCTCGCTCGCCGACGCGGATGCCCTTGAAGCGGCGCAGGGTCTCGGCGATCGCGATCTCCGTCGGCAGCCGCTCCATGCTCGCGGCACCGAAGAAGCCGGCGACGCCCTCGGTCCGCTCGAGCACGTACGCGGCGTCGTCGGGCTCGGCGATCGGGCCGCCGTGGCAGAGGGCGATGACGTCCGGGCGGACGCCGAGGGCCGCGTCGCGGATCGCCTGGACGAGCCCGACGCAGTCGTCAAGCGTCCGCGCGGTTCCGGCGCCGATCGTGCCGCCGGTCGTGAGGCCCATGTGGGCGACGACGATGTCGGCACCGGCCTGCGCGAGCGCGAGCGCCTGCTCCGGGTCGAACGCGTACGGTGATGTCACGAGTCCGAGCTCGCTCGCCGTGCGGATCATGTCGACCTCGAGCCCGAAGCCCATGCCCGTCTCCTCGAGGTTCGCGCGGAACGTCCCGTCGATCAGGCCGACGGTAGGGAAGTTCTGCACGCCCGTGAATCCCGCGGCCCGGACCTGGCGTAGGAAAACCGGCATCAGCCGGAAGGGATCGGTGCCGCACACGCCCGCGAGCACCGGCGTGGTCGGCTTCACGATCGTCAGCACTTCCGCGGCCATCTCCATCACGACGGCGTTTGCGTCGCCGTAGGGCATGAGTCCGGCGAGCGAGCCGCGGCCGGCCATCCGGTAGCGGCCCGAGTTGTAGATGATGATCAGGTCGGCGCCGCCGGCCTCGGCGGCCTTCGCGCTGAGCCCGGTGCCCGCGCCTGCGCCGATGACCGCGCTGCCGGCCGCGATCTGCGCGCGCAGCTGCGCCAGCGCCTCGTCCCGCGTCATCGCGCCTCCAGCATCTCGTGCAAGCGGTTCGCCATCGCGAGCGCGAACTGCGGGTCGTTGACGTCCGTCTCGAGCTCGTGCACTTCCACCCCGTCGGCGAGGTGCTCGCGCAGCGCCCCGAAGAGCGCCCTGTCGGCCTCGGCGTCGTGGAACGGCTCGCCGGGCGTCGCGATCATCGAGATCCCGCCGAGCGGGACGAAGAGCGCGGTCGGCCCGGTCGCGCGGTTCAGCTTCTCGGCGAGCCGCCGGCCGAGCCCTGCGCACTCCTCGGGGCTCGTGCGCATCAGCGTCACGTTCGGGTTGTGGACGTGGAGCCTCCGGTCGCGGAACCGCTCCGGGACGGTGTCCATCGACCCGAAGTTGACCATGTCGAGCGCGCCGAGCGACACGACCTGCGGGATGCCCGCCGCGCCGGCGACCTCGACGCGCTTGGGATGCGCGGCGAACACGCCGCCGACCAGCTCGTCGCAGAGCTCGGTTGTCGTCACGTCGAGCACGCCGGTGATGAATCCGGCGCGCACGAGCTCCTCCATTGACTGGCCGCCGGTTCCCGTCTGGTGGAAGACGAGCACCTCGTAGCCGAGCTCCTCGAGCCGTTCCCGCGCGGTTGTGACGCAGGGCGTCGTGACGCCGAACATCGACGCGGCGAGCAGCGGCTTCGACTCGATCCCCGGCAGCGGCGCCTGCGCCATGCCCGCGATCGCGGCGGCCGCGTTGCCGATGATGCGCGCCGAGATCTGGTTGACGCCGGCCACGTCGACGACCGAGTACACCATCGTGATGTCGACGGCGCCGACGTACGGGCGCGTGTCGCCCGACGCGACCGTCGAGACGACGAGCTTCGGCACGCCGACCGGCAGCTGCCGCATCGCGTGCGTGACGAGCGACGTGCCGCCCGTGCCGCCGAGGCCGACGATCCCGTCCAGGCGCCCGTCCGCGTGGAGGCGCATCACGACCTCGCTCGCGCCGCGCGACATCGCCGCGACCGCGACGCCGCGGTCGCCCTGCGCGACGAGGTCGGCCACGGTCGTGCCGGCCGCGCGCGCGACCTCCTCGCGCGACACGTCCGCTTCGGGCGCCGGCTCTCCGAGCACCCCGGCGTCGACGAGCACGACATCCACGCCGTGCGCGCGCAGACGTTCGCAGAGGTACGCGTACTCCGCTCGTTTCGTGTCCAGCGTTCCTACGGCAACGACGGTTGCCACATTGGCCTCCAGGTCGAGGGGCTGACTACCACCGAACGCTCGGGTCGGGCGACGGTGTCGCATCCAGCAAGAGCTGCGTGTAGGCGTGCGAAGGGTTCTCGATCACGTCGCGCGCGTCGCCGCGCTCGACAACCTCGCCCTGGTACATGACGAGGATGTCGTTCGCGACGTGGTAGACGGTCGAGAGGTCGTGGGAGATGTAGAGGAAGGAGATGCCGAGCTCGACGCGGACGCGCTCGATGATCTCGAGGATCTGCAGGCGGAGGTTCGCATCGACCATCGAGACTGGCTCGTCGGCGATGATGATCCGCGGCCGGACATAGAGCGCCCGTGCGAGTATGAGGCGCTGGCGCTCGCCGCCGCTCAGCTGGTGCGGGTAGCGCGAGAGGATGTTGCGGCCGCCGAGGCCGACGAACTCGAGCGTTTCCTCGAGAGCCGACCGCGCCTCCGCCTTCGAGGCATACACGCCGAGGCGCCGCTGCACGAGCCGAAACACATGACCGACCCGGTAGAACGGATTGAACGCGCTGTAGGGGTCCTGCGCGACGGCCTGCACCTCGCGGCGGAAGCGGCGCTGCTCCTGGCGCGAGAGCCGGTCGAGCCGGCGGCCGGCGTAGAGGACCTCGCCCTCCGTCGGCGTGATGAGGCCGAGCGCGACGCGACCTGCGGTCGTCTTGCCGCTGCCGCTCTCGCCGACGAGCGCGATCACCGTCCCGCCTGCCTCCTCGAAGCGCAGCGAGAAATCGCGGAGCGCCAGCGTCCCGCCGCCGCGCCCGCGCGTCTTGAAGAGCTTCGACACGCTGCGCAGCTCGAGCAGCGGCGTCTCCGCCGCCGCCTCCTCCGGCGCGTGCACCGCGGTCGCCTCCGCGCTCACGCCGGTACCGCCGCGTAGTGACCCGGCCCGATCTCGCGCAAGGGGAGCGCGCCGGCCGGCTCGACCTGCTGCTCGGTCCCGCCGACCTCGAACGCGGGCAGCGCCGCGCGCCCGGGGAGCGACGGGATCGAGGCGATCAGCATCCGCGTGTACCAGTGGGTCGGGTTGGCGAACACGGCCGCGGTCGGCCCGACCTCGACGAGCCTGCCGCGGTGCATCACGCCGATCCGGTCAGAGACCTGTGCCTGCAGCGCGAGGTCGTGGCCGATGAAGAGGAGCGTGGCGCCGAGCGTCGCCTGGACGCGGCGGATGCTCTCAATGACCTGCCGCTGGACGACGACGTCGAGGGAGCTCGTCGGCTCGTCCGCGACGATCACGTCGGGGTGCAGCGCCGTCGCCATCGCGATGCAGACGCGCTGCTTCATGCCACCGGAGAGCTCGTGCGGGTACATGTCGTAGACGTCGGGCTCAAGCTCGACGCTCGCGAGCAGCGCGATGATCTGAAGCTTCAGCTTGCGGCCGCGCCCGCGCTCGCCGTGCGCCGTGAAGCACTCGCGGATCTGCTTGCCGACCTTCGTCACAGGGTTCAGCGCGTTCATTGCGCCTTGCGGGATGAACGCGATGTGCTTCCACCGGAACTCGCGCAGCGCCGACGGGGACGCCGAGACGAGATCGTCGCCGTTGACGTAGAGCTGGCCGCTGACGATGCGCGCGGGCGGCTTCAGCAGCCCGAGCAGCGCAATCGCGGTCGTGGTCTTGCCGCTCCCAGACTCGCCGACAAGGCCGAAC
>Ga0183260_10005063_pt1 | contig 10405 bp, 11 predicted proteins | sample AntDrymUQ4972206_2_FD_129768 | JGI IMG/M metagenome (GOLD analysis project Ga0183260, IMG submission 129768) | Polar desert sand microbial communities from Dry Valleys, Antarctica - metaG UQ497 (22.06) (version 2) (version 2) | ecosystem: Environmental > Terrestrial > Soil > Desert | place...
CCGCGGCACCCCGATGGCCGCTTTCCAGACACTTCTCGGGCTCGGTGCGATCCACCATCCGACGACCTACGACGAGATCACCGCGCTCAAGCAAGCGGCCTGAGCCAACCGGATACGCATCAGCGGCTAAGTCCGCACCTGTCTATACCCAACGGTTCGTGGCGACCATCGCCGTCCGTTAAGGGGGGTCATGCTTACGGACGAGCACACCCCGCCCGAGGGCGGAGCAAGCCCTCTCCGTCGATCAGGTACTCCCGAAGACATCGGCGGTAGGTTCTCACGGCAGACGCGAGCCGGACGGAATCGGACAACAGCCGGCCTATGATCCCACCGACGAGGCCGAGTCCGGGATCCGCGTCGAAGCACCCGGCCACCACGGCCAGCCAATCCGGTCGCACCTCGCACTCGTCATCGGTGCAGGCGAAGATGTCTCCAGACGCGCTGGCCAGAGCCAGGTTGCGCGCGGCACTCACGCCATACCGGTCGGAGTGGAGGTAGCGCACGCGCGAGTCATCCGCGGATGCTTCCTCGACCACGCGCTGCAGTGCGCCCGCATGCCCTTGTCCGACGATGATGAGCTCCCAATCGTCCAGACCTGGCGACGGATGGAAGTGATCGCGGCTCCGAGGGTGGTCGGCCTGACAGTGGCGACGCAAACGGATATCCTCGCCATGAGCCGGACAGCATAGCCTCGCGTCTCGCTGGGGCGGTGGGGCCCCTGCTTCACTGCTCTTAAGCCTCAGCGAGTAATCCGCTCGTACATCCGGGTGGAGTTGGAAGTCGACCACTCGCGCGTCGGACGCATCCCCCTGCTGGTCCTTACCAGCTGAAATCCGGCATCCAAGAGTCGGCGGTGCTCCACGGGGTTGAAGTAGATGATTCGAAGGTGCCGCGGCTTTCGCTCGAGCGAGGCGATCAGCCGCTCGATCACCGAGGTGAAGATCGGGCCAGTGAACGGATTGCAGAAATAGGCGATCGTCACTTCGTCCGGAACTTCATAATCGAGGACGTCTGAGCAAACCAGTTCCACTTCACGCGCGCGCAGGCGAGAACGAGCGCGAGCGAGGTTCTCTTGTGCGACGTGATGCAACCGCTCGGATGCCTCCACCCCGATGACGCGTGCGAGCGGGTAGCGGGCGGCTGCCTGATACACGATCCGGCCCTTGCCCGAGCCGAAGTCAATGAAGACGTCGCGTTCGGACACCTCGCTCGCCGGGAGGATTCGATGCAGGGTGAACCAGCCGGACGGCTTGTACCTGACTCGGTGTAGCGGATCGAGGTCGAGTTCCTCTAGCTGGACCTCGCCTCCGGTGTCAACTCCCGCGCGCCGCTCCAGGGCACGCGTGATTACTCGGCGAAGCGCGATATACGGTCCCCGGAGGGCAAGATCGAATACTTGGTGGCTCAACGAACCACATCATGCATCATCCCGTCCTTCGTGGCCCCGATCCCAACTACCGTCGTGATATACAGACCTCGGTCGGCGCCATGACCCGTACAAGGGTCCTCTACCTCTGCCCCGACCGTTTCCTGGGCCCGGTCATGACTGTCTACGGGCAGATCATCGGCGGCCTCGACCCCTCGCGCTTCGAGTTGCACGCCGCACTCAATGAGGCGGCGACGGGTACACTCCCCTTCGATCCCAGTGCGGCCGTCGTCCGCCGATGGCAGTTCGGCCACGGGATCAGACAAGGCGGCATTACCGACCGGGCCGGGGCAGCGCTGTGCCTCGCGAAGGCGATGACGTCGCTCATCCGCTATGCACGCAGTCGACACATTGACGTCGTGCACTGCGAATGCACCGCATACGCTGGCACGCTTGGGCTCGGCCTGGGCCGCATCGCGCGTATCCCGGTTCTCCTGCATGTGCACCACGTCGTCGGGCGCCACGCGGGCGGTACGGTTCCTTACCCTTTTCCCCGCCGTCAGCTAAGTCGGCTCATCGTGCAGGAGGCCGACGAGGTCGTTGCCGTCTCTCGCTTCATCGCCAAGCAGGTGGGGGAGGTCGCGTCCCCCCCACCGGCCATTGCGGTAGTGCCGAACGGGGTAAGCCTCGAGCGCTTTCATCCGGAGATCGAGGGAGCCGGATTGCGTCAGGAGTACGGAGTCGAGGATGACGACGTCCTCGTCCTACAGCTGGGTCGCATCATCGAGAGCAAGCGACAGGACGACTTCATCGCCGCGTTCGCCGAGGCGCGGGAGACAACTCCGGCGCTCCGTGGCCTCGTGGTGGGATGGGAGGATCCTTGCCAACCCGGGTTTCGCTCGAAGCTCTCGCGGATGTGCGCCGACCACGGGTTAGAAGACCGCTTCATCATCGCGGACGCTCGTCCGGAGGCGCCCGAGCTGATGGCCGCGGCGGATATCGTCGTCGCCCCGTCGCTCGATGAGGCGGGAGGGCTCGTCGTTGCAGAGGCGATGGCGGCCGGTAAGCCCGTGATCGGCGCTCGCTCTGGCGGCATCGCGGAGATCATCATGGATGGCGTCACAGGGTTCCTGGTGTCACCTCGCCGCCCCGCCGCCATCGCGCAGAAGCTCGTGCTGCTGGGCGGCGACGCGGAGCTGCGCCGCTCGATGGGCGCTTCGGCGCGGCGCCATGCCGAGGATGTACTCGACGAGGCCCGCGTCGCCAGGAAGTTCGAGCCGCTCTACGAGCGCCTCGCCTCCCGTTCAAGCTCGCCGCGGTAGAGCTCGACGAGATCGGCCACGATGTTCTCCCAGAAGAGCGGCCGGATGGCCTGGTGCGCCCGCTCGAGCATGCGCGCGAGGCCCTCATCGCCGCCGGCCGTGGAGCGCGCCAGGTTTTCGAGCACCTCTGTGAACTGCTCGACGGTTGATGCCGCGAGGAAGTGGTCGGGCGACCGTACCGGCAGACCCTCGCTGCCCAGTGGGGTAGAGACTACGGGGCGGCCATACGCCATTGCCTCGATCACCTTCAGCCGAGTGCCCGACCCCTCGAAGACCGGCACGAGCGCTGCATGAGCCCGACCGTAGAAGTCTTGGAGCGAGGGTACGCGCCCGTGGTAGCGCACGCCCGCTGCTGAAATCGGCCTCAAGGGAGGCGATCCCACCACGTCAAGTTCTACGGGCACAGTCTCCCGGAGTCGAGGCAGGACCTCCGACACGAACCAGGCGAGCCCTCTCTCGTAGGGGCGGTAGCTAGCTGTTCCCACGAAGAGCAGGCGTAGCGGCTCTTGCTGCGCGCGCGTGGGGAAGTCAAGCCGGTCTACTGGATCGGCGCCGTTGGGACAGAGCTTTACCCGCCGAGCACCCGCACGCCGCATCACGGATGCATCGACGTCCGAGACCGCGAGGCAGAGGGACATCCGCTGCCACGCGGTCTGCTCCTCTCGCCGGATCTTTCGCCATTCGACCTCGCCGAAGGCGGCTCGCACCCCGGTGTCCGTCGCGGCGGATGCCTGAATGATGCGGTGTTCCACGTTGTGAGGCGCAAAGACTCCCATTGTTCCGGCCACCGGTCCAGAGGCCGCCACGCCTAGGTCGTCGAAATGCATGAGCCGAATTGACCGCCGCTCGACCACTGCTCTCAGCGCTCGTTCATAGGCGGGCGTCGCGAAGCGGCCCCATTGCCAGGACCGGCGGGAAACCAGGCTGCACGCCTGCGCTCGTCGCTTGTCCGCACGTTGGTTTGGAACCACTATCATCTCCACGTCAGGGAACAGACGGCTCAGCTCGGCCGCGTCAATGTCGACCTCTGCCTCAGGGTGCTCATAGGTGACCAGGCTGACCGAGAATGCACGCGCTAGGCCATTCAGCAACCGATGCGTGCGAATTCCGGAGCCGTGCGTAGGCGAAACTGGTGGCTGATGAGCTGCGAAGACAAGATTGGACCTTCCGTCTCGGGTCACTGCTCAGCTCTCCGGGCGATGAAGGCGGCGCGTCGACGCCCGCCCTGGCTGGTAAGTGCATCCGCCGCCATACTGGTGCGGTGAATGCGCAGCGGAGCGCGATCCTGGTCACCAGCCTTCCGGGCCAGCTGACCTGCGCGGAGCTGGCGCGACAGGCGGCAAACGACGAGCGCCCGCGCAAGGACTACGTCGAGTTGGCGGGTAGGCTCAATGCCGATGTCATAGACAGCCATTGGATGAGCAAGAGAGCGTACCCGGTGGCTCGGGTAGTCTCAGCCCGGCTCGGCATGCCGGCAGGGCAGGTGCTCGAGGGGTTCCTGCGGCGCAGGCGTTACTGCCACGTCCTAGCTTGGGCAGACCGTCTCGGCCTTCCGCTGGCCTTGCTACTCAAGCTATCGCGCTCCCAGCGAGATTTGGCACTCGTATCAGTGTGGCTTTCTCGCGGCAAAAAGGCCGTCTTCGTGCGTCGCTTCAGGGTCCACACCCATATCTCGGCCATCATCGGGCAGACTGCCCAGGCAGAGATCGCCGTTAGCCGCTTGGGAGTGCCCGCATCGAAGCTTTACGCCGAGCCGTGGCCGGTCGATGACCGATTCTGGCGGCCCAACACATCTCCTGCGCCGGGACTGATCGCTGCGGCCGGTTGGGAGGCCCGCGACTATCCGACCCTGCTCCGCGCGGTTCGGGGCCTCGATGCCGAACTCGAGATGGCGGTCGGGAGCGTCGCGCTGCCGGAGATGGTCGGTGAAGGTGGAGACGTGGATCGCGCGATAGCGGATATCGGTGCCGACGGTTTACCGTCCAATGCGCGCGCTGCCGAGCGGACCCCTCGGCAGTTACGAGACCTCTACGGCCGTTGCCGCATAGTCGTCGTGCCGCTCCAGGATGTGGAGTTCGACGCCGGCGTCACCGCCGTCACCGAGGCGATGGCGATGGGTAAGCCGGTCATCGCCAGCCGGACGCGGGGCCTCGCAGATCTCTTCGTGCACGGCGAACAAGGACTCTACGTCCCCCCGCGGGATCCGCGCGCGCTGCGCGAGGCGATCGAGCACCTGCTTCAATCGCCAGCCGAGGGCGAGCGCATGGGCCGCGCGGGGCGGGCGCTGATTGAGCGACGTCATCGCTTGGATCCTTGCCTTGATCGACTCGCCTCGATCGTCCGGGGTGAAGCGGCTCCGCGTGTGACGGAAGGCAAGTGAGGGGTGGCTCGTCCTGTGGCTTTCCGGTAACGGCGACGGAGAAGGGGGTCAGCTAGCGGTCTGCCCCCAGCTCGGCGGCAGGTTGATCGGGACTTCGATCTCGCTCACAAAGTCGATCGGCTTCCGCGCCCCATGCTCCCTGACCCACGCCGCCATGCGGGCCAGGCCCTCGGTGAGGTCGATCGGAGCCGGGGGATCGAACACCCTCGCGACCTTGGCGTGATCGGAGAAGGCATGCACGACCTCATTACGCGCCGGAAGGTGTTCGATGCGTGGCTTCACGTCCAGGACTTCCGCCACCTGCTGCGCGAGCTCCAGGACGCTGTAGGGGCGATCCGCTCCCACATTGAACGTCTCGTTCACCGACCCCTCAACTGTCGGGCTGCGGGCGATGATGGGGGCCACGTCGGCCACGTGTGAGAACGCACGAGTCTGCAGGCCGTCGCCGAAGACAGGCATCGGCTCTCCACGCAGCACGGCGTTCATGAAGATGCCGATTACATTCCGATAGCGGTCCGCGATGTTCTGGCGCTCGCCATAGACGTTGTGCGGCCGGAAGATCGTGTACTCGAGGCCGAACATATCGTGCGCAGCGGCGAGGTCGAGCTCGACGGCATACTTCGAGATCCCGTACGGATCCTCGGGCTGCGGCACCATGCTCTCGGTCATGGGCACCTGTCCGCGACCGTAGACGGCGATCGACGAAGTAAAGATGAAGCGCTGAACATCATGCAGGATGGCCTGATTCACGAGGTTGACGCTTGCCTCGAGGTTCGTCCTGTAATTGAAGGCCCGGATGAAGTGCGACAGCCCCTCGGCGGCATAGGCGCCGAGGTGGTAGACGACGTCGTACTTTCCCTCCTCCCATAGCCTTGCAACGAACTTCGCATCACGCAGGTCACCCTGCACCCATACCGCCCGCTCTGGGACGTTCTCGCGAAATCCGCCTGAGAGATCGTCGGTGGCGACGACCTCCATGCCCAGGTCGAGGCACGCGTCCGCGACATGGGAGCCGATGAATCCAGCCGCGCCGGTGACGAGGACTCGCATGCCGCCATCGTATGGCACACACGGTGGGACCGCCGGTCGAATGTCGAGCCTGACACTCCGCGACCGCGACGGGCAGGTGCGGACCTGAGCGTGCAGCCCGCGGCGGCCAGCCCAGCCGCCGCGGGGGTGCCCCGGCGCACGTAGACCGCACACCTTCGAGGTGCGCGCGATTGATCCGGCACAGAACACTGATCCCCCGCCGGCATCGCGCTCGTTCACCGTTGACCTGCCGGCCCGGCCGCCGCAAGACGCGGACGGCGACGGCGTGCCGAACGAATCGGACCTGTGCCCGACCATCGCCGGCACTCCCGCCGCGGGAGGCTGCCCCGTCCCGGGCCCGACGACACCGATCGTGCCCGCGATCACGGCTCCCTCGAACGTCTTCGCGCTCCTCGGCAAGGTGCTCGTCAGGAAGCGCCTGATGAGATCCTGACCCTGACCATCCCGGGCCCCGGGATCGTGAACGCAGCCCAGGCCGACACCCCCGGCGAGCGGACGAGCGCGCGCAAGCCGCTCGTCAAGCCGGTGCGCGTCACAGCGGGCAAGGCCAGCAAGGTGACGCTTCCGATCAGGCCATCGAAGGCCGGCAGGAAGCGGCTGCGTAAGACGCGCAGCTTCTCGGTCAGGCTGAAGGTCACCTACACCCCGAACGGCGGCGAGCCACGCAACACCACCAGGCGCGTGAAGATCAACGATGAGGTAGCCATTCGCTGCGGCCGTCGCCCGCGTGAGTCACTTACGCTTGGTCGACCGTGAGCCGCGAGTTCGCCGCTACGCAGGGGTGCCAGGCGTAGAGTCGTCCGCTCGGGTGAACGGAGGGTGGCGCCACGCCGTCGACGAGATCTCCTCCGAAGCGCCGACATCGCTTCCTCGCTAGAGTCGCAGACCACCGCAGCGGCGGGGTGGTATGAGCGGGCGGCGCCGAGCCGCAATGGCCAGGCCCTGCAGGGATTCCTTGACCGGCTCAGCGGCGCAGGAAGGCATCGATCCGGGCAATGTCGATCCACACGAGCGGCAGCTAAAGAAGGCGATCCGCGCCGAAACCGGCGTTCGCGAGGCGCAGGTGTGGTTCGACCCCTTCCACGTCTGCCTTGGGCGAGCGAACGCCCTCGAGGGCCTACGCACGATCTGCCCGGTTCCCACGGCGCCTACGGCTCTCACTCAGCCGACGCGCCATCGCCCCCATCTACCTCTGCTGCGCCGGCATCCCGCTCGACCTGCCCGGCCGATGATTCACCCGCAGCGGAGAGGAGAGGCCCTTTAATGGCCGAGATGATGTACTGCGGGGCCAAGAATCGATGCAGCGGGGTCCGAGCCAGCAGTAAGCGCCAAATGAGTCTCCAACCCGTCTGCCAGTAGCGTGGTTCGACCGCCGTGACCCGTAGATCTGCGCTGCGGATGAGATCGAGCGCGTCGTCCAAGGTGAACCACCGCAGGTGCGTTCGGTCAAATACCCCTTCGTCGTCGCGCGGCCATCGCCCTGTGCGGAGCAGGCGCCAGATGCCGCCCCACTCGGCGACGTTCGGGACGCTGATCACTACTGTCCCACCCGCGTCAAGCAGGCCGACAGCTTGCTTGAGCACCCCCCACGGGTTCACGAGATGCTCCAGCACGTCCGCCGCTATCAGGCAGTCGAAGGGGGCCTCGCCGGGAATCGAGTCCTGCAGAAATGTCTCGATGTCCGATACGAGGACCCGGTCAAGCTGAGACTGCGCTGCGGATGCATAGTCTGCATCGGCCTCCACGCCGACGACTAGAGCATTCTGGCGCTCCTTCAAAGCGGCTCCGAGCGCGCCCGTCGAGCATCCCAGGTCAAGAATACGCTGAGCGCTGGCGGGCACGTGAGCCTGAACCTCGGGCCGGGCCGTCTCGTAGCCGTGGCGTCGTCGACCACGAAGGCGCGAATCGCCCCTCACATCCTGCCGGTCAATCTGCGGTCGCGGGACCTTCATTGGCCCTAAGGTTTCTCGGGGCCCGTGTCGGAGCCGCGCCGACGTAGATTGACACGGAAGCGACCCCCCGGCACGCACGCCCGAGCCCTGTAAGCACTCGGGAAGTATCGAAGACCCCACAACGACGGAACGCCCGGTCGACTGGTCCCATCCCAGCCTGCGGCCGCGGCGTTCCCTTGTGCTACAATCACTTCAGGTCCAGTTGCGGCCATCTTGGCCATCCCGCCCCACCCGCCCCATACCTTGGAGGTTGCCAATGGTTCGCGTTTTTTTATCGATTCTTGCTGTGGTAATCAGCGGACTGACCGCAACGCAAGCCAGCGCGCAAGTCAGCCAACAAGGTGAGCTGGCTACCACCCGCCCAGCCGGTTCTACGATTCTTGGCGACCCCGAGGCAGAGGCTCGGGTGAGGCGTTCGGAATGGGAGCCTCGCCCGGGCAACACTCCGACCAACCATACGGTACCCAGAGCGGAGCAGCTGCAGCGGTTCTACGAGGCCAGCTCGTGGGGGGAATGCGGTGACGGTATACGCTATCGAGTGACCGGTCAGTTCACCGGGACGACCGACGAGATCCTTCAATGGGCAGCGCACAAGTGGGGCTTCGAGGAGGACTTGCTCCGCGCGGTCGCCGTCGTCGAGTCGTGGTGGCGCCATACCGCGGGTGATGAGGGGGGTGGTGGCCTCATGTCGGTGACGGAGGGCAACTCCACCGGGGCATATCCGATGTATCGCGAATCCACGGCCTTCAACGTTGACTATTTCGCGGCGACCTTGCGCTACTACTACGACGGCTGCGGTACCTGGCTCGACGAAGTCGACCGGGGCCGGGACTACTCGGCCGGTGACCTGTGGGGAAGTCTCGGCGCCTGGTACTCGGGGCGGTGGTATGCCAATGGCACCGACTGGTACATCGACCGTGTCTGGTCTGAGCTACAAAGTCGCACCTGGGAGCGGCCAGGGTTCTAGTCCAAGTGTGCGGTGCTGCGCGCTCATGAGGTCACGCAACTTCCGAAGCGCGGGGAGAACCCAGCGTCAACGGCTGCGGGAATGTAAAGGCAACACCTCGCGCGTCGTCGCTACCACGGCTTGGACGTAGGTGTCGAGGTTACGCCCGCTCTCAACGATGCCTCGTGCGTTCTCTGCCAGCCGACGGGCCTCGGTCCGGTCGGCCAGCAGTTCACCGATCGCGCCAGCGAGAGCGGCCGGATCGGCCGGGGGCACGAGGCGCGCTGTGACCCCGTCCTCCAGGTAGCCATCGAGGCCTGGGATGGCGGAAACCACCAGTGGCTTTCGCATCGCCATAGCCTCGAGGACCGCATTGACCCCGGCCGCGATGAGAACATCCGGGCGCAGGGGAACGACGACCAGCGAAGCGCGGTCGTAGAGCTCCCGAAGGGCGGTGAACGGAAGATCGCGCTTAATGCTGATGTTCCGCGGCAGCGTCTGTCGGACGATGTCATCGGCCGGATTCCACAGACTGGACGGGACGATGACGGTGGGGACCCCCAGCTCTTGGGCAGCGGCCACGAAGGTCGGGTAGTCGCGCTGCTCCTGCCCGACGCTGAGCAGGTAGCCATCGCCATCGTCATCGCTGCTCGGGGCGAAGAAGTGGTGATCGACCTTGTCGAAGACAAAGCGCACCCGCTCCGCCGGTATCCTTGCTTCTTGGCATAGGTACGCTTCTTGAGCGCGGGAGAGAACGATGATGCGGTCGAACCGCTGCAAGTATCCCGTTCGCTGCTGGAACGCGCGACGTCGTTCCGTGGTCAGGTTGTGAGCGATGAGCACATGCCGGGCCGAGCGCGGCTTGAGAAACGCCAGCGGGAGGCCGATCTGCTCGGTCAGGGAGAGGAACAACGCGGTCGGTCGGCTACGGACATGCCATGCATGCCGCCAGTTTCCGCCTGGCAATACCCTGCTCTCCAGCCGGCTGGTGATGCCTGTCGGCGGGTCTGGGTGTGCCACCTCGGCATGCAGGGCCTTTGCGATCTCTTTGAAATCGACTCGGGGGCCGGACGGGCGCATGCCTTCTTGCGCGGCGGGAGTCTGGGGGGAGGCGGTGACGACTAGCGCTTGAGTCATCCACTATCGAAGCTGGCGACGGGGATGCGCTCTGTCCTCACGTGCGCCAGTATGGCGGAGTGCCGTCGTCGTCGCCAGAGCTGCCCCCCGGCCTCCAGCAACGCTTGCGGGGCACCGCTGCATTCTTCCTCTTTGCGGCGGGGGCCGCGCTAGGAGCGGCGACGGCCTACCTCCTTGTCCTTTTAATAGCCGCGTCGCGGGCCCGCCCGGGCGCCGTTGCATGCGCGGAGCGGCAAGAGCCACATCGATTCC
>Ga0183260_10005064_pt1 | contig 10405 bp, 12 predicted proteins | sample AntDrymUQ4972206_2_FD_129768 | JGI IMG/M metagenome (GOLD analysis project Ga0183260, IMG submission 129768) | Polar desert sand microbial communities from Dry Valleys, Antarctica - metaG UQ497 (22.06) (version 2) (version 2) | ecosystem: Environmental > Terrestrial > Soil > Desert | place...
ACACGGTGGTTGTTCCACCAGGCGTAGCGCAGGTCGCGCTCGAGCAGCTGGTGGTTGCCCTCGTCGGACAGGGCCATAAGCAGCGTCGCGTACCCGTTGCTGATGTGCCGCGACTCGTCGGACTGCACCGAGTGGAACACGGTGGGCAGGAGGTAGTCGCCGTTGGCGGCCGCCTCTGCCGGCATCGCCACGAACAACGTGTTGGTGAACGCCGTCTCGGCGACGATGGTCAGGTAGATGCTCGCCGCGGTGATGGCGTCACCGGTGATGAAGCCCTCGGCGAACTGCCGCCCGATCGTTCCGCAGTAGTCGTTCTGGAAGTTCCGCAGGCTCGAGTTGAAGCCGGCCGGGTCGATGTAGTTGTTCATGTACAGGCGCTTCAGGTTCTGCTGGATCGTCGAGTGCCTGACCTCGTCGATCATCTGGATGGCCTGCCCGTTGTGCAGCTCCGGGTTGGGGACCGTGCGGAACAGCAGCGGCATCGCCCTGGCCGCCGAGATCTCCGGCAGCGGGATGATGCTCAAGAAGAGCTTCTGCCACTCCAGCCAGCGCTCCTGCACCTGGCGGAACATGTTTCCGCGGATCGCGCCGTCGGCTGCGCCGTAGACGCGGTGGTCCTTCTCTTCCTCCATCGGGAAGTACGAGCGGAGGACCTGCTTGAGCGGGTCCTTCTTCTTCGCCTTCTGGAAGGTGTAGTCGGTCCCGTATTGTGCAACCGGCTCGTGGTAGAGGGGCTCCCAAGCCAGTTCCTGAATCTTTTCGTGAGCCTTGGCCACGCTCTGGCGACTCATCCGCGCTCCTTCACATCCGGTGTGATTCCGTCAACTGTCCATGAGACGCGGTGGTTGTCCGCGCCGAGGTCTCACAATGAGACGACCTACTTTCTCCCTGTCCTTCCTGCTGTCAGCGGTCATCGAGCATGACGGCCCGGATCTCGTCCAACTGCCGCCGCACGTCCCGCTTGACCTCCCGGTTTCCTTCCGCGGCCGGCTCGATTCCCAGCGTCAGCAGCAGCGCCCGTGCTGGTTCACCCGGGTCCCCTCGCTCGCCGAGAACGGGGTGCAGTCCCTGTTCGGCGAGGTGAGTGAACACCAGGTTGACGATGGTCCAGGGGTTGTAGGTCTCTGCTGCCGAGTCGGCGATCGCGCTCATCGGGCACCTCCCGGAACGTCGAGTCAAATGCGCGAGCAGAACGAGGCGGCCGCATGAGGCGACCGCATCCTGGTCCTGCCAGGGCGGGACACAGGGTGTGTATCCCGGTCCCCAGCCCATTGCGGTCTCATAATGAGACAGTCGGCGGCCGGCTCGCCGGCTCGCTGACGAGCGCCTATCGTGAGCGCGTGCCGAGTGCGCGCGAGGGTGCCACGCTCCCGGATGCTCCGGGCGTCGCCGCGAGCCGGGAGTTGTTCCTGACGGCGGAGCCGGTGGAACCGGGCTACGTCCGCAACGCCATCCTGGCGTCTTGGGAGCGGTCCCGCGACCTGCGGGTGGCCGCAGACCAGATCGAGCTGCCGTACATCCGAGACCCGGACATCGACACGCCGCTTACCCGCACCGCGGCGCCCGTGCTGCGCAGCTTCGTCGAGCAGCTGGACGGGCAGGCGGTCAGCGTCATCCTCACCGACAGCAACGGCCTGGTGCTCAGTCGCCTCACCGCCGACGGCGAGCTGGAGCGGCACCTCGACAGCGTCCTGCTCGCGCCTGGCTTCAGCTACGCCGAGAAGTACGTGGGCACCAACGGGATCGGGACCGCGCTGGAGGTCGGCGGGGCCACCCACGTGTTCGGCCACGAGCACTACGCCGAGAACCTGGAGGGTCTGGCCTGCGCCGGGGTGCCGATCCACGACCCGGTGTCCGGGCGAACCGTCGGTGCCATCGACCTCACCTGCTGGCGCAAGGACGCCGGCACGCTCCTGCTCACGTTGGCAAAGACCACCGCCGAGCAGATCCGGCAGGCGCTGCTGGCCGACGCCGGCGCCCACCAGGTGGGTCTGTTCAACGAGTACCTGCGCACCTGCCGCCGGATGCCGGGCGCCGTGTTCGCGATGAATGGCGACGTGGTGATGATGAACGACCACGCCCGCACCGAGCTCGATCCGAGCGACCAGGCGGCGCTGCTCGCGCAGGGGGCCGAGGCGCTGGCTGGCGGACGTCGCGGGGCGCTCACCGTCGAGCTGCCGACCGGCGCCATAGCCCGGATGGTCTGCCGACCGATACGGGACGGCAGCCGGCCGCCGGGCGTCGTCGTGCACGTGAAGGTCGGTGAGCGGGAGACACCCTTGCCCGGCGCCCGGGGGGTGCCCGCCCGCGTGCCGTTGCCGGGGCTGGTGGGCTCGGCCCCACTCTGGATGCGGGCCTGCCACGACGTGGAGACGGTGTTCCGTTCCGGCGACTGGCTCGCGCTGCAGGGCGAGCCGGGGGTGGGCAAGCTGGCGCTGCTGCGCGCCGTGCAGCTGCGCCGGCAGCCGGTGGGCAGGTTCGCGATCCTCGACGCTGCCGACGCCGCGACCGAACCGGACTGGCTGACCTCCGTTCGCCGAGCGCTGCTCGCGGACGCCGACAACGTCGTGGTCCGCCATGTCGACCGGTTGGACGGCCCAGGACTGCGTGCGCTGTCGTCGGCACTGCAGGCGGCGACAGCCTCCGGCCGCGAGCATCCGCTGTGGGTTGCCGTGACCCTCCAGGCGACCACCGACCGCAGCGACCTCGGCCGGCTGTTGCGGCTGTTCCCGAGCACCGTCGAGGTCCCGCCGCTGCGGCTGCACCTCAAGGACCTGCCGCAGCTGGTGTCGTTCTTCCTCGCCCGGCTCGGCCACGGCGGACAGTTGAGCTGTTCGCCGGAGGCGATGAAGCTGCTGACCCGGTCGTCGTGGCCGGGCAACGTCGAGCAGCTGCACCAGATGCTCCGCCAGGTCGTCAAGCACCGGCGGTCCGGCGCAGTTCAGCCCGAGGACCTCCCGCCTGAGGCGAGGACGGTCAGCCGTCGTCGGCTGAGCCGGCTGGAGAGCATGGAGCGCGACGCCATCGTGCAGAGCCTGCTGGACGCCGACGGCAACAAGGTCGAGGCGGCACGCTCGCTGGAGATGTCTCGCGCCACGATCTACCGCAAGATCCGCGAGTACGGGATCGTGCCCCCCAAGGGATGAGCTTGACCATCGGCGAGCTCTCCTCCCGGTCAGGGGTCGCCGCCTCGGCCCTGCGGTACTACGAGCAGCGCGGTCTGATCGCCTCGACCCGGACGGCGGGCAACCAACGGCGGTACGCCCGCAACATGCTGCGTCGGGTGGCCTTCGTCCAGGCGGCGCAGCGGGTCGGTCTGTCGCTGGAGCGGATCAGTGCCGCGCTGGCCGAGCTGCCCGCCGGGCGCACCCCCACCAAGGCTGACTGGGCGCGCGTCTCGGAGTCGTGGCAGGGCCTGCTCGACGAGCGGATCGCCGAGCTCGAGGCGCTGCGCGACCAGCTCACCAGCTGCATCGGCTGCGGCTGCCTCAGCCTCCGCGCATGCGGGATCCTCAATGCCGCGGACAGGCTGGCGCGCCGGGGGCCGGGCGCCGTCCGGCTGCGTGATGCCACCCGCACCGCCCGCGCTCGCTGACCCAGCCGGGCAGCGACGGCCTCACGCGCCGATCGCGTGGAACCCGCCGTCGACGTGGACGATCTCACCCGTCGTCGCCGGGAACAGGTCGCTGAGCAGGGCGACGACCGCCCTTGCCGCCGGCTCCTGGTCGGTCTGGTCCCAGCCGAGCGGGGCCCGCGTGTCCCAGGTCGACTGCAGCGCCTCGAAGCCCGGGATCGCCTTGGCCGCGAGCGTCTCGAGCGGGCCGGCGGCCACCAGGTTGACCCGGTGCCCGCGCGGGCCGAGGTCGCGCGCGAGGTAACGCGCACACGATTCCAGTCCAGCCTTCGCTACGCCCATCCAGTCGTAGGCGGGCCACGCCACGCTGGCGTCAAAGGTCAGCCCTACGACCGAAGCCCGGGGACCGAGCGCCGGGAGTACCGCCGAGGTGAGCGCCTGCAGCGAGTACGTCGACACCTGCAGTGCCTGGGACACGTCCTCCCAGGGTGCGGTGAGGAACCTGTTGCCGAGCACTGTGTCCGGGTTGCCGTACGCGATCGAGTGCACCACCCCGTCGAGGGCCTCGACGTGCTCGCCGACCAGGCCGGGGAGGCGGGCCAGGTGCTCTGTGTCGGTCACGTCGAGCTCGAGCACCGGAGCCGCCGCTGGGAGCCTTGACACGATGCGGCGGGTGATGCCCAGCGCCCGGCCGAAGTTTGACACCAGCACCTGCGCACCCTGCTCCTGCGCCACCCGCGCCACGGCAAAGCCGATCGAGCTGTCCATGGTGACGCCGGCCACGAGGATGCGCTTGCCGTCGAGAATGCCCACGTCGTCGCTCCCTTGTTCTCTCAGTGGCCCATGCCGAGACCGCCGTCGACGGGGACCAGTGCCCCGGTGACGTACCCGGCCTGGTCGGAGGTCAAGAACGCCACCACCGCCGCGACCTCCTCCGGGGTGGCGAACCGCTGCATCGGGATCTGAGCGCGGTACTGCTCGCGGGTGGCCTCCGACAGCGAGGCGGTCATGTCAGTGTCGACGAAGCCGGGCGCCACCACGTTGGCCGTGATGCCGCGACTCCCGAGCTCGCGGGCCACCGAGCGGGCGAGCCCGACCAGCCCGGCCTTGCTGGCGGCGTAGTTGACCTGCCCGGCCGATCCGAGCATGCCGACGACCGATGACACCAGCACGACCCTGCCCCACCGGGCGCGCAGCATCCCCCGCGCAGCCCGACGCACCACCCGGAAGCTGCCACCCAGGTTGGTGTCGACCACGTCCGCCCAATCGGAGTCGCTCATCCGCAACAACAGGGTGTCCCGGGTCAGCCCGGCGTTGGACACCAGCACCTCGACCGGCCCGTGCGCCTCCTCCACCTCCCCGAATGCGCGGTCGACCTGCTCCGGGTCGGTGATCTCGCACCTGACGCCGAGGACGCCGTCAGGGGGATCGCCGGTGCGGTGGGTGACGGCGACGGTGTCCCCCCGCGCGGCCAGGGCGACAGCGATCGCGCGGCCTATCCCACGGTTGCCGCCGGTCACCAGCACCGACCTGCCCACAGCCACCTACCCGTCAGCTGACATACCCGTCGACTCCGCCCGCGCCCGGACGCTACCTCACCACCCCCGGCGGACTCCTAGGCTGCTACTCGTCGTCCTCCAGGCGGAATCCGAGCTTCACGGAGACCTGGAAGTGCTCCACCTCGCCGTCGACGACCTGGCCGCGTACCTGAGTGACCTCGAACCAGTCGAGGTGGCGCAGGGTGCGACCGGCGCGGTGGACACCGTTGCGCACCGCCTGCTCGACCCCCTCCGGGGACGTGCCGACGATCTCGGTCACGCGATAGGTGCGGTTGGCCATGGGGTCCTCCAGTCGGTACGGGCGACCCATCATGCCCGGGTGCGCTCATCGCCGCCGGTGTGACGAACCAGGCTCGTCCAGGCGAAGACGACGACGTAGGTTGGACTACATGGAGCGGCGAGCGGGAGCGGTGAGCATCACGTCGGCCCGCACGGCGCGCAGCGCGGACATCAGCGGTCGCCAGACGCGGTATGTGCTGTCGATGGCGCTGCGCACGGCGTGCTTCGTCGGCGCAGTTGCCGCCGACGGTGTCCTGCGCTGGGTGCTGGTCGCTGGCGCCGTCTTCCTGCCGTATGTCGCGGTGGTCATGGCCAATGCGGGGGTGCAGCGGGACCCCCTGCCGCCGGAGACATTCGTGGCTCCGGTGCGCGGTGAGCTTGGCGGGCCGCCTCCGCCTGCGCCGGCCCCCGACCAGAACTGAGTGGTCAGTCAGCGAACGGGTGGCCTCACGCGGGCGCTCGTGTCATGATCTTCATGTGTCCCGTCCCCCCCGTCGGGGCACGCCGTGCCGGACGACTCCCCCCGTGGTCGTCCGGCACCTTACTCTCCGGAATCAACAGAGGACGGGGCACCGGATGGACGGCGAGCAGGAACTCGAGGTGGAGTGCTCGGCCCGAGGGTGCCGCGAGGCGGCGACCTGGATGCTCGCGTGGAACAACCCGAAGATCCACGAGCCGGCACGGCGCAAGCAATGGGCGGCGTGCCTTTCGCACCGGGACTCGCTGGGTGACTTCCTCGACGCCCGCGGCTTCCTCCGTGAGGTCGCTCCGCTGTGACCTGATGGCTACAGATCTGGCCAGACCGCCGCTCGGGTCAGCCGCCGATTGAGCTCATCGGCCGCGACGGCTGCAGGAACCGCCCGTCGTCGATGCCGTGGCCCGGCCGCTTGCCCCACATCGCCACCCGCCACCGCTGTGCGATCTCCTCGTCCGGCGTCCCGCCCCGCAGCGCAGCCCGCAGGTCGGACTCCTCCCTGGCGAACAGGCAGTTGCGCACCTGCCCGTCGGCGGTCAGCCGCACCCGGTCGCAGTCGCCGCAGAACGGCCGGGTCACCGACCCGATGATCCCGACCGTGGCCGGACCACCGTCGACGAGGAACTGCTCGGCAGGTGCCGATCCGCGAGGCTCCACCGCCGGGCTCAGCCTGAAGTGCCGTGACAGGGCCTCGAGGGTCTCCCCGGCGGTCACCATGGCCGACCGGTCCCAGCCATGCTGCGCGTCGAGGGGCATCTGCTCGATGATGCGCAGCTTGTAACCGTGGGCGATGCACCACCGCAGGAGGTCTGGCGCCTCGGCGTCGTTGAGACCGCGCAGCAGCACGGCGTTGACCTTCACCGGGTGCAGACCGGCCCGGTCGGCCGCCTCCAGTCCGGCGATCACGTCGTCGAGGCGGTCCCTGCGCGTCACGGTCGCGAAGGTGTCGCGGCGCACTGTGTCCAGGCTGACGTTGATCCGGTCCAGCCCGGCGGCGGCCAGCGCGGCGGCCGAGCGGGACAGCCCGAGCGCGTTCGTGGTCATTGCGATCCGCGGGCGGGGGATCAGCTCGGCCACCCGGCCGACGATCCCGACCAGACCACGGCGCAGCAGCGGCTCTCCCCCGGTGAAGCGCACCTGGCGTACTCCCAGCTGCTCGACGGCGATCCGGACCAGCCGGACGACCTCGTCGTCGGTGAGGGTGATGTCCGACGCCATCCACTCCAGCCCCTCGGCCGGCATGCAGTACTCGCAACGCAGGTTGCAGCGGTCGGTCAGCGACACCCGCAGGTCAGTGGCGAGCCGGCCGTGCTGGTCCAGCAGCCCGCCGCTGATCGGTGCATCACCCATCCTGGCATGGTACGTGCCCGCGATCCGGGACGCTTCGCTTCGGTACTGTCGTCCGGTGTACCGCTTCCTGCTGACCCGGCGCTGGCTGGCGCTGGCAGTAGTGGCGGCGGTGCTGGCCGTGGTGTGCGCCCGGCTCGGCTGGTGGCAGCTCGAGAGACTCGCCGAGCGCAGCGACGACAACGCCGTGGTCGAAGCGAACCTGGACGCCTCCCCCGTTCCGCTGCAGACCCTGGTGGACGTGGGCGCGGCACTGCCGGCTGGCGACGAGTGGCGGCAGGTGACGATGAGCGGTCGGTACGACCCGGACAACCAGGTGCTGGTGAGATACCAGTCTCGTAACGGCCTGCGCGGCGTGGACGTGGTGGTGCCGCTGCTGCTCCGGGACGCATCGGCGGTGCTCGTCGACCGAGGCTTCCTCGAGTCGCCGGCCGGGACCCCGGACCTGGCGGAGGTCCCACCGCCGCCCCCCGGTCGGGTCACCGTCACCGGCTGGTTGCGCCTCGACAGTGACGCGCCGAGCGAGGCGACCACTCCGATCGACAGCACCGTACGGGCGGTCTCGTCTGCCGCGCTCGCCGACGTGATGCCCGACCCGCTGCGCGGCGGGTGGGTACAGGCACTGAAGGAGTCGCCGGATGCCACCGGCGGTGCCCTTGCCGGCCCCGAGCCGCCCGAGACCGACAGCGGGCCGCACCTGTTCTACGGCCTGCAGTGGTTCTTCTTCGGCCTGCTCGCGCTGGTCGGCTACGGGTGGTTCGCCTACGACGAGGCCCACCCGCCAGCCCGTCGCCCGAAGGAACCCGCGCAGCGGGCCAAGGCGGTGCTCACGTGGCCGGGCTGATCGAGGACTATGCGCTGATCGGGGACACCCACACGGTTGCGCTGGTGGGACGCGACGGCGCCATCGACTGGCTGTGCCTGCCGCGACTGGACTCTCCGGCCTGCTTCGCCGCACTTCTCGGGACCGCGGCGGACGGGCAGTGGGCTCTCGGGCCCAGCGCAGGCGGCCCCGCGACCCGCCGCAGGTACCGCGGGAACACGCTGGTGCTGGAGTCGGAGTGGGACACCGACACCGGCACCGTCCGGGTGTTGGACATGCTGCCGCCACGCGACGACGCCCTGAACGTCGTTCGGATCGTGGAGGGCCTGTCGGGGTCGGTGGACATGCAGGGCGTGCTCCGGCTGCGATTCGACTACGGGCAGCGGATCCCATGGGTGCGGCGCGTCGACGGCCAGCTGTCGGCGATCGCTGGACCGGACTCGGTCTCGCTGTCCTGCAACACCGAGACCCGTGGCGAGGACTGGGCCACGCTCAGCGAGTTCACCGTGCGGGCCGGCGAGCGCACCAGCTTCGTGCTCACCTGGCACCAGTCGCACGAGGCGCCCCCGCAACCGGTCGACCCGCAGGAGTCCCTGCGGCGTACCGAGGACTTCTGGGAGACCTGGGCGTCCACGGCGGTGTGCGGCACGCGGTGGCGCGAGCAGGTGCTGAGGTCCCTGCTCACGCTCAAGGCACTGACCTACGAGCCGACCGGCGGCGTGGTGGCCGCTGCCACGACGTCCCTGCCCGAGCTCATCGGCGGGGTCCGCAACTGGGACTACCGGTTCTGCTGGCTGCGGGACGCGTCGATGACGCTGGAGGCGCTGGTGCGCTCCGGGTACGCCGAGGAGGCGACCCGGTGGGCGACCTGGCTACGGCGCGCGATCGCCGGGCGGGCAGAGGACCTGCAGATCATGTACGGCGTGGGCGGCGAGACCGCGCTGCCCGAGCGGGAGCTGGACTGGCTGGCGGGCTACGAGGACAGCCGCCCGGTGCGTATCGGAAACGCCGCGGCCAAGCAGCAGCAGCTGGACGTGTACGGCAGCGTGCTGGACGCCCTGTCGGTCGCGCGGCGCCACGACGTCGAGGAGGGCGACGACTCCTGGGCCCTCCAGGTAAGCCTGGTCGAGCACCTGGCGACCATCTGGCAGGAACCAGACCAGGGCGTGTGGGAGATGCGCAGCGAGCCGCGGCACTTCGTGCACTCCAAGGTGATGGCGTGGGTGGCCTTCGATCGGATGGCGCAGGAGGCACGCGAGCGTGACCTCGGTGAACAGGCCACCCGCTGGCGCGAACTCGCCGACGAGGTGCACGACCAGATCTGCACCAAGGGTTTCGACACCGCGCGGAACACCTTCGTCCAGTCGTACGGCAGCGCCGAGGTCGACGCCGCCCTGCTGCTTCTTCCCCGGTTCGGCTTCCTGCCCGCAGACGACCCGCGGCTGGCTGGCACGGTGGCGGCGGTGCAGCACGACCTCGACCCGGACGGCGACGGGCTGGTGCTGCGCTACCGGATAGACGCCGACAGCGGCAACCACCCAGGCGACGGCACCCGGGACGGGCTGCCCGGCGGCGAGGGCAGATTCCTGGCCTGCTCGTTCTGGCTGGTCGAGGCGCTGCACCGGGTCGGGCGCACCGGCGAGGCGGTCGAGGCCTTCGAGCGGCTGCTCGAACTGGCCAGCGACCTCGGGCTACTGGCCGAGGAGTACGACCCGGTTGCCGGCCGCCAGCTCGGCAACTATCCCCAAGCCTACAGCCACCTGGCGCTGGTCAACGCCGCTCTCGTCATCGACACGGCGCCAGCGTGACGGACCGGCAGCTACGACGGGACGCTGTCGCGCAACGAGTCGCGCATCTGCTGCAGGATCGGCTCCTGCTCGGGAGTGATCGGCCGGCCGGCTGCCGGGACGGCGCCGCCCTTGTTCACGTTCATGATCAGCGGGATGTCCGGCTCGTCGCCCTCGGACACCTCAGCCATCGCCCAACGCCCGAACGTCCGGCCCGGGACGGTCTGCTGGTCGACGAGCGTCACCCGCTCGTGCCGCTCGTCCTTGCAGATGTGGTCGTACAGGTCGCACACCGCGGATTCGTCTCCCTCGAGAACCTGCACGAACTGGTCCCGGTAGACCATCAGCGCACCGGTGATGTCGGCCTTCTTGTTCCGTGACCGGGCCACGCTGAAGATGGCGCCCAGCTGCGACTTCCGCTCACTGGCCGAAATGGTGCTGTGGCTGTGATACATCAGCCGGTACGTAGGGGTGTCTTCAGTCGGTGCGGCGTTCGTCATGCCGACCGAGTGTTCGTGGCACCCGCCCTGCGCACAGTCTCAATTTGAGACTACGCCGGTG
>Ga0183260_10005065_pt1 | contig 10405 bp, 10 predicted proteins | sample AntDrymUQ4972206_2_FD_129768 | JGI IMG/M metagenome (GOLD analysis project Ga0183260, IMG submission 129768) | Polar desert sand microbial communities from Dry Valleys, Antarctica - metaG UQ497 (22.06) (version 2) (version 2) | ecosystem: Environmental > Terrestrial > Soil > Desert | place...
GCAGCTTCAGGCTACACTGGTCAAAGTGGCGTCGAAGACGGCAGGCCGATGCACGCCGCTGTCACTACCGACGCCGGATGGAACGCGATGCCCCGAGCAACGAAGTGCGGTTGTAGTACTAAGAAGAGCCCCGGATCTGCTCCGAAGTTGGATGAGAAAGCTTGGAGGCGGATCTGAAGCACAGAGGCCTTTCGCCACCCTCCAAGAGCGCCGCGACTACGTACACGCCCTCTCGGGGCTCTCGGTGAGTCGCTCGACAATCTGCCGCGCCATAGCGCGGATCGAGCAGGAAAAAGGGGACAATCCGCAACGGAGCGCGACGAGTTCCACAGAGCTGCCTGGCGGGTGATGGTGGCTGCGGCGGTTGAGTTGGAGATGTTGCTCTTCGTCGACGAGTGCTGGGTGCATGCACCTCGCTGGCTTCCGATCCGCGGCTACGCTCCAAGAGGCGAGCGCCTGCATCTGCCGGCACCGCGAAACCGGGGCAAGAACACGACGCTACTTTCGAGTATGACCACCGGTTGGATGGGACCGTCGCTGACCGTAGAAGGGGCGACCACCGCGCTGGTCTTCGAGACCTACGTCGAGAAAGCGCTCGTGCCGAGCCTGCGTGCAGGACAGATCGTGGTGATGGACAACCTGGGCGCCCACGGGCCGAGGCGGATTAGGGAGTTGATCGAGCAGCAGGGCTGCGAGCTGCTCTCTATTTGCCGGCCTACTCACCCGACTACAACCCCATAGAAGAAGCGTTCGCCAAAATCAAGAATTTGCTGCGCAAAGCTGCGGCCATGAGCAAAGAGGCTTTGGTGGAAGCGATAGACGCGACGCTAACCGCGGTCACTGTCGAAGGCGCCTGGGACTACTTCGAGCATGCCGGGTACCATCCGACAGGCCAACCACCGTGAAACGTGCTGTGAGGAGAACCAAGACTTCTCCACCCGGGGCACTCGGAAGATGCCTCCGGCGACCAGTACGGCCGGTTCGACAACTTCGAGGACCCGGATAGCAGGCGACATCATCAACGTGCCGGACAAACCGCTGCCCAACATCGGAGGAGCGCCGTTGTCCGGCCTCGCGATAGCGAGTTGCATCGTGGCCCTGCCGGGAGCCTCTCTGCTTATGGTCATGTGGCGAGGCAGAGATCAATGACCTCACTGCCCGGTCTTCCGGCGGTGAAAGGTCGAAGGACGATAAGCTGACTGGTGGAAAAGTATTGAGCAGTGTATGATGCCGGGCGATTCTTGTGGCTCCGCAGGCGGCTCCGCAACCTTTGGGTAGGGATCATGTGTGGCGCGCAGGAGGATGGGCCGGGGAGATCCGGATATCGGACGGAGGAGGGGAGGAGCATGAGGCCAGGGAGGGAAATAGGAGCTTTCGCGGGACGGGGTAGTCTGGTTTTCGTTTTGATGTCGGCCATGTTCGCCGTCGCTATGCTGTTCGCCGCGTTCGCGGGGGCGCAAGAGACTACGTCCGCCGAGAGTGAAACAGAGAGCGCGAATGCAACGTCCTCCGAGACCAGCGCGCAAGAAGGCTCCGGTCAGAGGGAACCCATCTCCGAACTCCGCTCGGAAGACCAGCAGTATCGTACTTCTCAACTGGAAGCGCCAGGACCGCTTGCTGGCACGGAGACCGTAACCCTTGACACTGACGAAGACGGCTCCACAGACCGCATCATCATTCGTCGCGACTGCATCGCCAAGCAAGGCGCATCCGTGGTTCTCCAGGACGATGACGGTACACAGGGCACGTTCATAGACGACGAAAACGTACAGATTACGGAGTCCAACGACCGGCTGGTGATAGAGAGCAGCCCGCCCGGTCCCATCGGAGCTTTCGACATCAGGGGCGGTGACGACACGTTGGATGGCGGGGGCCTCACCGTCGCCACTTCCACTGACATAACCTGCGAGGATGAAGACGGTGGCGACGGCGGCGGTGATGACGACGGCGTCGGCGATGGCGGAGACTCCGGCGATGGCGGCGATGGCGGAGGCGACGATAACGGAACCCCGCCGGACGACGATCAGCTGACACCGGAGCCCCAGGACGAAGACAAAGGACCGCTCGCTGGGGGGACGGCCATAGGCGATGATGTGCTCGTCGTGGGTGACCCTGGCTGTGGCCCGACCGGCCGGAATCCCTGTATAGACCAGATCACCATACAGACCAGTAATTGCGAGATCACGGGTCAGGGCGATGACCTGACCCTGACGCTCAGCGACGGGGGCGAGCCGTTCCGGCTCCGGGACGGTGACAATGTGGACATCACGCTGCAACAGGACGGGACCATAGTAGCTAATGGCAGAAAGACGCTGGGAGATACGTTCCCCCAGAACATGAGGGATAACCCTACGAGGCGCATCTGGCCGATCCCGGTCAGGGGCAGCAGCCCCGGCGGGTCCGTCAACGACACCTTCCCCATAGTCAGCTCGACGGGCATCGGTGGCGAAGGTTGCCAGGCCGTCGAAGCATCGAACGACTCCGTCGACAGGACAGACGTCGTGTCGAACAACTCTGACAATGGGAAGGACGTCGTGAAAGGCACGGTGCCGGACAAGCCGCTGCCCAAGACGGGCGGCCCCGCGATCCTGGCGCCCGTGGTCGCCCTGCTCCTGGCTTCGGGCCTGCTGGGTTTCGCCTTCTCGCGAAGGAGGTTGTGAGCGAAAACGTTTCCAGGATGCGGCGGCTTCGGCGATGAAGGCCGTTGACCGTCCGTGTGACTCTGGTGCGGTAGCTACGGACGGTATATGATGCGGGCCTCCGTGGGCCACGACTCGTAGGCCCGGGGTCTCCGGGGCAAGGGCTACTGCACGGATGGACCAGGAGGAGTTGGCGGGTGGTGTCGGACAGTAGACAGCCGAAGGAGGAGCCGGGAGATCGGCGAGGCCGGGGGCACGGACAAAGAGGTGGGGAACGATGAAGAATCCGGTGAACGGGGTGACGATAAGTTGGTTCCGCTCGGTGATGCTTTTGCTGGCCCTGATGGCCATGCTGATTTTCGGGGCCTTCGGAAGGTATTCCGACACAGCGCCCTCCTTCTTCCAGGTAGACGCCGCCCACGCCCAGGACGCGGCCCCTGACGGCGACGACGACGGTGACGACGACGGTGACGACGACGGTGACGACGACGGTGACGACGACGGTGACGACGGCGATGACGACGGCGATGACGTGGCCGATGACGACGTGGCCGATGACGATGTGGCCGATGACGACGTGACCGATGACGACGTGACCGATGACGACGTGGCCGATGACGATGTGGCCGATGACGACGTGGCCGATGACGATGTGGATGACGCCACTGACGACCAGTACGGCGACGACGTGGATGACGGCGATGTGGTCGACGGCGACGTGGACGACGGAGATGTGGACGACGTGGCCGATGACGACGTGGCCGACGACGCCGCAGCTGACGTCGTGGACGACACGGTGCCCGACAAGCCGCTGCCCAATACCGGCGGAATGCCGTTCTCCGTGCTGCTCGTCGGTTTCGCCCTGGTCTGCGGCGGCTCCGTTGTACTGCGATTTGGCATCCGGCGGGAAGAGTAGCGGAGCGTTCGTGGTCTCCGGTTGATCGCTGGTGGAGGGTAAGTGTTCCTGACGGTCGGCAAGTACATGATGGCCGCCGCGCTGACGCTCGCGGCCGTCACGACGGTCTTCGTCGTGCTGTTCTTCCGGGAAGATCCCGAGCCCGTCGCCGCCGCCGAGCCCGCCGAGAAGGCCACCGCGGAGACGACGGAGCCCGAGAACTACTCGCAGCCCTGGCTGGACATCCCCGACCCCAAACCCCAACCCGCGCCGGAACCTGCCGCAGAGGCCGTTCTGGAGTCTTCGGCAGGGTCCTCGCCGGCGTCCGGGGCATCACCGGAGTCTTCGGCAGGGGCATCACCGGAGTCTTCGGCAGGGGCATCACCGGAGTCTTCGGCAGGGGCATCACCGGAGTCTTCGGCAGGGGCATCACCGGAGTCCGGGTCCTCGGCGGAGCCTTCGCCGGCGCCGGAACTGTTTGAGGATTACGACTACCCGCTGCCTAGCAGGAGCGATGTCGAGGCCGCGAGCCGGCCCCGGCGCTACGAGTTGGCTCCGGGCGCGATCATGGGCCTCACGGTGCCAGCCATGGGCATCTATGACGCCCCGGTCTTCGACTCCGACCGCCAGTGGGCGCTGGATAATGGCGTCGCCCACGTTCCGGAGACCTCCCTGCCCTGGACCAACGCCCCCCAGAGAAACGTCTACCTCGCCGGGCATCGCCTGGGCTGGCCGGGGACCGGGAGCCACCTGATCTTCTACCGCCTCAACACGCTCGGACGGGGGGACATGGTGATCCTCAAGGACCGCCGCGGAAGGGCGTACCGCTACCGGGTCACCGAGACGTTTATCGCCAACCCCAACGATTCCTGGGTGATGGGCCAGGTGCGCGACCGCGACATGGTGACACTCCAGACCTGCACCCCCATCCCCACCTTCGATAAGCGCATCATCGTGCGCGCCGACAGAATCTGAGTCCGCCTCGATCCCCTCTTGCTACCACCGGACGCGAGCGAGAAACGGCGGGTATCGAACCGGCCGGCGGCGCTCGGCCGCCGGCCTTTCGGAGGGTCCGTGTTCCTGAGGGCGGGCGTCATATTGATGTCCCTGGCGCTTATGCTCGTGGTCGCCACGGTGGCCCTTGCCGGAGCCCGCGAGGATTACGAGCAGGCGGCTTCCGTTCGTCCCCTCCCGCCGCCCGTCCCCGCCGCGCAGACCGTGGAAGAACCGGAGGACTACTCCCAGCCCTGGCTGAACATCCCCGATCCCAAATCCCAAACGAAGTCAAGACCGGAACCAGAGCCCAGACCCGAGCCGAGGAAGCCCGAACCAAAACCCGAAGCGAAACCAGTGCCGAAGCCTGAGCTGAAACCAGAACCGAAGCCTGAGCCGAAGCCTGAGTCGAAACCAGAACCGAAATCTGAGCCGGAACCTGAGCCGGAGCCCGAACCGGAGAAGCAGGCTCAGCCGGCTGATGCGAGGGACCGTAAGATCTCCGAGAACGACGGGCCGAAGCGTTTCGGGGCACGCCGCCACGATCTCCCCTCGTGGGCGAAGATGGACCTCACGGTGCCGGCCCTGGGCATACGGGATGCGCCGGTCAGGAGCTCGGACAATCAGGCGGCGCTCGACGCGGGCGTGGTCCACGTGCCGGGAACCTCACTGCCCTGGGATGCGGGCTCCCGGAGGAACGTCTACCTGGCGGGGCACCGGCTCGGGTGGCCGGGGACGGGGAGCAACCACATCTTCTATCGTCTGCCCGAGCTTCGGCGCGGGGACCAGGTGATGCTCAGGGACGGCCGGGGCCGCGCCTACCGCTACCGGGTCACGGAGAAGATCCTGGTGGACCCCGAGGCCACGTGGGCGACGCGAGGGGTGCCGGGCCGCGACCTGCTCTCGCTCCAGACCTGCACCCCCATCCCCACCTTCCACAAGCGTCTGATCGTGCGCGCCGAACGGATAGAGGACCACTCGAAGAAGCCGGACAACAAGGTGGAGGCCGCCGCACGTCGCGAGAAATGAGGGATTCCCTTCTGGGATGACCCGGCAGGAGATTTCGCCGGTCCCGGCTTCTTGGCAGAGGCCGGCAAACGCTCCGGGCACGAACCGAACGTTTGTCAGGCGGCCTCTTCCATGTCGTCGGAGTAGGAGCCGGAACGGGCGGCGCCGTTCATCTTGAGGCGGTGGGAGAAAGCCTGCTGGGCGGCCTCGACATTTTCGGGTTCGCCGCCCCAGGTCTCCATCGGCTGCTCCTGCAGCGCCCTGGCGTAGGAGAAGGAGAGCTCCCACGGGAGCCTGCCTTCGTAGAGGCGGTTCATGGCGTTGAGGTGCTGCGTGGCCTGCAGGGCGCTCTGGCCGCCGGAGAGAAACGCGATGCCTGGGACGGCCGCTGGCACGCTTCGTAGCAGGCACTCGACCGTGGCCCGGGCGACCTCTTCTGCGCCGGACTGGTCCACCGCCTCCTTGCCCGAGATGACCATGTTCGGCTTCAGGATCATGCCGGTCAGTTCCACGCCGTGCTCGTAGAGGTAGTCGAAGGTGCGGTTCAGCGTCCACTGTGTGGCGTCGTAGCACTGTTCGATGGAGTGGCTGCCGTCTATGAGGACCTCCGGCTCCACGATGGGGACGAGGTCAGCCTCCTGGCAGAACGCCGCGTACAGCGCCAGCGCGTGGGCGTTGGCGTCCACGCACCTGCTCGTCGGTATGCCTTCGCCGATGGTGATGACGGCCCGCCACTTGGTGAAGCGGGCACCCATCTCCCGGTACTCCTCGAGCCGGCCGGCGAGCTTGTCCAGGCCCTGGGTGAACTTCTCACCGGGGGCGAGGGGCATGTCCACCGTGCTACCGTCCACCTTGATGCCGGGCATCACGCCCTGATCCAGGAGTACCTGCGGGAGCGGGGTACCGTCCGAGGTCGTCTGGCGGATGGTCTCGTCGAAGAGGATCACGCCTGACAGGAACTCCCCGATGCCCGGCGTGGTGAAGAGCATCTCGCGGTAGGAGCGCCGGCTCTCCTCGGTGGACTCGATGCCCAAGGCGTCGAACCGCTTGCCTATGGTGCCGAAGCTCTCGTCGGCGGCCAGGATGCCCCGGCCCGGAGCCACCATCTCCCTGGCGGTCTTCTCCAGCGTCTGCAAGTTCATCTTTCCTCCTTTTCCAACTTCTACCGTCTGTTTTACCCGATTAGCGAAAAGATAACGTGGCTGTAAGCATCTCCCCGTGGGATCAGCGGGCGCGAGTGCGGACCTTCAGGCGGCGGAAGTAGGGGTAGGCGCCGGCGGACAGGACCGCGGGGCCGGCGAGCGCCGCGTAGACGCCCGGCACCGGCGGGTTGGCGGAGCGCGTCGCTCATCGTTACGGACGGTAACACACGCGAGGGAGGCGAGGACCGGCTGGAGACCGGTGCGGATGCGAGGTGTTCGCCGCATCCGAAGGCGACGGAGCAGCCGGGATGTGGAAGATCCGACCACCATCCCGTAAGGCGCTTCATCGGGCGTTTGACTGGCTTCTACAAGCTGAAGAGCCGGAGCGTAATGCCTCCGGCTCTCCTTGCAAAACTCTATCGGCTACCTATTGCTGGCCTGGAGCGCGCTCGGACGGACTGCCAGTATTGGCACGGCACTCATCGGCAGTAGGATCAGAGTTCTTGCCTATCTGGCCGAAGTACGAAAAGCCCGGAGTTGTGCCCTCCTCGTCCACGCAGTGGGCGGCGGAAGCCGGCGCGCCGACCATCAGAGAGGACATCGCGGCAAAGACGATGCCCACGGCAATTTTCTTCTTCATATATAAATCACCCCTTTCCTGTTCTCAAGAAAAGCCTACGAAGTGGAGTGCTGGATCGGATCACCGTATCATTGCTTCTCCTGGAGATTTTCGGGAAGCGCGGAGCGAAGGCGTTACATGTGGTACGTTCCGGGGACAGGATTGCCTGGAGACGCGCCGCCCGGGCGGCGGGGAGGAGACGTCATGGCCAACCGGCTCGCGGACGAGACCAGCCCGTACCTCTTGCAGCACAAGGACAACCCCGTGGACTGGTACCCGTGGGGAGAGGAAGCCCTCTCGCGGGCGCGCGACGAGGACAAGGCCATCCTGCTGTCGGTCGGCTACTCAGCCTGCCACTGGTGCCACGTGATGGAGCGCGAGTCCTTCGAGGACGAGGGCACCGCATCCATCATGAACGAGCACTTCGTCAACATAAAGGTGGACCGCGAGGAGCGGCCTGACATAGACTCCATCTACATGTCCGCCGTCCAGGCCCTCACCCGCCACGGCGGCTGGCCGATGACCGTGTTCCTAACCCCCGAAGGCGCCCCATTTTACGGCGGCACCTACTTCCCGCCCACGCCCCGGCATGGATTGCCCTCCTTCCAGCAACTCCTCGTCAGCCTCGCCGACGCCTACGAGAACCGCCGCGACGAGGTTCTGAAGAGCGCCGACGGCGTGCGCGAGCACCTCCAGGCCATCACCGGCGCCGCTATCCCCAGGGCCGAGACCCCCGAGCCGGAGATCCTGGACGCCGCCGCCCGGGCGCTCTTCTCCGAGCTCGACCGGCGCTCCGGGGGCTTCGGCGGCGCGCCCAAGTTCCCGCAGGCGATGAACCTGGAGGTGCTGCTCAGGCACCACCACCGCACCGGCGACGAGGCGTCGCTCTCCGGCGTGGAGCTCACGCTGCGAAAGATGGCGGACGGCGGCATCTACGACCACCTCGGCGGCGGCTTCGCCCGTTACTCCGTGGATGCTTACTGGCTCGTGCCGCACTTCGAGAAGATGCTCTATGACAACGCGCTGTTGAGCAGGATCTACCTCGAAGCGTTCCAGGCCACCGGAGATCCGTTCTACCGCCGCATTTCCGAGGAAACTTTGGACTACGTGCTGCGCGACATGACGAGCCCCGAGGGCGGTTTCTACTCCGCCGAAGACGCCGACTCCGAGGGCGAGGAGGGTAAATTCTACGTCTGGACGCCGGAAGAAGTTAGGGACGTCCTCGACCCCGAAGACGCCGAGCTGGCGATGCGATTCTGGGACGTGACGGAACGCGGCAACTTCGAGGGCAGGAGCATCCTGAACGTACCCCGTCCTCCCGAGGCCGTCGCCGCCGGGTTCAGCCTCTCCGAAGCGGAGTTGTGGCGCCGGATCTCCGCGATACGGGCGAAGCTCTTCGAGGCGCGGGAGGAGCGGGTCCGGCCGGCTCGTGACGAGAAGATACTCGCCGCGTGGAACGGCCTGATGCTCCGCTCCCTGGCCCTCGCCGCCCGCGTCACGGGCCGCGAGGACTACCGCGAGGCCGCCGGGAGGAACGCCGCCTTCATCCTGGAGAAGCTGAAGGAGGATGGACGTCTGCATCGCTCATACAAGGATGGCCGGTCCCGCTTCAACGGATACCTGGAGGACTACGCGATGGTCGCCGACGGTCTCGTCGCGCTGTACGAGGCCACCTTCGAGGTGCGCTGGCTCTCCGCGGCCGGCGAGTTGTGCGACGCGATGAACGAGCTCTTCTGGGACGAGGAGCGGAGTACCTTCTACGATACGCCCGCCGACCACGAGAACCTCCTCACCCGCCCGCGCGACGTATACGACAACGCCGCGCCCTCGGGGACCTCGGTGGCGGCGGACGTGCTGCTGCGCCTCTCGCTTCTTCTCGACCGCGACGACTACCGCGTCAGGGCCGAGACCGTCCTCGATTCCTTGAGCGGCGGCATGGAGAAGGCGCCCTCGGCCTTTGGCCGCCTCCTCGCCGCCCTCGACTTCCACCTCTCGCGCCCGAAGGAGGTCGCCATCGCCGGCGATCCTGGATCGGAAGACACGGAGGCGTTGATGGATGTCGTCTTCGGCAGCTACCTGCCCAACAAGGTCGTCGCGGGCCGCGCCGAAGGGTTCGTTCCGGACGGGGCCGCCTCCCTCGTCCCGCTCCTCGCCGACCGCCCGATGCGGGATGGCCGGGCCACCGCCTACGTCTGCGAGGGCTACGCCTGCCAGAGCCCTACCACCGACCCTGAGGAGTTGCGGAGGCAACTCGGCGCCGGGTGAGGGCGAGGAGAAGGAGTTCGACTGGTACAGCGCCAGGGTGCGTCGGAATCTGCCTCGTAGAGAATCACGGCGGGGAATACTGGGACTACAGTCTTGGTGTTCCGCGCCGAAACGGATGACGGTGGGGCTGGAAAGCGCGCAACCGGAACGCGCCGCCGGCAGAGCTTACGAAGCCCTTTCCGTGAGAGGAGCGAGGTCTTCGTAAGCGTTGCTCTTCGCCTGGATGACCACGACGGCTATATCGAAGCGCGAGAGGTTTTGCTGATACGGGATGCTCCGGTCGGCGGTCAGGAGGACATCGAACTCTTGCTGTGCGGCTTCGAGTAAATCGCTGTTCTTCAGCGATCCCCAATCTCGCTCGCGTATGGTCGTGACTTCCGCGGTTTCGGGTAGTAGCCGCTTCAGTCCGCGAGGCATCATCTCATCGAGCAGCACCCGCACGCATGTTCTCCTCCACGGCCTCCAGAGCCATATTCAGGTACCCTTCGGCCTGCTCGCGGCTCACACCGGGGAAATCGTCCAAAGAGTAATGCCCGGCCATGAGGTAGTCGTTCAAGTTCTTCACGGGCACCCTGGTACCAGCGAACACGAGCGCACCACTCACTATCTCGGGGTCGCGCGAAACGATCCGTGCCTTTTCGTGGTCCGTGGCAGGCTCCTTTCTCCTCCACCAGCGATTATACGATTCTTCATGCAAATACCGTCTGTGACAAAAATAGAGTTCTAAGTAGCAGCAGGTAAGTTCTTTCTCTCGTAGGGTTTGCGGGGGTTCGAGTCCTTCGCTCCTTTGGGCCTGCCCGGTGCTCTGCCCGTCGGTTCCTTGCGATGCCCCGCTATGAACCAC
>Ga0183260_10005067_pt1 | contig 10403 bp, 6 predicted proteins | sample AntDrymUQ4972206_2_FD_129768 | JGI IMG/M metagenome (GOLD analysis project Ga0183260, IMG submission 129768) | Polar desert sand microbial communities from Dry Valleys, Antarctica - metaG UQ497 (22.06) (version 2) (version 2) | ecosystem: Environmental > Terrestrial > Soil > Desert | place...
GGGCTCGGTGTTGAAGAGTTGATTCGTCTTACTCCTCACCGTCAGAACCTGCAATGCCGCTCAATTGCCGGAGTGGGGGACGTCGGCACCTGCGATGAAAGCACACTCGAGACCGCCAAACAAAACCTGCGACGCTCCTTCAGCGTAATCGGCCTGTCAGAGCGGTTCGAAGATAGTTTGCTGCTGATGATGGCGGAGTTCGGCTGGAGGGTGCCATTTTATGGCAACCGCAAAGTGGCGAAGGCTCGCCCGAAGTCCGATCCAAGGCTGGCGGAACTCATTCGCCAGCATAACCCGTTCGATGTTCAACTATATGAGTTTGGCAAGCAGCTGTTCGAGGCAGCGCTTGCGACAAACCGGGATACGGTAGAACAACTTCGACCGGTCTTGCGCTCGCGTGCGCAATTAGCTCCGCTGCAGGAAACTTTCTACTCGGCCGTCGGTGTCACCCGGTTTTTGGTGAGCAAAATCGTGTCAGCGATTTAGCCAGCCGCCGACACGTCAAGGGGATTGACTACTGCTGCCCGCGACATCGATCCGTGTTGGCGGACCTTCGATTAGCAAAACTTTCGCGCGGTAGGTTTCAAAGACTACTTTCGCCGATTTGTCGAGGTATTCCAAGACCTCGGGACTGGTGTGGCCGTAGAAGGTCGAGTAGGGTGCGAAGACAACCCATGTCCGGCGCGCGTGGTGAACAACTTCACGCAGCTCGGCAAGGTTCCGGATTGCCGGATAACCAGCGAACTTGTCCACAAAAACGGGTTCAGCAAGAGCTCCATTATAGAGTACTTTCTTGTGCAGCAGGGTGTCGAGGAAGTAGTTCCCGCGTATTTTCGAGTAGTATTCAAATACGTGAGGAATACCAGGGATGATGACGTCACCTTCCTCGACCCGGCTCGTTACGTACTGCGCAACGCCCCGATAATCGTAGCGATAGGTATTCAGGCGAGCCATAAGATTGTTGGTTTCTCCTTGCGTGCTTGAAAGTCGATACGCTCTCAAGACGGCTTCGTTGCTTGGCAGAAATAGCAAAGCAAGCAAAGCACACCCGCTAACAGCAGCGACGCCTCGAGTCAAGATCACGTTGCCGCCGTCTCGAGCAAGCAAAATAAGACGGTCCGCAACCATTATCGCCGCCGCGATTCCGCCGATTAGGAGAAGGGGCTGGTAATAATAACAGTAGCGAGGCGATAGGGCGGCAAGGAAGTTTGTGTGGAGAACCAAAGCGGAAAAGAGCATCGTGAAGAGGTATCGGAAGTTGCGGTTTCCCCAGCAAAAGGGAAGACCAGCGAGTAACGCTAACGTGAATGGAACATGGCCCTCGGAAAGCAGGAGCCCGTTGACGTAATATAGCGGCTGGTAATGGGGGTTGAGAAAGAAGAGCGATGGGCCGGTCAGGTTCGATAAGCCGAATCCAACTTGAGAGTAAGGAACGGAAAAGTAGGTTCGTAAACAATATTGGACAATGACAACGGCTCCGATCACGAACAGACAACGGATAAGATGAAATTCTTTAAGCCACCACCATTCGCCCCACCTCAACACGAGGAGAGCCACCACTAACGCAACGAGCAGGAACGCTGATCCTTCCCAGGAAAGGTAGGTCGCGCAGAACGATACAGTCGCGGCGGTGAGGAACCCGCGGTGGAATGGACGAACTCGTGTTGCTTCGTAAAACAACCAGATCGTAAGCAGCGTGAAGAATTGACACTGCTGCGGGTAAAAGGCGTTTTGGGCCCAGCGGATGTCGACTGGAAAACAAGCGTAAACCAGTGCAGCAGCGAGACCAGTCCGCCAGTCGAAGAGCCGGCGCCCGAGTAAGGCGACCAAACCGATAGAAAAAGTGCCAAACAGACACGACGGCAAGCGCATCGACCATTCGGAGTAACCGAAAATCACACCGGCCAATGCCAGAGGATAACCGACCAACTCGTAGGTTGTAGCCGGTTTGATAGTACCAGCAGATAGGCGGTAGGGGAAGCCACGTTCAGGAATGCCGAGTGACTTGCCGATCACCCCCATCTCATCATGGTCGAACGAGATATAATCGATGCCGTGATAACGGACAGCGAGCCCCAACGCCATGACGGCGGCGAGGGCCAGATAGGGTAGAGCGTGGACGAGTTGATTGCTGTCAAACGCAAGACGTCTCTCATGCAGGTGGTGCCGAACTCGCGCGAAGGGCAAGAAGTGTACTATCCGCAGCGCCATCAGAATGACGAACGCCATGAAGAGAAATTGCGCTTGAAAGGGCCAGTCGTGTGGTAAGCGAACATCATACCCGCTAAGGAGCAGAAAAACCATACCAAGGAAGACAGGCACGTGCAGCAAAGCATCGCGTGATAAGACTTGGGCGAGCGGCTCAGATCGAATGCCGGCGATGACCGCGGAAAACAGCAACCAAAGTCCCGCGGTCGCGACGAGCGAGAGCGCGACGACCACGGCGGGTTTGAGGATAGTATCGAAATCAGAACGCTCGACAGGTCGAGCGGGCCTTTGGCGGAGGTAACCCCATGGCGCTGCCCCATTGCGGGTTGCTTCTGTCGCAGGTTCGATCTTAGGGGAGTTGGCGCCCGGCTGTGGTTCTAAGACTCGCCACTGGGAATTAGTAGCGAAGAGTTCTGGAGCATCCTGTTCGCGTAGGGTGAATCCGCTTGCGAGAAAGCTAGCTGGTTGCTGAGCACTCCGGACAATAGCGACGATGTCGTTGGCTCCTGCTTTTATCCAGTAGCTAATGTCGAAAACCTGAAGAGAAGCCCGTTCAGAACCAATTGCAGGCAAAGACGCTTCCGGCCGTGGGCCAGGTGTTGATCTCGGAAGGGCGATCAACCTATCACTCGCACCAGAGGAGAGTGCATCCAGTCCACTGATCGGATCGGCTTTGATCGGAGCAATTGGCGCAAGATCCTTCGAGCGTGAGTTGAGATCGCTGGCGGTGATGAGATTTCCATTAACCAGGAGATCAAGATCGCCGGAACTCGCGACCTGAATCCAAGTCTCTTGTTGCCGGCGCCTCGCCTCGAGAGTACCAGCAAACACTGCGGCCTGGCGAGCATCGTTGCTGATAATCCAACTACCCGCCGGCGGAAGCTGCAGGGTTAATGGGTTCAGGTCTACCCGATTAATTTGAACGGGCGCATCGAAGCTGGCGAGCTGCGCATTCGGCCAAAGTTGATCTTCTACGAGCGGCGAGTTCCACTTTTCAGATCCTTCCACGATTCCGATTGCCGGGGTCACTCTCCATTGAGTATCCGAGATAAGATCGGTTGTTTTTCCACCCGCTTCGCGGACCATACCGCGGACAAGGACTTGAGCCGCACCCGGGAACGATATACGTGCGATAGAGATGCCAATGACGTTAGTGCCGGATCTAAGAGATCCCTTGATATCGTAGATACCTGCGACGCGCGTTTTTGTAAGGCTTTCTCCGGCCAGACTGCGCCCGTTGACGAGCAGCTTGAAGTTATCTGTGGCAGCTATCTGCAGCCAGGCTTGTTCCGGTGCCGCACTGAGAAAGATTGTCTTTCGGAAATAGGCAACTGGGGCAGTTTCCGGAGGTTCAATCCACTCTGCAGACCCAAAATCAAGCTGGTATTGATGGGGTAAGGGCGAAACAAAGATGCGTACGACAAAGTAGCCTAGAAGGAGGCCGCAGGCCGCCACAGCTGAAAGTGCGAACTTCAGAGAGGAAACTTTCATGGAGTCTTTCCGACGAGACCCGACAGGGCCCAATGGTTATCGATACTGTCAGTCTTGAGAGACAAACGATAATAGCGCCGAGCATCGGCGTCGTGACCAAGCTTGGCGTAGCAGTCCCCGGTGAGAGAGTAGGCGTTCGCGAGGAGAGTATCGTGGCTGGTAATTCTTGTTAGGGCAGCAAGTGCCTCAAGCGCTGGTTGGTAGCGCGACAGCTCAAAGTTGCCCTGTGCAAGATAGGGGAGAACATAACCCATGGACACGTCGGAAGAGAGTGCGCGCTGCCAGTTAGTCACGGCCGCGCCTATTCCGCCAGCGCGGTATAGAGCGATACCATATTCATAGCGAGTTTGCGCGACAGCGCGGCGCGCGACTTTACCGACACGACCGGGTGTGAGCGCGGCACGCTCGAACTCAAAGATCGCGGTCTCGTATTGACCGGCTTTTCGAAGCTGCTCGCCCTTGAAGATATGTCGTTCCGGTGAATCGCCAGAATCGTTACCTTGCAAATCGCCAATGGCGGCATAGACACCCATCTCCTCTGAGTACCAGGGATCGTAACGCAATGCTCGACGATAATCAGTAATCGCTTCAGCATTTTGGGCCTTGGCTTGAGCGGCGATTGCCTGATAGAAATACCATTCGCCGATCAATGGACGCACGATTGACAAAGCTACTACAACTAATGGTATGGCCGCGAAAGTTGCGGCGCTGAGCTTCCTCGAGCGCCGTGTGCGCGTGACCGAATAAACAACATATAAGAGAACGCCGAGAGCGAACATATACCAACCGGGCGCCAGGAATGACATCCCGGTACTCAGCCGTGCCCGCGCCGTATTCAAGGAGATACCTTTGGGGATATCAGCCAACGAGCCGTAGTTCTCCGGTAGATAATCCTTTGTAAATCGCTGGATCGGCGATAATTCTCGGCTTTCTACTACCAGGCGACGAAGGATAGCGGGCTGTTGCAAGCTCACTTGGAGCGGTGCGAGAACGCACAGAGTAAGCAGAATGCCGGCCGTTAGAGCGAGAATGCGACGAGACAAACCTTGAGCAAGTAGCCCTACACCTACCGCTAAGACCGCAACAATCCCATAGGAGAGCAGTTGCGGATGCGGATTAGGCGGCAAGTTGCGGAGCAAAGGCAATTCCACTCCAGACAGATCGCGCCCGAACGGAAAATTGACCCATGTCATTCTTACCGAGACGAGGACAAAGAAGCCGCCTATGATGGCGAATGAGTATCGTGTGCAAACCTTCGCGATTACTCTAGCCGCACCGCCGAGAGTTGTCCTATCCGTCCTCACGTGCGTTTGATCTTCTTACTCCAGGCGGTGATGAAAGGAGATACAAAGTTAACACCTTCCCGCGCGTGCTGCAGCTCTTCGGCGGAAAACGTTCTAAGAACGAACAGAAGACCACCGTAGACCAGCAAAGAGAGAGCTGCTGGTAGAAGCGCCATTGGCAAGGCCGCGCCACGCGTAGCATACAGTAACCATCCCATGGCGGCACCCGCGATAAGTGGTCGCCAGGCGACGGAGAAAAAGTGAGCGGAAAAGCCGAGACGTGCGAGCTGCATGATCCATAAAGTAACCACGAGGGTTTCCGCACAAACGAAGGCAATGGAAGGGCCAACGAACCCGAACGAAGGAATCAGAGCAACCAGCAGCACAATTCGTAACGTGGACCCGATGCAGGTATTGATGAGGAAAAGCTTCTGCTGGTCCAAGGCTGCAAAAAGATACTGAAACAATGTCGAAAGAAAGAAAGGAACTAAACCTAAGCCGAGAAACTGCATCGCTGGTAACGCGGCGAGGTATTTTTCCCCGAGAGCAACGCGGAGTATCGAGCCGGACCAAGCCATAAAGAATGCTGCGAATGGAATACTCAGGAGGAGGAAAAACTTCACACTCCAGCGATAAGCTTCAGCGAAGCGCTCAGGTGACAAGTGGGCGGTGCGGGAGAAGACCGGGAAGAGAGGCAACGAAAGCGTCTGAGGGATGACACGTAATGCCATGCTGATTCGGTAGGGGCCGCTGAAAAGTCCCACCGTGGCGAGGTTTGTCATCCAGGTAAGGACGAGAATGTCAAGCTGCAGTGCGAGCTGCCGAAGCATGACGCCGCCGCCCATGGGCAAAGCGGAAACGAGCAGTGATTTCCAGAGTGGAACGTCGATCCGGAGTGGCACTGGAGCGTAGAAATGCCGTACGATCAGGTGATAGAAATTCCAGAGTAAGACATTAGCTACGAGATGACATGCTACGAAGCCCAGGAGGCCAAAATGAAACTTGATCACTACAATGATCAATCCAAGCAAGATCAGCTTGTGGAGAACGAATCCGAGATGGTTCAGCTCGTTGTCTTCGAAGGCTCGTAAGACTGCGCTATAACCGGCGGCGTGAAAAGTCGCGAGGGTAGCGAAGCTCATTACTAGCGCAGATACTTTGACATCCCAGCTGAAGTGGAGAAACGGAACAATAAGAGCGACAACCAGACAGACAGCTCCCGAGATGATCCAAATAAGGGAGGCGGCGGCCCCGACGAGGGGAGCAAATCCCTCGCGGTTCTTCGCTACCTCGCGAATAAGCATTCGCGGCAGGCCTGCGTCCGCCACGAGTTGGAAGAACATCGCGAATGCCAGGACGAAGGAGTATTTGCCGAAGTCCACCACGCTCACGGAGTGAGCGATAGTGGTGATGGTAAAGAAGTAAACAACGCCGCCCAGAACCGAGGCCGCGACACCGAAAACTGCGTTTTTTACAATCCGCTGGGACTGCTTCATGGAAGCCACCGCCACGACCCGCCGGCCGCTCGTTGCAAGTCGGCGTAGAGAACGATACGACGCGCTTGCAGCGCCTGAAGATCGTCCCGCTTCCCGACGAGGCGCAACTCGAGTCCGACCGAGGCGAGTGGCTCAGCAAAACCCTGCTCCTGCTGAGAGGTGGCAATCCGGAGATCGCGATCTGCTTCTATAATCTCCTGCTGAATGACAAGAATGTTTTGACTCAGCGCGTAGATTTGCTGATACACTTTGAAGATATCGTAGGTCACATCTTCCTGCGTGGAGGCGAGACGAGACTTTTCAGCTTCGTAGGTGTACATCCTCGAGCGGGCGAGCGCACGCTGAGCACCAAAGTCCCAAATCGGAACGCTCACCGTTACTGCGGCAGTATAGGCTTGGGCCCCAGGAGGATTGAAGTCATCCGCGAAAATCGCGTTACCATTGAGGGTGACTGTTGGATAGTTACGGAATCGCTCCAGTCGCCAGTTCTGTTTCGCCCTCTCGGCAGTAGCCTGCTGCACGCGCACCGATGGATGCTGTCCCGTAGCTTTGCTAATCAACTGGTCAGCGTCCGGTGGCCTTGGCGGCTCGGGAAGCGTGCTTGCGAGGGTAAAACCCGCTCCGGTAGAAAAACCAAGCAATTGGGCAATCTCCAGTTTCCCTGCAACGGCCTGTTCCTGAATGACCCTGACCAGAGAACGCGCTCCTCCTAGTTGGTCGCGCGTGACATTGACGTCGATCGGAAGCTTTAATCCCTGCTTCTGTTGTTGCTCAACGTTGTTCAGTGTCTCCTCGAGCAGCGATACTCTGCGGGTGGTAAATCCAGCCCGATTTTGCGCAGCGACGGTTGTTACGAAAGCGTCCGTGATACGGTAAATCACGTCTTCGCGTCGCAGATTGCTCGTCCACGAGAGCACTTCTTTTTGTGCTCGGGCGGCGCGCACTAAGGGGATGTCATTCGTATTTAGCCCGAAGATACTGCCATCCTGGAAAAGCGGGTACCGCAAACGCAGGGCAAAAATATCAATCGCGCCCGAAGTTTCGTTGCGGTTAACTCCGATGCCGCCGCCGGTATCGTCCGGAGTAATCAAGGAGAACGTGCCAGTCTGTTCCCCGGCAAAGAGCTCGATTGTTCCTGTTCCAAATAGCCTGGGGAGAGTGTTTGCGCGGGCCGCATTGATCTGCTCCGTCGCCGCAAGAAGATCGAGCCGGCCTGCCTCGAGAGCAGAGCTTTCGCCAAGCGCGATGTTGATGCAATCGCGCAACGTGAGCACAGGACCCCGTTCCGCTAACACCGAGGGTGCCAGCAGGACGACAAAAGCCAGACTGAACAGATTACGGCCGACTATTCGATTTGGAAGGGGATTGCACTTTGTCATTGTCTTTGAGGTAGAGCTGACCAACGGTCACGACGTTTTCGCCCTCTGTCAGACCACTTGTAATCTCGGTCAGCGCATTTACAACCGCTCCCGTGCGTACCTCGCGAAGCCGAGCGTGCCCGTCATCTCCGACTACGAACACGGAAGCTTGCTCGCCGGATGGATTCGTCACAGCGATGCTCGGGACCGCGAGCGCATTTTTCCCGCCGCGGCGGATGCGGGTGAAACCGGAAAGGCCCGGTTTCAACCGGAAATCGGGGTTATCAATTTCAATAAAAGTCGTAAAGGTACGAGTCACTACATCTATGTTGGGGTCGATTTTCAAAACTTTGCCTTGAAACGCTTCACTTGGGAAAGCTGGAAAGCTCGTCTCAGCCGGCAAACCTTGCTCGACGGAATGAAGCTTTTCTTCCGTCACCTTTGCGGCCATGAGCACGGTATCAAGCGAGCCGATTCTGAAGAGTATTTGGTTGCGATGGGACAATTCGCCTGGGTTCACTAAACGCTCAAGAACAATACCGTCGATCGGCGACACCAGGTTGGTTTGTTCAAGTTCGATCTCCGACTGCCGCAAGGCAAGCGTGGCTCTGGCTAAAGCTTCACGGGCGTCGCCGAGTGCAATGTTACTTTTTTCGACTTCCAGCCGAGAGCCCATCTTCTGTTTTTCCAACGTCTGGTAACGTTTGAGCTGCCGAGCCAGGTCTTCCACCTTCAAGTTGTTGCTGTCAACAGATTGCCGGTTCGACTGCAGAGTAGCTTGTATAAGCCGATCGTCCCATCTCCCCAAAGGCTGACCTTTTTTCACCAAATCCCCGAGTTTGACTGATACCTCCAGGACTTGAGCTTCCAACTGGCCAGTGAGCACAACCGTATTTGATTGTTCTACGGTGCCGCTGCCGCCGATCACCTCGTCCATCGATTGTACCCGGGCCGGGACTGTCTCCACCGGGATAGCTGCCCGCATGGCCCGAGCTTTCCCTGAGTCGGTGTTGATGACGTGCATCACGGTTGCGAATACAAGTCCACCCAACGCCAGACAGGTGAGGATTAGCGTTACCCACGAGAACAGCTTCATCCGACGGGGCTGCTGCTCTTCAGGGAAATCCGGCCGGTCGAGAACGTCTAATTCATTGGCTATTTTGCTCATATCTTGATCGTGCTAGTAGAAGGATCGCGGTGATTCCGCCGCAAACCAACAGCTCAAATGAGATGGAGAGAGCATTTTCGATTCCCCATAGCGCTCCAAAGTCTTTGTGCTGGACGCCGATGAGAAATGCCAGCGGGGACCTCCATTCCTGTTGGAAAGGCCAAAACAATGGGATGCCGGACCCGCTGCGATTCCAACCAAGCCGATTGGCGGTGACGAGGTCGATCAGCAAGTGGGATCCGTACGCCGTCAGGTAAACCAGGCTGCTGCGCGAGAAACGCGGTGCAAAGGGTAAGGGAAAGAGCGCCGCAAACGCGAAAGAGACGCCCGCTGCGACCAAAATGCTGTGAGTAAAGCCGTGATGGAGTGTGTTCAGGTCACCGCTAAAATAAAGGCTGAGGAGAAAATCGAGGTCGGCGGCATTGGCGACAAACACGAGCAAGACGATTGGGGGCGCGAGGCGCCGCCAATTCATCCTGACGCTCAAGCCCGCTTCACTAGCGAAGTAAAGGAACGTCCAAAAACCGGCGAAACTGTGAGCAACGGGCGAAGCCATCGAGGATTTGAAAGGGCGTGATGAATTTTCGCAGATGACAAGGGAACGCGGCTGTGGGGAAATGACGATCGACATCTATAATATTTATCATCGGCCCGCAAGCTACTTCGTCAGCAGTTCGTGCGCGTAGCGGATGACTGCGGGCTGATGGACGACATCTCGTTCGTAGATCTCGATGTACTTCATTCCATAGCCAGCTCCCGTAGCGATCGATTGCCGCAGCGTCGTTTCGGGATTGCAGGGTGACCGGTGTCCATTGTTGCGACAGGTTTTGTCGCCGTAGGAGAACCAGAGCATTTGGGCGGCGACATCGGGACGGCTTTCCCACACGATCTGGAAGATGGAGGTGCCACCTGGGGCAGATGCCGTCTTCGCCGATAAATTGTTTTTTTGGACGATTAGGCGTCCCGGATAATTCCGCCGAATTTGCTGGATGATTTTACGCGCGCAGTAGTCCGGCGTCGGCTCGAGTTTGCCCGCGCGGCCGACGGCAATCGTTACATATTGGTGAGGAAAGCTGCGCATCGTTGTATCGATGACTTCCGTCGCCGCATCGATCAATCTGTCGGGCGTAAACCCCGCCTTTTTCCAGTTGTCGATATCCTCAGGGGTTTTTGGAATATTCCAATCGTTAGTGCGAGCGCCGGCCGGGTTCGCCGCGACGATCTTTACAGCGGGATTATCCGCGAAACGTTCTCCGAGAGCGGCGATCATCGCCTTTCTCGCGCCGGCATAGACCGGGTCCCAGAATATAGCGGCGGTGCCGGTCTCCTCTTCGTGGTGAGGGTTGCGATCCTTATAAGTGAATGTCTGGACGCCTTTTTTCAGGACCCACGGTGGAAC